>Ga0302220_10000909_pt1 | contig 23753 bp, 20 predicted proteins | sample II_Palsa_E1_3_FD_194572 | JGI IMG/M metagenome (GOLD analysis project Ga0302220, IMG submission 194572) | Peat permafrost microbial communities from Stordalen Mire near Abisko, Sweden - II_Palsa_E1_3 | ecosystem: Environmental > Terrestrial > Soil > Palsa > Peat permafrost | place: Sweden...
GTGAGTAGGTGGTTTTTTGCGGTTTTGCCTGTGTTTTTTGAGGGGGTTTTGCGAAAAGAGGGTGATTGAGGAGGTGTCTTTGTGGTCAGTTTGTGGTGAATTGCGTGGTGAATCGTGGTGACAAAACGGCTCGTGCGGAAGAGCTGAAAACTACGCCACATTTTGCAGATTTTTTTTCGGTCGGGGGGCTGCCAGGAGAGATGCCACACCGGAGCTACGGGCAAATCGCCAGATGCTTCGGCTGCGCCTCTCGCCATATCGCTGCGAGAGCTTTGGGCAGGATGAAAATTTCTATATTAATCAATTACTTAGGCGCGAGCTAAAGTTTGACGCGAAGTAACCCGATATTAAAGTGACTAAAGATTGCACAGTAAACGCAATTATTTGCATGTTTGTGGTCGATTTCTCGCTATAGTCAGAATCAGTTTGAGAAAGGAACCACTTCCATGCATAACCTGTTGATTGGCCTTGGTTTTGTCGCAATGATCGTCGCCCCTTGTGTTCTCGCTATGCGAACCGGTGCAGAGAACGCAGAGGACGCCTAGACCGCAGTGGCCGAATGCTGCGCTCGGTACTTTTCGGCAAGACGTTTGAACGAACTGTAGACGAATCCGCCCAGATACCAACCGTCGATGTACTTGTAGGGCGTCTCCCCTGTGGTGTAGTGGCCGCAGGGGAGAACCTTTGAGACGTAGTCGATTTTGTGGCGATTGAAGTTTTTGAGGACGTCGAGGGAGAATTCGAGCGGGAAGGTGAGGTCGTAGGTGGCGTGGACGACGAGGACTCGTTTGGATTTTGCGGCGAAGCGGTCCATGTAGGACATGGGGCTGACGATGGAGAAGATCTGGCGGACCTGGTCCTGGGTGAGGCCGGCCTGCTCGAAGGCGGCACGGATGTGGCGGGTGCTCTGGCCGGTCCAGACGACGTCGCCGAACCAGGTGGAGGCGTGGTTGAAGGCACAGACCTGGAGGCGCTCGTCGAAGGCGGCGGCGATGAAGGCGTAGCAGCTGCCGAGGCTGGTGCCGAGGACGCCGAACTGCTCGTAGCCCTGGGATTCGAGCCAGTCGATGCAGCTGCGGATATCGACGACGGCCTGGCGGCAGGCCTCGGTGGTGCGGCCTACGTTGGAGCTGACGGCGTAGTCGGAGCGCTCGAGCTCGGCGGGGCGGCGGATGTCGTGGTAGGGCTTGGAGAGGCGCAGGCAGGAGATGCCGAAGCGGTTGAAGAGAGTGCAGAGGGCGTTGTGGGAGAAGGCGTCGGCGTTCCACTGGGGCATGACGATCATGGCCTGCTTCGGCTTGCCCTTTTGGGTTTCGGGGTGCGCGGGGTACCAGCGGGCGTTGACGGTGTCGTTTTCGGGGTAGCGGGTGCGGATGGGCGAGGTGAAGCGGAGAAACTCGGCTGCTTCCAGCTCGCCGGTTTCGGCCTGGCGCTTTAGCTCGGCGTCCTCTTCGAGGGTCTCGGGGCGGACGTTGGTGGGAAAGAGCTGAGGGTGGCGGCGTTCGACGCGGAAGTCGGTGGGGGTTTCGTAGCCGAAGAACTCGTCGGCGCGGGCGACGATGTCGGCGTTGACGGCGGTCATGCGGTCGTAGTCGCTGAGGTGAGGGTCGGCTTCGAGGGCGATGGGGCTGAAGTCCTGGAGCCAGTCGAAGCCCCATTCGAGAGGGCGGACGATGCGGTTGGTGTCACGGGTGGTAAGGGCTGTCTCCCAGGAGAACATCCACTTCGCGTAAAGCCTCGAGAGCATTAATCCAGTTTAGCAAGTGTGGGAGGAAACAACGGCAGATGCCGGGCTCAGAGTTGCAGGAGGTCAATGCCTGGTCATGTTGATTCGTAAAGAGAAGAGCGTTTCTCGTTACCTCTCCGGTTGAGAATGCATAAAGCGCCTTTTCAGATTGTGAAGACAACGCGAGGCTTGCCAGAGGCCTTCTCCCATACCTGCTCTACATTGGAGAGAGGCACAACATGGGTTGCGATCTTCAGGCCTGCCGGCCCCACGGCTTCGAAAACTTTCGAAATGGAATCCAACAGGCCCTTTCGGCTGACGCTGCCGACACCGCTGCCCAGCAGAGTGATCGCCGCCGAACGCAGCACCGCACCGGAAAGCTCGATGTTGGCTTCACGGCTTGCACCGCCCACGTGAACAAAGCGGACCGGCTTTTCTTCGACTGTCTTCGCCAGGGCGAGCAGGATTGTCGTTGCACTTTGGCCCCACAAGTAGTCGAGAACCAAGTCAATCCGGTCCGCGAAGGCTGCTTTCAAGGCTTTTTCGTAGTCGCTTGCTCCAGACGGGTTCGTCGGGTCCAGCGCGAAAGGGATGACTGTGTCGGCGCCGATCTGCTTGATCTCTTCCAACTCTGCCGCATTGCGACCGGTAGCGATAACCCTCGCCGCGCCAAGATATTTCGCTAGCTGCACCGCCACTCGTCCGGCCGTGCCCGTAGCGCCGTTGACAAGGACGGTCTCTCCGGCCATCAGCTTCCCCCGTTCTACAAGACCGGCCAAGGCCGACATGCCGGGATTTGCAATGGCTGCGGCTGTGATGTCGTCCAACGAGTCCGGGATGTCGATGCATCGACGGGCATTGATGGGGCATAGCTCCGCAAGGGAGCCGAAGGGCGCTTCAGGCATCGCGAAGTAAACCCGTCGGCCATCCTGCGTAAGGCCGACGCCGTCCATACCGGCAACCGCCGGAAAGATGCCCGCGGCGCTGTAGTGGGCTCCGGAAGCCCTGGACTTGGTGAAATTGCTCAATGCGGCTGCCTTGACCGAGATGACCTCTTCCCCGTCCTTCGCAACGGGATTGTCGAAATCTCCGTAGACGGGCGTTTTGCTTGCGGCGGTAACGATTGCTGCTTTCATGATGAATCTCCTTTGGTGCGGCCCGACGGTTGACCACATTAGCTAACGTTGTTAGAGATTATCTAACACTGTTCAAGAAAGAGATGTCAAACCCTGTATGCTGGATTCATGAAAATCAACCGGGACATGGTGACGCAGGCAGGACTGAAGCTGCTGAACGAAATCGGACTGGAACAACTGACGCTACGCCGCCTGGGGGTCAGGCTCAACGTTCAGGCAGCCACCATCTATTGGCATTTCAAGAGCAAGGAGGAACTGCTGGACGAGATGGCGACAACGGTTCTTGTAGAGGGTGCCGTCAACCTCCTGCCTCGGAGTCGCTCCTCCGATTGGACGGTTTGGGCCGCAACCTACGGGGAAGGACTGCGAAAGACTCTGATGGCTTACCGAGACGGTGCACGGATGCTAAGCGGCACCCGCCTGACAACGACGGAGCCACTGAAGACAACGGAAATCATCGGTGCCCGGCTCGTCAACTCCGGCTTCTCCCTGCGCATGGCCGTGGTGCTGCTAAGCACCGTGTACAACTACACCCTCAGCTTCGTGATGGAAGAGCAGGCAGTCTTTCCAGCGCCGGGACAGCGTTCTCCCTTGTATTCGATCGAAGCGAGAAACGCACGGCTCGATCCCAGGACATTTCCATTTCACCGGCAGGCCTCATCCATTCTTTTCGACCGCTATGACCGCCGCTACAAAGAGGGGTTGGAACTCATCCTGAAAGGTGAGACTGCAGAGCGGGTAAAGATTCCAGGAGTCCGGCCGAAGGCAAAGAAGACCCTTGGTAGTTGATCTGGGGAAACGCGCACCTCGTCCGGAATGTTTCTGAATTGGTTCTAAATCGCCGAGTCACTTACGGACCGGATTAGTAACGATAAGTCGGCATGTCGGAAGTAATCCATCGCTGACGAGAGGCGCGTTTAGCATTACTAATCTGAGTGGAGCGCCCAGTCAGCGCACTACTACATATGTGAACAGGACGGCCGCGACGGCGAGAGCTGCAGTCCGCACACGATGTCTCTTGTCCCAGATTCGATGTATCCGTTGCCAATCGGCATCACCTTTTGCCACGCGAGTATTCAGCGGAACCAGGAAAATGATCGATCCCACCGAAGCAAGGAGCCAGATCACATCAGCTGTAAGCAGAATCCCGCGCCCCGACGAGTGCCAAGACAGCCAGGTCTGGATACCAAGCAATAGAGCACTCACGGGATACCAGACCGGCATCACTTTTCCAAGCACGGAAGCCAAACGGCTAAGCAGTTTCAGCTGCGGTTCGGGGTCGAGTCGCCACGCGGCGGGGTCTATGAAGGCAGCAACGGAGAATTCGACGCTTACCTGAGAAAGTACGATGACGACGGTTGCCATATTGAACAAGTGCATGAGCGGCTCCTGTTGATACCTTTTCTTTGAACTGGGTGGGGATGTGAGGCGCTTCCTCAGAATGCGCGGATCAGCAGGAGGCCCGCAAAGAGCATGACCACGCAGGTCACGCCATGTACGGAGAACGCTGTGACTTTGCGCCCGCCCGATAACAACACGTTGGACATGTCGCCGAATGGGATGATGGCGAAAACAAGGAGGACTATGCCCACGGTCCGGTGGTCCGTGGTCAACATCAGGGTCAGAACGGCTAATCCAGTTGCGATGTCCCGCGTTCCCTTGAGACGGAGCCAGGCGCGAGTGTCAGTATCGGGTGCAGGTGGCTTAAGCCCAAAACCTCCCAGGATTCGTTCCGGAGCGGCAACGTAGAAACATCCGATCACGATGATCCCAACAGAGACGAGTACGGCGATTGCGAGTGGAAGGGTGGAATGCATGACTTTCTCCTTGGTACAAAATCTAGCAACGCTATATATGATGGCAGTTTTACTGGAATGGTTCCAGTAATTTCTAGCGGCGCTATAATATATACATATGGTAATGACGTCGGTACCAAGCCGAATTGCAGAACGAAAACTGCGGGACAAGCAGGCGCGTCGGGCAAACATCATCAGTGCCGCACGACGCATCGCGGAGTTTGAGGGGTGGTCTAACGTAACAGTTCGACGGCTGTCGGACGAGATTTCGTATAGCCAACCTGTTCTTTACGCTCATTTCGGAAGCCGCGAAGGAGTTCTCGCCGCAGTTGCAATCGAAGGATTTCAGGAACTTGGCCTGGCGATGGAGAAGGCACGGAAACGGGTCAAACGTGGAAGTGCGGTCGAATCGGTTGCGAACGCCTATCTGGAGTTCGCAGCATCTTCACCCGCATTGTATGAGGCGATGTTTTCGCTCAGCCTGAACGTCCCGTTTGGTGAGACGGCAACTCCTTCGGAATTGCGATTCGCATTTTCCCAGATCCTTGAGTTGTTTGGGGCGCAGAGCTCGAAGGCAGAGGTTCTCTCTGAGCTATTTTGGGCAAGTCTCCACGGCATCGCCGAGCTTACAAGAACGAAGCGATTTCCGCTCAGCCGTCAGAAAGAGCGCGTGAGGACGCTCGTGGACCTCTTCAGCTTTCCAAAAGAGGAACCAGTATAGGTGTCAGATGATCCTCGCCGACGAGGTGCATTCTGTCCTGGTCCGGATGACTAACGTGAAGTCGGCTTCTCGTCACCATCCCTCGCTGACGAGAGGCGCGTTTATGGGGACCGATTCTCAGCGCGCCAGCTCTGAGCAGTCATCGCCCACATGCACACCTCGATCTGCTTGGGGCCCCACAGGATGTTGTGTGTGTATTTGAATCCCACCCGCTCCAGCAGCTTTCGCGAGTTGTCGTGTGCGATGCCATGTCCGGCGACGATGACCGGCAGGCTCAGCGTGTCGAAGCCATGCGCGAGTACGGCGAGCAAAGCCTCCTCGCCGAGGCGCAGTCCCCAGGCGGATCGCATAAGATTTACGCCGACCTCGATTGTCTCGGGATCCATCGACCACGGCCGTAGACCGGCACACCCTGCAAATTCGTCTGTCTCACGGAAGAAGATTGGCCAGTACTGCATACCGAGACTACTGTCACGTTCGCGTTCGACATGAAGCCGATCACGCGCTTGTTCGGGGCTCATAGCGCCGCCGAAGAAGCGAGTCACCTCCGGATCACACCACAAGGCTTCAGCGAGCGCGGTATCGTCGTCAGTCCAGCTTCGAAATGTCAGACGAGCAGAAGACGGAGGAACCACGCGCAAACTCCAGTACCCCGTACCAACGTATCGCATTTGAAGCGATTACTCCCTGGATGTCGGCTTATGGGAGGTTGGGCATGGCACGTTCTGTCAGGAGTTTGCTATTCAGAATTTTGCCAGCTATTTGCTGAGTTCGATGGCGAGGATCTGACCGGTTACGTTTTTGTCGGTGACCTCGGCGTATTTCACGCTGGCCTTCATGCCTTCGATTCCGGTGCAGGGTTTGATGTCGCCGTCGGGCTCGTAGTTGGCGGTGGTGAAGACGACCTTGAAGTAGTCGTTGGTGTAGAGCGTGATCGTTTTGCCGGCCTGGTCGATGCTGAGCGCGAGGACGTTGGGAGAGGAGCAGCGAATGTTACCGAGGACGCCGTTGACTGTGTGGCGAGGTCCGCTGGAGTCTCCGGTTGGGTAATTGGGCTTATCTTCGAATTTACCGACCATGGTGCCGTTGACTCTCCGGAAGACCATCGTTCCGGCTTTGCCAACGGGCGAGGTCTGGGTCTGCCCTGTGGTTTTCTGGGTTGTGGTTATCTGGGTCGTGGTGGTCTGGGTTGGGGTGTCGCTATGCCGGGCGTTGTTTTCGGCCTCGTCGCGGTCGAGCGATGCCTGAAACTGCTCGAGCTGCTGAATGCGGTTCTGCACAAAGGCGATCTCGTCGGGAGTTTTGGCCAGGGCGAGGGCGGCCTTCAGGATGCCGATTGCGCCTGTATTTTTTCGCTGCTGGCTGAGAACATTCGCCGCGTTGAGACGATAGCTGAGGTTGTCCGGTTCAAGCAGTATGGCCTGCACGTTGAGGAGGTGGGCCTGGTCGTACTTCTGCTGGCGCGTCGCGTAAAACATGGCGAGCATGTCGTAGGGCGGGGAGAAGGTCGGATTCAACTTGATGGCAGTGCGGAGACTGGCTTCGATGGCTGCATCATTATCGCTGCCTCCGCCCTGCATGGACATGGCTGCGAAGTAGAAGTGCGCCAGATAGCTTTGCGAGTCAAGCTGCACGGCTTCGCCATACCATTTTTTCGCAGCAGGGATATCGTTCTCGTGGAACTTCAGAGATCCCATGGCCTCGTGGGCGAGGACGCTGTTGGGATCGTCGCGCAGGCAGGCAGCGAGGAGCGTTTCGGCGTCCTGATTGCGCTGGTTGTCGATGAGGACATCGGCACGGACGGCGTCGGCTTCGGGAGTGGCGACGGGACGCATCCGAAACGAGGCGGTATCGACGACGACGCCGGTGCTCATTTCGAACATGTTGAAGCTGCCCTGCTGTATGTAGCCTTCCAGTGATTTTTGAAGCTTGTTGAGATCGCCGAAGATGTTTTGCGCAGCGGTGACCGGATCCTGCTTCTGCATGAGGAGTTGGGCATAGTCGGCTAAACGATGGGTATTTTTCTGGCGGTCGCTGACTTCGATGTAGTGGGTGAGGGCCCAGGATTCGGCGTAGAAGACGGAACCTTTTTGCTCTTCGTGGTAGTAGGGGGAGCTGTAGTCGACTTTGAAGAGAGTGGTGAGGGGGAGCAGGCGATTTTGACGGAGGTAGTAGATGTCGTCGGGACTGGGTTGGCCGAGAAGTACATCTTTGTCGCGGATGTCAGTGTTCTGATAGAACTCGGCGAGGCCTTCGTTGAGCCAGAGGGGTAGCCAGGTGGCTTTGCGCAGGACGTAGTGGGTGTACTCGTGATAGACAGTGGCAAAGGGGTGCTCGCCTTCGGCATCGAGGCGCAGGAGGATGTAGTTCCTGTCCTGAGCGTTGATAAAGAGGCCAGCGAGATCGAGTTGACCTTTGGCGAGATAGGCCGCGGGTTCAAGAGCCTGGAATGCCTTCCTGTCTTTGAGGGCGAGAACGACGATGGGTGAGCCGGCGTCGCCCGCGCTGGGAATAAACGATTGAAAGACAGAGCGCATCTGCTCAAACTGACCGGCGATGCGACGCGCCTGTTTTTCGCTGGTATCGGTGAGGACGACGAAGTGCGGACTTTGAACTTCAAGCCAATGCTCGTTGGGCTCGCTCGCCAGGGCAGGAAATGTGAGGCAGAAAAGAAACAAGGCAATCAGGGGTTTGTGCATAGCTACCCGAGGGTAAACGAAGGATTCGCAGGACGGAAGAAAATTGTGGCTGCGGTTCCGAAGGGAGGAGAGAGGAACGGACGGTATGGTATGGGTTGGGTTGGATTTCGATTCGGGATTTTGTGATGAGGGGAGCCAGGGGTATGCAGGTTGTCAGTATTCGCGAGGCTGCGGAAGAGGATGTTGCGGCGGTTCTTGATCTCTATCGTGCCGCGGGGATTGGGGGAGAGGATAACTTTACGGTGGAGGAAGGGATTGCTCACTTTGCTGCGCTGAAGAGAGCTTCGTCGCTGCGGTTGTTTGTGGCGGTGATCGATGGGAGCATCGTCGGCACGTATGAGCTGATGGTGATGGACAATATGGCCAAGGCGGGGAAGCGATCGGGTGTGGTGGAAGACGTGGCCGTGAGCCCGGATCATCAGGGGCAGGGCGTGGGGCGCGCCATGATGGTGCACGCTCTCGAAGAGTGCCGCAAGAGTGGGTGCTATAAGCTCATGCTCTCCAGTAATCTGAAGCGCGAAGAGGCACACCGGTTTTACGAGGCGCTGGGTTTCAAACGGCATGGGTACAGCTTTCAGGTTGAGGTGTCGGGGTGAAGTGGGTTGGTGAAGAGCTGGTAGACAAGCGGATTTCTCCGCTGCGCAGCTGACATAAGGCGTGAGCTGCTTCGGTTGAAATGATGGGTGTTTGGTGGGATCAGAGGATCAGAAGGTCAGAGGGTCAGAAGATCTACGACGGTTGCGGCGGAGACGTTGCGATTGTCCATGACTCCAGGCAGCCCGAAGACGCTGTCTCGCCGGTCTTCTCACGATCTTCGATGGGGCTTTGTGGCCGGGACAGATTCCGATAGATCCTTGTTCTCTCCTCTGCGAGAACGGCGAGGTTCTCCTGTAACTTTTCCTCTGTGTCCGCCGGAGAATGCGGAGCCATTACGTGAGTTAAAAGAACGACGCCGTCAGGGCTCAGCTCCGACCAAAACAGGACGACCCGCGCACCGGTCCGGACTGCGAGCCGCATCAGTTGCGGGCAGAGCGTATCACCGATGCGTGCATCCAGCATCGATCCCACGGTGCCTCCGGCGCGCAGAACGGCGCGGGCATGCAACAACGCTCCGATGCCTGGCGGCATGGCTTTAATACCGTCGGGGCAACCGGTCGGCAGGTATTTTCCCGAAGCATTGATATTCCCAGGGGACGACACAACGAAATCCGGTGACACTCCGAGATCGTTCCAGCAGCGCGCGGAGACGGGAAATAAGGGGATGTGTATGCCACAGTAGATTGTTCCCTGCGTCGTTGTCCTGGACGGCTGCAGGTGCTCTGCGCCTATGACTCGATAGGGAACGTGGAACGCTCCACGTTTTGAGAACTCAGCCAGCCAGTGATCTCGCATGAGGCCCTCCCGCAGCAGGAGGTCCGTGTGGCCGTCTCGTTGTGGGAGGCGTGCCTGCAGGCGGCTGAGCACGATGGCTGTGTGCCACCAGAGCGCTCGCGGGACGACAGTCGCAACCATTCCGACGCGCCGTGAAAACGGGAGATGTCTGACGAGCCTGCTGGTCTGGTTCCGAATCGCTTCTCTGAATGGATTCGCAGGAGAGGCTGGGTTGATTGCCTTTTCAGGATCGACGTCGGGGAACTCACCGCGAATGTGAACGCTGTCAGACTGGAAGAACGGAAGGGAGAAACGAGGTGGGAACAGGTGAAGACGAAACGCTTGTGATGCCATGGGTACAGCTCCAATCGAAGCCTGTAAGAAGCTCGGGGAGGCTGTCGATGTGTGGAAGCTAGCACCGTGTGGATTGAAAGGGACATAACACTAAAGGGTCAGGCATTTTTTTCTGTCTCGCCTGAGGAGTAAGGGCAGAGATTGCAACTGCCGTCGAGGTAAGCCAGGTACAGGAGCGTACCCGACTCGCGCTCTCATAACAGGCAGGTTGCTTCGGTCGGGATAGCCTCAGGCAGAGAGAGGAAGGCTTGTTAGAAGGCGCTGACGCCCTCTTCGATGACGAGGCGGTCGACGCAGATGTTCATCTCGTTGCCGAGTTTCTTGAAGTCTTCTTTCCACTCAGGCGTCCAGTAGTTGGTGTCGCTGCGGCGGAGGAGATCGTTCCAGATGTTCTGGGCCTGCCAGATGTTTACTTCGAACGGCATTCGGTGGATCGTATCGACAATGAGGAGCGCGGTGGCGAGAGCGCCGGAAGCGAGGGGATCACCGGCGGCGGAGGCCTCGAGGCGAACCATTGCACGCTTCATGCGCTGGCCGGCGGTGTAGCCGAGGAGGGTGGCGTCGAGGGGGATCTGATCGCTTTCGGCGCGGCTGAGGAGCGTGTCGATCTCTGCCTGGTCGAAGACCTCGGATTCGATGGCGCGGCGCAGGCTGGCGTTGATGGCGAAGCGGGCTGCAGAGGCGAGCGCGGGGGGCGCGGCCATGCCGGTTTCGGTGAGGAAGTGCAGGAGCGAGGCGTGGTCTTCGTAGATCTTGCGGAGGGAGTCCTCCATCTCGGAGATGGTCTGGTTGAGGATGGTGTTGAGGATGCGGTGCTGCTCGTCGGCGAAGAGCGAGGTGAGGGAGTAGGCCATATCGCCGAAGAAGCGGTCGATGAGACGGATGATTTCGGGGAGGTTGGCGCGGCGGATGGCGGTGCTGACTTCGGTGGAGAAGGCGGCGAAGGCGGCGACCTGCTCGGGGTCGGAGGGGTTGTAGCGTTTGACGGCGGCGGAGAGATTCTGGTCGCCGAGATGAAGGACGGCGAAGCAGATCTCTTCGGTCTCCTCGGTGACGCGGGAGTAGATGAGAGCGCGACCGAGAGCGACGCGGCCACGGCCGGAGTTGAAGACCTCGTGGCTTTCGCGATGGACGTCGAAGCAGAAGATCTCGCCGTCTTCGGGGTAGGAGCGGAAGATGGAGCTGATGGCGTAGTGGGCGCCGACCTGTTCGAGACCGATCTTCATGCCGGTGACGTAACGGCGATAGACTTCGGCGCCGTCGCCGATCTCGGGGAGGTTGCTTTTTGCCTTTGCGAGGATGTCGAGGAAGGCGGCTTCGAGGGCGGCACCGGCTTCGCCGAAGAGCGTGGCGGCGAGCTGGAGGACGCGGCCGGCGTAGGCGATGATCTGCACGGTCTCGATGCCGGAGACCTCGTCGAAGAACCAGCCGCAGCTGGTGTACATGAGCTGGATATGGCGTTCGAGCTCGAGGAGTTCGAGGGCGGTGATGCGCTGGGCTTCGGTGAGAGGCTGCGCGGAGTACTCGTCGAAGAAGCGGTCGGTGGAGGCTTTGGAGCGGTCGAGGACGACGTAAATGTAGGCGTCGCGGGCGGCCCAGAGGTCTTTGAAGAGGGAGGCAGCGAGCTGTTCGGCGAGAGGGGCGGTGGTGTCGCGGAGGTAGTCGAGGGATTCGCGGAGGGGAGCGCGCCACTCCTGGTTCCAGCCGGGTTTGCCGCCGTTGCAGCCGCAGTTGGAGCGCCAGCGCTCGACGCCGTGAACGCAGCTCCAGGAGGTGTTTTCGGCGACTTCAGCCTCCCACTTCGGAGGAAATTTTTCGAGGAACTCGCCGTAGTTGGTGAGTTTGGCCTGCTTTTCCTCTTCGATCCAGTGCATGGCGTAGGAGAGCGCCATCTCGCCGTGCTTGTGATGGTGGCCGTAGCTTTCGCCGTCGGTGGCGACGTGGGAGAGCTGGGCGGGTTCGGGATCGCCGGGAGCGGGAGGGTGAAGGCTGGAGAGCAGACGGCGGCCGAAGTCGACGCCGCTGTTGAGCAGGCCTTCGAAGGCGATGGCGCGGGATGCGGGACCGTCGTAGAAGAAGACGGAGATGGTGCGGCCTTCGTCGAGGCGGACGAGATAAGGATGGGTGGGATCGACGGTGGCGTTGGGGGTCTCGGTCCAGGGCCTCGCGGCTTCGGGGTCGCTGGGTGGCGCGTCATCGACCGGGGTGACGAGACGGCGGACACGGGCGCACTGACCGGGGGCGCAGATGGTGAATTTGATGCCCTCCTGCGCCATGAGGTCGAGGACGGTGCGGTTGACGGCGGTCTCGGCGAGCCACATGCCTTCGGGTTTGCGGCCGAAGCGGTGCGCGAAGTCGGCGATGCCCCAGCGGATCTGCGTGAGGGCGTCGCGTCGGTTGGCGAGCGGCATGATGATGTGGTTGTAAACCTGGGCGATAGCGGAGCCGTGTCCGCCGTAATGCTGAGCGCTGGTGCGGTCGGCATCGAGAATCATGCGATAGGCGCGGGGAGCGTAATCCTGGAGCCAGCTAAGGAGAGTGGGGCCGAAGTTGAAGCTCATCCGCGCGTAGTTGTTCATGATGCGGATGATCGCGTTATCCTTGTTGGTGATGCGGGAGGCTCCGTTGGGGGCGTAACACTCGGCGGTGATGCGGTCGTTCCAGTCGTGATACGGGGCGGCGGAGTCCTGGACCTCGACGGTCTCGAGCCAGGGGTTTTCGCGTGGGGGCTGGTAGAAGTGCCCGTGGATGCAGACGTAGCGTGCGGCTTCGGCCGGGGGCGAAGGCAGCGGTCTGGTGGTTTTTGCTGTAGCTCGTGACCTGGCCATTGATCCTTATATAGAGAATACCGTTTCCGGTATGAGCGGCTGGTGAATGGCTATAGATGTTGCTGCTGCTGGGTAGGATTCATTGTGGCTGCTGGAGTTTGCCTGAGGCTAGATCGCAGGCGCGCCAAAGATACCAGCTTGCGACAGAACGCCAGGGTTCCCAGCGTTTGGCGCGACGCTGCATGACGTCGGGTTTGGGCAGCAGGTCTGGTGTGACTTTCTGGGTGGGTTTGAGGTTCTGGAAGGTCAGGGCGAAGCCTTTGCGTACGCCGTAGTCGGAGACGGGCAGGACGTTGGGGCGGCCGAGGCGGAAGATCAGAAGCATCTCGACGGTCCAGCTTCCGATGCCGCGAACCTGGGTGAGGTGCTCGATGATGGCTTCGTCGGACATGCGGCGAATGCGGGCGAGCGTGGGGACGGTGCCGTCGATGGTTTTGGCGGCGAGGTCGCGGAGGGCGAGAGACTTGTTGTGAGAGAGGCCGGCGGCGCGGAGCTGTTCGTTGGGGCAGTCGAGGAGATGCTCGGCGGCGAAGTGCTGCGGACCGTGGGTCGGGTAGAAGCTTTCGAGCAGACGACGATGGATGGTGGCCGCGGCTTTGCCGTGAAGCTGCTGGTAGATGATGCTTTCGACGAGGGCTTCGAAGGGAGACTGGGTGCTTGCGATGCGCATGGTGAATGGGCCGGCGCGCTCGATGAGCCGGGCGAGCTTTGGGTCGGCGGCGGCAAGCTCTCGAAGGGCGAGGGAGGAGTCATAGCGAGGCGAACGCGGACGCTGGGATGGGCGCGGCATAGCTTGACGGTATCAGAGGGGAGCGGGAACGGGTGCGCCCGGTGTGCTGCTGCCGGCTGCTTTGGGATTAGTTCGAAGATGATTGTTTTGCAAAAAAGTCTGCTCCCGTTCATGCGGTTCCATATGGGAAGGATTTAATTAGGACCAGAATGGTTTGCATTTACAAGTGAGATACCCGTCGGGCAGGGTAGATGTTGTGGTGATTCTTCCACGGACGAGAGCGATGCACGAGATGTGGTGTAGCTGTTCGAGGAGTGGCTTCGATAATCGGATAAAGCCAGAAAAAACTATTCGATAATCGGATATTACAGGTGAAAATCGGTTGTGAGTCGAGCGCGGGCGATGTCAGTTGTGCATTTCCGCTGCTATACTCTGATTCTCTTAAAAATGGACCTCAACGGCGTCGCCGAATTGAGGAACGCTCCGCAAACAACCAGAAGAACAACCACAATAATTGAATAGCAACTTCTCAACCCCAGCCGGGTAACGCAGAGGAAGCAGGAACGCACTCATGGCGCAAGTTTTTGATCGCAGTTCGAACGCGCTGGCCAGATTCAGCCTGGTTTTGACGGGCGTGATCGTCATCGCGCTCGGCGTAACTCTTGACCAGCTTCAGCGATCGCCGTGGGTGACGCGACAGGGTCAGCGGCCGGATCAGCCGATACCGTTCAGCCACAAGCATCACGTCGAGGGGCTTGGTCTCCAGTGTCAGTACTGCCATACGCAGGTGGAGAAGGCGGCGTATGCGGGTATTCCACCGACGAAGACCTGTATCAACTGTCACGCGCAGATCTGGACGGACGCACAGTTGCTTGAACCGGTGCGGCAGAGCTGGGCGACGGGAGCTTCGATTCAGTGGATCCGGGTACACGATCTTCCGGACTACGTTTATTTCAACCATGAAATTCACGTCAATAAAGGTATTGGCTGCGCGAGTTGTCATGGGCGCGTGGACGAGATGCCGTTGATGTATGAGCAGAACACGCTGCAGATGGAGTGGTGCCTGAACTGCCATCGGAATCCTGCGGTGAATCTGCGGCCGACTGCCGAGATCTACAACATGGCCTGGGCCGGCCCGTCGAGCGACAAGCCGGTGTGGTGCGGGAGCACGGTCAAAGGTGGTCCGACGGCGCAGAATGTGAGCTGCACCACGGTCGATCCGTCGGGTAAGGGGCCTGAGGTTGCGATGATGCAGTCTGAGTCGACGACACCCACGGGGCAGGCGGTGAGCGATGCTCCTTCCTACGCTCTGGGCGCTGGTGATCCCATGGTGAGCTATCAGAAGTTCACGAGCCAGAACGATCTGGGCAAATATCTGATCACGCAGTATCACATCCGCAATCCGGAGCAACTGTCGAGTTGCGAGACGTGCCACCGATGAAGACGACTGGGATTGGAACAGAGCAGACGATGGCTGAGACGAAGGTACCTGCAGCACAACCTGTAGTGGTCACTCAGATTGCACCGGCGAAGCTGACCCTCGAAGAGGTTCGCGCCAAGCTGGACGGCAAAACGGGTCGGCGTTTCTGGAAGAACCTTGACGAACTCGCGGAGACGCCGGCGTTCCATGAGCTGATGCGGGAGGAGTTTCCGCGCCAGGCTGGAACGATGTCCGGAGCGGGCGAGTGGGTCGATGCGGTGAGCCGCCGCGGCTTCCTGAAGGTGATGGGAGCTTCGCTGACGCTCGCCGGACTTGCGGGTTGCACCAAGCAGCCGGATGAGCCGATCTATCCCTACATCAGGCAGCCTGAGGACCTGGTTCTCGGTAAGCCGATGTACTTTGCGACGGCGTATCCGTTTCCGACCGGCGCGATTCCGGTTCTGGTGAAGTCCGATTCCTTCCGGCCGATCAAGGTGGACGGGAATCCAGAACACCCGATGTCGAAGGGCAAGTCGGATACGTTTACGCAGGCGACGCTGCTCGATCTTTATGATCCGGACCGCTCGCAGCATGTGCTTTATCGCGGACAGACGTCGGGCTGGGGAGATTTTCAGCAGGCGTTCGCGACCGCGGCGAAGAAGACCTCCGGCGGACAGGGTATTTATTTCCTGAGTGAGACGATTACCTCGCCGACGCTGGCGGCGCAGTGGAAGCAGGTGCAGGCGGCTTATCCGCAGGCAAAGCTGGTGCAGTGGGAGCCGGTGAATCAGGACGCATCGCGCGCGGCTTCGAAGGCGGCGTTTGGCAGCTATACCGATGCGCAGTACAAGCTGGAAGAGGCGGATATTATCCTCTCGCTCGATGCGGATTTCCTGGGCGGCATCGCGCATCCGGGATTTCTGCCGCTGGCTGCAGGCTACGCGGAACGGCACCGGTACGAAGAAGGCAAGACGATGAATCGGCTGTACGTCGTCGAGACGATGCCGACGGTGACCGGATTCAAGGCGGAGCATCGGCTGGCTTTGAAGCCGAGTGAGATTGCTGGCTTCGCGCAGGCGCTGGCGAGCGGTACTCTTGCGAACGCCGCGATGGAGAAGGACGCCGCAAATGCGACCGGCGGATTTGTGGGTTCGACGAGCACAATGTTCAGCAGTACGAATCCAGCGGCGGCGAAGTTCTTTGTAGCGCTCATGGACGATTTGAAGAAGAGCGGCGGCAGGTGCGTGGTGATCCCCGGCGAGCAGGCTTCGCCAGCGGTTCATGCTGCGGCGTATGCGTTGAACTCTTCGCTGGGTGCGGTTGGCAAGACGGTGATCTATACCGACACGGTGAATCCGCTGCCGAGCGAGCAGGTGGCAGAGCTGAAGTCGCTGGTTGCGGATATGAACGTGGGCAAGGTTCAGTGGCTGGTGGTGCTGGGTGTGAATCCGGTCTACTCGGCTCCGTCGGATCTGCACTTCGCCGATGCCTATCAAAACATTCCGGTGACGGCGCATCTGGGGTCGCATCTGGATGAGACCGGCATTATCTCGAACTGGCATATCAACAAGAGCCACTATCTCGAGAGCTGGTCGGATGCGCGAGCGTATGACGGGACGATCTCGATCGTTCAGCCGATGATCGATCCGATGTATGGCGGCAAGTCCGCGCATGATGTGCTGCAGGCACTGCTGGGTGATCCGCAGGCATCTGCCTACGACGTGGTTGTCGCCAATGCGAAAACGTATATCAAAGGGGACTTTGCGACGGCATGGCGTAAGTCGCTGCACGATGGCTGGGTGGAAGGAACGGCGTTTACCGCGAAGGCGAATGGCGCGGGAAAGAGCGCGGTTGCATCTTTTCCGGCGACGGCTTCGAGTGGTCTCGAGATCTCGTTCCGGCCCGATCCTTCGATCTACGATGGCCGCTTCGCGAACGTCGGCTGGCTGCAGGAGCTGCCCAAGCAGGTCACAAATCTGAGCTGGGACAACGCGGCCATCATGAGCATCAACACCATGGCGGACCTGAAGCTCGATGAGTCGGACCCGGTTGAGGTCGAGTTCGGTGGCCGCAAGGTAGTTGCGCCAGCGCTGGCGGTTCCCGGTCACCCGGACGGAACGATTACGATGCACCTTGGCTTTGGCCGGGGAGCTGAGTCGGGCCGCGTCGGGCAGGGTGTCGGCTTCGATGGGTATCAGATTCGCACCACAGATGGAGCGCTGTTCCTCTCGGGCGCGACGGCGAAGAAGGTGCCGGGAACCTACGATCTGTGCATCACCAAGGTCCACAATATCGAGCATCGCGGCAAGTTCGCGCAGCAGGATCTTGAGAAGCCGCTCTCCGATAAAGACGGTGTCTACTCGCTTGCCGGCCACGAGGCGATGGAGCGGTCGATCATCCGCTACGCGACGCTCGAAGAGGTAAAGAAGAATCCGAAGTTCGCACATGAAGATGGGGCGAGCGGGACGCTGATCGATAAGGTCGGCTATTCGCCGCAGGGCGAGATTGTTCCGAAGGAGAACTCGTTCTTCCCTAATGCGTGGAGCTACGAGAAGCAGGATCCCTCGACGCTGAAGATTCAGAATGCGTGGGGCATGGCGATCGATCTGAACAGCTGCATTGGCTGCAATGCCTGCATCGTCAGCTGCTATGCGGAGAATAATATTCCGGTGGTTGGCCGGGAGCAGGTGAAGGTTGGGCGCATCATGCAGTGGCTGCGGATCGATACGTACTTTGAAGGCGATCTGCACGCACCGAAGGCGCACTTTCAGCCGATGGCCTGCCAGCACTGCGAGAACGCGGGCTGCGAACAGGTTTGCCCGGTGGGCGCGACGGTGCATACGCCGGAGGGGATCAACACAATGGTGTACAACCGTTGCGTGGGAACCAGGTACTGCTCGAACAACTGCCCGTATAAGGTTCGCCGGTTCAACTTCCTGCTGTACTCGGACTACGACACGGAGAGCCTGAAGTTCATGCGCAATCCCGATGTCTCGGTTCGTTCGCGCGGCGTGATGGAGAAGTGCAGCTACTGCGTGCAGCGCATCGAGGCGGTGAAGATTATCGCGGATAAGGAAAACCGCGAGATTCGTGACGGCGAGATCGTGACGGCGTGCCAGCAGGCGTGCCCGACAAGCGCCATCACCTTCGGCAATATCAACGACAAGGCAAGCAGGGTGGCAAAGCTCAAGGCTGAGGAGCGCGATTACCAGGTACTCGCTGACCTAGCCTTCCGTCCGCGCACGACCTACACGGCCGGAGTCATCAACCCGCATCCGGAGCTGGCATAATGGCGACCAAAGGACCCATGCAGGACCCGATCGTCGATCCTATGATCGACCCGCGTACCGGCGAGTACGCGGTTATCGCGCCGGGCCATAACTTCAAGTCGGTCACGCAGAAGATCGCGGGTATCGTTCTGACGTCGAACACTCCGCTGGGATGGTTCTTCGGTCTGATGGTGGCAGCCGGAGTCGCGACTGGCGTGGTGGTCGGCTGTACCTGGCTGTTCCTGAAGGGTGTCGGAATCTGGGGCGTCACGATTCCGGGAGCCTGGGGATTCGCTATCATCAACTTCGTGTGGTGGATCGGTATCGGTCACGCCGGTACGCTGATTTCGGCGATTCTGCTGCTGTTCAAGCAGACGTGGCGTAACTCGATCAACCGATTCGCGGAGGCGATGACGATCTTCGCGGTGGTCTGCGCAGGAACGTTCCCGCTGATTCACGTGGGGCGTCCGTGGCTGGCGTACTGGCTGTTCCCTTACCCGAACACGATGAATGTGTGGCCGCAGTTCCGTTCGCCGCTGGCGTGGGACGTCTTCGCGGTTTCGACGTATGCGACGATCTCGATCGTCTTCTGGTACGTCGGTATGATTCCGGACTTTGGAACGCTGCGTGACCGGGCGACGATGCCGCTGGCGAAGTATATGTACGGCATGTTGTCCCTGGGATGGCGCGGCTCGACCCGGCACTGGATCCGGTATGAGTCGGCTTCGCTGCTGCTGGCCGGGCTTTCGACGCCTCTTGTGCTCTCGGTGCATACGGTCATCAGCTTCGACTTCGCAGTGGCGGCACTGGCTGGCTGGCATACGACGATCTTCCCGCCTTACTTCGTCGCGGGTGCTATTTACTCCGGCTTCGCGATGGTCATCACGCTGGCGATTCCGATCCGCAAGTTCTACCACCTTGAAGATCTGGTGACGCTGCGCCACCTGGACAACATGGCGAAGGTGATGCTGGGTACCGGACTCATTGTGGCCTACGGGTATGGCATGGAGGTCTTCATGTCGTGGTACTCGGCAAGCCACTGGGAGTACTTCATGATGTGGAACCGTATGTTCGGGCCGATGGGATGGGCCTACTGGGTTCTGATTCTCACCAACATCACGATTCCTCTGACCACGCTGTGGTCGCGCAAGCTGCGGGTTAACGTGACGTACCTCTTTATCCTGTCCTTCATCATCAACACAGGCATGTGGTTTGAGCGTTTCGTCATCGTCGTCACCAGTCTTTATCGCGAATACCTTCCTTCAAGCTGGGGCACCTACCGGGCGACGAAGTGGGACTACATGATCTATGTCGGAACGATGGGGCTGTTTACGTTCCTGTTCCTTTTGTTCGTTCGCTTTCTGCCTATGATTCCAATGTCCGAGATCAGAATGATGCTGCCGCAGACGAAGGTAACGCCTGGCGGTTCTAACGCAGAGACAGTCAGTCAGGAGTCAGCCTAATGCCGCCCCGCGAAGGAATTTACGGATTACTGGCCGAGTTCAATACCCCCAGTGAGTTAGTCCATGCAACCGAGCAGGCGCGCCTTGCAGGGTATCGTCGCATGGAATGCTACACGCCATACCCGGTGGAAGAAGCTGCGGAGGCGCTGCACTTCCATAAGACACGGGTTCCGCTGGTCTGCCTGATCGGTGGAATCATGGGCGTAACCACTGCGTTTTTGATGGAGACCTGGATCAACGTCTGGGCGTATCCGCTCAACATCGCGGGACGGCCGTTGTTCTCCTGGCCGGCGTTCATCATTCCTGCGTACGAGTGGACGATTCTGTTCTCCGGCCTGTCGGCGGCCTTCGGGATGCTCGCGCTGAACGGTCTTCCGCAGCTGTACCATCCGGTCTTCAACGCTCCCAACTTTAGAAACGGCGCTACGACGGACAAGTTCTTTCTTTGCCTTGAGGCAGTCGATCCCATGTTTTCGCCCAGCGGAACACGGGAGTTCCTTGAGCAGTTTCCCGCGATCTCCGTGGTGGAGGTGGATCATTAATACGCAAGTGAAACAGACCGGCCGGCGCCTCGCTATTGCCACTGCCGCAGTTGCCTCCATGTTTGCACTGGGATGCCGGCAGGACATGCAGGATCAGCCGAAGTTCTTTCCGCAGCGCGGCACCGATTTTTATGCTGATGGCCGCTCCGTGCGTCCGCAGGTCGAGAACACAGTGGCCCGCAATCAACTGCATGAAGACAGCTACTTCTACACCGGCATCACAGGCGGCAAAGAGGGCGATGGAATGCCTTTCCCCGTGACCATGCAGGTGCTGGAGCGCGGACAGGAACGGTTCAACGTCTACTGCACACCGTGCCATTCGCGCGTGGGCAATGGGGCCGGAATGATCGTCCAGCGTGGATATGCGCCTGCGGGAAACTTCCATACGGCTCGTCTGGAGACTGCGCCGCTGGGGCATTTCTTCCACGTGATCAGTAACGGCTATGGCGCGATGCCCGACTACTCCGCGCAGGTTGTTCCCGCCGACCGCTGGGCGATTGTGGCGTACATCAAGGCGCTGCAGCTGAGCCAGGAGGCGACCCAGGCGGACGTGCCGGCAGGCAGCCACGTCGAGCCTCTGTCCAGCATTGCGGAGCGCGAAGGTCTGCCATCGAGCTTTGCCAATGAATGGGTTTTGCCGTCGACCGCCACCCATGGCACGCCCGACGGTCAGAGTTTTGTTCTTCCTGTGCCGGGCAGCCCGACGACCGGTGCAGCGTCACCGGCAACTGCACGACCTCAGTCAGCATTGAACCCGGCAGCGGCACACACCGGACAAACCGTACCGAAGCAGTAACCTCGGAAGCTTCCGAACGAAGGCTCGAAACGCATGTCATTTGGACACGAACATAACGGAGAAGCAGGCGGGCATCACGGCCATCATGGTCCGCGTCCACTCCCGGCAACGTTTGATGCACCGGAGATCGTCTCCGCCTGGCGCACCCGTGCCTTGATCGTCGCTGCGATGGCTATCGTCCTTACCATTCCCTTTGCCTTCAGCCACGAAGGTAAAAACCACATCCTCCGCGCCTACCTGATGGGCTATATGATCTGCTTCAGTTTTGCGGGCGGCGGCCTTGTCGTGCTGATGCTGCAATATGTCACCGGCGGAAAGTGGGGACTGCTGCTCCGCCGGCCGCTGGAGGCGATGACACGCACGATCTGGCTGGTTGGGTTGATGTTTGTGCCGATCATCTTCCTGTGGAAGCATCTCTATCAATGGGCGGCGTATCCGACTGCCGGAGCGGTCGCACAGGCGCTGGCCAATCACGCGGTAACGCTCGAACAGGCGATGACGCTGAACGCCAAGCGAGCCATGCTGAATCCGACCGCAGTGATCATCCAGACCGCAATCATCTTTGCGATTCTGTTGACGTTCACCTACTTCCTTAACAAGTGGTCGCTGCAGCGCGATGCCGACCCGGCGCGTGGAACCGACACAAGCTTTGAACGCTGGAGGACGAAGTTCGAAAACCTCTGCGGGCCTGGCGTTCTGATCTACGTCATCCTGCTGACGGCGGGCGCGATCGACTGGATCAAGTCGATCGACATCACGTGGTACTCGTCGATCTGGGGGCTTCAGTTTCTGGTGGGCCAGGGGTATGCTGTCCTCGCCCTCGGTATCCTTACGGTCATTCTGCTCTCGCGGTTCGAGCCGATGAAGACGCTGCTGCGCGTGACGGAACAGCACGATCTGGGCAAGCTCGCGTTTGCCTTTGTGATGCTCAACATCTACCTGTGTTTTGCCGAGTTTCTTATCATCTGGTCGGGCAATATCCCGGACGAGATTCCCTGGTACCTCGCGCGCATTCATGGCGGCTGGTGGTATGTCTGCTCGGCAGACTTCATCTTTCACTGGTTGATTCCCTTCTGCCTGCTCCTCTCTCGCGATCTCAAGAGGAACAAGAAGAAGATGATCTGGATGGCATCGTGGATGATCTTCGCGCGCTGCGTCGACATGTTCTGGCTGATCGAACCGGGCTACGCCGACGCCGCAGGCAATCTGCACATCCATGACAATATAGGGATTCTGGCCTATATCACGGTCCCTGTTGCTGTGCTGTCTCTCTGGGCCGCCTACTATCTGACGCAGTTGAAAGCGCGTCCTCTGATCAATCTGAACGATCCTCACGTGGAAGAGATGCTGGAGCCCGAACATGCCCACTAACGATCACGATCTCAATAAGCCCGTAGCACACGACTCGCACGTTGCCGACGCCGACCATCCTGGTTATGAGACGACGGACGTCAATGTCGGCGGTGTCTCAGTGTTTTTGGCTGGTTTGTTTGGCTTCGTCCTCGTCTTCTTTGTGTTCTGCTTCGTGATGGGCAGAGTCATCAATACGGCGCTTGAAAAAGAAGATGGCCCGGTTACCAAGTGGAACCAGATGTCGGAGTTCGCCGGCGCAGCGACAACCGGTGGGAAGCGGCAGGATCTGGCCAGCAATCCAGACATGCAGCAGAAAGAGTTTCAGCAGATGACGTCGACCTTTCCGTCGCCGCGTCTCGATATCGACGACGGCAACCAGGCTACAGCAGATCTGCATGCTCGGGAGGATCTGTTGCTGGACAACTATAGTGCCGGAGAGGGTGGGGTGGTACGCATTCCAATTTCACGGGCTATGCAGTTGATCGCTCAGCGTGGCCTGCCGGTGAATTCGCAGGCAACAACAGCCGGTGTCCTGATGGCGGGCGACGAGAAACCAGTGGTTCAGGCTCCGTTGACAAGCGGATTTGCAAGGACCGGATATGAGCTTGACGTGATTGAGGCTCGTGAACAAAAGATGAGCTACGGCAAGGCCGAAGCTGCAACCCAGGTTGAACTTGCCCCGGCGAAATAAGCAGCGGAGCAACAGGAACAGATTCACCCCAGAGGCGATGGCATGAGAGACAGGCGGACAATACGAGGCGGTTGGAAGGCGGCAGTTCTCTGCTGTGTTCTCCTTGGTGCGCCACTCTTCGCTCAGGTCTCAGGCTATGGGGATAAAGAGAGCGGAACGAACACCGGCGATCAATTGCCCACGGTTCTGCAAAAGGTTGGTGTCGCGCAGCATCTGAATCAGCAATTGCCTCTCGATGCTGCCTTCGTCGATGAGACGGGTAGGCCTGTAACTCTGGGCGACTATTTCAACGGCAAGCATCCCGCGATTCTTTCGCTTGTGTACTACAACTGCCCGATGCTTTGCTCGGAGGAGATGGACGGACTGAGCAGCGCGCTGGAGATGGTCAGGCTGACGCCGGGGAAAGACTTCGATGTTGTCGTCATCAGTATCGACCCCAGCGAAACGCCGGAGATGGCTGCGAAAAAGAAGGCGTTCTATCTCAAGCGGTATGGGCGTCCGGAGACGGCTTCCGGCTGGCACTATCTCACCGGGCAGCGTCCTGCTATCGATGCGGTGAGCAATGCCGTCGGCTTTGGATATGTCCGGGTGCCGGGGCCGGATGGGAAGCTAACGCAGTTCGCTCATGCAAGCTCGATTGAGATCGTGACGCCGACGGGCAAGCTGGCGCAGTATTACCTCGGCGTTGAGTACTCCCCGAAGGACATGCTGCTGGGGCTGATTGACGCCTCCGGCAATAAGATCGGTTCACCCGTCGCGAATATTCTGACGTACTGCTACCACTATGACCCCCAGACGAACAGGCACTCACTCGTTGTTGTTCGCGTGGTGCAGCTTGGCGGAATGGTAACGATGGCG
>Ga0302220_10000911_pt1 | contig 23705 bp, 16 predicted proteins | sample II_Palsa_E1_3_FD_194572 | JGI IMG/M metagenome (GOLD analysis project Ga0302220, IMG submission 194572) | Peat permafrost microbial communities from Stordalen Mire near Abisko, Sweden - II_Palsa_E1_3 | ecosystem: Environmental > Terrestrial > Soil > Palsa > Peat permafrost | place: Sweden...
GGGGGAAATCGATGGGGGTTGACGGGCAATGAAGACCTCGGCGGAGGCTTGGCCGCGATCTTCAAATTGGAAAACGGTTTTAGCAGCACCAACGGTTCGATCGGACAAGGTGGGACATTCTTTGGTCGCAATGCCTATGTGGGTCTTTCCAGTCCGTACGGCAGCGTGACAATGGGTCGCCAAAGCTCAAGCGAATACGACTTTGTCTATCCCTTCGCAGCCGGTAGCTCCCTCATCTCGGCCGGTTCTGGCTTTGCGACTCACCCGGGCGACGCCGACAATCTTGACAACTTCAATCGAATGATCAACTCGGTCAAATTTCAAAGTGTGTCTTACCGTGGTTTCAAATTCGGCGGATCCTATGCCTTCGGTAACATCGCAGGGGACTTCTCGCGCAACTCTGTGTATGACGCCGGCGCCTCATACACCACGGGTCCTATCGCTCTCGCGGTTGGATACGAACGCGCTAATGATCCCAATTTCTCGGTCTATGGCGATTCGACAAGCAGCAGCGCGACTGCCACCAACATTACAAGCGTGGCAACCGGCGGATACGCGAGCGCAAAAACACAGCAGATTATTGTGGCAGCGGCTTCCTACACGCTCGGCGACGCCGTTTTGAAGGCACTGTATAGCAACACGCAGTACAAAGGACTAGGAAGCGTAGCAGTGACTGGACTTACGGCATTGCAAAACAGTTTTCGTGGGACGGCTACCCTCGATAGCTACGAGTTGAACGCTGCGTACTACATCACGCCTGCACTTCAGGCCATGGCGTCTTATGTGTATACACACAACGGGAATGCCGACAACGTGGCATCAGCCCACTACAACCAGATCAACCTGGGCCTTGACTATCATCTCTCGAAACGAACAGACGTCTATGCTTTTGCGATGCACGAGCGCGCAGCGGGCACCGATGCGACAGGGAGAGCTGCTGTCGCCGCCCTGACCTTTGCCACAGCCTCGTCCGGAAGGTTGCAAACGATTGTTCAGGCTGGGCTGCGTCACCAGTTTTAAAATTACCTAGCCGTTTCGATAACGAACTTCATCTTCGCCTGGTGATCAATCGTTCAGTTTGAATAGTATGTTCGAGCCATTTCAGAAGGCGGCCTCGTAAATGGCGAGTGCGTCTTCTCTACTCACAGCGCGCGGATTGTTTATCAAGAGTCGTTGTTGCTTCATCGCGTCGTTGACAAGTCCTGGCAAATCGTCGCGCGTGACGCCGACCGCTTTCAACGTGCGCGGCAAACCGATCTCTTCCAGTATTCTTTCCAGGAAATCGATCAACGCATTTGTCTTCGAAGATGTGACTCCGTCATGCGTATAGGGGACAACAATCCAACTTGCAACGTCTGCGTAGAGATGCGCCGCATGGGACGCGTTGAAACGCAACACATGCGGCAGAAGCAGCGCATTCGACACACCGTGCGGTATGTGAAACACACTGCCAAGCGGGTATGCCAACGCGTGTATGGCGGCCACCGGCGCGTTGGAGAACGCCTGTCCTGCCAGACTCGCTCCGAGTAGCATCGCCTCTCGCGCGCCGCGATCGGCACCGTCACGACAGGCGGCAATGATGTTCCTGGACAGCAGTTCGAGGGCGCGACGCGCGAGCATGTCGGACAATGGATTCTTCATGCGAGCGCTTGTGAAAGCCTCTATCGCGTGCACCATCGCATCGACTCCCGTCGCCGCCGTCACATGCGAGGGAAGGCCAATGGTAAGTTCTGCGTCGAGGATCGCGATGTCCGCGTAGAGTTTTGGTGAAACGACTCCCGCCTTGGTTGTCTGCCCTGTCGTCACGATCGCGACCGAGGTGACCTCTGCTCCGGTACCAGCGGTCGTGGGTATCTGCACCAGCGGCAGTCGGACGCCTTCAATGCAGTCGACTCCGTACATTGTGTCGAGTGTCTGATGTGAACCTAGCAGCACCGCTACGAGCTTTGCGACATCAAGCGACGATCCGCCGCCCATTCCTACAACAATTTCAACACCTTCGCTCCGGGCGAGATCTGCAGCGTCCAGGACCACGTGTTCCGGCGGGTCGGCTATGACGGTGTTGATCATGATGACGCGCAAACCGCTTGCTTGGACGCTTTCGAGTGCGGGATCCAGCAATCCACTTCCATGCAGGAAACCGTCTGTGACGACCCCGACGCAGCTGACACGGGGATAGTGCTTACGCAAGAGTTCGCCTAGCTTGCCCGTGACGCCCCATTCAACGATCAGCGTGGGAACACTCCGAAACTGGAAGGTGGGTATCATGGATCTCTGTATATTTAAAGTCAGAAGAATGTTCGACTGCTGCCAACTGGCGTCGTCAAGAGGCGTCAGAGGCCCAGTGCACCAGGATTCATTACGTTGTCTGGATCGAGCGCTTGCTTGATTTGAACAACAGTGCGAAATGCATCTCTCGTAAGTAACGATGCATAGCAGTAGGCCTTCCCAAGCTGAAAGTGCGTGGCGCCATGCTTGTCGTAGAGCGTCATCAGGTCTTGCTTCAGCGAATCGACGAAAGCACGGGCCTCAGGATTGGATGGGTGGCGACCAAGACGCGCGAGTACTGTGGGCTGAATTTCCTGGAGGTGATAGTCGGATAGGCAATCGGGCCAGTACAACGCGATTTCATAACTCATCGCGCCACGGCCAATTGCCTCGAACATCGCCCCACTCCATACACCAAGACGTTGCATGTCGTCGGCCCGGTCGGTAAAGAAGGACAGAACTGCTGCATGGAAGTCGGCCACGCCAGAGTGCGGCAATACACCATGAAGCGGCACCCATCGCTCTCCGGCGGGGCCAACTACATTGAACATCTTTTCGAAAGGCCTAGCCCGAACAATGAACGGCACAGCCGGCGGTATTTCCGATCCGAATGGCCTGGCCACTTGACGCAGGCGACAAAGACGCCCACGTACTTCGCGAGCATCGTCCCCATGAACAATGAAATGCGACATATAGGGCGAGTGTCGAAATGCACGTCTGCCTGATAGGCCGAACCTGAGTATGTTTGCCACCCGTCCCCCCGGCGATCTTGCGCCGCGCAACACGTCGGCTAGCGCGACGAAGCGAGCAGGCAATCCACGAACCCGTTCCATTTGGCCGCGCAGCATAGCGGAGTCGAACGAAAAATTCGTTTCATCGACGCCGATCCATGCGGCTGCCTGCATTGCCCGATGCATGGCATCGAACGAGTTGAAGGCAAATGATGCCCCGCCTGATGCTGCAGAGTTGGCGAGAAGAGGCAACGTGACGCGCGCTTTAACGCCAAAAGCGCCACAGTCGCCAGTAAAGAGGCCGGTCAGATCCGGGCCATACTCACGCAAAAATGGGGAGAGACCTCGCATTGCCGAACCAGTCCGCAGCAGGCTGCCATCGGCCATCACGATATCGAACGCCTGCGCCGACGAGGCAGAAGTGCCATGAGCCCCCGTCCCATGACTGATCGCGTGTTGCGACATGGCCCCGCCGACGCTCGAAACAAGTCCGGAGAAGGGGCCTTGAAACGGCGTGCGCAGACCCTGCGCCTCGAGCACGACGGCAAGTTTCGACCACGTCACGCCTGCTTCCACGGTGACATAGGCATCGGTCCGATTGATCTCGACAATGCGATCCAGCCGGCGCATGTCGAGCATGATCGTGCCCACTTGCGCGGGGAGATAGCCGTCGGTATAAGAACTGCCGCCTGCACGAACACATACCGGCCGGCCAGCCGAGGCCGCTTCTCGAACGACCTCGCACAACTCGTGGACAGTCCCGGGCGCCACGACCAGCCAAGGTAATTCCTTCGACCGATAAATATCATGCGCGAACGGCCGCACGGCGTCGCCCGAGAGAACGTGTTGCACCCCGACGATCCGTGCAAGTTGCGCGGCCAAATCGGCCATGTCCATCAGGCGCGTTTCTCTTTACTCGACCACGATGGCGCCACCGGCGCCGGCAGCCCAGTCTCTTCAAGACAGCGTTCCCGCAACTGTTCGATATCCGGTCCACGGTTAAAGAGCGGCAGCGGAGCGCGACTGCTTCGCAACGATTCCCGCAAGCGCCGCGTTTCCACCTCATCACAGTCGCCTGTCGAGTTGAGCGCGACACCATACGCTCGCGCTCCGTCCCGCGTCACGAGCCCGCGGCGCACCTCACGGGCAACGAGTTCAGGATCGCGCTCCAGCGGGTCACCCCATCCGCCAGCGCCCCACGTCACAAAGTGAAGCTGGTCGCCGACGTTGACGCGCACCGCGTCACACTTGGACGGTAAAGAAATGCGATCACCGTTCGCCCGTTCGAGCACCTTCGATGAACGCTTTGCCGGTTCCCCTCCATTGACGCCCCAAGGTGGAATGAACCAGCGATCGTCATGGATCGATATGTCCCCTTCCGCCAGGAAGGTATAGGTCATCAGAATGCCGTTACCGCCGCGAAACTTTCCTGCGCCACCCGAATCCGCTATGGTCTCGTAGCGGTCGATACGCATGGGGAAATAGCGCTCTAGAAACTCATTGGGTACGTTCGTAAAACCAGGCCAGAGTGAGTGACCATCAGGACCATCGCCAAACGGACGGCCCGGAATGCCGCCAAAACCGATCTGGAACAACTGGAACCATTTGCCGGCGCTGTCGTATCCGGAGAACATGAGATGGGGGGAGGACGAGAAGCCCGCGGCGTTCAGAAAGTCCGGCGTCTTCTGCCCAAGCAACGCGCCCAACACATCAAAAATACGGCCCAGCGCGTGGGTACGGCAAGACAGCGCCGCGGGAAAATCAGGCTTGAGCAACGAGCCCTGCGGAATACGAACGTCGACCAGATCGTAAAACCCATCGTTGAAAAGAATCTGAGGATCGAAAACCATGATCATGTAGATGCCAAAAAACATCTTGAACATGTTTTCATTCAGATAAAAATTGATTGAAGACGTAGATTGCGGATCTGTTCCTTCAAAATCGAGAATGACCCTGTCAGCCTCTCGCCACATCGTGCATTTGATCCGGAATGGCCCGACACCCTTGCCGTCGTCGCAGATGAAGTCCTCGAAGCTAACCGGAGTTTCACCGATCGAAGTCGTAATCAGGTGCTTCATTGCGCGATGATTGCGCTCGAGCAAGTCACCCAGTGCGGCGTCGAACACGTCGTCGCCGAAGCGTTCGCATAGTTCATCCACACGTCGTGCAGCAACCCGGCATGCAGCGACCAACGCATGCAGGTCCGCCTTGTACCATTCAGGCATACGGGACTGGTTAGCAGCAAGTGCGAGCAAATCGCTTTGCAACTCGCCACGCCGATAAAGCTTCACGGGAAGAATCCGGAACCCTTCCTCAAATATTGAGCCGGCGTCCGTTGGCAGTGACCCCGGAACTTTGCCGCCCACATCTGTCATATGACCGAACATCGCCGACCAGGCGACGAGACGGCCATGACGGTAAATAGGCAGGATCACCAGTTGATCGTTCAAATGACTGATCGCACCTTCGCACGAATACGGGTCATTAAGGAGGATGATGTCACCCTCTTCAATCTCTCCGGCATACGCCTTCAGGAAGCCGCCGATAAACGAGCCAAATTGACCCACGACCATCCGGCCAAGCCGGTCGGCGATCAAGGGAAACGCATCTCCTTGCTCACGGATGCCCGGGGAGAGCGCCGTGCGAAATAGCGTCGCGTCCATTTCTACACGCGCGTTGCGCAAGGCGTTCTCAAGAATATCGAGCGTGACTGGATCAACGCTCGCGGGCTGGAAAGGCGTCGCGTTAGTCTGGATGATGGTTGCAGCCATTTAACTCTCCAATGCTCAAACCGGATTGATCAGGATGTTGCCGAAACGATCCACGTTGCCGACAAAGCCGGCCAGAATGACGGTGGTCGAATCCATCTCGCAGACCACAGCGGGCCCCTCAACGCGATCGCCCGCGCGCAGTTTGCTGCGATCGTAGATCACGGCCGGAACAAACTTCCCGTCGTTCCACATCTCGTGATCGCGTAGCTTCGCGGCTACAGGATCACCGTCACCGGACACAAGTTCGAGGGCGGGTAGCTCTTCTGCCCGGCCCAAAGCAACAGCACGCAAATTCACGAGCTCTCGCTCGGTGTCCATGCTGAAGGTAAAAAGACGCTTGTGGGAAATGTCGAAACGTTCGGCCAGATCGGCAAGGCCGAGGTTCGACGCGAATTGCTCGACCTCGATTGGCATCGGCACCTCAAACGCCTGGCCGTGATAGCGAACATCCGCCTCGAATCGAATCTCAATCTCAGCATTCGCGACGCCGTCGTCGACGAGCGACTGACGCACCTGCTCGCCCATCTGCACGAGTGCTGCCGCCAACTCGGCGTCGCTCGTCTGCGTGAAGCGTTTCGAGAATGAGCGAGCCGTCTCGGTTCGCGTGCGGGTAGTGGCATCACCGAGCGCGCAGAGCACGCCTGGCGACACCGGCGATACCGCGGGCCAGGATCCCATGAGGCGTGCGACCGCGTTGACGTGCAGCGGTCCAGCGCCACCAAAACCCATCAGCGCGAAGTCTCGCGGATCGTAGCCCTGCTGGATCGAGATCATGCGCAACGCGCCGAACATGTTTTCGTTGACGATGTCGATGATGCCGCGCGCCGCTTCGTGCAGACTCACGCCAAGTCCATCCGCAATTGTCTGGACCGCATCGTGTGCTGCCTGGCGGTCAAGCCGGAATGTGCCGCCAAGCAGGTTTTCCGGCAAGTAGCCAAGCACCACGTTGGCGTCAGTCACGGTGGGGAGCTTGCCGCCGCGACCATATGCAGCCGGTCCGGGAACGGCGCCTGCGGATTCGGGGCCGACGCGCAAGGCACGTGTCAGCTCGGGGATCTTGGCGATCGATCCGCCGCCCGCGCCCACGGTTTTCACGTCGAGCGCCGATACACGCACAGTCAGATGTCCCACGTCGGTGGTGCGGGCGAGCCGTGGCTCGCCGTTTTCGATCAGGGCGACATCCGTGGAAGTGCCACCAACGTCGAGCGTCAGAATGTTTTTTAGGCCGGCGTTGCGCGCGACCCATAGGGCACCCGTGACACCGCCGGCTGGTCCGGACATCAACAGAGAAACCGGACGTTCTTCCGCGGCTTCCGTCGACATCAAGCCGCCGTCGGAGCGCAGCAACGAAATGCGTCCTTTCATCCCGAGATCGCGAAGCCGGTTGCGCAAATTGGCCACGTAGCGACCCACAAGCGGCCGGACAGCAGCGTTAGCTACCGTCGTCAAGGTACGTTCATACTCCTGCATTTCCGGCAGCACCTCGTGCGACAAGGAGACCGGTATGCCGGGCATGATCTCGGCGGCAATACGCGCCACCTCGCGCTCATGCCGGCCATCGACGTATGAATTCATGAGCGCGACCGTCAACGCTTCAACTCCGCTTGCCGCGAGCGTCGAAAGCTGCGCTCGCATATCATCCTCGACAAGAGGCCGCACCTCCTGACCTTGCGCATCGAGGCGTCCCTTGATCTCAACGGTATCCTCAAGCCGCGCAATAGGCTCGGGTTTAGGCCATACGATCCATGCGGCGAGGCCGCCCGGTACAAGGGACCTGGCAATTTGAAGAACCTGACGGTAACCTTGCGTCACCACCAGACCCACGCGCGCTCCGTTGCCTTCGAGGACTGCGTTTGTCGCCACCGTCGTGCCGTGAAGGAATACGTCGATATCAGCAGGCGTCACACCGGCTTGCTCGCAGATCTGCGCAACGCCTGTCATGATCCCTTCAGAAGAATCATGGGGCGTCGACGGCGTTTTGTGGCGCCAGAAGTTGCCATCTGCGTCGTTGAACAACAGCAAGTCGGTGAACGTGCCACCTACATCTACCCCTAGTCGATAAGTCATGGTTTCAGTCCGGTTCAGTGATGTCGAAGCCGCGCCTGTTGGCGTCGCCTGGCAGTTCCGACACATAGGTGAATGTGATCAGCAACAAGGCGAATTTCACGTCAGCAGCTCAGCGTTGCATACCACTCGCGAAGACTTGTCTTAAGCACTTTGCCGTTCGCGTTACGCGGAAGCGAATCTATCGGAACGTATTTTTTAGGCAATTTGTATGAGGCGAGATTGGTCCGTCCAAAAGCCATCAGCTCATCAGAATTGAACTGCGCCTCAGGCCACATAACCACACATGCGACAAGCGACTCGCCCCACTGCGGATCCGGTATGCCGAACACAGCGGACTCCGCAACACTCGGGTGGCCGTTGAGTACGTCCTCCACTTCGCGTGGGTAAATGTTCATCCCGCCGCTGATCACCATGTCTTTCTTTCGGTCAACGATGTACAGATAGCCCTCCTCGTCTCGCATCGCCAGGTCGCCCACCGAGACCCAGCCATGACGAAATGCATCCTGCGTCGCTGTCTCATTGTTCCAATAGCCATTGAATAGAAATGGCGACGTGCTGAAGAGCTCGCCCACCACGCCGGGTCCGACTTCCAAGCCCTGCTCGTCCAGCAGGCGCACGCTGTTGCCAATGAATGGCTGTCCCACGCAATTGCGTTTGCGCAACTGGTCCCGAGGACGTAGATTGCTCACCACACCGGCTTCCGTTGAACCATAGGTTTCATGCAAGAGGCCATCGCCGAAATACTCTACGATCTGCTCTTTCATACTCTGCGGAAGCGGTGCGGCATTTGCCACGATGCCCTTTAGCCGATTGCCCCGGTTTGCTTCGAGCACGGCCCGATCGAGGCCAAAGATCGCGTGATAGTGCGTCGGAACCGTGAACATGCCTGTCACGCGTCCGGAGTGAACGGCTCGCAAGACAACTTCCGGATCGAATTTCGCCAGAATCTCCGTTGTCCCGCCGACAAAAACGGCTGCCATTGCGTAAGCCAGGCCCGCACCGTGGCACATCGGCGCAAACGCCAGAAAATGGTCGTCAGGAGAGTAAATGCCGTACTCAGCCGCATAGGCGAGAAAGCCCAAGCTCCTTGAACGATGCGAAAGCATGACCCCCTTCGGACGACCCGTCGTCCCCGAGGTATAAGGAATTGAAAACGTGGTCCACTCGGCAATTGACGCGGGATCGAACTCGGGTGACGCCTTGCTCAACAAGGCGTCATATTCCTCTCCGAGCTGCACGAATTTCTCAACGGTGTTGAATAGCGATCGGTCAATAACGGTTGCGCAATCCGGATGAATGAATACCAATGTGGCGTGCGCGTCGTTGCAGATGTCGGCAAGCTCCCTTCCAGTCAGCTTGGGGTTGGGTGTTGCTATCGCGGCGCCCACATCCGACACGCCCGCCACGATCTCAATGTACTCAATCGTATTAGGCGCAATCACGGCTGCGTGAGAACCTGTCTGCATGCCGAATTCCCGTGCGAGATTGGCAACCCGATTAATTTTCTCAACGAGTTGCGCGTAACTTCTCTGTTCGTCTCCGCATATCAGCGCTACCTTCTCGGGCGTTCTCTTTGCTGAACTTCGGATGCCGCTCGAAACGGTCAGATTGCGAAAGCCCATCGGCAAAACAGGCGGCGTATCAGGCGTCATGGGTTGGCTCATAGCTTGAACACCTTCACCGCGTTCCCACGCATGATCTTCGCCAATGCGTCGGGTTTGAATTGATGCGCCACCATTTCGGCAACCGCGCGTTCAGGGTCTATCACTGGCCAGTCGGTGCCAAATAGCACCTTGTCGGAGCCGTAACTATTCATGTAGTGCTTGAGTGATGGAGAAAGATACTTAGGCGCATAGGCATCAATACCGATGAAGACGTTCGCGTGCTTCCACGCCATCGCGATCATTTCGTCAGTCCAAGGCACTCCAATATGGATACCAATCAATTTCAACTCAGGAAAGTCGATGGCAATCTGATCGAGCAGAATGGGCCGAGCAACGCTCGGAAGCCGAACTTCCTTTTGATAGATGAGGTTCTGGCCGACCTGCATCATGACCGGCACATCGAGTTCACAGCACTTCGCGTAGTACGGGTAATAAAGCGCAGCGTCCGGTGCAAGCCGAAACCAGTGCGGATATAGGTGTGCACCGATAAACCCGTACTCACGCACCGCTTGTTCAAGATCGCGTAATCCCTGCATGCCGCGATAGGGGTCCACGCCCGCGAGTCCGGAAAATCGATCCGGGTAGCGATCGCACCACTTCGCCACCTGTTGGTAGGGGATCTCGAACGAGCCTTTCATACGCAAATCGCCCGCACGTACGGCAATGAGCAGCGACCGCTCCACGCCCGCCCGATCCATCTTTCTCAGATACGCTTCGATTGACACGCCCGACTTCATCGCCTCGGGCATACGAACCTGGCTTGTAAAATTGCCATCGAAGCCGGTCTGGCCGTTATTTACTTCTTCCGGCGTAAACAGATTGACGACAATATCAATGTGACCTGTCATAAGCGCATTGGGTTTGCGAACGGCGCTGTCTGCGACCGTTCTGGTTAAATGGAAAACATGAGATCAATCATGCATCGCCACTTTTTCGAGGCCAAAGTGTAACGACCGGTTATCCACTGAGCGGGAACCGACTGCCTGCGCGACGTGAGACGAGCAGGTCTGGCTGCGCGACGAAGATGGGGTCTCAAGGGCCGATTCAATGCTCGGCGGCCAGCGTCTCCCAGCAGCCCGCTCCGAAGAATCAGGCGTAAGAGAAAGTGGCGAACGTCTTTGTTACTGAGAAGGAATAGTCAAGGCAACAACGGGTACCCGCCGTCCATGCGACAGATCACCATGACGGCCGGATCCTGTGCAACATCCCAGCTACACTGATCCGGGAGCCGATTGGCTTTCGCCTGCATTTTCCACCGCGCGGGTGAGCTCCTCGCCAATCTGGGCGGCGGCGGCTTTCAACGGGTCCACGTAGCGCGAAACTGCCTCGCTGGGCGACATGGCAGTGACGAAATAGCTTAGCGTCAGTTCGGCAGTCTCATGCCCGGCCTCCATGATCGGTACCGCAATGGACGAGGTCTTGCCCGGGTTGGCGGTCTGCATGGTGCGATCGTGCACCGCGTAACCTTTCTCGCGGATACGCTCAGTGAGTTTTCCGGAAACGAACATGTCGAGTATCAATGACTTTGCACCGATCTCGCGCAGGCCGTTAAGGATGGAAATGCGCGCCTCGTCGCTCATAAAAGCCAGATGCGCGTGTCCCGAAGCAACCTCGAGAATCGGAAATGTGTAGCCAGGATAATAGTTGCTGAATGACAGTGAAGACAGCGAATAGGTGGAGTCGCGCAACATCATCGAACCGCCGACGGCGGTCGATAGCGAAACCGGCCAGCTATATTTTTTCGTCAGGTCGACCATGTAAGGCCTCGCGATGTCGACCAGACTGCCGTGGTCGCGGTATCCGAGCGACAGCGTCTGCACGAGGCTCGTCACGCGGTAGCGTTTGCGGGAAGGCTCCAGCGTGACGAATCCCTCATGCATCAGCGTCTGGACGATGCGAAACGTAGTTGCATATGGAAGATTCGCGAGCACTGCGACTTCCATCAGTGACAACGAGCCGCGCTGGTTGATCCACTGCAGAACCGAAATGGCCCGTGCAATGGAACGAATTGGAACACCTTTTTCCACTCGGCCCCTCCAGAATCTACGGTGTCAAAGCCGGAAATCAAAACGTCGGGCGCCCAGGGTGAGCAGCCATACTGGAAGCCCGAGACTTCCCGGGATGGATGCGACACCTCGGACGTCAACCCAGCCACGACATCAGCGCTATATCGTCGTTCGGTGCAATGAGCTTGTCAACTCAACAGAATCTGAGGGCAACCGGGCATTAGGCCGTATGCGGTGTTTACTACGCCTGCGCACGCCGTGGCTGACGACATATACGGGGCCGCGTCGCGCGTACTCTTACGGGTTGACAAGCCATGAGGGTGCGCGATTTTCACGAAATGCCGTATAGCCCTCCTTGCCGTAACCGTATGCTCGCATATACCGGCTGAAAACTTCCAGCTCAAGATCCGCACCCTCTTGAGAACCCAGGTTGGCGCCGGCCATGAAAACAGACTTGTTCGCCGCGAGACACATTTTCGGCTTCGTCGCAAAGTTCTCGGCAAACCTGAGTGCCTCGTGTTGCAATTCACGCAGAGGGTATGAACGCAGCGCCAGACCGCACTCCACGGCCTCTGCCCCGCTCATCCAACGCGCGCTCCAGATCACGTCTTTCGCTTTCTGATTGCCGATACGACGTTGCAGGCGCAACGACGATGCTGCGGGCAGAACACCCGCGTCCGTATGAACATCGCCGATTTTCGCTTCATCTGCCATCAACAGGAAGTCACACCCAAGTGCGATTTCAAAGCCACCCGCTCTTGCGAGACCGTTTACGGCTGCGATTGTCGGTATCGGCAGATCTTCAATTTTCTTGATGACCGCCGCTACACGGCGCACTACGTATTCGAAATAGTCAAGATCTTCGAAGGCTCGCGCAAGCAGGTCAAGATGCAGACCAACGCAAAACGCTCGCGCATCGCCACCGCTTATGATCAGCGCTCGCACGTCGGGGTTCGCGTGGATCTCATCAAGCGCGTGGTCCAACTCATCGAGACGCTGCTCAGTAATCGCGTTGAGCGCTTCGGGTGTTGTGAAGGTCAGGACCGCAGTGTTCTGGTTTTTCTCGTATGTGATGGTTTCGTACGGCATGGAACTACTCCAAAGATTAAAAAATGTTCGAGGTTGACCGCGTCAGGCGTCGTGGCCCCAACGCCGCTCAAATTCCCATACGTCACTGAAGCCGATCAACTCGCAGAATTCCGTAAAGTCGAACATCGGCAAATCCGGACTTTGGCTGACACCGGCGTCTTTCAATCGACGTAGCGCAGCGTTTATTGCTGCCGCGGCAACGAGGCTTGTCATGGAGGGATAGATGGAAAATGCATAGCCGATTTCAGCAAGTTCGGCAGCAGTGAGGATCGGTGTCTTGCCGCCGTCGGCCATGTTCGCGACCATGGGAAGATCGAACGCCGCGCACGCGCGAACCATCTCTTCTCTCGATTGAGGCGCTTCAAAGAAAAGCACGTCGGCCCCGGCGCGCGCGTAAGCTTCGAGGCGCGTCATGGCTGCAGTGAAGCCATCGCCTGCTCGGGCGTCCGTCCGCGCGATAATCAACATGTCGCGGCTTTCACGCGCATCGACCGCAACCTTGATCTTGTCGACCATCTGCGACATTGGAATGCATCTTTTGTACGGTGTATGGCCGCACTTCTTTGGAAACTCCTGATCCTCGAGCTGAATCGCTGTCACGCCGGCAGCCTCATAACCTCGTACAGTGTGATGTACATTGAGTAAGCCGCCATAGCCCGTGTCCGCGTCTGCGATGACGGCGGAGTGGCTCGATTTCACGAGTGTCGCCATGCGCTCGAGCATTTGCGTGTACGTGGCAATGCCTGCATCCGGCAAACCCAACGCCGACGCTGTCATCCAATACCCGGTGCCATACACGAAATCGAAACCAACTTGATTGGCGATGACTGAAGCGATCATGTCCTGTATGCCAGGAACCACGAAAAATTCCTTCGATAACAATTTTTGCCGCAAAGCCGGATTGGCCATGAATGCACTCACTAAAGTTTAGGTGTGACGTGTTTCATTGTCATAAAGCCACGACATGGTTTCGCGCTGGAAGATCTCGAAGCGTTCGGTGTGCTCGCAGTCCTCTTTTAATGCGCGGTCGATTTCGTCCCAACCATTGAGCAAAGCCTGGCTTTGCCACTCAGGAAGACCAATGGGAATTCGCGTACCGTCATGTCGCACAAGCGCTCGCGCTACAAGATCTGCGGTCAACTCGCGGGCACAGCCTGCATCCTCGTGCAGTGCGGCGAGTTCCACCTGTTTCACCATCACCGGCAAAATGCCGTTGTTCAAGCAGTTAGCCTCGAAAATTTCACCAAAGCTTGTAGACACGACGCAGCGAATTCCTAAGTCGTATAGCGCCCATGGCGCCTGCTCGCGGCTGGAGCCGCAGCCAAAATTGTCTCCGGTAATCAGGATCGAGGACTTGTTCCATGGCTCGCGGTTCAGCACGAAATCGTCGCGTGCAGCGCCATCCGCGTCAAAGCGTTTTTCATAGAATGCGTATCGGCCGAGTCCGCGTTTCTCCGTGATCAGCAGAAATCTTGCAGGAAAAATAATGTCGGTATCGATGTTGGCATCGGGAAGCGATGCCGGGATCGACGTCACTTGTGTCAACTTTTCCACGGTGCACCTTGTCCGGCAGGGCGACCCTGTAAGAGTGTGCGTACGTCGGTGATGCGCCCTGTGACAGCAGCGGCGGCAGCCATCGCTGGGCTCATCAGATGTGTTCTCGCTCCCGCGCCCTGTCGGCCCTCGAAATTCCGGTTCGACGTTGATGCGCAGCGCTTACCTGGAGCAAGTCGGTCGTCGTTCATGGCGACGCACAGCGAGCATCCTGCGTGACGCCATTCGAATCCTGCTTCGATGAATACACGATCGAGCCCCTCGGACTCCGCATTTCGCTTAACCTGCGCAGAACCGGGCACCACCAATGCTTGCACCGAGTCCGCTATGTGCCGTCCGCGCAACACGGCTGCGGCTGCACGCAGGTCCTCTATGCGCCCGTTTGTGCAGGACCCGATGAACACCTGGTCGATCGCGATACCCTCAACGGCCGCTGCAGGCTCAAGCCCCATATAGGCTAGTGCTCGCGCTATCTTCTTGCTTGCCATTTCGCATTCCTGCAGCGACGGATCCGGCAGATATCCCGTTATGGGCACTACCTGGTCCGGACTTGTGCCCCAGGTGACCTGTGGTTCAAGCAACTCCGCAGAAATATAAATTTCTTGTTCGTAACGTGCTGTTGCATCGGTTGGCAACGAGCGCCAGTAGTCGAGGGCTCGTTCCCACGCGGCGCCATGGGGCGTGTTGGGGCGGCCCTCGATATAAGCGAAAGTCGTGTCGTCAGGAGCAATCAGACCTACTCGGGAGCCTGCCTCGATGGTCATGTTGCAAAGCGTCATGCGCGCCTCCATTGATAACTGACGCACCGTCTCGCCGCAGTATTCAATGGCATAGCCCTGTCCGCCGGACGCGCCTATCGTGCCGACAATCGCAAGCGCAAGATCCTTCGCGAACACCCCGGAAGTAAAGGCTCCCTCTACGCAGACTCGCAGATTGCGGGCGCGTGTTTGCCGCAGAGTCTGGGTGGCAAGCACGCGCTCGCATTCTGATGCGCCAATGCCGAAAGCCAGTGCGCCGAAGGCTCCGTGTGTCGTCGTATGAGAGTCGCCACACACTAACGTGATCCCAGGTTGAGTAAAGCCTTGCTCCGGTCCGATCACGTGGACAATGCCGTGTCGTGCATCGCTCATGCCGAAATGAGCGAGCTCGAATTCGATGGCGTTGTCCGCAAGAAGCTGGACTTGCGCACGTGCTTGTTCGTTGGGTATGCGGCCATCGCTCGGCCGGCGTGTAGGAATCGCATGATCGGCAACGAGCAGGTGACTGTTTGGGCGTCTGATCTCCCGACCGCTGGATCTCATGCCGGCAAAAGCTTGCGGACTGCTCACCTCGTGCAACAACTGCCGGTCTATGTACAACAGACCCGCTCCATCGGCATATTCACGGACAAGATGAGACTTCCAAAGCTTGTCATACAGCGTTTGAGCGTTCAAAAAGTCTCCTTGAGTACTGGTGCCGAGCATTGCCCGACTTTTTCGGACAGCTTCCACACAACGCGCGTGTGCAGAACCTTGCACTCACATTGATGTTACGTGGCGCTGGATGACCGGGAAATCCGGGGCGTATTCGTATCCGACAGGCGGATGCCGCCGCTCGCCAGGATATGAATGCATGAACAGGTAACGAACCAGCAAAGGCCCCGGCGGCATCATTGACGGCAACGCGGCCGTCGACTTCCGCCCTCGCCTGATTAAAACCTGTGCCTCATACCGACAATGGCAATAGTCTGAGCGTTACTGCTCGATGGCGACGCAAAGGTGATCGCCGCTCTTGCCGGAGCACCGGTGGAGTCCGTGCCGCCAGCCCGTTCGTAGACCCCATAGGCGTAAACATCGGTGCGCTTGGACAAGCTATAGTCCGCTCCGACGTCAATCTGCTCGTAATGCGCAGTTCCAAGACCGGATAGGTTGCCGTTATGCGTGTACCAGTAGGCGACGCCGAGCGCCAAAGCCGGCGTCAGCTGATATTGCAGGCCTGCTTCATAGCTGTTGAATACTGCCGTGCCCCTGAAGGCCTGTTGCGTCGCGGACAATCCTTGAACAGCGACCGAACCGACATCCTTGAATTGTGCATTGGTGTAAAGCAGACTTAGAGTCACTGGACCGGCGATATATTGCCCCCCCGCAGCGATGATCTGCTGCGTTCTGGCCGATGCATACCCGGCGATCGCAAGGTTCGTGATGTTAGTACTTACAGTGCTGCCGTTTGCCTGGTTACCAAATGCAGAATAGTTTGGATCGCGCGCGTTGTAGTAGCCAGCGGCGAGACTAAAGGGACCAAACGCATAAGCTGCCGCGAGAGACCAGATCTGATTTTGCGTGACGTCTCCAGCCTTGTTTCCGAACCCGTAAATGCCGCCAACCGTCAAGCCGCCATACGAGATGCTCTTGAATTTTACGGAGTTGTTCACTCGATTAAAGTTGTCGAGATTGTCGAGATCGCCGGGATGGGAGGCATATCCCGACCCCGGCGTCGCCCACCATCCTCCCGCAGAGTATCGAAACAGAAAATCGTACTGAGACTCGCTCTGTCGCCCTAAAGTGACCGTTCCGTATTTTGAGCTGGAAATGCCTACAATAGCGTTGCGTCCGAACTCCGTTCCGCCTTGTCCGATCGCCCCCGTTGTGCTGCTGAATCCTGCCTCCAGGTTGAACACGGCCGTCAGCCCGCCACCCAGATCTTCCGATCCAATCAGCCCCCAGCGATTACCCCCGGCATTTGCACTATTCATGTAGTACTGGCGCGCCCCGTTCGAATTTGAACTGTAGGCAATGCCAGCGTCGACAACACCGTACAGCGTCACACTTGTTTGCGCGTGCGCAGTAGCGCACATCAATCCCATCGAGCAAACAGTCAATATGGTGTATTTCATTTTGCACTCCGAAATATATAGTGTTGAAATCAGCGCGACTCGCCTCTCAAGACAGCACCCTCTACGACGGGATCCTGATCTGTCTAAAAAGACGAATGAAAATTCTGTGTTTTTTCCAATTGATCTTTTGGTTCTTTCTCTGCTATGCCTTTACTACTCCGGGAGAAAGGCGAATTGCGGCCTCCCGATAGGGACGTAGCATCAGAGCAAACAAAACTATCGCGATGCAGGCACTTCCCGCCCCCACGATGCTGCTTGCCAGACCGATCTGCCTGGGATCGTGGAATACGTAATCGGTCAACGCCCCCGTCAGCGTCGGGCCTACGGTGAGTGCAACCAGGTTATTGACCATCAGGTACAGGCCCGACGCAATGGCCCTCATCCGGTTAGGGGTGACGAGGTGCAACGCAGGAGGAGCGGCGCCGAAAGAAAACGCGCCGCAAAAGAGCAGCAACGCGAGACACATGCCAACGCTGAACACGCTCGACATCATCGGATAGGCAATGAGTGGGATCAAAATCATCGAGCTTGCAAGAAGGCCGACGCGTACCGTCGCATCCACCTTGCCACGCGCCTGCCAGCGATCGGCCAGCAGGCTACCGCAAATGATCCCGGCAGTGGCAAATACGATCATCAACGTTCCGACCAGCATCGCGGCATCACTGCGTCCCATGCCGAATGAGCGCGAGAGATACGGCCGGGCCCACAGCAGGACGACGTTGAACGAAACACCGAGAAAGGCAAATCCAAAGAAGTGGCAGAGGTAGAGGCGCCGCAAGCTCTTGATATGCGACAAGACCTCGGCCAGCTTGGAACCAAGCGTTTGTCCGGAAACCTCGTCACTTACCGCGTGACGTGCGGGTTCACGAAGCGTAAGTGCAATGGCTGAAACGATCAGGCCCGGTAATCCCACCATCAAAAAGAGCAATTGCCATGCGCGAATGGTGCCTAATACCGGCACGACCACAGTCGGCGCCGGCCCAATGATAGCGACGAGCGCACCGCCGATAAGAATGGCCATGCCACCGCCAAGGTAGATAGCGATCGTATAAATTCCCGTCGCCAGACTGCGTTTGGCGGGCGCGAAATTATCGGCAATCATGGAATAACTGGCTGGCGACAGTCCGGCCTCACCAATTCCCACCGCAATACGGCTGGCGAACAGCCCGCCAAAGGACTTCGTCATTGCACCACTCGCCGTCGCCAGGCTCCAAAGCGCAATGCTGACCACGATCAACTTCTTGCGGCTGAAACGATCCGCGATATAGCCAAGAGGCACGCCGAGGCTCGCATAAAAGATCACGAAGGCGAAGCCATGCAACAGACCGATCTGCGTATCGTTGATATGAAAATCGCGCTGGATCGGCTCCACCAGAACGGTGAGAATCGCGCGATCCACGTAAGCAAACATATATGCGATCAGAAGGATCGCGACCGTGTACCACGCAAGACCAGGGCGGGGCCATGGCACAGGGTCCGGCAACGCATTCAAGGTGGCATGAGCCTCCTCTTCCAGACTCTCCCGAGCCAGATCGCCGGCAGCATTCAAGTTAACGTGCGCCATGGAATTTTTCCAGTTGATTTCGTGTTGTTGGACAACTTCGTGATGACGTATGAATCTTCGTCACGAAACAATTTCGTCAGCCAGTATTCGGGCGTCAAAACCGTTGGAGGAAAATCCGACAGATGAACAGACAGTTGCTCTGCGCCGCCTGTTTTTAAGGAATATTTTACTTTACTCACGTCAAAAACCGGTTCGCGCGGCTATGGCACTGGACCGGGCTATCCACGTAGCGAAGACTGCCTACACGCGATTTGCAGAGAGGCCGCTGGTTGCCTAATGTGGTTACCTAGCGTGGTTGACATATTTGCTTCTTCAAGCGCACCTCATTCTCCCTGTATCCGGACCCTTATCCATGGCTCGTCTTGTCACTTCGCATTACGTCTGCGTTGATGGTCGGCTGGTGCACTATCGGCGTAGCGGCGACGGACCTCCGGTCGTCCTGCTGCACGCCTCACCCCGGTCGTCAATCGCGCTCGTGCCATTGATGCAGGCGTGCCCCGCAGATATAACCGTGTTCGCCTTCGACACACCCGGTTGCGGTTATTCCGCGCCTTTACCGCTCGGGCGCCCAGATGTCCCCGACTACGCCCATGCATTCGCAGCAACGTTGGATGCCCTCGGCATCCAATGCGCGCCAACCTACGGCACCCATACCGGTGCGGCAATCGCTCTGACGTTCGCCGCGCTCTATCCCGAGCGGGTGTCGCAACTGGTACTCGATGGGCTGAGCGCATTTTGCGCCGACGAACGCGCGGCGATTCTAGCGGGCTACCTTCCTCCCTTCACACCTCACGTTGACGGAACCCATCTAGCGTGGCTTTGGGCTCGCGTGCGCGATCAATACATTTTCTTTCCGTGGAATCACCGTGGTGCCGGCGCGCGCCTTCGAACGGCATTTCCTTCGGCACTGCAGTTGCACGAAGTGGCACTCGATCTGCTCGCAGCGGGTGACAACTACCGCGCCCCTTATACAGCAGCGTTCTCGTTCATCCCTCAACGCTGGCTCCCGCACCTGCGGGTGCCCACCTGTATTGGCGCGCGACACGATGACATGCTATTCGGGCATCTCGAACGTCTTGGCACACTACCGCCAGGTGTTGAATTAGCCACTTTTCCCGACGACAGGCAAGCGTGGGCCACGGCCATCTGGCGTCTCCTGGGAAAAGCAGAACCCTGCGGAAGCTCCCATACGAACGCCTGCATCGAGGCAAAGTTGCCTGCGGTCGCGGCTGGCGACGCCTATGTTCGCGCCAGCTCATCGCGCATGCACCTGCGCGGCACACTCGGCGGCACGGGCAAGCCACTAATCGTGTTGCACGGGTCACCCGGGGGCGCCCGTGGCATGGATCGCTATATTGAGCGGGCATGTGCGCAGGGACGGCCAGTCATCGCACCAGATTTGCCTGGGCACGGCGATTCGGATGCGATCGACTCAACGGGCGACACTGCATTCATCGATGCCGCGCAGGCGGTCCATGCTGCCGTCACGCAATGCGGCATCAGTGCCGCAGATGTCGATGGCGAGGGGCTGGGTACATGGGTGGCGCACGCGCTTCAGGACCTGTATCCGCATCTATATACCTCTGCAAGGCCGCGCTGCGCCTCATTGGAAACAGTCACCGTGCCCGGCAGCCTTTCCGTCAGCGCCGATGGCGCACATCTGGCAGCCGCCTGGTACCACATGCGCGACGAGGCTATCTTCGGACACTGGCTCGATCGTCAACCATCCGCGCAGCCCGCATTCGGCGACAGCCTCGACACAGAAACCATACACCGCCGCACCATTGAAGCCTTGAAAGAAGGGCCATCGGCGTGGCGTTTCCGGTCGGGCGCGTTGCGTTTCGCGAGCGAATGAAGTGACTGCTCAGAGCGGGAGGCGCAAACGCTGAACAGCTAAGCGCATTGACGCGAGCTACGGGACCTTGACCTTCTACGCGCCACCTTCGATCCACCTCTACGGAGTACCTGCGTGACTAACACCATCCATAAGCAAGAAGACTTGCAAGCCGACTACAACAAAGCCGGATTTGACGGGCACCTCGCATTCGGGAACCGCCCGGCCGTGCTCCTCGTGGATGTCGTCCAGGCCTATCTTGATAGAGCAAGCCCGCTCTATGCGGCGGGCTTCGTGAGAGCGCTAGCGGCTTGCGAGCGACTCACAGCAGCCGCTCGTGTCGCCGGGATTCCGGTGGTTTTCACCCGGGTTAAATACAATGCGAACGGCATGGACGGGGGGCTCTTCTACAAGAAGATTCGCGCGCTTGAAAGCTTCCTCGGGGACTCACCATTCGGTGCCTTTCCCTCAACCCTCCAACCTCTCGCAGACGAGTTGGTCGTCACCAAGCAGTATGCTTCGGCATTCTTCGGCACGAGCCTGACATCAAGTTTGGCCGCGCTTGGCGTGGACACGCTGCTCATCATGGGTTTTTCAACCTCCGGCTGCGTCAGGGCGACGGCGCTCGACGCATTGCAGTACGGCTTTACGCCGTTTGTCGTGCGCGATGCTTGCGGCGATCGCGCGCTTGCGCCTCACGAAAGCAATCTGTTCGACCTTCAGGCCAAGTATGCGGAAGTCGTTGACGAGGGCGAAGCGCTTGATCTGATAGCCTCTTTTAAATTTTGAGCGGGTGTGTTTGGCTGGTCGACAGCGGGCGTAAGCCCGACGCAACGAAGCTTTGCTGCGCCGTCAAGCGGTGAGCCGAGTCGCGGGTGATTGCGGCAGAATCCGCGAATCACTCATGCCAAGCCAACACGCTATGACCAATCAATTGTTCGAATCCGCGCTTGGCGTCGCGGCTCCCTAGTACAGCGTCATCGCAGGCGCAGCATTTTTCGGCCGTTCAGGACGTCGAAGCTTGACGCCCTCCTTCAGTGTAGGCACGTCAGTGTCACTCTGCATGCAACCGATCAAACTCCCATACCGCCGGAAAGCCCATCAGTTCGCACATGTCCTTGAACGGCATCTGCTCGCTTTCAAGAGCCGCGGTGCCTTTCATCGCCTTGATTTCGCCGTACGCTTTTTCGAGGGCACGCGCCACGCTCAAGAAGCCAGCCGACGGATAGATCGCCAGCGCGAAGCCGAGCCGCTGCAGTTCGGCGGGCGGCAACTGCGGCGTGCGCCCTCCTTCAACCACATTGACGAGCAACGGCACATCGAACGACTTGCCGATCTTCTCCAGTTCTTCCACGCTTTCCGGCGATTCAATGAACACCACGTCCGCGCCCGCTTTCGCATACGCTTCGCCGCGACGCAACGCTTCATCGAGACCGAGCGATGTGCGTGCATCGGTTCGCGCGATGATCTGAAAGTCAGCGTCCTCGCGTGCCTCGGTTGCGACCTTGATCTTCTTCACCATGTCGTCCATTGCGATGACCCGTCGACCGGGCGTGTGGCCGCACTTTTTCGGAAACTCCTGGTCCTCGATCTGAATGCCCGCCGCGCCCGCGCGTTCGTAGCCCCGCACCGTGTGCGCGACATTGAGCAAACCGCCGTAGCCGGTGTCGGCGTCGCAGATAAGCGGCGTCTTCGCCGCGCCGCAAAACGCGGTGACGCGGTTGACCATGTCGGTGTAGGTCGCGAGTCCCGCATCCGGCTCTCCAAGGTAGGAGGCCACAGTACCGAAGCCGGTCATGTAAAGGCAATCAAAGCCCATGGTATCCGCGAGCCGCACGGAAATCATGTCGAAGATGCCGGGCGCCACGACAATCTCGCGCGACGCGAACTTGCTTTTAAGGGCTTTTCTGCGGGAATTGGCAGTCATGTGCTCGACCTCGTTGAGTTAATGAAATGAATGAATAGAGTCAGTTGCCGGGAAGTTCGGCAGCAGGTTGATGAAGCGATTCGACGTCGGAGACAGCTGCGATTTCCTCTAGCGAACGCCGGTTCGTTTCGACGCCGAAGATCACGAGCACCGCGACCATCAAGACGAGCGCGCCGCTGATGATCGACAGGACGTCCTTGATGCCGCCCGACACGTACATCAGCACGACCAGTTGCGGCGCGACAATGCCCGACAGCCGCCCCGCCGACCCCGCGATGCCATTCGCGCGCATGCGGTTTTCGGTGGCGAACAGCTCGGGGATATACGTCGCGATGCCGAGCGCGACCATGAGGTAGGTCAGCGTGAATAGCGTGAAGCCCAGCAACGTGGCCATCCCGACGCTCGAAGAGTTACCGTAAAGCCAGCCTACGATCGCCGCCAGCACCGCAATGCCGATCAGCCCGTTCTTGCGGCCGATGCGATCGGCGATCAACACGCCGATCAGCGCGCCAGCGGGACCGCCGAGCGACATCAGCGTGGAATAGCCGAGCGATGACGCCACGCCGAGCCCCTGCTTCATGAGGAACGTCGGCACCCACACAATGAACCCGTAGATCACAACATTGATGGCTATCTGGATGGTCACTGCGAGCACGGTGCGGCGCAGCAGCGGCGGCCTGAACAGGCTACCTAGCGTGGTCCCAAACGTGGTAGCGCGGATCGGCGTGCCTGCGGGTTCGACGATAGGCGGCAATTCGCGCCCTTCTGCGGTCTCCGCCTCGATGTTCTTCAGGATCGCGTCAGCTTCATCCAGCCGCCCTTTCGATTCGAGCCAGCGCGGCGACTCGGGCATCTTCTTGCGCAGCAGCCAGACGATCATTGCGCCAACCCCGACCAGCGCGAACATCGCGCGCCAGCCGATTGCCGGAATCAGCAGGTAGCCGAGGAAGGTGGAAAAGAACAGAGCGGAGTTTGTGATCAGCGACAGATATGCCGACCATCGGCCGCGCACGGCAGGCGGAATGAATTCGCCGATGGACCCATAGCCCACCACGATTTCCGCGCCCAGTCCAAGTCCCATGAAGAAGCGGCACACGATCAGCCAGGTCATGTTGGGGGCAAACGCGCCGGCAAGCGATGCCAGCCCGAAGATCGCCAGATTGAACTGATAGGTAAACTTACGGCCTTTTGCATCGCCGAGAATGCCGGCGGTGAACGCGCCAATCAACATGCCTATGAACGTGGAAGATAAAAACGCGGCGTTCAGCGTCATGCTCGACCAGCCGCTGCGGGTGAGCGCGCCGAGCACGCCGCCGGCGAGGTAGATATCGAACGAATCGAGAAACATGCCGCCGCCG
>Ga0302220_10000912_pt1 | contig 23692 bp, 18 predicted proteins | sample II_Palsa_E1_3_FD_194572 | JGI IMG/M metagenome (GOLD analysis project Ga0302220, IMG submission 194572) | Peat permafrost microbial communities from Stordalen Mire near Abisko, Sweden - II_Palsa_E1_3 | ecosystem: Environmental > Terrestrial > Soil > Palsa > Peat permafrost | place: Sweden...
TGTCGTTCGAACGTTACGCCACGCCGCGCCGTCTCGCGGTGACGATCAAGAATGTGCGCGACGTTGCGCCGGAAAAGCACGTGCGCGAAAAAGTGCTGCCGGTGTCTGTTGCGCTCGACAAAGACGGTCAGCCCACCGCGCCGCTCGCCAAGAAACTCGCCGCGCTCGGCTTCCCCGATTTCTCGGTGAACGATCTCGAGCGTGCATCGGACGGCAAGGCTGACGCTTTCTTCCTGCGCTATACCGCACCCGGCGCAACGCTCGCCGAAGGTCTGCAAGCTGCGCTGGATGAAACGCTGACCGTCACGAAGCTGCCGATTCCCAAGGGGATGACGTACCAGCGCCCGGACGGCACCAACATCCAGTTCGTGCGACCCGCGCAGCGGCTCATCGCCTTGCACGGTGAACAGGTCGTGCCGGTCACGGCACTCGGTATCGACTCCGACGACACCACGCTCGGCCATCGCTTCCTGTCCGAAGGTTTCGTGCAGATCCAGCACGCCGACACGTACGCAGAGACGCTGCGTCATAAGGGCCACGTGGTCGCCAGCTTCGCGGACCGCAAGGAAACCATCCGCACGCACCTGCTCGCGCAAGCCGAGGGTGACCGGGTGGTGATGCCCGAAGCGCTGCTCGACGAAGTGACCGCGCTGGTCGAATGGCCGGTGGTGTACACCTGCCGTTTCGAGGACGAGTTCCTGCAAGTGCCGCAGGAATGTCTGATCCTGACCATGCAGACGAACCAGAAATACTTCGCGCTGACCGATGCCAACGGCAAGCTGCGCTCGCGCTTCCTGATCGTCTCGAACATCGAGACAACGACGCCCGGCGACATCATCGAAGGCAACGAGCGCGTGGTTCGTCCGCGCCTGGCGGATGCGAAGTTCTTCTTCGAGCAGGACAAGAAGAAGCCGCTCGCCGACCGCGTGCCGCTGCTCGCCAACGTCGTGTATCACAACAAGCTTGGCTCGGCGCTGCAACGCGTCGAACGCGTCGAAGCGCTGGCCGGCGCGATCGCCGCATTGATCGGCGCGGATGTTGCGCTCGCGAAGCGCGCCGCGCTGCTCGCCAAGGCCGACCTGATCACCGACATGGTCGGCGAATTCCCCGAGCTGCAAGGCACGATGGGCACGTACTACGCGCGCCACGACGGCGAGCCGGAAGAAGTCGCGCTGGCCTGCTCCGAACATTATCAGCCGCGCTTCTCCGGCGATGCGTTGCCGGCCACGTCAACCGGTACGGTCGTCGCGCTGGCAGATAAGCTCGAAACGTTGGTGGGCATCTGGGGCATCGGCCTGCAACCAACCGGCGAGAAAGACCCGTTCGCGCTGCGCCGTCATGCGCTTGGCGTGCTGCGGATTCTTGTCGAGAAGCAGCTGCCGGTCGACCTCGTCGAACTGCTGCGCACCGCGTATGCGCAGTTCGCCGCCGTGCCGAACGTCGTCGATTCGACCCAGGCCATCTACGAATTCTGCATGGACCGTCTGCGCGGCCTGCTGCGCGAGCGTGGCTATTCCGCCGGTGAAATCGACGCCGTGCTGGCGCTGAACCCGACGCGTCTCGATGACATCGTCGCGCGTCTCGACGCAGTGCGTAAGTTCTCGGCGCTCACCGAAGCGGCTTCGCTCGCCGCAGCGAACAAGCGCATTTCGAATATCCTGAAGAAGTCGGACGGCGCGCCGGTGGGTGGCGTGCAGGTCAATCTGCTGCAAGAAGCCGCAGAAAAAGCCTTGCACGCACAGCTCGAACAGGTAGCCCCGCGCGTCCAGTCGCAACTAGCGGCACGTGACTACACGGGTGCGTTGACCGCGCTCGCTGCTTTGCGCGAACCGGTCGACACTTTCTTCAACGACGTGATGGTCAACGCTGAAGATCCTGCGTTGCGGGCTAACCGTCTGGCCTTGCTCGGCGCACTGCATCAGCAGATGAACTGCGTCGCCGACATTTCCAGACTCGCAGCCTGATCGCCGGACAATTGCCGAACAACCGACAAACAAGCTGCGTAACCAGGCGTCCGCGCTATGCCGATCAACCCTAAAAAAGTCGTTGTCCTCGACCGTGATGGCGTGATCAACGTCGATTCGGACGCGTTCATCAAGTCGCCGGACGAATGGGTCGCGCTGCCCGGCAGTCTCGAAGCGATCGCCCGGCTCAACCAGGCCGGCTATCGCGTCGCGATCGCGACGAATCAGTCGGGCATCGGGCGCGGGTTGTTCGACATGAACGCGCTCAATGCGATGCATCTGAAGATGCATCGCATGGTCGCGCTCGTCGGCGGACGCATTGACGCGGTGTTCTTCTGCCCGCACACGGCCGAGGACCACTGCGAGTGCCGTAAGCCGAAGCCCGGCATGCTGAAGATGATCGCCGAGCGTTTCGAAGCCGATCCGAAGGCGACGCCGGTTGTCGGCGACTCACTGCGCGACCTGCAAGCGGGCGCCGCGCTCGGTTTCGCTACGCATCTTGTGCTCACCGGCAAGGGGCGCCAGACGCTCGCCGCGGGCGGCCTGCCCGAAGGCACCAAGGTACACGACGACCTGCGTGCCTTCGCGTTAGACTTTCTTGCCACAGAACAAGCCTGACGCGAACCGAGCGCGTCCTTAACACTGACTGCCCCGCCGATGCGCTTCCTCCGTTCTCTGCTGCTGCTGATCTTCCTCGTGGTCTACACGATCCCGTACGCGATCGCCTGCTTCATCGCGTTCCCGTTCATGCGTGCCGAGCGCCGCTACTGGATGGCGGCCGGCTGGTGCGCCTCGACGCTCGCCGTGGTGCGCCGGCTGAACAGCATCGACTATCGCATCGAGGGTTTCGAGAATCTGCCTGACGGTCCGGCCGTGCTGCTGTCGAAGCACCAGTCGGCGTGGGAGACCGTGGCGTTCCCGGCGCTGATGCCGCGCCCGCTTTGCTACGTCTTCAAACGCGAGCTTCTGTATGTGCCGTTTTTCGGCTGGGCGCTTGGCCTGCTGAAGATGGTGCATATCAACCGCAAGGACGGCAAATACGCGTTCGAGTCGGTCATCAAGCAGGGCAAAGCGCGCATGGAAGAAGGTGCGTGGGTCATCATGTTTCCGGAAGGCACGCGCACGCGTACCGGCACGCAAGGCAAATACAAAACCGGTGGCGCACGCTTCGCGGTGGCAACCGGTGCGCCGGTCGTACCGATTGCGCACAACGCCGGGCGTGTGTGGCCACGCAACTCGTTTCTCAAATATGCGGGTATAGTCACAGTGTCGATCGGCAAACCGATCGACACGAAGGGGCTCACGCCCGATGAAGTGAACACGCGCGTCGAAACGTGGATCGAAGCTGAGATGCGTCGCATCGATCCCACCGCGTACGGTGCTGCGGACAGCACTTCCGCGGCCGCACAATTCTGACGCGCCCACGCCCTCGAAGGCGTATTTGCGCCGGGGCGTATTGCCCGAAGCCGAAACCGATGCAGAAGTCTCCTACGCCGCAGCCCGCTGCGGCGCTCGATAGCCGGCAACTCGATCTGCCGCTCTTTGCAGAGCCGGCCCTCCCGCCGTCCACGCCGTCTTCATCGCAGAAGCCGGACACGTCGCGCGCGCCCGACGGCACAAAACTGCGCAGCCTGACGCTCGGCGCGCAGACGCTCCACTACCAGCTCAAACGCTCGTCGCGACGCTCGATCGGTTTTGCGATCGACAGCAGCGGCCTGATGATCACCGCACCACGTTGGGTCACGCTGGCCGACATCGAAACCGCTATCAGCGAAAAGCAGCGTTGGATTTTTTCGAAACTGATCGAATGGCAAACCCGTGTCGAGCAGCGCGCGCTGCCGCAGGTTGACTGGAAAGACGGCGCCCAGGTGCCGTATCTGGGCCAACCTGTGCGCGTGATGCTCGGCGCGCCGCGGGGTATGCTCGCCTTCGATGCACAGCAGGCGGCGCTTGCGCTGCCGCTGCCGTTGCAGGCTGACCCGCAGCAGATCAAGGACCGCGTGCAAGGCTGGCTGCAAGGCGAAGCCAAGCGCCTGTTCGGCGAACGGCTCGCGATCTACGCAGAAAAGCTGGGGGTGAATTATCGCGCCTACGCACTTTCGTCAGCGGCGACGCGGTGGGGAAGTTGTTCGAGCGACGGCAAGATCCGCCTCAACTGGCGGCTGATTCATTTCCCGTTGTCGATCATCGATTACGTGGTCGCGCATGAACTCGCGCATCTGCGCGAGATGAACCACAGCCCGCGGTTCTGGGAGACGGTGGAGTCGATTTTTCCGGAATTCCGCGAAGCACGGCAGACGCTGAAGCATCATCCACCCGAGCTGTTGCCCACGCTTTAAAGGTGACGCGCCTTGTCGCTCTCAGCGAGGCGCTCACTTACTCCGCGCAGAACGTTTCCTGCAGATGCCGCCACTGCACCTTGCCGTGCGCGTCGATTTCCAGCACCGCCGTCGAGCGCCGCACATTGCGGTTGTGCTCGCCGTCGGACTGTCTTTCGATGTACGTCACCACTGCCCCGGACGGATACTGGGCAATGAACGCACTGCCCGTAATCTCGATTGCGAAGTTGGGCCGCTGTCCGCCATGCTGCTCGAAAATTTCGCGCAGCGTCGGCCAGTCCAGCGTCGCACCATTCGGCAGGATCATCGAAAATTGCTGGGAAAAGTGCGCCATCAAGTGGTCCAGCGCACCGGGCCCTGCTGTGCCGGCATACCACGCCTGAACCTCGGCGTTGACCGCCTGGATCTCGTCAAAGAAGGGATTCGAGTCGCTCATCGTTCGTATCCGTGGTGGCCGCCGGTTCGCGCAATTAACTCCGCCGCGCGCTGCTCACGCAAAGCTTACTTCTTCTTCTGAATGAACTCGATCTTGTAGCCGTCCGGATCGGTCACGAACGCGATCACGGTCGTGCCGTGTTTCATCGGACCCGCTTCGCGCACTACCGTGCCGCCTTGTGCCTTGATCTTGTCGCAGGCTGCGTACGCGTCATCGACCTCGACGGCGAGGTGACCGAACGCGTCGCCCAGATCATACGATTCCGTGTCCCAGTTGTGCGTCAGTTCAATGGCAGTGGCGACGCTTTCATCCTCATAGCCGACGAACGCCAGCGTGAACTTGCCCTCCGGATAGTCGTGGCGGCGCAGCAATTTCATGCCGAGCAATTCGGTGTAGAACTTGATCGAACGGTCCAGATTGCCCACGCGGAGCATGGTGTGAAGAAGGCGCATCGTGTACTCCTGTTGCTTGATGTCGAGGACGTAAATGTACCCGGAATCGCGCAACGCTGCTGAGATCGCAGCCGGCGGGAGGCGTGCCGTTATCCCGCTTCGCCACGATCCCGGCCGCAGCGCGTTTACCCCTTCTTTTGCGCCTCGTCACGCAAGGCCCGGCGCAGGATCTTGCCGACATTCGTCTTCGGCAGTTCGGTCCGAAACTCGATGAGCTTGGGCCGCTTGTAGCCGGTCAGTTGCTCCTTGCAGAAACTGAAAATGTCCGTTTCGCTCAGCGCAGGGTCGCGCTTGACGACGAACAGCTTGACCACCTCGCCGGTCTGCTCGTCCGGCACGCCCACCGCGACGACTTCGAACACACCTGGGTGCTTCGCCACGACGTCCTCGATCTCGTTCGGGTAGACGTTAAAGCCCGACACCAGAATCATGTCCTTCTTGCGATCCACGATCTTCACGAAACCGGCTTCGTTCATCAGCCCAACGTCGCCCGATTTGAAGAAGCCATCCGCTGTCATCGCGCGGGCGGTTTCGTCGGGCCGGTTCCAGTAACCCGCCATCACCTGCGGACCACGAATGCAGATTTCACCGGGCTGGCCGAGCGGCACTTCGTTGCCGGCGTCGTCGCGGATCGACACTTCGGTCGACGGCAGCGGCAAGCCAACCGTGCCGTTGAACGCAGTCGCCGTAGGCGGATTGGTGGTCGCACACGGCGAAGTTTCGGATAAACCATATCCTTCGACGATCGGCACGCCCGTCGCCGCCTGCCAACGTTGCGCGACCGCTTGCTGGACGGCCATACCACCGCCGGTGGACTGCACGAGCTTCGAGAAATCGAGCGTCGCGAATGCCGGATCGTTGAGCAGCGCGTTATACATCGTGTTGACGCCGGGAAACGAATTGATCGCGTAGCCGCGCAACGTCTCGATCATGCCGGAGATGTCGCGTGGATTCGGTATCAGGATGCCCATGCCGCCGCAGCGCATCGTCAACAACGCGCATATCGTCAAGCCGAAGATGTGATACAGCGGCAACGCGACGACGGTGATGTACGGGCCGATGTCGGTGCGATCACGGTAGATCGGTTCTCGCCACACCTCGGACTGCACCACGTTCGCCACCAGATTGCGGTGCAGCAGCGTTGCGCCCTTCGACACGCCTGTGGTGCCACCGGTGTATTGCAGAACCGCCACTTCGTCGGAGGATATCTGCACCGATGTGAAACCCGACTCCGCGCCACGTGCAATTGCGTCGCTCAGGCTGATGCGAGAGTGGGAGTGCAAGCGCGTCGCGTCATCATCGGCAACTGGTTCGCCGGCGACAGACATCGGTGCCCCCATCATCTCGGCAACCGAGGTCACCACTACGTGCCGTACCGCGGTGTCCCCCTGCACGGCCTGCAACGTAGTGGCAAACGTGTCGAGAATCACAATCGCCTCTGCGCCACTATCGTTCAACTGATATTTGAGCTCACGCGCCGTATAAAGCGGATTCACGTTAACAACGACACAGCCGGCACGCAAAATCGCCGCCATCGCCACGGGGTACTGCAGCAGGTTCGGCAGCATCACGGCGATTCGTGTGCCGCGCGCAAGCCCCTGCGCCTGAAACCAGGCGGCAAGGTGGCGCGATTGCCGGTCCAGCTCCGTATAGGTCAGCTTGCGTCCCATGCAGACAAACGCGCAGGCATCCGCATACTCGCGGAAGCTGCGTTCGAGCAGATCCGCCACGGAACCGTATTGTGTCGCGTCTATCTCCGCCGGCACGCCGGGTGGATATGACTTCAGCCAGATCTTTTCCATCTCCCAAGTTCCTCCTTGTGCGCGTTTCGCCGAGCCTGGCGACTAGCGGCTGGCGAGCGCCGGCATGCGCCGCGCCGGCTGGTCGAAGCTATTGAAGAATGCGCTCAATTGCTCGCGCGTGCCATGTTCGAGCGCAACCGTTCCGCTTTCCAGTCCAGCCGGCAACTGTGTCGCGATATCGCGCAGCAGGTCATACAAAGTCGCTGTCTTGAGCGCGAGCTGCAACTCAACCGCTGCGGGCGGGTGCTCATGCACCTGCAAGATGCCGCGCCGCAGTTCCAGCGCGTAGCTCTCCTTGCGATCGGTCATGCGGAATACAAGCGTGACCTGCAGGTCAGCACAGCGCGCCGGATCGATGCACACGCTGAAGCGTTGGAATACATTGCGCAGCGGTTGCGCCCGCAACACGTCACTCGAGGCGAGGCTCGCGCTGCCGGCAAACGGCAATGCCTCATAGGCACGCTCGAGTTCACGCGCCGCGCTCAGATACCAGTTGCGCCAGTTGGTGTTCTCCGTGAGGTAGCCCAGTTCACGCAACGCCGTAGCCTTGATGCTGCGGGCGTCGGCGTCTTCCACATCGAGCCGGACCAGCAGTGTCGCCAGTTCCGCGGCCCAGCGCCAGTCCCTGTCGCCGAGCGCGATTCGCGCGGCGGCGCGCACCTGCTCTGCGCCGCCCATCATGGCGACCATGCGGCGCGTGCGTTCGCTGCGCGGCAAGGGGTCGAGCGAAGCCGGATCGCCGTCGAACCAGCCCAGTTGCCCCGAATAAACCTGGCGCACCGAATGTTTGACCGTGCCGTAGTACTCGCCGAGCCACGCATGCTGCGCAAGATGCGGTGGCAAGGAAGGGATCGCCTCGGCAAGCTCGTCCGGCGTCATGCCGAAGTTCATGTGGCGAATGGTCTGATCGTGGATGAACTGGATTGCGTCGCGATACACGGTCAATACATCGGCGACGGCTGCGGCCCCCGAGACCGGACGGCCATGCGCCGGCACCATGTGCGCGGCGCCGAATCCGCGCATCATGTCGATGGTCTGATACCAGCGCACGGGGTCGCGGTAGCGTGTTCCGCGCAGCGTATGCACGTTCGCCAGACACTCCCCCTGGATCACCTCCGCCGAGAGCAGCACGCCGAGGTCGGGCAGCCACATCACGATTTCATCGTCCGCTTCCGACGGCGCATAACGGAACTCGAAACGCACGCCGGCCAGCACGATGTCGAGCCGCTCGTCGAAGACGCGCGTCGGCGCGAAGAAGCTTGCCGGCTCGGCGATCAGCACGGGGCCGATCCCCGCGTTGACCTTGCCGGTCGCGCCAGCGGGCAGCAGCGTGCCGAAGCTGTAAGCAGAACGCGTGGCGAGAATCGGCGCCACCAGATTCGCGTTGTTGATCACCGTGTCCATCAGCGTGCGGTGCGCAATGATTTCCACACGCCCCGCTTCGAGTGCCGCTTCGTCGACAAACGCGCGCACGCCACCGGTATGGTCCGTATGGTTGTGCGTATAGACCACCGCCTTCACTGGCAGCGTGGCGTGCCGCGGATCGATCGCGCAAAAGTCTTCGTAGATGCGCTTCGCCGCCGAAACCGCTTCGGTCGCATCGACCACCACAATCCCATCGTCGCCTACGACAAAAATGATATTGGCAATCGCGTAACCGACCGCGCAGTACACCCGCTCGGCCACCCGATAAATGCGCTGAGCCATGCGGCGCGAGTGTTCCGTGAGGCGTGGCGGTACGGTGGGCGCCGCGATTGCGAAGGCCAGGTTGACGCCGGCATCGAAAGCAACATCGAGCGGATCGCCGACATGCGGCGCATCAAAGGCAGGATTGCGAACCATCTCAGGGCAACATTGGGTCATGCGGTGTCTCCTTGGATAAAACTGGCCGCATAAGGCGATTGCCAGTTTTCGTCAATCAGAACCGGAATTCTTATTCCGTTTTTAGGGCAAAAAAATCAGCCGTCTAGCAGCTTGAGACAGCGGCGAAACGCCCTCTGCAGATAGGGGCGCAGCCGCCGGCTCGCGAGCGAGAGCGGCCCTGGGTCGTTCAGGATGCTGTTGACCAGCAGACCATTGATCATCTGCAGCGCCGCGCGCACTTCGAAATCAAGCTCGGCCGCATCGGCCACCGGCGCGCCTCGTGCCTCGACCAGCGCATCGACGAGGTGCGGCACGAGCAATGCCAGCACTTCGCGATTGGCCTCCTTGGCGGCATCCCAACTGGGCTTGAGCTGCGAGGAGCGCAACAGCGAAGCGTGGTACAGGCCACGGTTGCGCCGGAACACCATGACGTAAAACGCGACCGTCGCGTCGGCGAGTGCACCGGCGTCATTCGAGCGCCATACAGGCTCGCGCTCAAGCATGTCTCGCACGTAGGCGAGACCTTCGGCCATCACCTGGCCCTGCACGACCTCGAAGAATGCATCCTTGTTGTCGAAGCGGCGATAGAACGCGCCGATAGACGTACCTGCGCGATCGACAATATCGTTGATGGACAGATTGTCAAGGTTACCGCTTGCCTCGATCAATTCGCGCCCGGCTTGCAGCATTTTCACGAGGCCGAGCTGGCTGCGGGTCTGGCGCGGCGCTGCGATGCTGGAGGAGGATTCGCGCTTGCGCGCAGGCGTGCTTGTCATGCGGCTTTCAACTTCGTATTGAGACGTAGGACGCGAGATGCCCGGCCAGCGGCGTCAGGAAGACGCCGGCAAAACCAGCCGGCTCAACAAACCGGAATCAGGATTCCGAATCGTGGTGGATGAGCCAGGCTTTGTCAACCAGCCTCAGGGTAAATCCTGAGCCACGGAGTGCGCGGGGTGCAGCAGCTCATGCGAGGCACGATTGGCCTCGACCATGATCTGTTCGGTCAGCACCAGCGCGGAACTGGCGGCAGGCGATGGCGTGCGTTCCGCCAAAGAAACGAGTGCGAACTCGAGACTCAGGCGCGGCGGATTAGTCAGCGCGATGCGCACGAGCCGCCCCGCTTCGAGATCGCGCCGCACCGCCGCCCCGGTGGCAAACAACACCGCATCCGTCTGCGCGACGACGTCCTTGAGTACAGCAACATCGTTGCATTCCACCTGCAAGGGGATATCCTCATGCGCCCGATACTTCAGCAGCCGGTGCAACGCGTCCTTCATAAACGCGGGCACGGTCACCGACACCAGCGGAAACTCGCGCAACGCAACCATCGGCACGGGCCCGCTTTGCAGCAACGGATGCCCCGGCCGCACGAACCAGCCACCTTCGTGACGCGGCAGGCGGTGGAGCGCGATGTCCGGCGTCGCGGGCAGCACCCGGCGATCCATGACGAGAAAGTCGACCTGCTCCGCGCGCAGTTTGGCGAGCAGCGCTTCGCCGTCACCGTCGCCCAGTTCAATCGAAACCTTGATCTTCGGAAAGCGCCGCGAGAATTCGACCAGCAGATCGGGCAGCAGCACGACGGCCGCATAGGGCCCGAGTCCGATATGCACTTCGCCCAGTTCATGAGCCTTCAGCAGCTCGACGTCGCGGAAAAGACACCGCGTCTCGAACAGCACGCGGCGCGCGCGCTCGACGAGCAACCGGCCGGCCGCCGTCATCGCGACACCGCGCGCGGCCCGGTCGAACAGCTTCATGCCCAGCTCATCTTCCAGCGCCTGAATACTGCGGCTCAGGGCTGGCTGGCTCAGATGCACGCGCTCCGCCGCGCGCGCGAAACTGCCTTCTTCCGCGAGCGCAATCAGGTGGGTCAGCCGGCGGGAGTTGATCTCATGCATGTTTTGCAAGGTTCCGATAACCAGATTGCACTTGAATAATTCTCTTATACCACCTCAAATGGGCAAAATTCCGCGGCCGCCAGCAGACTGGTCGGCCGGACAGCAACAGGACCGTTCAGGTCACACGCGTCGCATAGAACATCATTGGAGACAGGGTTTGTTCGTCTTGCCGCCCCGCATTGTCCAGCGGCGGTGTGCAGCCGACGGCACACCCTCAGGAGTATTGAATGCTTGAGGCACATCGTTCCACCCTCGCGGGCGCGCCTGCGGCCGCCGCATCTGTTGACCGTGCAAAGGGGCGCCGCTGGGTCATCGTCGGCTCGCTGTTCCTCTTCATGCTCATCAACTTCGCCGACAAGGCCGTGCTCGGTCTGGTGGCGATCCCGATGATGCAGGACATGGGGCTGTCGCACGAGCAGTTCGGCCTCGTCGGCAGCGCGTTCTTTTTGCTGTTTTCTCTCTCCGGCATCGTGTTGGGTTTCATCGCGGATCGTGTCAGCATGAAATGGCTGCTGGCTGCGCTCGCACTGACGTGGGCCTGCGCGCAGTTGCCGCTTGCCTGGCCAAGTAGTTTCGCAGTCCTGCTGCTGTGCCGGGTTCTGCTGGGCGCGGGTGAGGGGCCCGCATCGCCACTCGCGCTGCACGTCGTCTATACGTGGTTCGACGATCGCGAGCGCAGCCTGCCCACCACGATTGTTCAACAAGGTGCAACGGCTGGCGTGATTGTTGCGGGACCGCTTCTCACCTATATCTCGCAACGCTGGCACTGGCACGCCACTTTCCTGACGCTCGGGGTAGTAGGTGCCGCGTGGACCGTGCTGTGGCTATGCGTCGGCAAGACGGGCAATCAACATTCGCGCAGCGTGCAAGCCGTCGTCACAGCGAAGAATGTGCAGGCGCGCGTCCCCTGGCGGACGCTGCTTTCAGACCGCACGGTGATTGGCGTGATGCTGCAGTGCTTCGTTGCTTACGCGGTGGTCGCGATCGGCTTCACGTGGGTGCCGGCGTATCTGCGGCTCGGGTTGGGCTTTCCGGCCACCCAGGCGGGATGGCTGTTCGCAGCGCAGGTGGCCGTGCAGATTCCGGTCGGGATCGCGCTGGCGGTCTACTCACATCGCCTGCTCAAGCGCGGCGTGCCGTCGCGGCGCGCGCGTGGCACGCTGATCAGCATGGCCTGCGTGATGAGCGGTATCGCGTACGGCGTGCTCTTTCTGGGCGTGCCGCCGTTCGTCAAGGTCGCGGTGATGGGGATTGCCAGTGCGCTCGCTATCCAGAATTTCACGTTCGGACCGATGCTAATCGCCGAGGTCGCCCCAAGCGGTCAGCGTGGCGGATTGCTTGCCATCACCACTTCGATCACCACCACGGCCGGGCTGATCGGCCCAGTCGCAATGGGCCGGCTGCTCGGCGCCGCGGGCGACGCACACGGCTATGAAATCGGCTTCATGATCAATGGCGCGCTGCTGCTGGCCGTTGGCGCCGCCGGATTCACGCTGCTCGATCCGCAACGTTCGCGCCGCCGTCTGCAGGCGCAGTCCTGATAGCGTAGGGCCGGTCACGCTCCCGCCGGCCCGCCACTCCACCTTCGAGCTACATCGTTCGCCGCACTCGCACATTGCGTCGCAGCGGCGCGTTGACTATTCTGTGACACACAACGTGCGGAATCCTATCGAAAGCTCGGCGCCCAAAGAGGCGATCAAGCGACGAAGCAATCCCCATGGGCATCGACGCTGTCCGCCCTGGGAGGAGGATCTATGCGTCGAGCGTATCCGCCGTTTGTGCCAAGCCGGACCTTTGAGGCAATCTCGTCCGCGCTGGGGGTGTTGGTCCTGCTAAGGCTGCAGCCGGCGCTCGCGGCCTGCGACAACTCCACGCCGACCACCGGGCAAACCGTCACATGCAGCAGCGCGACGTCGCCCAATCCCACCACCACGCCGGTTGTGGCGACAAGCGGTAGCACGAACGTAACGGTGAACGTCGAAACCGGCGCTGAACTCGACGTGAACGGGGACAACGGCGTCCTCGTGTACGACCGCAGCACGGTCACCAACTTGGGGACCATCCGCGTAACAGGCGATACCTTCGACGGCATCTCGGCACACGGCACGGGCGTCGGTCTGGATGTGCTGACCAACCGCGGCTTGATCGTGACAACCGGCACCGAGTCCGAAGGCATGTTCAACAGCGTGGCCGCCGTCACGATGCTCAATGACACGAGTGGCGTCATCCAGACGAGCGGCAGCAATGCCGACGCGATGCACGACTTCGCCAGCCCCGGTGGCGGCACCCTGACCAACAACGGCCAGCTTTCGACTAGTGGGAGCGCCTCGGCTGGCATGGCTGCGGAAACGAACAACGACACGCTCGTCAACAACGGCACGATCACGACAACAGGAGATGGCGCGCCTGGCATGTACGCAAACGGCAACACGGTCGGCGGGGCGGGCAACAACATCATCACGAACGCGGGCACGATCGGCACCTCGGGCGTGAGCTCGGACGGTATCGTCTCGAACGACAGTTCGCCGGGTGTCATCACCAACAAAGGTTCGATAACCGTAAGTGGTTCAGGCAGCCTCGGCGCTTACATCTCAGGCACCGTCACGTTCAACAATGAAGCCGGCGCAAGCATCATCAGCAAGCAAGGCAACGGCATCGATGCGAATGGCGGCGGCACATTCAACAACGCCGGCACTGTCTCCGCGCAGCTTGTCACGCTCTCGTTTGCCGGCGCAGGCGCGACCATCAACAATACGGGGACGCTCGAGTCCGCCACTACCGAGGTCATTGCCGCAACCGGCGCGATCGACATCACGATCAACAACACAGGCAATATCGCGGGCGGCAACGGCCGCGCGATCTATACCGACACCGGCAACGACACGCTCGACTGGAGCGCCGGCACGATCAGCGGCTTTATCCGGCTCGGCACGGGGCACGATACGGCTACGCTCACCGGCCTGACCGACACCAATCTCAACGGTGTGCCGCTGCTTGCAGGTGGCAACGTCTCAAGTGTTCTCAACTTCAACGACACTCAGGCGAGCGGATTGAGCCGCTTCACGAACTGGTCGACCGTCAACGCAACGAACGGCAGCCAGCTCACGCTCGACAACAACGGTCTGACGCTTGGCAACAGCGGCACGCAGACAGGCACGCTCGTGATCGATTCGACCAGTACCCTGTTCGCGGGCGGCCTGGGCGACCCTGCGATCACGCCTGCGGTGAGCGGACAACTCGTCACCGTCAACAACGCGGGGACGATCGATCTCACCAACGGCGGCACTAGCACGAGCGACGCGCTGGTGGTGAACGGCAACTACGTGGGACTTAACGGCAAGCTCCTGTTGCAGAGCGTGCTCAACGGCGACGGCTCGCCAAGCGACAAGCTGGTGATCGTGCAAGGGACCGGTTCGGGCAAGACGACGCTGGGGATTACGAACGTCGGCGGTGTCGGCGCGGCGACGCTCACGAACGGCATCCTTGTCGTGCAGGCGACCGGCGGCGCGACGACCACCGCAGGCGCTTTCACGTTGCCCAAGCCGCTGCTCGCTGGTGCCTACACCTACTACCTGTTCAAAGGCGGCGTAAGCGCCGGGACCGCCGATAACTGGTATTTGCGCTCAAGTCTGGCGGCGGTTCCGGCTCCTACGCCTACGCCTACGCCCACACCTACACCGACACCCACCTCCACACCGACACCGACACCCACCCCACCGCAGACCCTGCAGCCCCCCCAGGCAGCCGCCGGCACCCCTTCCCTGCCCGCTCCTCCGCCAGCGGGCTCGGCAGCCACACCGCTCTACCGGATGGAGGTGCCGGTCTACGCAGAAGTCCCCGAGCTTGCGCGCGAACTCGGCATCGATCAGATCGGCACGTTCCACGACCGCGAGGGCGCACAATCGCTGCTGACCGAGACCGGCGCGGTGCCCGCCTCATGGACGCGTGTCTGGGGCGAACATGCCACGCTCAGCAACGGCGGCGCGGTCAATCCGGAATTCAGCGGCACGATAGGAGGCATCCAACTCGGCCAGGATCTCTACGCCAGCGCGACGCCCGGAGGTCAGCGCGACCACTACGGCTTGATCCTAGGCTTTGCACGCGCAGAAGGCGACGTGAGCGGCCTCGCCCTCGGCTTTCCGAACCTGGCCGCGGGACGCCTGTCGATCGACGCCTACAGCGCAGGCGGCTACTGGACCCACATCGGCCCCAGCGGCTGGTACACCGACGCGATCCTGATGGGCAGTTCGCTGACCATCAGCCCCATGTCCTACGACAATATCGGCGCCTCCACGCATGGCTATGCCGAGGCCGCGTCGTTCGAGGCGGGACTGCCGATTCCGCTGCCGGCCCATCTGAGCATCGAACCCCAAGCCCAACTGATCTGGCAGCATACGTCGATCGACGATCTCAACGACGGCATCTCAAGCGTGTCGTTTCATTCCGCAAACGGTCTGATCGGCCGTCTGGGGTTGCGCCTCGAAGGCAAGTTCGAAGGCGGCGGCGCGATCTGGGAGCCATATCTGCGCGCCAATCTGTGGCGCTACTTCAACGGCACCGACGAGGTGAACTTCGCGGGCAGCACCGTGATTCCGACCAGCGTGCCGGCGACCGCCGCCGAGTTCGGCCTGGGGATCGCCGCACATCTCAGCGCGCGTGGCAGCGTGTATGCCGCGGCCGGCTATACGACCAACGTGAACGGTGCGCATCGGAGCATCGTGGAGGGCAATGTCGGCGTGCGCTGGAGCTGGTGAAGCTGATAAAGCTGATGAAACCCGTCAGCGCGACGCTGCCACGATCTGCGCAACCCGCACATACTCGGCAACCGACACGTCCTCCGCACGCCGCTGCAGATCGAAGCCAAGCGCCTCGAAATCCACCGTGTCGCGATACGCGCCCAGAGTGTTTCGCAGCATCTTGCGACGCTGCGAAAACGCCGCGGTCACGACCTCGCCGAGCACCCGCTCGTTGACCTCGGGCAATTCGTGCGCCTCGAACGGAATCATCCGCACGATCGCCGAATCGACCTTGGGCGGCGGCTGGAAGGCCTCGGGCGGCACATCGAGCTGCTTGTCGATCACGTAGCGATACTGCAGCATCACCGAGAGCCGGCTGAATGCCTTGTTGCCAGGCTCCGCCACCATCCGCTCGACCACCTCATTCTGCAACATGAAGTGCTGATCGATCACGCAATGCGCGAACGAAGTCAGGTGGAACAGCAGCGGGCTCGAAATGTTGTACGGCAGGTTGCCCACAATGCGCAGCGTCGGCTTGCCCTCGGGCACGCCAGGCCCCACGGGCAACGCCAGAGAACCGAAGTCGAAGTCGAGCGCATCGCCCGAGTGCAACTCGAGTAGATCGCCAAACTTCTTCTTTAGCCGCACGATCAGATCGCGATCGAGCTCGACCGCATGCAGCGGCGCTTCAGGCGTGGCGAGGTGTTCGATCAGCGGCTCGGTGAGCGCGCCGAGACCCGGTCCGATTTCGACCATGCGTTCGCCGCGTTGCGGCCGGATCACGTTGACGATCGAATCGATTACGCCCGCGTCGACCAGAAAATTCTGTCCGAAACGCTTGCGCGCGAAATGGCCCTGGTGCTGTCTGCTGGTGGACATCGAATGACGCTACAAAAAGGTACGGGAAAAAATCAGGCGGCGCGACGGTGGCGCGCCATCGAGACTGCGGTGTCGATGGCGGCAATCAGGCTGCCCGCATCTGCGCGGCCGGTGCCTGCGAGGTCGAGCGCCGTGCCGTGATCGACGGAGGTGCGGATGATCGGCAGCCCAAGCGTGACATTGATGCCTTCGCCGAAGGTCGCGTACTTCAGAACCGGCAGGCCTTGATCGTGGAACATCGCGAGGACGCAGTCGGCTTCGGTCAGGTAACGTGGCTGAAAGAGCGTGTCGGCCGGATAGGGGCCGCGGGCATCGATGCCTTCGCCGTTCGCCAGCTTCAAGGCCGGCGCAATCACGTCGATTTCCTCGTGCCCCAGATAACCGTTCTCACCCGCATGCGGGTTCAGGCCGGTCACGAGAATGCGCGGCGCCGGCAAGCCGAAATGGTGGCGCAGATCGTGGTCGATGATACGCAGCGTGCCGAGGATACTGTCAACCGTCAGCGCTGCCGAGACGTCCTTCAGCGGCAGATGGGTCGTAGCCAGCGCGACGCGCAGCGGCCGCTGGCCGGTGCCGGCCAGCATCATCACCACATGCGGCGTATGCGTGCGCTCGGCCAGATATTCGGTGTGCCCGGTGAACGGGACGCCGGCATCGTTGATGGTGCTTTTTTGCAGCGGTGCGGTGACGATCGCGTGGAACTGACCGCTCACCGCGCCGTCGATCGCGCTATCCAGCAGGTTCAGCACGTAACGGCCGTTGGCAGCGTTGAGCTTGCCCGCCTGCGACGGCACGCCGAGCGGCTGATGCTGCACGCGGACCCTGTGTTGCCCGGCGTCACCGGCGCCGCGACCCGGGCCCAATAACGCCACCCAATCCACGCCGACTGCCTTGGCGCGCGCCGCGAGCAGATCTGCATCGCCCAGCACGGTGAACTGCGCATCGGGCCAGTGAGCGGCCGCCCCCGCCAGCGCCTGCGCAGTCAGCTCGGGACCGACGCCGGCGGGTTCGCCGGTTGTGATCGCGATCTGCAGCGGGACGTGAGACGGTTGGGCAGCGCTCGTCATGATGCTTACTGCAGGTTCGGCTTGCCGATCTTCACATCGACATACGCCGTATCGCGCAATTCACGCAGCCAGTCCGCGTAAGCCTGCTCCGCCTTGCGCTGGCCGATGGCCTGGCGCGCCAGATCCATCTGCTGCGCGACCGAGCCTTCGGCGTCGCGGCGGCCCATCACCTGGATCAGGTGATAGCCGTACTCGCTGCGCACCGGATCGCTGACCTGGCCGTCCTGCAAACTGTTCATGGCACGCTCGAATTCCGGCACGGTCTCGCCCGGGCTGATCCAGCCGAGGTCGCCGCCTTGCGCTGCCGAACCGTCCTGCGAATAGGTGCGGGCAAACTTGGCGAAGTCACCGCCTTCCGAGATCTCACGCTTGATTTCGAGCAGCTTCTGACGCGCCTGCGGCTCCGACATGCCGTCGCCGACGCGCAGCAGAATGTGGCGCACATGCGTCTGCGTGAGGTGGGTCGAATCGGCGCTCGCTGCACCCTGACTTGCACGGCGCTCGACGAGACGCATCACCTCGAAGCCATCCGAGGTGCGGATCAGGTCGGGGTTCACCTGGCCCGGACGCAGCGTCGCCGCCGCCTTTACGAACTCAGGCGGCAGTTGCGAGGTGGACTGGAAGCCCATGTCGCCGCCCTTCGATGCATCCGCTGCCTGCGAATCCGACTTGGCGAGCCTTTCGAACTTCGAGTCGCCGCTGGTCGCCTGCTGCAGGATCCCCTGGGCCTTCTGCTCGGCGGCGACGATGTCGGCCTCCGACGCATTGGCCGGCACCTTGATCAGAATATGTTCCAGGTGCAGATCGCTCGTCAGCCCAACGTTCGGTCCACGCTGGCTGGCAATGTAGTTCGCCACTTCAGCATCCGACACCGTCACCTTGCTGTCCACTTCCTTTTCACGCAGACGCGACAGGGTCAGTTCCGTGCGGGCGTCGTTCGTGAACGTGGCCCAGGGCACGCCTTGCGCCTCGATCTTCGAGCGGTACACGTCGAGCGGCAGATTGTTGGCCGCGGCGAGCCGTTCGAGCGTCTTCTGCACTGCTGCGTCGTCGACGGTGATGCCGTCTTCCTTGGCGCGCTGCAACTGGATGCGCTCTAGCACCATCTGGTTCAACACCTGCTGACGCAACTGGTCGGTCGGTGGAACCGGCGCGTTTTGCTGCTGCAAACGCCGTGCGATCAGGCCGAGGCGCTCGTCGAGCTCGCGCTGCGTGATGACGCCGTCATTGACCACTGCGGCGATCGTATCGACCGTTTGGCCATTGCTGGGGGCAGCCTGTGTCTGCTGCCCGCCGGCGTTGGGTAGATCCTGCGCCTGTGCTGGCGCAACCGACAGGAAAGAGGCCACAAGGGCCAGACTGGCCGCAAGCGATGCCAAGCGAAGCTTTTTCATGATTCCCACAGATACTCCAATGATGTCGGGCGCGCCCCGCCCGTCTTTGCGCATTTTATAGACGATCAAACGACCATCAGTCGTAGTTGGTAAAACGCGCCTCCGGCGCCGGAGGCGGCGGCAGCGGTGTATAGCCCGGCACGGCCCCGCGGAACGCGGCAATCAAGCCGTTGTCCACACTCGACAGACCCTTGAACGTGATTTGCGCAAGGAAACGCGTTCCTTGCTCCGGCAGCCCAAGGGTGTTGACCCCGTCTGCGTAACGCTGTATCCCGACGCCCAGCACCCAGCAGTCCGCATCGTACTGCAGGCCAACCAGGCTATCGACGATCGCCCGTCCCTGCAGATCGTAGTTCAGGCGCGCCACACTATACACGTGGTGCGTGAGCGGCCACTGCGCCGAAATGGTGATCTGGCTGACCGGCGTGAAATCCAGCGTCGTATCGGCACGCGTGTAACGATAGGCGACGTTGATCACCTTGCCCGATTCCGGACTGAAACCAAAGCCGACACTGGCCTGAGTTAGCTGGTTATTGTCGGCATTATATTGGACCGCGGTTTCCGACGCGAAACCGCCCCCTACCTTCAATGACATGCCGGCAATCAGGTCCGAATGGGTTGCCTCAGCCGGTGTCTGCGTTGGCAGCAGCGTGACGCGCTGGTCCTGGAAATAATACTGTTGTGCGAGCACGAAGCGCGCACGCTCGTCACCCGTCGCCGCATCGATGAAACGCGTGGTGAGGGCCGCGGTCAGCCGGTTCGCGTCGGCGATCCGGTCGTCGCCGACGAACGTATTCGGCGTGAAGATTTCTGCGAGCCCGAAATCCGCGTCGGCCGTGTCGAACAGCGGCGCGAAGGTCTGATTGTGATACGGCGTGTACACGTAGTACAGGCGCGGCTCGAGGGTCTGGATATAGTCCTGGCCGAACAGCCGCACTGAACGCTCGAAAATCAGCCCGGTGTCGAACGAGAAGGTCGGAACCGATTCGGTGAAATCCTTCGGTTGTCCGACCGGCGATCCCGTCCCGATGTTGCTCAGGTTGTACGACGCGAAGTGGTACTGCACCTTCGGCGTAACGAAGTAGCCCGGGCCCACCACCGAGTACGACATGTACGGATCGAAGGTGATCCGGTCGCCTTCGGTCGAATCCGCGGTGGTGATGCGAAACCGCGAGAAGTCGCCGGTCGCGCCGTAATCGAAACCACCGACGTTGTACTGGTTGTACTTGACGTTCAGTTCCGGCTCACGTCCGTATGGCGCCACCGAAGGTGTGATCGTCTGCCAGTTCTGCTCGCGCGCCAGCACCGACCACGGGCCGTTGTTGTACGTCAGCCCCGCTTCCTGCTGGTACAGCAGCTGCGTGCCGTTGAGAATATTGCTGGAGGTCGAGCCAAGGTCTTCCGGAAAGGAATTGTCCGAAACCTTGTTGTAATAAATGTAGCCGCCGAAGCCGTTACCGAAGTTCTGGTTGTGCTGGAGGAACAGCGCCCAACGGTTCGTCCTCGTGATGTTGTCGTCGGGCAGGTACGTGCCGGTGATCGAGCCGGAGTAATCCGGCGAAAGATAGCGGAACGACGCATTCTGTTCCAGACCGCGCTTCGAGATGTAATTCGGCGAAATCAGCAAATCGCGGTTCGGCGCGATATTGAAGTAATACGGTACGGTCAGCTCGAAGCCGTTACTCGAACTGAGCGAGAAGGTGGGCGGCAACAAGCCGCTGCGCCGGTCGCCCGAGAGCGGGAACGAGAGCCACGGCGAGCCGAAGATCGGTATGCCCTGGAAGAACAGCACGCCGTTGTGTGCCACACCTTCGTCGGCGCCGGTGTCGAAGTCGAACTCGCTGCCGCGGATGTACCACGCCGGATTGCTCTCGCACTGACACGCCGTGTAGGTGCCCTGCGTGAACACCGAGCGCTCGTTGTCGAGCATGTCGACACGCGCCGCGCTGCCCGAGCCGCCCGTCATGTTGAAGTGATACTTCGGCGAGGGCATGTAGCCCTCGCTCGAATCGACCTGCATATGTGCTTCCGGCCCCACGAAGGTGGCGCCGTTGTTGATCACGACCACCTTGCCATAGCCGTCGGCCATGTCGGTGTCCTGATCGTAGTGCAGCGCGTCGCCCTTGATCGTGAAGGTGGGACGGCGCACTTCGGCGGAACCCTTGGCCGCCAGGTCCTGATCGGTCGTGCCGCTCGTGTAGTCGCCGAGCACGAAGGTCGCCGCCTTCTGGTCCGGCTTCAACGGGTGCTCTTCGAGCTGTGGAGAAAGCCGCATGCCCCATGGCGCGTCGATAGGCTGCGGCTGCGCCGCGTCGCCCGACAACTGGGCGTACGAGAGCGCGGGCATCAGGCCCGGCACGGCAATCAACGCCGCGACGAGCCGCCTTCTGCGGGGCACGCCGCCACGAGAGGGGGTCGTTTGGGAAAGCTGTCTTGGCGGCATGTATCGTTTGGCGAATTGGCCCGACCGCCAGCTCCTGCAACCACGATCCTCCGCCTGAGCAGCCTGACCGTGATGGTCGGCGACCCATCAATCAAAATTTACAACCGGTCGAACGATGAGGCGGGCGGTAAAGCGGGTGAGCGAAAACTGGCGTGCGTCGTGTCAAAAAAGTCGTGGGGTATTATATGGCAAGACGTTGCCCCCCTGAATTTGCCTTCCGGTTTTCATGACGCTGCCCTCTGCTTCCACCTCCCCCGACGCCCGCCTGCAACTGCTCACCGCCTGGCTGGAGAGTCACGCGAACCGTTATGCGCTCGACCTTGCAACGCTGGCACCCGCTTCCAGCGACGCCAGTTTCCGCCGCTATTTCCGCCTGATGGGTAAGAATTTGAAAGACGCGGCAAGCACCACGCTGATTGCCGTCGACGCCCCGCCGCCAGAAAAGTGCCGCGAATTTGTGCAAGTGGCGCAACTGCTGAGCGCCGCCGGCGTGAATGTGCCTCGGGTGCTGGAGGTCGATTTCGAAGCCGGCTTCATGCTCGTCACCGATCTGGGCACCACCTCCTACCTCAGCGCGCTGACGCCGGACAACGCAAAGGGGCTGATGCGCGATGCGCTCGACGCGCTGATCCGCTGGCAACTGGCATCGAAGCCGGACGTGCTGCCGCCGTTCGACGAAGCGTTCCTGCACCGCGAGATGGAATTGCTGCCGGAGTGGTTCATCGGCCGGCATCTCGGTCGTGAGGTCGACGAGAAGACCCGCGGGCTTCTCGACCGCACGTTTGCGCTGCTGATCGCGAGTGCCCAGGCGCAACCGCAGGTTTTCATGCTGCGCGATTACATGCCGCGCAACCTGATGGTGATGCCGGAGCCGAACCCCGTGAACCCGGGCGTGCTCGACTTCCAGGACGCGGTCTATGGGCCGATCACCTATGACGTGGCCTCGCTGTTGCGCGACGCCTTCATGAGCTGGGACGAGGAGTTCGAGCTCGATTGCTTCGTGTACTACTGGGAGCGCGCGAAAAAAGCTGGCCTGCCGGTCGACGCCGATTTCGGTGAGTTCTACCGCCAACTCGAATGGATGGGCCTGCAGCGGCACATCAAGGTGCTGGGCCTGTTCTGCCGGATCAACTACCGGGACCACAAACCGCATTACATGAAGGACCTGCCGCGCTTTATCGGTTATGGGCGCAAGGTCGCCGGGCGCTATCGCCCGCTTGGGCCTTTTGCGAAGTTGCTCGACGAGCTGGAAGGCCGTGCCGCCGAAGTCGGCTATACCTTCTGAGCGTTCCGAACGATGACGACGTCTCTCACCAAAGCGATGATCTTCGCCGCCGGGCGCGGCGAACGGATGCGCCCGTTGACGGACCACACCCCGAAGCCGCTGCTCGAAGCGGGCGGCAAACCGTTGATCGTCTGGCAGATCGAGCGGCTCGCGCAAGCCGGGTTGCGCACCATTGTGATCAATCATGCGTGGCTCGGCGAGCGTATTGAAACCGCGCTTGGCGACGGTTCGCGCTGGGGAGTGGAGCTACGCTATTCGTCCGAGCAGGAAGCGCTGGAGACGGCGGGCGGGATTGCGCAGGCTTTGCCGCTGCTGGAAGACGCTCCGGCAGCCCAGGGCGCGGCCGGCGAGATATTTATCGGCGTGGCCGGCGATGTATATGCCGATTTCGATTACGCGTCGCTGCGTGCGCCCGCCGCGCGGCTCGCCGCGCAGGCGGAGCCGGGCATGCATCTGGTGATGGTGCCGAACCCGCCGTTTCACCCGGCTGGCGATTTCGGCCTGGCCGATGGTGTGGTGTTGCCCGACGGGGAACCGCGACTCACATTCGGAAGCATCGCGCTGTACGACACGCGCATGTTCCGTGCGTTGCCGCGCGGCACGCGGCGTGCGCTGACGCCGTACTACTACGAAACGATTGCGCGCGGTCTCGCGAGCGGTGAGGTGTACGAGGGGCTGTGGGATAACGTCGGGACGGTCGGGCAGTTGCAGGCGCTTGATGAACGGCTAAGGCACGCTGCGGCGCAATCGTAACGGCCCGCCTGACCATGGCCACGCACCAATAACGCTGACCACGCCTGGCTAGCGCCCGCCCTCACTGGCGACGACCACTTCGGGCGCATCCTCCACTTGCGCAGCGCGTTGCTGCTGCAGCGCCCACATCTGCGCAAACAGCCCGCCGGCCCGAAGCAACTCCGCATGCGTGCCGCGCTCGACGATACGCCCTTTGTCCATCACGATGATCTGCTGCGCATGCACGACAGTCGATAACCGGTGCGCAATGATCAGCGTGGTCCGCTCGCGAGCAATCAGATCGAGCTCATGTTGAATGGCACGCTCGGAGCGTGAATCGAGCGCGGAGGTCGCCTCGTCGAACAGCAGGATCGGCGGGTTCTTCAGGATCGTGCGGGCAATCGC
>Ga0302220_10000917_pt1 | contig 23601 bp, 19 predicted proteins | sample II_Palsa_E1_3_FD_194572 | JGI IMG/M metagenome (GOLD analysis project Ga0302220, IMG submission 194572) | Peat permafrost microbial communities from Stordalen Mire near Abisko, Sweden - II_Palsa_E1_3 | ecosystem: Environmental > Terrestrial > Soil > Palsa > Peat permafrost | place: Sweden...
ACTCACGCCCTGCAACGCGCATTTCAGGAAGCTCGCCGAGCATGTGAAGCGCGGCGTATTCGAAGCGGGCGGATTCCCGGTCGAATTCCCCGTGTTCTCAAACGGCGAATCGAACCTTCGCCCGACCGCCATGTTCACACGCAATCTCGCCAGCATGGACGTAGAGGAATCGATCCGGGGCAATCCAGTCGATGCCGTCGTGCTGCTCGTCGGCTGCGATAAAACCACGCCCGCGTTGTTGATGGGCGCCGCGAGTTGCGACGTGCCGGCCATTGCAGTGAGTGGTGGCCCGATGCTCAACGGCAAACATCATGGCCGCGACATCGGCTCGGGCACGGTGGTCTGGCAGCTTAGCGAGCAAGTGAAGGCCGGCAAGATCACGCTGCACGAATTCATGTCGGCGGAAGCGGGCATGTCACGCTCGGCCGGCACGTGCAACACCATGGGCACGGCGTCCACCATGGCCTGCATGGCCGAGGCACTTGGCGTCACGCTGCCCCACAACGCGGCAATTCCAGCCGTGGATTCCAGGCGTTACGTGCTCGCGCACATGTCGGGCATGCGCATTGTGGAGATGGCGTTGCAGGATGTCCGGCTCTCGAAACTCCTGACAAAAGAGGCCTTCGAAAACGCGATTCGCGTGAACGCGGCGATTGGTGGATCGACAAATGCGGCAATTCATTTGAAGGCCATCGCGGGGCGCATTGGCGTGAACCTCGAACTCGATGACTGGACGCGCATTGGCCGCGGCACCCCTACGCTTGTCGATCTGCAACCATCGGGGCGTTTCCTGATGGAGGAATTCTATTATGCGGGCGGCTTGCCTGGCGTGATCCGGCGCCTGGGCGAAGCGGGCTTGCTGCCCCATCCCGATGCGCTGACGGCGAATGGCCATTCGTTATGGGAGAACTCGAAAGAAGCGCCTATCTACGACGAAGAAGTCATTCGTCCGCTCGACAAACCCCTCGTCCCTGATGGCGGCCTATGCATCGTGCGCGGCAATCTCGCGCCCAATGGCGCGGTGGTCAAGCCGTCGGCGGCGACAGCGTCATTGCTCAAGCATCGCGGCCGCGCGGTCGTGTTTGAAAACTTCGATGACTACAAGGCCCGCATTGGAGATCCCGAACTGGATGTGACGGCCGACTCTGTTCTCGTGCTGAAGAACTGCGGACCAAAGGGCTATCCGGGCATGGCGGAAGTCGGCAATATGGGCTTGCCACCCAAGTTGCTGGCGCAAGGCGTGACCGACATGGTGCGGATCTCGGACGCTCGCATGAGCGGCACGGCCTATGGCACGGTGGTGCTGCATGTGGCGCCCGAAGCGCGTGCCGGCGGTCCGCTGGCGGTAGTGCAGGAAGGCGACTGGATCGAACTGGACTGCCTTGGCGGAACGCTGCACCTTGACGTCAGCGACGCGGAACTCACCGCCCGTCTCGCTAATTGGGCTGAAGTGCAGACAGTTGCACCCGCGGACACAAGCGGGTATAGAAAGCTGTACGTTGATCATGTCCTGCAAGCCGATCAAGGCTGCGACTTCGATTTTCTCGTAGGATGCCGAGGTGCCGATGTGCCGCGGCATTCGCATTAATCCGGCACGTTGCACGTATCACATGAACGAAGCTTCCTTTAAGGTCCAACCATGACAGAGCAAGTTGCGATAGGCATTGCCGGCGTCGGCAAGATCGCTCGCGATCAACATTTACCCGCTATTGCTGGTCATTCCGGGTTCAAACTCATTGCCGGGGCGAGCCGGAATGCCCGGATCGACGGGGTCCACAATTATCAGAATGTCGAGGACATGCTGGCGGCAGAACCGCTTTTGCAAGCCGTGTCGTTGTGCGCGCCGCCGCAAGTCCGTTTCTCCCAGGCGCGCGCAGCGCTTGAAGCCGGTAAGCATGTGATGCTCGAGAAACCGCCGGGTGCGAGCGTGACCGAAGTTAGCGTGCTAGCCGCGCTGGCGCAGCAAACTCATTGCACCTTGTTTGCGTCGTGGCATTCCCGTCATGCGCCGGGCGTTGACGTTGCGCGCGCGTGGCTCGCTGGGAAAACCATCACGGCGGTGAATGTGCTGTGGAAGGAAGATGTGCGCCGCTGGCATCCGGGTCAGGAGTGGATCTGGCAACCGGGCGGCCTGGGTGTATTCGACCCGGGTATCAACGCGTTATCCATCATCACGCGTATCTTGCCGCATGCATTTTTCCTGAAATCAGCGGAGTTGTTTGTTCCGGCGAACCGGCACAATCCGATTGCCGCGAACCTTGATTTCAGCGACGCGCTTGGCACGCCGATCCGGGCAGAATTCGACTGGCGTTTTGGTCCGCAAGAGTTGTGGCAGATTGAAGTGACCACCCGCGACGGCATCTTGCATCTGGCTCAGGGCGGGAAGTTTTTAAAGATCGACGGGGAGGTGCAGGACATCGGAGGGGAGAGGGAATATCCAAGCCTATATGATCGATTCTTCGAGTTGATCTCGACCGGTTCTAGCGATGTCGATGTCAGCCCGCTTCAACATGTCGCGGATGCCATGTTGCTTGGGAGCCGACACGAAGTTGAGAAGTTCGAGGACTGAGGATTCTTAAGCGAAGCCGCTGCTTTTTGGTAAAAGCAGCGGCTTCATGCTATCTGAAATCAAGCCACGCGCTTGCTTCTGCGATACTGAATTCGAGTGCATATTAAGGAAGCGGCCGATTCCTTTCCAATCAGATTTTTAACGATACCGATTTCAAATCGGGTATGTCCTTGGCGCCTTGCGTAACAGGATGGCCGAAACGGCGCTCAATCACAGATTGCAACGCGAGCGGCACCCGCAGCGCCGGAGAATAGCCCAGGGAAAACACTTGCCGCCGCTCTCTGGATTCTTGGTGCTAACACGCCACGCATCACATTGCCAAGCGCCGTGGGCTCATCGTCATGCGTGCGGCTTCGGGCGGAAACACTTGCCACGATCCGTCGTCGTGACGGAAGAAGAGCAATGCCAGCACGCCGGTCGGCCGAAGCGCTTCCACGCGGACATAGCGAATATGATTCGCTGGCATGCGGCACAGGCGGATCTCGCGTACCGGTGCGCCGGCTGTTGGCGCGAGCCATTTTTCGACTATCCGGCGCAGTGAATCACGTTGCGTATTCATGATGTTTCTCCTCGAATGGTGACAGCGAACAGGTTCATGCGGCGAGCAGGTCGTCATGGCCCCTCGCGTTGATCCAGCCTTTGAGCATTGCTATTGCCACGCGGTAGGCAAGACTTGGGTGAGAAAGACATGCCTCCACTTGCGAACTGCGGTTCTCGCCGAAAAGCACCCACGCGCACAGGTGCTCGCAGTTGTTGCTAAGCAGCCGATAGCGGTCTTCACCCAGCCTTGAGCGAACCCGGCGGACGGCATCCTGTCCGGTAAACATCGCCATCGCATGGACACGAATACAAATCTCGCGCCCTGCGGCGAAGCGCTCGAGCGTGGTCTCTTCAATCGGACCGCGATGCAGCGAGCCGGCGAAGCCGGCGTAGTGCACGACGCGGCCGTTGCCGACATAGATGCCGTGATGTTCGTAACCCGAGCGTTGCGTCACGAGGTGAGCACCGGGAGCGGGTTCGCAGTCGATGGCGACATCGGGAATTGAGCGGCCGAGTCGAGCACAAAGCCTGGATGATTGATTGCCCGACATGACCGGTTTCTCCTGGGAGGGTGGAAGCCGGGGTGTTGCAAGTAAGCCGGCGGTTGATCAAGTCATTGCATCAACCGGGCCAATGCACGCACAGCCTTGTGTGACAAGGCACAAAGGAAAATGAGAGCGTTGAAGGCAGCGTGAGGACAACGCGAGATCCAACACTTTTTCGAGTGATGTGTTGGATCCTGTGCACCACTCACCAGGCTATAAAACCAGCGAAGCGCAACCGGCGAACGGGCTACCGCCCTCTGAAGAGGAAGACCAAAATCACCAAGGCATGCATACCTGAAACGGCGCTTTCCTTGCTTCGTTCTTTGGCGTCCTCCTCTTCGCATCAGCCATGAAGAGTGAAGCCGGCTCCCGCACAAAGCGATGCGCAAGTGTTGGTATTGCGACCACTAAACGGCCCGGCTTGTTGGGTTCAGCCCAACCAAGCTAACCGAACAAGCGCAGCCGCTGCGCGACACCACATGACCCAAACCCGCCTGTGAAAAGGCACGGCGAGAAAAGCACTCGCGCAGCCCACCTTCGGCATGCGCCTTGCATAAGCAAGCACGTCCAAGACCCACGTCCCCTAACCAGGCAAGACCACCGGAGCCTCACCATGACTGCACTCGCCATTGAAGACATTCCCTGCGATCTCACGCTCGATCGTGCAGCGATGACCTGCATCCACGGCGGCAACGGCCCTGGAAATTGGGTGTATGGCTGGATTACGCCCTTCGTTGAATCGCAGCCTTCGATGGGGCCGGTCGTGAACCTGTACGAAACGAATAACAACTTCTATGCTGATCAGATGATCAATCAGTTCCAGACCACCAACGTGAATAACACCGGCTCGAATTCGAACATCTCGGTCAACCCGAACGAGCGCAGCCTCAACCACGCTGCCTGAAGCGGACCGCGGCACAAGAAAGCACACACCACGCACGCCTGAAGCAACCGGTTCTGTCTCGCCGCTAACGCGGCAACCCTTTGGCGCACCCATGCGCGCCGCTGCAGACATCGGAGGTCTCGTGAGCAACACCGGTGAGTTTCGATGGACATCGGCTGCCCGCACCGATACAGGTCTCGTACGCGAGATCAATGAAGACGCCTGCCTCGAAATGCCCGAACACGGTCTGTGGGCCGTCGCCGATGGCATGGGCGGCCACGCAGTGGGCGATGTCGCGAGCCAGATGGTGATCGACCGGCTGAAGCGCTCCTCGGCTCCCGGCAAACCCGTCCCTCTAGACGAGCGCATGCGCGAAGCGCGAGAGCGGCTCCTCGCGGTCAACGTGGACCTGCGCGCGGAGGCCGCCCGCCGCCAAGTACGCCGGATCGGCAGCACGGTGGTCCTGCTGCTGGCGAGCGAACGGTCTTGCGGGTACCTGTGGGCAGGTGACAGCCGGCTCTATCTTTGCCGCCAGGGTTTCCTGCGACAGCTGACGCGCGATCACAGCCAGGTCGAAGAACTAAAGGCGCGCGGTCAGATCAGCCCGGAAGAGGCACTGCATCATCCGGGGAAACACCTGATCACGCGTGCTGTCGGCGCGATGGAAACACTTGAGCTCGATGCGGACCGTATCGATCTGCATGACGGTGACATTTTCCTGCTCTGCAGCGACGGTCTGAGCAATGAGGTAAGCGATGAAGAGATGGGCGGCGTCCTGACAACCGGCGATTGCCAGCAAGCGGTAGCGCGGCTGCTGGAACTCGCACTGCGGCGGGGCGGACGCGACAACATCTCAGCCGTCGTGGCGCAAGCCGAGGACATTTTCTGCCTCGACAAAACGCAGATAAACCCGACCCTCTAGCTGCCCTTCTCCTTCTGCGCAGCGGAAGCCGCATGGTTGCGAAAATCCTTCGAATGCAGCCCGTGCTTCTTCAGCAGCATCTGCACATGCGAGCGGTTCATCTCGAAGCGTCGCGCCAATTCCGCGACCGTCCCGCCCACCTCGTGCAGGCCGCGCTCGAGAAAAGCGCGCTCCGCTTCATCGCTCGCCGTGCGCTTGGCGTCGCTGAGCGACACCGCGCTTGCAACCATGCCGCTCACCATCGACGCCGAATTGCCCGGACGGATATCGACGGGAAGATGCTCAATGTCGGCCGTTTCCGGCGCGAGGCAGACGATGCGGTAGACCAGGTTGCGCAACTCGCGGATGTTGCCTGGATAGTCGTAGGTCCGCAGGAACTCGCGCAGCCTGAGCGTCATCTTCACCGGCTGGCGCTTTAGCGTTGCCGCGGCTTCATCGCCGAAATAAGCCAGCAGCAGCGCAATCTCGTCTCGCCGCTCGCGCAACGGCGGCAAGGTCAGATGGATCACACTGAGCCGATAGAACAGGTCCTCACGAAAGCGCCCTTCCTCGCTCATGCGCCGCAGATTGCGATTCGTCGCCGCCACAATGCGCGTATCCACCGCAATGGGTTCATCCGATCCCACGCGCTGGATCTCATGGGCCTCAAGCACACGCAGGAGCTTGACCTGTCCCGCAAGGGGCAACTCACCGATTTCATCGAGAAAAATAGTGCCGGTATGCGCGCTCTCGAATTTTCCCTTCCGGTCATTCGATGCCCCGGTGAACGCACCCTTCCTGTGACCAAATAGTTCGGACTCCAGCAGGTTGTCAGGAATCGCGCCGCAATTCACCGATATATACGGCCTGTCCGCGCGTGATCCGTTCGCATGAATCACCTTCGCCATCAACTCCTTGCCCGTTCCGCTCTCCCCGTCCACCAGCACGGGGAGATCGGTCGGCGCCGCCTTTTCTGCAATCTCCAACGCTTCCAGCAGTTTCGGGTTATCGCCGAAAGTGCCTTCAAATATGAAGCTTCGCGCGAGCAACGCCTCCCGGCGCTCGCGCGCTGAGCCGGGCAAACGCTGCGGCTCGGCTACCGCCGCCTGTACGAAACGCTCCCTGTGCGATAGCTGCATCACGTCGTCGCGCAGCACGCTCGCTTGTCTGAGCAGCTTTTCGATTTCCGGGCGCTCCATGCGCGACGACCAGCGCAGCGTCGAGCGGAGAATTTCGATCTTCTCCAGCAGGGCGGCGTACGAGGTCGCGGGGCTGGCCGGCAGGTCTTCGATATCGTCGAGTATCTTCATGCTGCGCTCAGTTGTTTTTGCACGAGTTGGTAGTACATGCCCTTGCGCGCGACGAGTTCGTCGTGGCGGCCCTGCTCGACGATCGCGCCTTCATACAACACGAGGATCTTGTCTGCACGCATGATGGTGCTGAGCCTGTGCGCGATGATCACGGCCGTGCGACCCTTCAGGATCTCCTGCATATTGCCGAGAATATTGCTTTCCGACTGGGTATCGAGCGCGGAGGTTGCTTCGTCGAATACCAGGAGGCGCGGGTCGTGATAAAGCGCGCGCGCAATACAGAGCCGCTGGATCTGGCCGCCTGACAACCCCACGCCGCGCTCCCCGACTATCTGCTCGTAACCCAACGGCATCTTGCTGATGAACGCGTGGGCATCGGCCATCTTCGCGGCCTCTTCAATGCGCCTGCGATCCGGCGCTTCATCACCACTCGCGACGTTTTCCGCGATCGTCCCCGAGAACAGCAGGTTGCTCTGCATGACATAGCCTATCTGCGAGCGGTACACGTTTTTATCGATCACCTTCAGGTCGTAACCGTCGACGACCATCTTCCCTTCGGTCGGGGTGTAGAAGCCGACCAGCAGCTTCGCGAGCGTGGTCTTGCCAGAACCGCTGCGGCCCACTATTGCAATCAGCTCACCCGGCTTGACCTCGAAACTGATGTTCTCCAGCACGTACTCCGTGTCGGCGCCGCCATAGCGAAAATACACGTTGTTCAGGCTGATTTCACCTTGCAGGTCGGGCAGCATGATGCGCGACGGCAAATCCTCCGGCTTCTGTTCCGGCTCCATGTCGAGCACATCGCCTAATCGTTCCATCGCTACGCCGGCGTCGTTGAGCAGGCTCCACAAACCGATCAAGCCCATCAGCGGCGTCAGTACGCTCCCCATGAACGCGTTGAACGCGATCAGCTGCCCGATGGTCATCTCGTGCGTGAGGACCATGTTCGCGCCGACCCAAAGAATCGCGATCGTGGTTGCGGCGTTCAACATCTGGCTTCCCAGCGACACCGCAATATTGAACGCCTGCGCGCGATACTGGACCTCCAGCGACTTCGCGTATTTCTTTTCCCACTTCAGCCGCACCGTGCGCTCAATGCCCATGCCCTTGATTGTCTCCACTCCGCCCAGCGCTTCCATCAGGAACGACTTCGCTTCGGTCGACGCGGAGAAAACTTCGCGGGCGTAGTTCTTGATCTTCGGCGTGGCGAGCGCGGTCAGCGCCATGATCGGAATCACGAAACCGATCAACAGCAGCGTCATCTTCACGTTGTAGAGAAACATGATCGTGAAGTAGATGAAGACCATCAGCAAGTTGAGCGCGGTCGTCACGGTCGACTCGGTGAGGAAGGCGCGGATCGTGTGGTTCTCCTGGAAACGCGCGAAGATATCGCCGGTCTTGCGTTTGGCGAAGAACGAAAATGGCAGCGACAGGGTATGGCGGAAGAACTGCGACATCATTGCGAAATCCATGTTGCGGACCATGAAGTTCGCAAGGTACGCACGAATGGTCGACATCAATTGCGAGAACAGGTTGGAGATGATCAGCCCGGCAATCAGTAAATGCAGCAGCCCGACGTTCTGGTGAACGATCACCCCGTCGAGAATATTCTGGATGATCAGCGGCGGAATGACGCCGAGCACCTGGATCACGAACGTCGCGAGGAAGAGGTGCGCCAAGATCTTTTTATAGGGCGTCAGGTAGCCGACGAACCGGACCCACGGCGAGCGTCCGACTGCTGCTTGCGCGAGTTCGGGCGGGGCAGTGAACAGCAGGCAGGTGCCGCTCCAGCCACGCTCGAATTCCTCCACGTCCATCTTGCGGAAGCCGACCGCAGGGTCGGCCACCCATACCTGGTTCTTTGAAATACCGTACACCACCACGTAGTGGTATCCCTCCCAGTGGACGATGAACGGCAGCTCGAAACCGCGCAGCGACTCGAAGGTGCACTGAACGCCACGCGTGGTAAAGCCCAACACATCGCCAGCGCGCGCGAGGCTGTCAAGTGTCGCGCCCTGGGTCGTGACGTTGGCCAGTTCGCGGAGCTTGCCGAGCGTCATGGGGATCTCGTAGTGCTTGCAGATCATCGCAAGACTAGCCGCGCCGCAATCCATCTCTTCGGCCTGCTGGACCCATGCGAAACGGCGTATCACCCGCTCGCCGAACGCCGGTTTCGAGTGCAGGTCGAGCATGGCCGGCAACGAGCGTCGTTCCTCCAGCTTTTTCTGGCGTTGCAACTCGCGCTCGGTAAAGCGGATACGGTCTTCCAGCACTTCGCGCAGCTTCGGGTTGCGTTCGAGCACGAGGTGCACGGTTTTCTCCGGCACGACCAGGAGGCGCGTGTCCACGTTTGCGATAGCCGTTGCCTGTTGCTCCTGCCGCAACAGGCAAGCCTTCTCGCCGAAGACCTCGCCCGCTCTCAAGGTGGCAAGCAGATATTCGCTCGCACCCTCCTTGCGCACGATCCGGACTTCGCCCTGCCGAACCACGTATAGCCGCCGGTCATCGCGCCCGTCCTGATGGATGATCTCCTTGCCCGCGGCCACCCGCTTCACGCCGACGCTGCGCACCGACGCCTCCAGCTCGGCCTTGTCGATCTTGCCTCGCAGGTCGAAGAGCTTCGCGACAAAACCGCCGGCCGAGCTGATTGCGACATAGCTCGTGACGAACGCGAGCGCCGCCGGATTATTCGTCACGATAGGCTCGATCACTCGGCGCGGAATGAACAACAATTCCGTCTTGCCCGACGACCGCACCGACGATTCATGCCGGTACTCGCGCAACATGGCAATGTCCGCGAACACTTCCCGTTCGCGACGCACACCCATGCTGATCTCCTTGCCGTTTTCCTCAGTGAAGATCCGCACCGAACCGGCCTTGATGACGAACAGTCCCTCCGCCGCGTCACCCGCGTTGCAAACGGTCTCGCCGAATGCATGAAAACGCGTCTCGGCGTGTTCGGCGAGCTGTTCGATTTCCTGCGCGGCAAACGGCGACAGGATCTCCACGGTCGCCAGGAAAGCGGCCAGGGAATCGAGTTTCTGCGGTACGTCCATGTGCTCGCCTCCAGTCGTGGGCCACGCCCTAGCGCGCTTCGATAATGTGTTCCTGCGCCCTCGCCTGCAGCCATTGCTCGCGCAGCAACCGGCGAATTTCGGACGCTACGTCTGCATCCAGCACGGCCGGACGTTTCGCCGTCACCGCAAAGATTTCGTAGGCGGTGCCGTCGGGTGTGGGGAACGGTCCAAGCAGGTCGCCAGCGGCGGCATTGAACACCTTGGCTTCGATCTCGGTGCCGAGCGACCCGCGCAACACCTTGCCAAGCACGCCACCCTGGTCGCGGGTATCGGCAATCGAGTGTTCCCGCGCCATCTCCGTAAAGCTGTCCGGATCGTCCTGCAGATAGGAGATCATTTCCTTCGCCTGACTCGGTGTTTCGAGCACGATATGACTGATCTCAACGCTGTCGAAACGCGGTGAATTCAGCTTGAAGAACGCTTCGACGTCGGCGTCACCGCCAATCTGTTCGAGCATCTTCTCCTGGTAGAGGGTGTCCGTGATGAAGGTCTCGAACTCGTCGAGGTTCACGCCAAGCGCATCGAGATAGCGGTTCATGTCGGCGGCGCGGTGCAGGCCACGCACGCGCCTGAACTGATCGGCGCGCACCTGGATCTCGCCCTCGGACACGTCGACGTGCTGCTTCTTCGCCGCGCGCACGGTGAGCTTGTCGCGTACGAGTTGCTCGACGAGCCCCTCGAATTGCCCGGTCAGTTTCAACACACGGATGAACTCATCGGCATCGACGACTTCATCGTCTATTCGCACAATCGCGGTCATTTCTTATGCCCCTTTTTAAACTTGAAAAGCAGTCGATGAACGCCGCCACCGTCAGCCCGCCACCTGCCGGAACGGGTCAAGACCAAGATCGATCAGGCGCCGCTCGCGTACCACGATCTCCGCGGTCGCCGTCATGCCGTAGCGCAACGGGTAGCGCGTATCCGCCACCTGGTAATAGTCCCGGGCGAGCGTCACGCGTCCTTCATAGACCGGCTGTTTTGTCTCCAGCGACGGTTTCGTCGCGGGCGAGATAAATTCGAGCGTGCCGTCGACCACCCCGTAGCGCTGATACGGAAACGCATTGAACTTGAGCTTGACCGCCTGCCCCTCCCGCAGGAACGCGCGGTCATGTTCGGCTATCTCGATCTTCAGCACCGGCCGCGCGTCCTTGGGCGCAATGCCGCCAAGCGGCGTGTTGGCCTGGATCTTGTCGCCGGGTTGTGTTGACGTGACATCCGTGATGACACCCGACACCGGCGCCAGGATAAGCAGGAAGTTATCCTTATCGATATTCTCGAAGCGGATACGGTCCGCCGCTTCGGCGACGAGCCTCGCGGTTTGCAATTGCAGCCGCAACTTGTCGCCCGCGCTCGCGATTTCCCGCATGGCCGACTCGTATTGCAGCTTCAGGCTGGTCGCTTCCTGGCCGCTGGTTTCAAGCTGCGCTTTGGCCTGCGAGTATTCGTGGCTGAGGCGGAAATCGAGTTCGGTCAGTTTCGACTGGGCGATCCGGGTTGCGTTATCCGCCTCCATGTAAGCGTTGCGTTTGCTCTCGACCTGGATCTCCGATACTCCGCCACCGCCCGGCAACGCCAGCAGCCGTGCGTAGCGGTCGAGCTCCTGCTTCGCCGCGTCACGGGTGCGGCGGGCGCTATCCAGCTCGGTGCGCGCCTCATCGACTTGTGCTTTCTGTCCCTCAGCCAGCTTGGTCGTCCCTTCGGCCACGCGCGTCTGGTGCAAATGCTCTTCCACTTCCATCTGGTCTTTCAGCGCCGCCGCCTTGCGCTCCATCAGCAGCTTTTTTTCGGGAAACTCTTTCCAGTCGCGCTCGGCGTCATCGAGTTTCAACTGCGCTTCCAGCGCGTTGGTGGCGGCCTGGATCGCGCCCCGCGCGTTGAGCCGCGCCACGACATCGTCCTTCGAAACCGGCTGCCCTTCCGCGATATAAACATCGGCCAGCTCGCCGTCTATAGGCGCATAGAACCGCCGTACCTCGGACTCGGGCGATAACGTGCCCTGCGCCGTGACGATCACATCCGCACGGCCGACGAACGACCATATGAGCGCGCTCACGACCAGCGCGACCATCGTGTAGATGAGCGCCTGGGTCAGCCGCGCCGGCTCCGCCACGAGGATAGAGATGCCCTCCGCGCTGTGATCGCCCAGTGATTCGGCAAAGGATTTAGGGTGCGTGTCGTTCTTCACCGTTCGCTCCCTTGTAGGACGTTTTATCCCCGCCGATCAGCGCCAGCTTGGCGCTCAGAAGCCCGGGGTCCAGCACCGGACTCAACTGAACCAGCGAGCGCCGCTGCAAGTCGACTTCCGCGTTTATTTCGGCGAGCAGCTTGTCAGCAAGCGCGCTGCGATCAGCCTTCAACTGGCGAAGAAGCTGCGCGGCCCGTTGCGCGCCGGACCACGCGTCGGTCAGCAGCTTCGCCTGCTTTTTGAAGCTATCGGACAGGCCAGTCTCAAGCCGCTGGTCACCGCCGATCGGCCCGTTGGTCCGATACTGCGTCCACGCCGTCTGCGCCCGGTTGAACCACTCGTCCGCGCGCGCCAACGCCTTCTGCCTGAGGGCACTGAGATCCGGCTGGATCGCGTTGACGAACCAGACGTCCGCAGCGGGATCGAGTAATTCGTAAAACGACAGTACCCGGTCGTCGTAGCCTTGCGCGCCGCGTGACTTTTGCAGGTCCGCGAATTGGCTGGCCACCGCCTGCTTGTGCGCGAGCTCGGCGCTGACAGCGTCGGCCCACGGTCCGCCTGTCATCGATCGAAGGCCCGCCATGGCCAGCTCCGTCTGCCCATTGCGCCACGCATCCGACACCGCCGTGTAGCGCCGCACGACATCAGGCGTAGGCAGGCCCTTCGCATCGAGCTGATGCTGTTGTGCCTGAAACGGTGGCGTAGTAAAGCGCGCTATCTGCATGGCGCCGATCAGCGGACCGAGCTCGCGCGACTGGCGTGCGTGCTCCAGCGCGAGGTATTGCCGGAGATCTTCCTGCACGCGATCGAGACCGGCCAGGCGCGGGTATTTGTCGGCGTAATCGGCAATTTCACCACTTAACGCGTCAGGGTCACCACCCGGTGCAAGCGCCTTGTCGACACTTGCCTTGAGGCGCTCGATAGCTGCCAGATAAACCGAGTCGTCGCTCTCGAGCTTGCGCAGATGACTAAGCGCAACGGCGTACAGATCCCTGAACGCCGGTACTGTCGATGCAATCCGGTCCAGCCGCCGCTGATGACCGCTCGGGTCGCTCTCCCATTGCTTCAGCAACTCGCTGATACGGTTCTCGTCGGCGTAGATGCGGATGGGAGCATCCGGCCTCTCGCGGCTCGCCATGAACGTTTCAAGCCGTCCAATCCAGTCGATCTCACCGACAAGTAAGCGCGCATCGGCATTGGTCGGACCGAGTGTCTTCATCTGCGAGACGACTGCGCGCGCGGCGTCGAAATTCCGCTGTTTCAGTTGGTCGAGCCAGTCCGGCAGATATCCTTTGAGAAGCGCTTCCGTACCCAGGAGCATCGCCTGCGGATCGTTTGGATGCTTGTCGAGGTAAGCATTCACGACCGGCACGGCATGGCGATAATCGCCATGAGCGACGAGGCTCTTCAGGTTCCGCTCGGCTGCATTGCTGAAATAAAGCGCGCTGCCGATCGCAAAGATTGCTGCGACGAATGCCAGGCCCCACAAGAGCACCCGGCGCTCCACCGCCTGTCCGCCACCGAAGGCCGCGCCGAGCTCGGAGACAAAGCGCACGAACTTGCTGCGCGAGCGGCGGCGTGGCGGGACACGCTCCTCGGGCAAGGTCTCGCGATTGATTTCATCGTCGGACGGTTGACCCTGGTCGACGCAGAAGATATCCAGGAAGGAATGCGCGGTTGCGATAAAAGTGGTCTTGTCCAGATCGTCCGGTGTGGCCTGTGCCGCTGGGCCGGTCGCCGTCGCGGTCATGGTCGTGGTCACAGCGGGTTGCGTTTCGCGCCGCAGGCCGACGATGTACGCGAAGTGGTTGCCGCCGAACGCAAGCGACGCACCATCTTGCAGCGCAACCGCGGTTTCACCCACTCGCTTGCCGTCGACGAATGTACCGTTCGTGCTGCCGAGGTCCTCGACGAATGGCTCGCCAGCTTTCACGAAAATATGCGCGTGCCGTCGCGACACGTAGTTAACCTGATGAGGATAGCGGTCGCTGTACTGCGCGAACGTCTCGTCCGCCTTGCTGATCAGGAACGGAAACTCCGTCAGTTCGACCAGATGCAATCCCAGGTCGCCGCGCACCGGCGTGAGCGTCATGCGGACAGCCGGTATCGCGGCGCAGGTTCGCGATGCGGTGCGCGGCACCATCCGCACGCGGAACACCAGCTTTGCGCCAAAGCCTATGACATCGCCGCCCTGAAGGCGCACGGGCTTCTCGCGCAGCATGACCCCGTTCACCGTAGTGCCGTTCTTGCTGCCGAGGTCGGCCGCGTACGCTACGCCGTGCTCGATAAAGATCCGCGCGTGCCGTCGCGACAACTGAGCGACGGCATCGGTCTCGTAAGAGGAGAACGGCGCTTCGAACCGCCCGATCGCGAACAGATTTTCGTCGATACGAATAACGCCGGCCGCGGGATGGGACTCGGGCTCGAGCAAGAGATCGAAGGCATTGTGCAGCATCGGCCCCGCCTCGGCAACGGAAGCTTCTCCAGGAGCCATGTGTCCACATCTCGAAGAATGTTCATCACGTTGAGCGCTGGGCGACGAGCCCGCACACTCCCACCGATGAACCTTGTTGGTCGAAACCGCAATGAAAGCGGTGACGCAAATAAGTGTAAGTCACGCTTTGCGGTAGTCAATCATTCAGCAACACATCTGTCGCCCGCGAACTAACACTTTGCATTCCGAACATTGGTTTTGGCCGATGTGGACTATTGCCCTAAAAACAGGCGTCGTGACCAGCGCTTAGTTCGTTACTCCCTTACTTGCGGCAAGTTCACCGTTCGCATCATGCGCGGCAGTGGGGTCGCTTGCCTGGTCCGTCTTCTGGACGTCGACCGCCGACCATCCACCTCCCAGCGACTTATAGAGGGTGACCGTATCGGAGAGCAGCTGCTGATGGTTTTCAAGCAACGCCAGTTCTGCCGCAAGCAACGTTCGTTCAGTCTCGAAGACCTGCAGTTGCGACACCACGCCTTCCTTGAGTTGCGCTTCAATCTGCGCGGCCACCACTTTCAAGTGCCCCACTTCTTCCTGCAGTTCGGTGCGCTGCTTCGTATGTGCGTCAAGGTTGACCAGCGCGTTCTCCACCTCCTCGAACGCCCCCATCACGGTGCGTCGATACTGCTGCTCGACCACGATCGTCTGCGCCTCGGTCGTCTTGACATGCGCCCTGACACTCGGATCCAGCAGCGGAATGTTGATGCTGGGCATGAAGCTGAACGTGAAGGACTTCAATAAATCGGTCAGCGCGAAACTTGCGGAACCGCCCCGGCCCGTGAGGCTGATGGTCGGCAACTGAGCGAGCTTCGCCTGCCCCACGACGTCGTACGCTTCCAGCACGCGGTATTCGGCCGCCACTACGTCGGGCCGCCGCGCCATCAATTGCGACGGCAAGCCCGCCGGTACAACGGGGACCTGCACGCGCTTCTCGAGTTGCCCCGCCGGCACGGCGAACTCACCGGCCGGGACACCGATCAATGTGGCCAACGCGTTGTTCGCCAGATCGCGGTCGCGATGCAGTTCGAGCAAGTCTTTTGTCAAACGATTGATTTCCGCGCGCTGCGTCAGGACCTGCGTGTTCGGCACAAGTCCGTTCTTCGCCATGCCTTCGTAGATGGTCAGGATCTGCTGATTGGTGCGCAGCGTTTTTTGCTGCTGGTCGATCTGGTCATCGAACTGAAGAATCTGGAAGTAGGTTGTCGAGACATCGGATACAAGCGTGAGATAGCCTGCGCGCCAGTCAGCTTCCGTTGCGCGATATTCGGCCTTCTGCGCCTGTACGCCCTTCTCGACCGCGCCCCAGATGTCGATATCCCAGTTCACCTGCGTGGCGACGTTGTATTGCTTCGAGAAATCCTGCCGCGTGGTTTTATCGAACTCCGCGCCCGCGCCGAGATCGGCGGTGGGAAGCGCGCCGGCGCGCGCCTCGTTGATCTGTCCGCCGGCGACCGACACGCGCGCCGCGAGAATCTTGATATCGAAGTTGCCCGCTATAGCACGGCTGACGAGGGAGTCGAGATACGGGTCGTGGAATTGCTTCCACCAGTCGAGCGTAATGGTGTCGGCCGGTGAGACCAGCGCCTTGGCCGTTTGCGACCACGTGGTCTTGGCGGGCGTATCAGGACGCTTGTAGTCCGGCACATTGACATCGATGCAACCCGCGAGAAGTGTCGTGCAGGCAAGGACGGGAAACGCCATGCGCGCGAACAGAGCGCGTGCGACACCCCGCGCTGAGAACTCGGCGGCGCGGCCTTGCAACCCGCGCGATAGCGACATGACTTGCACGATCTCACTCCGGGTAGATTGATTGCGGCTTGAAGACTTGCCGGCTCGGGGTTAAGGCTGGTGCGGCAGCGAAGGCCGGATGACCTTCGCTGCCGGCGCCTGACGATCAAAAGTTGACCGTGTTGTAGTTGTTGGCGGTTTGCGTCGGCTTGACCGTCGACGAGATACCGCTTGCAAACGCAACGTTGTTGCCGTTGTTGCTGATCGTGTTTTGCGACTGGCTGATCAACTGCTCCGCACCGAACGAGAGGTTGGTCGTCGAGCTGCTGTAGCTCGGCCAGAAGCCCGGCAGGTTGCCGCCACGCACGGCGGACATCGCGCGGCTGTCGAGTTCTTCGGTAACGGACAGGTCTTTGATCATGAGCGTTTTCATCACAGTTCTCCTGGGGGTAAAGCCATGGGCTTTGAAGGTTGGGTTGAGCATCATGTCTGCTCGCAGGACACTAATGCATGGCCCATGCCAGGCGTGACCGGCAGCCGCGCCCAAAGGCTCCTGAGCTTTACTGGTAAAGGACGTGCGCGATTAGTTCATGACCCCGGACGGTGGCCGCCCGCGAGTCACGCGGCACGCGCGTGATGGCCAGCAACCAACGCTTGTTCGATGAACTGTTGGTTCAAGCGCGACACACGCTGCGCGTGAACCGGTCCGATCATTTAACGTAGATCGTGATCTTCTTGGAATAGACGGGAGGGTTGTGCGGGACGTGCATGTAGTCGCCCATCAGTAATTGCAGCGTGTGCTTGCCGGGGGGCAACTCGAGTGTGGTCTCCGTTTCGCCCGCGCCGAAATGCAGGTGCTGGCGGTCCGAGGGAATCTCCTCATCGAACGACGAGGGCAGATCCGTGTCGATCAACAAATGATGGTGGCCCGTATTCGGATACTTCACGCCTCGCGGCGCGACGCCCATGTAACGCAAACCAAACCACACGCGAAATGGCTTGCCGGCTGGCAGCGTCTGACCATTGTTTGGATAGCCGATATACGCGTATGCATTGGCTGGCGCGGGAGTGGGGCCGGCCAGCGCGGCGCCGGATACGGACGCGGATAGCAGCGAGACCGCGATCGAGATCGAGATTGCCCCGGCAGCGCAAAATTTCTTCATGGCACACGCCCTCCGCTTAATCTGCAGCCCGCTTGAATATCCACACTGCGACACATGCTTCATCGCACGGTGATCGAGATCTTCTTCGAATAGATCGGGGGATCGTGCGGCACGTGGTTGTAGTCCCCCATGAGCAACTGCAGCGTGTGTTTGCCCGGCGGCAACTCGATTCGCGCATCGGTTTCACCTGCTCCGAAATGCAGGTGCTGGCGGTCCGAGGGGATCGCCTCATCGAACGGAGGCAACTCCGTATCGATTAGCAGGTGATGGTGTCCTACATTGGGGATGTTGACGCCCTTCGGGCACACGCCCATGTTGCGCAGGCCCATGCGGACCCAGAGTTTTCCGCCTGTGATGACCGCGCCGTCGGGCGGCCAGATGATGAATGCCTCCGCGCCGGGGGGAGACGGTGTGCGCGCAGCCGGGAACGAACGCGACGGCATGAGCACCGTCATGAAAGCGAGCACGCCGAGGACGGTTCTTCTTTGCATTTTCGTATTCTCCCGAACCTTATGCACGGTTTTCTCTTTGTTAGCTTAGGACGGAATCAGTTAAAAAGACATGCCTCGAAGGAGTGCGATTCGACCTCTTGTCATGCGCGATTCAATCGATTATCTATTCGATATCGTCTGAATAATTAGGTATCCATCTTTTATCGGCGAGACAGGCTCGTCATAAAAGGCCAATCCCCGGGCTAATCACGACACGTTGCATCGTTACGCCGTCTTGACCACGTTGATATGAAGTAATTGCGTGCTATGGTTGATTGTGATGCTCGCCCATCGGACGATCGGATTCTGCGTGAGTGCTTGTTGCGCTCCCGCAGATCATGCGGCTCTGGCGCGGTTCCTTGAAGGTGCCGTCGAAAAAAGGCACGGGGTGTGATCATGTGGCGAAGACTCATGTGGAGAAATCTGTGGCTCGCGGTCCTGCTTGGGGCACTCGCGTTCAGCTGCGCCGCCGCTGAACAGAAGGGTGACGCGCGTCCACGCCGCCTTGCGCTGGTCATCGGCAATGCGAGCTATGAGGATCATTCGCTCACCAACGCCACGCGCGACGCGGCGGCAACTGGCGAGTTGCTGAGCCGGCTCGGCTTCGAGGTCATGACGTACTCGAACCTGGATCGCGCACGCATGAACGAAGCAGTTCACGAATTCAACAGGCGCCTGGCTGCGGGCGGTGTCGGCCTGCTCTATTTCGCCGGACATGCGATGCAGGTCGGCAAGTCCACGCTGCTGCTGCCGGTCGACGCGCAGGGTTCCCCCGCGGCTCCGATCACGCAGGGCATCGACTTGAACGGCATCCTCGCGGGCATGTCGGTGCCACGCAGCGATCAACTCAATCTGGTCGTGCTCGATACCTGTCTGAACAATCCATACGACCCGGCCAACGTCAGCATCGTGCAGCCGCCCTCGCGGACGATTGTTGCGTATGCGACCGCACCCGGCACATACGCGGCCGACGGCACGCGACATGGCGCGTATACCGCCGCCTTGTTGCGCGCAATTGCCCAGCCGGGGCGAAATATGGAGGGCGTGCTAGACGATGCCGCGCGATTCGTGAGCCATGCGACGGAGGGGCGACAAGTACCGTGGATAGCTGAAGGACCGGCCGCAGCCGCAAGCGAATTCCAGTTCGCACCGTCCGCTGCGCAAGCGAGCGACAGCGGCAACGACCACAGCCGAAGCACGACGGCAACCGAAACCGTCGTCGCGTTTCAAAGCCGGGGGATTCTTCCTAAGGACAGCAACGAACAATACGAGCTCACCTTCTGGGAGTCGATCAAGGACAGCACCTACCCGAGCGACTACGAAGCCTATTTGAAGGCCTATCCTAACGGGCGCTTTGCCACGCTCGCTCATGCCCGTATTGATCGGCTTCGCGCTTCTGCTGCTGCTCCGAAGGCCCAATCACAAACGCAAACGCAGCCCGAGCATGCGCGCGCGGCAGCCCCGCCTGCATCCTCTTTAATGGCTCCCCCTGCGCCGGCGCCTGCGGAAAAATCGGTAGCCGCTTCCCCGCCGCCCACGCCTGCTTCCAAGCCAGCCCTCAAGACCGCCGCCTCCACTGCTGGCGAGATCAAGGACTGCGCCACCTGTCCGGCGCTGGTTGCGCTACCGGGCGGTACGTTCGAGATGGGCAGCAATTCCGACGATCCCGCCGAACGCCCCGTGCATCGGGTCAGCATTGGCCAGCCGTTCGCGATCGGCAAATACGAGGTGACCGTCGAGCAGTGGAACGCGTGCGCGGATGCAAGCGGGTGCCCGCGCATCGATATAGAAGGCAATCCCTCCAAGTCCACGCCCGTGCACAATCTGAGCTGGGACGACGCACAGGTCTACGTTAAATGGCTTAGCAAGACCACGGGCAAGACGTATCGCCTGCCGACCGAAGCCGAGTGGGAATATGCCGCGCGAGGCGGTACCACTACGACCTACTGGTGGGGCAACGAGATGCGCAAGGGTTACGCCGACTGCAAGGACTGCGGCGAGCCATGGCGCAAGGATAGCCCGGTGAACGTGGGCTCGTTCATGCCAAATCCCTTCGGACTCTTCGACATGAACGGCAGCGTCTGGGAATGGGTCGCTGACTGTTGGCACAGCTCGTATAAGGGCGCGCCGGCGGATGCCCGCGTGTGGGATGAGGCGGGCTGCCCGATGCGCGTCATCCGCGGCGGCTCATGGCCCGACGGCGGTGCTTACATGCAGTCGTCCACGCGGTTCAAATACAGCGCCAGCGTGCGGCAATCGCAAAACGGCCTGCGCGTGGCACGCGACATGAAATAACGGGGTCTTCACCGGGTCTTGAAGCGGACACTATTGTTTGCGGGGATGCGTGTCGATCTGAACGAGATCCACGGCGATCTTGTCGCGCCCGAATTTACTTGCGAGTTCGCCGAGCCGTTTTTCCACGGCACGTAAATAGTCCGCTCCCGACTCGCTGTCGGGCCTGAGCGCATCGAACAGGACTGCAGGCGTCACGAGCAGCACGATCATCTCCGAGCCGAACGGCTTCGATACGATCCAGTCGCCCGCGCTGCCGATAGTCGCGGCGTAGTTCGGTGGCGCCTGATTGTCTTTCGAACGTGCATTGGGCAGCAGGTGGACTACGCTGCCATCGAGTTGGTAATAGTCGATATTGACCCATGAATCGTAAGGTGGCGTGGTGACCTGAACGACTAGCGGCTGGCCTTCGGTCAACTGCGTATTCTGATTCCGGGTTTGAATCGACGCGGGCCGGATAGCCCTCAAGTAAGGCGAGATCAGCTTGAGGATGTCGCATTTATCGTTGTCGACTTCCTGCACCTGTACGCGCGGATTGACGACGCCTGGTATCTCGTTCAGCGTGCTGCGCAACTTCTGCGCGCCATAGCTTTGACCTATATAGCCGGTCACACTAAGCGCCTGGTCTTGCACCGATGCCACCAGTGCCGAACACGGCACACTCGCAAGCACGGGGGTGAGCGTCGCGAGCGAAAGCGCGGGGACAATCGGCATGGCCGGCGCCGCCGCGACCTTTTCAGGGACGGCAGCGACTTTCTCCAGCGGCACGGCGCGATGCGACGACGCATAGAAATAGCCGCCCGCCGCCACTACCGCGAGCGTGCCCGCCGAGACAGCCGCCTTGACTGCGGCGCCCGACATACCGCTACGTTTTGGGGTCTCGCCGAATTCCTGCAGAAAGTGCGTGACCGTCGGCATGCGCGCTTCCCGCTCGAATGCAAGCGACGTCCTGAGCGCCCGCCATTGCCGCGTCCCCAGACCATCGGGACGCTGTGGCTTGAGGCCGGAGCTGCGTGCCTGGGTTGCGGGCACACGGTCGAAGGGGTGCCGCCCGGTCAGCAGTTCGTAGGTCGTGCAGCCGAGCGCATAGATGTCGTCGCGGGGATCAGGCTCACGATGTTCGAGCATCTCCGGGCTCGCATAAGCGGGCGTCAGCGCGCCGAGACTGCCGGGGTCGAAGATGGTCGCGTCGGTTTCTTCTTCAGGCCGCTGGAACACGCGGGCGATACCAAAGTCGATGACCTTCACCTCGGCGGTGTCGGTCAGGAATACGTTGGCGGGTTTGAAATCGCAATGCACGAAACCGCGCTCGTGTGCGTAGGCCAAAGCGTTCGCCATGCCTTTGAAGATCGGCAACGCCTCTGCATATGACATGCCCTTGAACGCCGGAGCCCGCAAGATCCGGCTCAGCGGCTGACCGGACAAATATTCCATCGTCAGGTAAACGACCGGGCCGTCGCGATCGAAGTCATACACCGTGACGATGTTTCGATGCCCCAGCGCCTGCGCCTTCTTGGCTTCGCGCTGCAGTGCAATGAGCGATTTTGGATTACCCCGGAACTGAAGATTCAACACCTTGATCGCGATGTACGGGCGGCGATCGGATGCTTCGAGCTTGCGCAGGTCGAGCGCCTTGTAGACGGTCCCCATGCCGCCCACACCGAGACATTCCTCGAGCACGAAGCGCCCGTTGAGGGTGTCACCGATTTCCTTCACTTGATCCGTGCCCGACATCACGAAGTCGCGCGCGGACGAGGAAGATGAGGCGGACTGCGAAGAGGGGTTCGAGCGTTGTTGCAACGCGCCTGGCGAAGTCTGCAAGCGAGTTTCATCGGAATTCGCGCCGTGGCTTGCCAGCGACGCCTGCTCGATCCTTCGATGCACGGCCGCATAAAGATCGGCAGGCAGCGGCGTTATGGCTTGTTCTTCGCGGAGTATTTCCAGCAGGCGTCCGGTCGAGGTGTCGTCGACAGACAACGCGCTGTCGACGAGTATTAGAAACTCATCATGCGACGCACCGCTGCTTTGGAAGGTTCGGATAGCTTGCGCAAGACTGGTCATCTCTACGGCTCGTACGCGGCTCCATAGTGAATATATCGTCTGTAGTTACCCGCACTCGCAGTGATTCGATACTAGGTGACAGCCCTGCCTTTCGCAATATGGTTTCGCTGCGGATGTTCGATTGGGCACATGTTGTTGCAGGCCCAACAGATTGGGCTCCGGCTGTTGGCCGAAAGCCGTCATGCGTTTTGAATGCCAGTCCGCTCACGTGCATGACGCCAGCCTTCCCCATTGCGCCGAGCCTTGTTCCACAAGCCTTTCCAGATTATTTGATTGGGCGCCGACACTTCTGGCATAGGCCATGCATTAGTGTCCTGCGAGCAGACAAGATGCTCACCAACCTTTAAAGCCACCTGGCTTAACCCTTAGGAGAACTGCCATGAAATCACTGACCATCAAAGACCTTTCCGTCACCGAAGAACTCGACAGCCGCGCCATGTCCGCCGTACGCGGTGGCAACCTGCCCGGCTACTGGCCTGGCGTCAACGTGTCGTCGTACGAAGCTTCGTTCGATGCCACTCAATTGATCAGCCAGTCGCAAAACACCTTGAACAACAACGGCAACAACGTTGCGTTCGCAAGCGGCATTCACTCAACAGTCGACCCGAAGCAGACCGCGACCAATAAGAACACGATCAACTTCTGAAGCTGCGCGCCAACCCGGAGGCCTCGCGGTCTCCAGGTTGCCCGTTCAGTCCACCCTTATTTTTTACCTTGGAGCACCGCCATGTCGTCCATCGCAATACACGATTTGTCTCACAGTCGGGATCTGGACCGCAACGCCATGTCGGACCTGCGCGGCGGCAACTCATCGCCTGCCAACGCCGGTTCTTATGCCTACGTCAACGTCGCAGTGAACCCGACCGAAAACATCGTTCAGTATCAAAACGTAGAGGTCAATGCACTCAACAACGTCGGCGTGATCGGAGCCGGCTTCGGACCGCTGCACCTGAACGTCAGTCCGTCCCAGTACGCGACCACCGGTTCGGCTATCGCTTTTTGAAGCATGGGCAATGCAGGTCTGCATGCATCGACATGCGCTGCGGGAAGTCTCTTCCCGCAGCGCATCCGGCGTTTTCGGACCGCCTAAATTGCCTATACTAGGTTGAATGGAAACCCTCACCTTCCCTGGATGACATCATGGCCGCAATTCTGATCAAGGATCTACCCGACAGCGTGGAACTCGACAAGCAAGCGATGAGCGCGATTGTCGGCGGTGCCAGGACCCGCACTAGCAAGACGCTTCGCACGTACGCAACACCGGCGAGCGGCACGAGGATCGTCAATTTTCCGGCCAGCCAGATTGGAGTCGCCGCGGGGCAACCCACGGCCAAAACCACAGGACGTAAGGCGCGCAAATAA
>Ga0302220_10000924_pt1 | contig 23487 bp, 18 predicted proteins | sample II_Palsa_E1_3_FD_194572 | JGI IMG/M metagenome (GOLD analysis project Ga0302220, IMG submission 194572) | Peat permafrost microbial communities from Stordalen Mire near Abisko, Sweden - II_Palsa_E1_3 | ecosystem: Environmental > Terrestrial > Soil > Palsa > Peat permafrost | place: Sweden...
CACCTTCGTCACTGCGGCTGTAACCGGTTCATTCTCGGCCTCGGGAGTTCGGCTGAGCCTCGCCGTCAAGGATGCGCGCCGACCGCAGATCAACCGGAGCAAGCAGCCATGAAGACTTCACGGGTGGCGGTATCACGCACCTATGCGATGCCCGAGCGTAGCGATCGCCTCGATTTCTACATCCGCGACCAAGCCTCACGCCCCGCGATTGAAGAGCGGCACAAGCACGAATATTTTCAGATTCAGATCAACCTCGGCGGAGACACCGAACAGCATATTGGCGGAGTACGCCGGCCATTTCCTGCGGGTGCCGTCGCCTTTATCCTGCCGCACCGTTTGCATCTGATACCCCACCCGGCGCACTCACGCTTCATTGTCATCAACTTTACGCAAGCGTTTCTACGCGCGAATACGGACGGAATCGCGGACCCTCTGGATCTCGAAGACGTGCCGATTACGCAGGCGCCCGAACTCGCCCCATTCAGGCTTCAGGAGTACATCGACTTCATTCTGGCCGAGGCCGAGCTCGCCGAAATCGAGCCGCTTTTGTCACGCATGCTGGAGGTCAATGAAACGCGGCGCTTCGGTGCGACCGCACTTCTGCGCGGATACCTTCTTCAGCTTATCGGAATCGTATGTCAGCGATACGCGGATCAGTTGCTTCAGCTTTCCAAGCGCAACGTCCCGCGGCTTGGCCGACGGGAAGCGCTGACCCGTGTGGACCGTCATGTCACGGCCCATCTCGCGAGCGACACGCTGTCCCTGACCTCTGCCGCCGCCGCTGCGTTCTTGTCGCCGAACTACCTTGCGCACTTGATCAAGAAGGAGACAGGCCGGACCTTCGTCGAATGGGTGACCGACCGACGTCTCACGCGTGCAAAGGAGCTGCTAGCAAACGATACCCGACGTATCAAGGAGATCGCGTTTCTCGTCGGCTATCGCGATGAAGCCTATTTTGCGAGGCGATTTCGTCAATCGGTCGGGCAATCTCCGAGCGACTTCCGCGACATGCACCGGAGTGCGGGTCAAGACGGCGATGGCACAGCCGAGCACACAGGAGCGCCGTAAGATCGTCCTGGTGTTCAGCGGGTTTGTCCTGCATGACACGTTCGCAAGGCGATATCGTAGGTGGGCCAATACTACTTTGCGAGACCCACCATGACCGAATACGCAGTAACACCACCCACGATCACCTCCGTCGCCGTCGGCGGCTCGACCGACCGCTTTCCCGTGCGCCGTGTATTTTGTGTCGGCCGCAACTACGCCGAACATGCGCGAGAAATGGGGGGCAACCCCGACCGCGAACCTCCCTTCTTTTTCTCGAAGCCTGCCGACGCCGTCGTGCCAGCCGCCGGCGTGCTTCCATACCCGCCTCTTACCGCCGACCTCCACCATGAGGTTGAACTCGTGATTGCGGTCGGCAAGGAAGGGCGGGCAATCGCCCCCGAAAACGCACTCGACTTTGTCTGGGGTTACGCAGTCGGTGTCGATCTGACCCGCCGAGATCTCCAGGCGACGGCGAAGAAGTTGAGCCGCCCTTGGGACTGGGCGAAAGGCTTTGACGCGTCTGGTCCCGTGAGCGAAATCAAGCGGGTGTCCGACATTGGGCATCCGGCCAGCGGCAGGATCTGGTTGTCTGTAAACGGGGAAGTCCGTCAGCAAGGCGATCTCCGCGACATGATCTGGCCTGTCGCAGACATCATCAGCTACGTGTCTCAGGCCGTCACTGTGAAGCCGGGAGACTTGATCTTCAGCGGAACACCCGCCGGCGTTGGCGCAATACACCCGGGCGACAAGGTCACTGGCGGAGCGGATGGCGTTGCAACTTTCAGCTTTGAGATAGGCCCGCTAGGCGAATGAAGTTGGGGGCAAGTTAGCCGCGAGAGCATTGCCACTGAATATGTTTCCTTCCTTGACCACAACCCACCATGGGCCAAATAAACCATGCTTAGATCAAGATTGCTGAGGGTTGCGTTCGGCTTGTGCATCGGCGCCCTTGTCGGCATCGATGCGGCGCACGCCAGCGATGCCGTCCAGACTACCGTACCGGAACAAGCCGCCGACTTCATCGCCCACGACTTCCATTTTTCCGATGGCACCATCCTGCCGGAAGTCCGAATCCACTATGTGACTATCGGTACCCCGCGACGCGATGCCCAAGGCCGGATCGACAACGCAGTACTGATGATGCATGGCACGACCGCTACGGGCCAGGAATTTCTGACACCGCCGATGCGCCGCGAGTTGTACGCCCCCGGTCAACCTCTGGACGCACAGCGCTATTTCGTCGTGATCCCCGACGGACTCGGCCGTGGCGGTTCCAGCAAGCCCAGCGACGGCCTGCGCACGCACTTCCCCCACTACGGCTATAACGACGTGGTGGAGGCCAATCATCAATTGCTGACGGACGGCCTGCACATTACGCACTTGCGTCTGGTACTCGGTACCTCGATGGGTGGCATGCAAACCTGGATTTGGGGCGAACGCTATCCTGATATGGCCGACGCGCTGATGCCTATCGTGAGTCAGCCCGTCGCTATTGCCGGGCGCAACTGGCTATGGCGGCAAATGGTTATCGGCGCGATCCGCAACGATCCCGATTGGCATAACGGGGACTACACTACCGAGCCGACTCAGTGGCTGCGCGTGATGCCGATTTTCGCAGTGCTCACCGGCAACCCGGCTCGCTTGCAGACGCAGGCACCGGATCGCGAGGCCGCCACCGACCTCTATGGCAGTTTGGTCGAGCAAGCGAAGAAGAATGACGCGAACGACGTCCTATACTGGTTCGTATCGTCCTGGGACTACAACCCCGCTCCGCGGTTGGGCGAAATCCGTGCGCAAGTGCTTGCGGTCAACTTTGACGACGACCTGCTCAACGCCGCCGACCTCGGTGTCATGCAGCGTCTGATGCCGTTGGTCCCGCACGGACGTTACGTCGAAGTGCCCGAAACGCAGCATTCGTACGGGCATCAGACACAGACCCATCCCGAAGTGTGGAAACCCTATCTGAGCGAATTGCTGGGAGAGCATTCAGGTAACAAGATTGAGTAGGGGGCTCTGCGTGTATCTAAGCGCGTCGAAGCCTGAACGCGCTGTCTACTCCCGGATGGGGCGCTATGCGCTCGCAGCACATAAACGGTATCTGAAAGGCATACTTATGAAAAAATTAAAGCACTTCATTCTTGGCATTTTATTCATCGCTGCATCGTCGGCTTGCATGGCTCAAAACTCTGGAGTCAGCCGAACGGAGGTCATGAAGGCTGATGTATCGGTGCCCGGCCGGGAAGCGGTTATTTCACGCGTTGAGATTGCGCCCGGTGGAAGGCTTGGTTGGCATACGCACCCTGGCGACGAAATAAGCTATGTGGAATCAGGCGTCCTGACGCTATTGGTGGCGGGAAAGCAGGAGCGGAAGGTAGGGGCGGGCGGTGGCTTTGTGGTGCCAGCCGGTACTGTTCATAGCGCGAAGAATGATGGCACGGCGCCTGTCCAACTTATCACGGTGCATGTTGTGGATAAGGATAAGCCTCTGGCTACGCCAGCCCCGGCGCCGGCCGAGTAACGCGACCGCCAAACTCTACCTCTCGATTGCTTATGACGAAGCGATCTGCGGTGAGTTTTGCGATCGGCTTGACCAAGTCCTCAAGGAGATTCGATGAAAGCGACTGTTCATAGAGCTGAGCCGATCACGAGCGTGGCGGTTCTTCACTCAACGCCGGACGATTTTCGTCACGAACTGGAGCGCTCGCATCCAGACGTGAAATTTCACTGGATCGCCGACCTCGAGCAGGTCGATACCGTGATGTCATCAGCGAGGCCGGATGCGGTGTTCGCGATCCGCAAGACAGGTTTCGGCGGTCCACAGCATCGCCGGGCGGCGTTTTTTCCGGGGGTACGCTGGGCACATGTCGGAGGCTCTGGGTACGAACATCTGCTGCCGATCGAGCAAAGCGATGTGTGCGTGACGAATGGGCGCGGCGTACTCGCTCCATTCGTCGCGGAGACCGCAATTTCCGGCATGCTGGTTTTGAACGGACGGTTCTTGAAGTACATCGATCAGCAAAATCGCAGGCTGTGGAATTCTCTTCCTTTCCGTCCTCTGGCAGATCAAACGCTGCTCGTGGTGGGCTTGGGCGCGATCGGGCGCGAGGTCGCGGTACGCGCCAAGAGCCTGGGAATGCGAGTGATCTCGGCCACGCGCCGGGTACAGGAAATGCATGCGGAAATTGATGAGCAGTATCCGTTGACGCAGTTGGCCGAGTTGTTGCCGCGCGCTGACGTGGTTAGCCTGCACGTGCGACATACGGAAGAAACCACGCACCTGATTGACGCGAAGGCGCTGGCGCTGATGAAGCCCGAGGCCATACTGATCAACACCGCTCGTGGCGCGATTGTGCACGAGCAAGCGCTGGTGTCTGCACTTGGAGCCGGACGGCTAGGTGGCGCCTACCTCGATGTTTTCGAACAGGAGCCATTGCCGCACGGTAGCCCTCTATGGACATGCCCTAATCTGATCCTTTCGCCCCACAGCGCGGACAACGTCGTGGGATGGCCAAGTCGCATGGCTCGTTTCTTTTCCGACAACCTGACTCGATGGAACACCGGTCGCCCCTTGCTCAACGAATTGGCGCCTGCCAAAGATGAGCGTAGTTGAGTAGGGGGGTGATGTCGGTGCGCTTGTACCAGGCGTAGCGAATAGTGGAGCCGCCGCAGAACCTTGGCAATGTCCAGTGCAATGGTCGTTCGTGGTGTCGCGGTCTTCTTCATCGCGGCCCAACGCATGTTTCGTCGACCCGAATCTTGTCTCGGCTGCGTTAATGTGACACAACCCGCTCGTCAGTCCTCGTGCGGGAGGCGCTGCAGGAAAGACCCAAGAGCCGAAGCCCAAACAGCAGGGTGCGCGAGTGTCATGTGGCCGTAGCTCGCAGGGCCAGCGGGAATCATCACGTTGATGTAGTTCGATGCGGTAGGTAAGTGCAGGAGTTCGGGAGGATTGGTCAAGTCGTTGGCAAAATTGATGGTGAGCATCGGCTTGATGATCGCGTTCAGCTTTGGCGCCGGATCATAGTCAGCCGAGCTCTCGAAGGCGTAGAGAAGGTCGTTGGCGTCGTAGGCTTCGCCGTCAACCTCGAGCTGGTCGACGAGATCTATCGCGGTCTCGCGGGTAGGTGCCTGCTTTTGAAACTGCTCAGCGGATCCCGTCATGATCGCGGATAACGGTATGGCCGCCTTGATCCAGTTTTTCGGCGGGGAGTCCTTCGCATAGTCGCCGTTCTTCCAGGCTGGGTCGCTACGAATGGCTTGGCTGATCATCTGGCGCCATATCATGTTTCTTCCGCTGATCGCAGCAGGCGTACTGGCGATCGCCACGAGGCAATCCATGTCGTTCGGGAACATCTCACCCCAAAGCCAGGTCTGCATGCCGCCCATCGACGTCCCAAGCACCACCTTCAGGTGCTTTATGCCAATCCGCTCAAGAAGTAGATGCTGCGCTCGAACCTGATCCTCGTAGCCGTAATGAGGGAAATGGGCGTGCAACCCGTCCGATGGTTTGCTTGAGTCCCCAGCGCCGATAGCGTCCGGGATCACAAGAAAATAGCGGCTAAGGTCGAGCGGCTCCCCGGCACCGTAAAGCGCATCGAAGAAGGCGGCCTGCACGAAGTCGGCAGCCGATCCCGCGGTGCCGTGAAGCAGCAGAACCCCGTTGGCGATTGCACCACTCGCGTCGCGACGCGGCGTTCCGAGCGTCAGATAGTGCAGCTTCAGCGACGCCAGATTCTCGCCATCGCCAAAGACGAAGTCGTGGAGGTCGACAAAGCTGTCGTTGGGTTTGGGTTGCGAGTTAGCCGACTGGGCGGAGTGCAACTCGGTGCGCAAGGATGCGCTGATGACCTCAGTTTTCGACATGACTTTCCTTTCATAAGTAGTCGGCATCGGTCACGCTCTAGGCTACCGCGATCGGTGAAAAAGCGGTGGCTACGAGATCGATATCGACTAGGCCCAGGCGGAATACTCTGTTGCTTGTCTTCCAGAACACCTGTTCGCGCTCAGCCGGGCTTGGAAGCACATCTTCGACGATCCGCACATGCTCTTTGATCCCGTATGGCACCGGACCGAAGTCGGAGCCGAATACCACTCGGTCCACACCGCACATCTCAACCGCGGCTCGCAGTCCAATAGGGCTGAACCCCATGCAGTCGACCAGGATGTTGGTCTTGAAGTAGTCGGATGGCGGCCGCTTGTTCGTGTAAGGCCTGCCGGCCGGCGGGTTGGGAATCCCGTTGTAATTGAGGTGCCAATTGAATTCGAGGCGTCCAAGGATCGATGCGAGTTCACCGCCCATGTGGACGATCAGCACCTGCAACTTTGGGTGGCGATCGAACACGCCGGAGGCGATCATCCGGGCGCCGTTCACGGTCGAGTCGAAGGGTCGGCCAACCGCCTCGTTGAGGCGGTATTGCATGAGCGCCTCGTGCCCGATCGACAGCATCGGTGGATGAATGTGGACCACGATGTCATTCGCTTCCGCAAACTCCCACAGCCATTCTGCCTTGGGGCTGTCGAGGAAGGCGCGATCCGCGCCGTCTCCGTAGCTGGACGAAACCGCAATCGCCTTGGCGCCGCCCTGGCTGATCATCTCCTCGACGATCGGCCGACAGCCCTCTTCGAGAGCGTGTGCGTTGGCCGTTAGTGCGAACTCGCCGGGATAGCAATCGCTTATCTCCAGGTATTCGTCGTTCAAGAACTTGAGGGCCTCGCCCGTGCTGACTTGAAGCAGATCCCGCGCAATCCAGTCCACCTCGCCGCCATTGGTGATAAGGCTGAGGGTGACGCCGCCCTCGCGCTGCTTGGGCATCGCGTAGTCCAGATCGAAGCACTCGCGATAGGAGATCAAGTCCTGAGCGTTGGTCTGCGGGAATCCTTGTTTCGGGTCATACAGGCCTCGCTCCGCCATCTTGGCTTGCATCTTGGGTCCCATCGGGTGCCGGTGGGTATCGACGATTGTCCGGTGTTTCGTTACGCTCGGGCCCGTGGAATGGTCGGTTACGGATTTGACGATCTCATTCATTTCTTTTCCTCGATTGGAAACTCGAATGACATGTGCATTCGGTTTCGGACAATCTCAAAGAGAGTGGAAGATGCGGCTTCGCCCAGCAGGGAGTGTGGGTTGGGTGAAAGCAGTCGCGAGCGCTAGAATCTGTTTATACAAATAAGCGCTCTTGAATTAGGTTAGCCCGCGCAAGATCAGAGTCCTTGATATGAATCAAGTCCACTGACGATCCGCAGATCCGGTTGGCCAGCCCGGTCAGCCAACCCAGCCAGCGCCGCCAGTCCAGCCAGGTGGGCCGGATCCGCCCGCGTCCCCTAGATCGCGACACAGAAGCGCCGAAATTCTTCCATGGCTTCCTGCACAATCGCGATGAATTCCTCAGCTTGGTCTGAAAGCGGGCGTTGCAAGGGCAGCAACACGCCGAAATCGTAACGGATGTCGGGATGAAAGGCCTTGACCACGAACTTCTTGTCCGTCGCGCGTCCGACGGTGAGCGGATCGACGACCGACACGCCAAGGCCCGCCGCGACCAGCGTGCAGATCGAAGCAGCGGTCTGGGTTTCGATCATGGTCGATCGCTGGATGGAAAGCTCGCTGAAGACCTGATCGATCTTCATTCTCGGAAAAGTGTTCGGGATGATCGAAATGAATGGCTGGTCGGCTAGATCCCGGGCATGAACGACCGCGGCGGCGGCGAGCGGATGGCCCGGCGGCAGGACGCACACGCCGTTGAAGCTAGGCAAGTGTCGCAGGTGCGCCGCCGGATAGTCGGCGGGAAAGGTGATCAAGGCCACGTCGAATTTCTGCTCTTCAAGCCATTTCGACATGTCGCGCCTGACGACGATTTCCACCGATACGCGAACGTCGGGACGCCGCTTCTGAAAGGTGGCGAGCGCCTCCGGCATCAACCACTTGGCATAAGGCGTGGAGACGATGATGCGCAAATGCCCGCTTTCGAGCATGCGGATGTCGCGCATGACATTGCCCAGATGATCGAGTCGGCTATAGGCCTGCTCAACCTCCTGCAGAAACGCGTACGCCTCGGCGGTCGGATAGAGGCGACCGTTTTGCCGCAGGAAGAGCGGAAAGGCGGTGTGCGCTTCCAGGTTCTGGATCAGTCGGCTAACGGCGGACTGCGAGATGTTCAGTAGCTCCGCGGCGGCCCGAGTCGAGCCCGAAATCATCACGGATCTGAACGCGCTGATCTGTTTAAGGTTTACCCGCGATTCCATTGCCTTCCCGCTTTTCGATGATGTAAACGCATCGATGGATGAAGATTTGGTATTTGACTGCATCACTAGTCTAAATGAAACTCGCTGCAGGCGGCAGATGAGCGAAGCCGCTCAGGTCCGCTTGCCGCGGTGCCCACGATGCTTTTACGCCGCCGGCGTTCAGCCCCACGGAGCAGTCGATGAAATTCAGCGCACCCCTTGCCGAACTCAAACGTCGTACCGATGATGCCCTTGCCATGGGCGGCCCGGAAAAACTGGCCGCGCGGCGTGCGGCCGGCGAACTGAATGCGCGCGAGCGGCTGGAAGCGCTGCTCGATGCCGACAGCTTTGTCGAATCGGGCATGTTCGCCCGCGGCATTCGCCCCGAGAATCGAGCGAGAACGCCCGCGGACGGCAAAGTTGCCGGCTACGGAGCCATCGAGGGCCGCACCGTTGCGGTGGTGTCGAACGATTTCACCTCGATGGGCGCGACGAGCAGCGCCATCAACGGTAAAAAAATCCGGCACATCCGCGAGACCGCGACAGCGCGGGGTATGCCGCTGATTTTTCTGGGCGAATCGGCCGGCTCGAGAATGCCGGACCGGATGGGCGCATCGGGACGCGCGATGCTGGGACAAGACGCACTCGAATATCTGCGCAATCGCAAGACGCCCTGGGTCTCCGCGCTGCTGGGAAATTGCTACGGTTCGTCGACCTGGTATGCGTGCATGTCCGATTTCGTCGTGATGCGCAAGGGTGCCACCATGGCGGTGGCAAGCAGCCGGGTTACCTCGGTCGCGATCAACCAGGAAGTCAGTCCCGAAGAGTTGGGTGGTTGGCGCCTGCACACCGACGTGACGGGCCTGGTTGACATTGCCGTGGACACCGACGAGCAAGCCCTTCAAACGATCCGCAAATTCCTCTCTTATCTGCCCAGTCAGGCGGGCCAGAAGGCGCCTCGCTGCCAGACGCCGGAAGCCCTGGACGAAAGCGGCGAAGCGGTGATGGAAGCGCTTCCCGAAAGTCGCAACACAGTCTACGACGTCCGCGCCATCGTTCGCGCGGTAGTCGACCAGGACAGTCTGTTCGAGTTGAAGGAGCGCTTCGGCAAATCGATCACGACCGGGCTCGCGCGGATCGATGGCTATCCCGTCGGCATCATCGCGAACAATCCGAAATTCAAGGGCGGAGCGATCGATATCGACGCGATGCGCAAAGCGACCAGCTTCATGGTGCTGTGCGACTCTTACAACCTACCCATTATTTTTCTCGTCGACCAGCCCGGCTTTCTGATCGGCACCGATAGCGAGAAGCGCTGGGCGCCGGGCCGCATCATGAACTGGATGAACGCGCTCAGCCTCGTGAGTGTCCCGAAGTTCTCGGTCATCATGCGCAAGAGCTATGGCCAGGCCTACCTCAACATGGGCGGCGGCAAAAACTCCCACGAGGTTCTCGCCTGGCCGACAGCCGACCTGGGTTTCGTCGACCCCGCGCTCGGCGTGCATATCCTGCACAAGCTCAAGCGGGAAGACGACCCGGTTCGCTTCGACACCTTGCTCGAGGAGATCCGCCAGGATTCATCTGCCTGGTCGCTCGCCGAACTGTATGAAACGCAAGCGGTGATCGATCCGCGCCATACGCGCAAGGAATTGAAGGCGTTGTTGAAGGTCTATTGCGGCGATGGCTTCGTCGGACAACATGCGCTATCCAACTGGCCGACGAGTTATTAGTGACCGCTGCTTGCATCCGTCGCTTGCACCCGTCGCTCGAGGCCGTCGCTTGCACCCGTCACTTGAACCGGCTTTCTGGCGAGATCGAATTCGCAATACCCATTAAGCCTTCGACAGGGAAATGATTCCATGGATTTGCACACGGCTGATATGGAATACATCGCTCGCGGCGAGGTGCCCGCGTTCCTCGATCGGTGCAGATCGCTCGGCCGGACGTCGCTGGACGAGAAAGCGGGCAAGACCCTGCTGGCGGCGTTCGGCCTGTCGGTCCCTCGCCTGGCGGCCGCGGCCGATCCCGACGCGGCGGCCCTCGCCTGTGAACGGCTGACGCCCCCCTATGTCGTCAAGGTCCTGTCGTCCCAGCCCTTGCACAAGAGCGAACTGGGTGGGGTGCGACTCGGCTTGCGCAACGCTCAAGAAGTACGCGCGGCCGCGCTTGCCATTCGCCGCGAGTGGCCGCTCGACCAGGCGCTGATCGACGGCTTTCTGGTCGAGGAAATGGCCGCCGCGGGCCATGAGCTGGTGGTTGGCGGCTATATCGACCCGCAGTTCGGCCCCGTCTTGATGGTGGGTCTCGGCGGTGTCTTCGTCGAAATTTTCGCCGATGTGACCTTTCGCGTTTGCCCGATCGACCATCACGACGCGCGTGCCATGCTGCGCGAGCTGCGAGCGTTTCCGGTGCTCCAGGGCGCACGTGGGCGCACGGCCGCGGCCGAAGAGGCCATCGTTGACGCATTGGTCAAAGTGGGCGGCCGATCCGGTCTGCTCATGTCGCTGGCCGATCAAATCAGCGAACTGGATATCAACCCGCTGATCGTGAGCGACACCGCCGCGATCGCGGTCGATGCGCGTATCGTGATGAGTGTGCTGGCTGGCCCCAGCAACCAACCCCGTTCGCCGCGCGTCTCGTCCACCCGCGAGCCGGTGGATTTCACGTGCCTGTTCGAGCCGCGCACGATTGCGGTAGCAGGCGTATCCACGACGGGGCAAGGTGTTGGCAATCGCTTCATCGAGAATCTCGACGCACTCGGTTTCTCGGGCGAGATCTATCCGATGCACCCGAGTGCGACCAGCATCGGCGGCAGGACTGCCTACCGGCGCTTTGCCGAGATGCCCAGGCGGGTCGACTACGCTTACATCGCGGTACCTCGCGCCGGGATCCCGGATCTTCTGAAAGATGCCGACGGCAAGGTTGCCTTCGCGCAGATCATGACCAGCGGATTCGGCGAAGGCGGCCGCGGCGCGGTCAGCAAACACGACCTGACGGAGGCGATCAAGGCGGGCCGTATGCGCGTATTGGGTCCCAATTGTCTGGGCATCTATAGTCCGCTCGGGCGCGTCAGTTTCGCCAAAAACCAGTTGAGAGATGCCGCCGGTCACGTCGCCGTGATTTCACAAAGCGGCGGCTTCGGTATCGACATGATCCGCTCCGGGCAATTGCGCGGCCTGCGCTTCAGCGCCGTGGTGACGATCGGCAATAGCATCGATCTGGGCGCCAACGATCTGCTCGAGCATTTCCTCGCCGATGAGTCGACGCGGGTAATTGGGCTTTACCTGGAAGACATCGACGATGGCAGACGCTTTTTCGATCTGCTGATTGCGGCGCAGGCCCGAAAACCTGTCGTGCTGTTGAAAGGCGGCCGCACCAGCCAGGGCCAGAAAGCGGCGGCGTCGCATACCGGCTCGCTGGCGGGCGACAATCAAGTCTGGCAGGCAGTCGCCCGGCAGACCGGATGCGTCCTGGTCGACACTCTGGAAGAACTGATCGATAGCATGTTGCTGTTCCAGACCGTCACGCCAAAGTTCAATCGGCCGACGCAGAGCATCGCTTTGTTGGGCAACGGCGGCGGCGCCAGTGTCGTGGCAACCGACGGCTTCGCGCAACTCGGCTTCTCGCTGGCGGAGTTTTCCCCGACGACGAAAGAAAGTTTGCAATTGCTGAACCTGCCCGATGGCGCGAGCGATAACAACCCCATCGATGTGCCCGGCAATGTATTTGATCGCTCCGAGGGAGCCGTGGCCGGGGACATTCTCGCAGCCTTGAGCCGCGACACCGAGACCGACGCAATCGTCGTGCACGCGAATCTGGCCGCGCTGCTCGCCTATCAGGGAAGAAGAACGGTGGAGCGCATCATCGACGCGTGCATTGAATATCGCCAATCTGGCCCTGACGATACAGCTCTCCTGATTGTGCTGCGCTCGGACGGCAGCCCAGAATCCGACGCCGCGGCGCGTCTTCAGACGGCACGCGCGAGCGCTGCGGGCGTGCCAGTGTTTCAAAACTTTGCGATGGCGAGCCGTGCATTGAGAGCGCTCGCGAGCTTTGAAAAATTTCATTTCATGAAGCAAGACCGCGCGGCGGCCGACTGAACACCTGGCGCACTCGCGTCAGAGGAGGAGACCAAAATGAAAATCACACTATCCCGTCTCGCGGCGATCTGCCCTACCGTGCTCATCGCGCTTGCCGTCTTTCCACGCGTGGTCCTCGCGCAGGACTACCCGTCGCATGCGATCCACATCATCGTGCCGTACGGGGCGGCCGGCAGCACCGACTTCGTGTCTCGGCTCTATGCCAAGGATCTGGCCGAGCAGCTGGGCCAGTCCGTCATCATCGATAACCGCCCCGGCGCGTCGACCAACATCGGCAGCGAGGTCGCCGCGAGCGCGCCTCCCGACGGCTATACCTTGCTGATCACCGACGGCGCTTATCGATGGAATTCGGTGTTCGGACCGGTACCGCCGTTCAACCCGTCGACTGCCCTGCTGCCGATCGCCATGATCGCCAAGATGCCATTCGTGATCGCGGCCAGTCCCAAGAAAAAGTTTTCGACGCTGAAGGAATTGATTGCGGACGCGCGGGCTGCACCGGGCAAATATACGATCTCCAGTGCGTCGGTACGCATCTTTGTCGAACTGCTCAATTCAAAGGCCAAGATGGAGCTGCTTCATATTCCCTACAAGGGCGGAGCGCAGGCCATCAGCGATGCGATCTCGGGCCAGGTGGACATGGTCTATGCGGCGCTGCCCGCGCTATGGCCATTCATCCAGTCCGGTCAACTGAAACCGCTCGGCGTCACGTCGCTGAAACGCAGCGCCGCGATTCCCGACGTGCCGACCGTGGCGGAAACGGGCGTCGACTACGACATTTCCATTCAGTATGTGGTGTATGCCCCGGCGGGCACGCCTGCTGCAATACGCGACCGGCTCGCGGCCGCTACCGAGAAGATCGTCGCGCAAAAGGAATTCGCGCAGCGCCTGCTCGCGGTGGGCAGCGAGACAGGCCCGAGCACCGCGGCGCAACTGACGGATGCGAATCGTCGCGAACTGGTCATGTGGCAGCAAGTCGCGAAGCAATTGCCGGATCTCGTCGAAACCAAATAGCAGTAGTCGCGCGCGAGAATCTTACAAGGTCAATGCATGTTCAATAAGGTCGTAGTTGCCAATCGTGGCGCCATCGCCGCCCGCATCATCCGCGCATTGCGCACGCTCGGCGTCAGATCCGTCGCGGTCTATTCGAGTGCCGATGCGGGACTACGGTATCTAGCCGATGCCGACGAACGATATTTCATCGGCGCGCCCGAACCCAAGGCCAGCTATCTGAATCAGGATGCGCTGCTGGACGTGCTCGCGCGCTGCGGTGCCGACGCAATTCATCCAGGCTATGGCTTCCTGTCGGAACACGCCGGCTTCGCCGAGCGCGTCAATGCCACGGGTGCCCGCTTCATTGGCCCGAGCCCGCGCTGGATCGAAGCGATGGGGCACAAGACCCGGGCCCGCGACCTGATGAAGCGTCACGGCCTGGTGCTGGCACCGAGCTCCGGCCTATTGGGCACGGACACCGACGCCACACTGCGCGCGGCGGAATCGCTCGGTTATCCCGTGCTCGTCAAACCGGCCGCTGGGGGCGGCGGCATCGGCATGATCTCCGCGCGTAACCCGGCCGAACTCGTCAAGGCACTGGAAAAAGCGCGATCGCTGTCGGAACGAAGCTTCGGCGTTGCCGACATCTATCTCGAGAATCTCATGGCGAAGCCTCGCCATATTGAGTTCCAAATACTTGCCGACCGCTACGGCAACGTCAGGCATCTGTTCGAGCGCGATTGCTCGATCCAGCGCCGTTTTCAAAAGGTCATCGAGGAATCGCCCGCGCCATTGCTCTCCCGCGCCGTGCTCGATGCGACGGCGGACAACATCGTCGAAGTGCTGCGCAAGCTGCCGTACGACGTGATCGGCACCGTTGAAACGCTCCACGAAGCGGGCGAGGATTTCAGGTTTCTCGAAATGAACACACGGCTCCAGGTGGAACATGCCGTAACCGAAGAGATCACGGGCATCGACCTGGTGATCGCACAAATCCGGCTGGCCGCGGGGGACAAACTCGACGAGGTCCTGCCCGCGATCATTCCCAACCGGGGTCATGCCATCGAGGTGCGTATCTACGCCGAGGATCCGGTGCGTTTTTATCCTTCGCCGGGCGTGCTGACGAGCTTCAGACCGGGCACCGGTCCCGGCATTCGCCTGGAAAGTGGCTATGCCGAGAATGATGAGATCACACCGTATTACGATCCGTTGGTCGCCAAGATGATCGCGCATGGGGAGAACCGTGACGACGCGATCGAGCGTCTCGCGAGCGCCCTCGATGCGACAGTCATCGAGGGTATCAAACATAACATCTCCTTCCTGCAGCGCATGCTTGCAAGCGCCGACTTCAGGTCTGGACACGTGCATACCGGTTTGGCCAGCCTGCTCACAAAGGAAACAAGATGAAGCGCAAAGAGATCAAATCCGAAGTCTCCGGCAAGGTATGGAAGATCGAAGCGGCTGTCGGCGACGCGATCGAGGAAGATGCAACGATCCTTATCATGGAATCCATGAAAATGGAAATTCCTATCTCGAGTACCGAGGCCGGACGCATGCTCGAGATATTGGTCAAGGAAGATGAATCGGTAACCGAAGGGCAAGTCATCGCTGTCATCGATATGGACGATGTCTGAGGCGGCGCACAGGCGCTGAGCTGTTTGCGCCGCCGTGGCTCTTGCTTGCTTGAAGGATCAGACCTGGGTTGCAAGTGGACGAACCACAATTTCATTGACGCCCACAACGGCCGGCTGCTCGATCGCAAACTGAATCGTCCGGCCCATGGCGTCGGGTTGGATCGCCAGTTTCCGATCTTGATGTTTCGATGGTCCTGCTCGATCAGATTGTTCAGGTACTTCGAGGACCGGATCTTCGTGTCCTCAGGTTGCATGCCATCGGCCTTCATCTCACGCACCGCCCGGTTGAGGCGGCATATCTTCGAGGTAGCTATGCGGCAAATCATGCATTCGTTGTCAATTGAATAATCCATCATTCCATGTCTAGACCGTGCCGGTACTCGCTACCCATGTTGTCATCGGTGACAGGCATTTTGCTTGCTGTGCGCGCAAGAATTTGCGTGCACGATTCGATCGGTTGCTTTTCCCCGGTACCACCCTTAAGGCACGCGGATTCTGGTGGTCTTAAGAATGTGGTCCTTTTGCTTGACTTTACAATGGCCTTTTCGCTGTGTTCAGGCGTTGGTTGGCCACTGATCGCTTGTTCTATCAAGCGTGGCAGGTCGGTAACCGCGACGCACGTTCGAAAACTTTGATCAGTGTTCGCGGCTGCATGTTACGAAGCAAAACGATAAAGGTTGCATCAGGTTTTGCGAATTGCGAGCCGACTCTCGGCCATCGCCGTGCGCCTTATCAGGTCAGAAAGGAACTCTGCGGCAGGCGTGAGCGGTAGCCCTGAACGCGTTACAAGGCATATGTCGGGCGCGTTGAGCGGCTCCTTGACGTTAATCGGCTGCAGCAACTGGCTCATGCCGGGAAATCGCAGATATTGGCGGGGCAGCATTGCCAGAAGGTCTGTGTTCGCGACAACGATGAGCGCGCTCAAAGCGGACGTTGCTTCGGTATCGACAAGAGGTGCCTTCAGGCCATGTGACCGAAAGAGCGGCCCCAATTCCTGCTCATAGTGGTCGGCAACCTGAGTCCCAATCCATCGCGCTTCGGATAGAGCCATCAACGACTTGGCCGAACGCAAAGGGTGTCCCTTGCGCGCCAGGATGACGCATTCGTTTTCGAATAGCGTTGCGACAGTGCATTCTCGCAATACCGGTCTGCCGATAACCGGTCCGACGTAAAAGTCCAGCGTCGCATCGAGAAGCTGTTTTCTCAATTCGGGAAAGAGACCTTCGACGACCTTGAGTCGTACTTTCGGAAAGCGTTTCTTGAAGGGAGCCAGTACGCCCGGCAGCAGCGCGATATTGCATGCCATCGACAGGCCGATTGAGGCTTGACCGGTCAGCCGGCCGCTCATTTGTTCCATTTCGTCGCGCGAGCGTTGTAGCTCGGCCTGAACGACTCGCATCCGGGCAATAAATGCTTTTCCCAGTGGCGTAAGGGCCATGCCGCGCGCGTGCCGGTCAAAAAGGCTAACGCCGAGTTCGTGTTCCAGCTCGCGGATGCTGCGCGTGAGTGCCGGCTGTGCCATCCCGAGGTACTGCGCCGCGGCGCGCAGGCTTCCGTGGTCGGCTATAGCCACAACGTCACGAATCTGGTTGAGCTTCATAGCGATAACAAATCCGTTGTGTTTAGAACGATTTTGCCATCTTTCGCTATTCCCGGTGTGGACTTACATTGCGACACCATCCGGGCGTCCAATCGGCGCGCGATTCATGTGGCAACCATTTGTCCTTCCCGGACACGACTCCCAGTTGGAGCAGTGACGGATGTATGGAGAGTTTCCCGTAATGTTAAAGCTAGTCAGGCTGGCCCTTGTCCGGCCCTACACCTTCATCGTGCTGGCGATACTGATTCTGATCGTCGGTCCGCTTTCTGCGCTGCGCACCCCGACGGATATCTTTCCCGACATCCGCATTCCTGTCATCGCCGTCGTATGGAACTATACGGGACTGACGCCTGACGACATGGCAGGTCGTATCGTTACCTATTACGAACGCTCCTTGGGTACGACCGTCAATGACGTCGAGCACATTGAGTCCCAGTCGTTCAACGGCTATGGGGTCGTCAAGATCTTCTTTCAACCGACGGTGGACATCCGTACTGCAACTGCGCAGGCCACCTCGGTCTCGCAGACGGTGTTGAGGCAGATGCCGCCAGGGACCACACCGCCGCTGATTCTCAACTACAACGCGTCCACAGTGGCCGTGCTGCAGCTTGCCCTCACGAGCGATACGCTTGATGAGCAAAAGCTGGCCGACTATGCGCTGAACTTCATCCGGCCACAGCTACTGAGTGTGCCGGGTGTCGCCGTTCCTTTTCCGTACGGCGGAAAGACGCGGGAGGTGCAGATCGACCTGAACCCGCAAGCTCTGCAGTCTAAAGGTCTCTCCGCACAGGACGTCGCGAACGCACTGGCGCAACAGAATCAGATTATCCCCGCTGGGACGCAGAAAATCGGTCCCTTCGAGTACGATGTCAAGCTTAACGATAGCCCATTGACGATCGCAGAACTCAATTCGTTGCCCATCAAATCGGTCAACGGTACGACAATTTACATTCGCGATGTCGGCCATGTATGGGATGGCAATCCTCCGCAGACGAACGTCGTGCGTCTCGACGGTCACCGGGCAGTATTGCTCACCGTCATGAAGAACGGTTCGGCTTCCACGCTTGACATCATCGCAGGGATAAAGGCACAGCTGCCGCGTATCCAAGCGACGCTGCCGCCGGGCTTGCGCATCGTGACGATGGGAGATCAGTCGACCTTCGTCAAGGGTGCAATCGGCGGCGTGGCGCGCGAGGGCATCATCGCGGCAGCATTGACCTCGCTGATGATCCTGCTGTTTCTCGGAAGTTGGCGTTCAACGGTCATCATTGCGTCGTCCATTCCTCTCGCCGTGCTGGCCGCGATTGCGGCACTCTCGGCACTCGGAGAGACGCTCAACGTGATGACACTTGGCGGACTTGCGCTCGCCGTGGGTATCTTGGTCGACGATGCAACAGTGACCATCGAAAATATCAACTGGCACCTCGAACAGGGCAAGGATGTCCGAACCGCGATTCTCGATGGCGGTGCTCAAATCGTCATGCCGGCCTTCGTTTCGCTGCTTTGTATCTGCATCGTCTTCGTGCCGATGTTCTTTCTGAACGGCGTTTCGCGATTCCTGTTCGTGCCGATGGCAGAAGCCGTTATCTTCGCGATGATTTCGTCCTTCTGTCTCTCCCGCACGTTCGTCCCGATGATGGCCCAGTACCTGCTGCGTCCACACGCCTTGGGCAGCCATCGGGAAACGGCGCCTTCTCGCAATCCGCTTGTGCGTTTTCAGCGTGGATTCGAGGCACGTTTTGAACGAATCCGCTCTGTCTATCGCGTTGCGCTCCGTCTTGCTCTAGCGAATCCTAAACGTCTTCTGGCCGGGTTCTTCCTTGTCGTGGGGGTAACGTTCTTTCTCGTGCCGTGGCTCGGCCAGAATTTCTTCCCCGATATCGATGGAGGTGCAATATTGATCCACGTCCGGGGACCCTTGGGTACGCGCGTCGAGGACACCGCTGCGCTCTTTGATCGCGTGGAAAACAGGGTGCGTGCAACGATCCCGCCACGTGAGCTCGCGAGCGTTGTCGATAACATCGGCCTGCCGACCAGCGGCATCAATCTGACTTATAACAACACCGGGACGACGGGCGCGCAGGATGGCGACATCATGATCTCGCTAAATGCTGATCACGGACCGTCGGCCGACTATGTACGCCAATTGCGCGAGAAGCTGCCTCGCGCGTTTCCAAGCACGACGTTTGCGTTTCCGCCCGCCGACATCGTGAGTCAGATTCTCAACTTCGGAGCGCCCGCGCCTGTTGACGTTCAAGTGTCGGGCGTCGACGAGACTGGAAACGCGCGCTACGCGCAGGAGTTGCTGCAAAGGATGAAGTATGTGCCTGGCCTTGCCGATCAACGAATCCAGCAAGGGTCAACGGTACCGTCGCTCACGATCAACGTCGACCGTACCCGCGCCGACGAACTCGGCATCACTGAACAAGCGGTGACGAATTCGGTGGTGGCGGTGCTTTCGGGTACGGGCCAGGTACAGCCAACATACTGGCTCGATCATCACACCGGCGTGTCGTATGCGATCGTCGCCCAAACGCCGCAATACCAGATGACCTCGCTCTCCGACCTCGAAAATCTGCAGGTGACGGGACCGAATGGCTCGAACCAGATTCTTGGTGGTATTGCCACGATCGACCGTGGCGTCGAGCCCGATGTGGTCTCGCACTACAACATCAATCCCGAGTTCGACGTCTTTGCGACCACACAGGGGCGGGACCTCGGCGCCGTTGCCAACGACATTCAGAAGATTATTCATGCGACCTCGAAGGATCTGCCGAAAGGGTCGATTGTCACGGTGCGCGGCCAGGTGCCGACCATGAACACAGCATTTACAGGGCTGTTGCTCGGCCTCGTCGGCGCCATCGTGCTTATCTATCTGCTCATCGTCGTCAACTTCCATTCCTGGAGCGATGCGTTCGTGATCGTTTGCGCACTGCCTGCGGCGCTTGCGGGAATCATATGGATGCTATTCGCGACTCATACGCCGTTGTCTGTCCCGGCACTCACGGGGGCGATTCTCTGCATGGGGGTTGCCACGGCTAACGCCATTCTGGTGGTGAGCTTTGCACGCGAAAGGCTCGCCGCCACCGGCGACGCGCTCGCCGCCGCACTCGAAGCCGGCTTCACCCGCTTCCGTCCTGTTCTGATGACGGCGTTGGCCATGATCATCGGTATGGCGCCGATGGCCCTCGGCCTCGGCGACGGCGGCGAGCAAAACGCGCCACTCGGCCGTGCCGTAATCGGCGGCTTGATTTGCGCTACGTTTGCGACGTTGGTCTTCGTCCCTGTCGTCTTCAATCTCGTGCACCGCCGCTACGCAGTAACGCCTGCGGCGGCTCTTTCGGAATCAGGAGCTATTCGTGTCTAATAAATTCAACAACGACTCAAGCCAGCGCTTGCCGTATCTTAAACACGTCGGCATAGCCGTGCTTCTTTTAGCGGCTGGCGTCGCGGCAAGCGGAATCGTCAGCCGCGTTCATGCGCAGACGCGACTCGGACAGTGGGCCGACGAGCAGGCCGTGCCGACGGTCGTAGCGGCGCGGCCATCGCAATCGGCGGCAACCGAGTTGCTTGTCTTGCCGGGGCATCTCGCGGCGTTCGTCAATGCGCCGACCTATGCGCGAGTGTCGGGCTACCTCCACGCTTGGTACGCGGACATCGGCACGCGTGTGCGCGCGGGACAACTGCTCGGCTTGATTGATACGCCGGAGCTCGATCAGCAACTGGAGCAGGCCAAAGCCGACTTGCAAACGTCGATCGCCAACGAGAAGCTGGCCGACGTCACGGCTGCTCGGTGGCAGGAAATGCTGAAGCAAGGTTCCGTTTCCCAGCAGGCCACCGACGAGAAAACTAGCGATAGAGACGCAAAGCAGGCCATTGTCGCGGCGAACCAGGCGAACGTGAAGCGTCTGGAAGCGCTTGAGTCTTTCAAACACATCGTCGCGCCGTTTGACGGTGTGGTAACTGCGCGCCGCACGGATGTCGGTGACCTCATCGACGCGGGCGGGGGAAATCGGCCGGAGCTATTCACCGTCTCGGACGAACACCGTCTGCGCGTCTACGTGAATGTTCCGCAGAGTTACGCGTCTGATATCAAGCCCGGCTTGACCGCGACCTTGACGGTGCCTGAGCGCCCGGGCATGACGTTCAATACAACGCTCGACAGTACGGATGAATCGATCACGCAGGCCTCCGGCACGCTGCTGGTGCAATTGCAGGTCGACAATAGCTCGGGCCTGCTGATTCCAGGTGATTACACCGAGGTGCATTTTTCGCTTCTAGCAACTTCCAGATCGGTGGTGGTTCCGGCGAGCGCACTGATCTTCAGGCAGGAAGGACTGGAAGTGGCTGTTGTCAACGAGGACAGTCGCGTCGAGTTAAAACACGTTTCGGTGAAGGCCGATCTGGGCACACAGGTGGAGATTGGCTCGGGACTGAGTGCGACCGATCGCGTGGTCGACAATCCCCCGGACTCGCTCACATCGGGCGACCGGGTACATGTCGCCTCGACGAGCCCGACGCCCGCGCAAGCGACAGCAGAGGCGGATAGCAACCAGACCGGGCCCGCACATGGATAAGCGCAGGATCTTGATCGCCATCGCCGGTGCATGGCTCACCGGTTGTTCGTTCGCCCCCGCCTACCATGTACCGTCTGCGCCGGTTCCTGTGGCCTACAAGGAAGCCGGCGACTGGCAAATTGCACAGCCCTCAGATCGCATCGAGCGTGACGCATGGTGGAAGGACTATCGTGATCCGGAACTCGACCGCCTCGAACCCCTCGTGGCCACGGCCAATCCTGACGTGCAGGCCGCCATCGCCCGCCACGACGAAGCGATGGCGTACGAGCATCAGGCAGAGTCGAGCCTCTATCCGACGGTCGGCGCCGATGCCCAGGTGACGAGAAACGGACAATCGGAGCGGCGTCCCCTTCGCTTCGGGACCGTAGAGCCTTCAAGTTACGACGCCAACCTTGCAGAGATCGTCTTGGACTACGATCCCGACCTGTGGGGCAAGGTCCGCAATGCGGTTGCCGCAAGCAAAGCGAACAGCGAGGCTGCTGAGGACGATCTTGCCTCATTGCGTCTGAGCCTGCAGGCCAATCTCGCGCAAGCGTACTGGCGACTGCGTGGCCTTGACCAACAGGCCCAAGTACTGGCCGATACGATCGACACATATCAGCGCGCCTTGCAGTTGACCCTGAGCCGGCGCTCCGGTGGCATCGCCTCCGACCTCGACGTTTCGCAGGCGAAGACCCAGCTTGCCGCTACAAAAGCGCAGGCAGAGGACATCATGGCACAACGCGCGCTCGAGGAGCATGCGATCGCCGCCCTAACGGGCACGTCACCGTCTACGTTCTCACTGGCCCCGAGTCACGCGTTACCGTACATCCCTTCCATTCCAACTGGCCTGGCGGGCACGCTGCTTGAGCGACGGCCAGACGTCGCGGCGGCCGAACGTCGCGTGGCAGCCGCGAATGCACAAATCGGCGTTGCACGTGCCGCCTATTTCCCCGACATTTCGCTCGGACTCGCTGGCGGCTTCGAGAGCGACAAGATCTCGCCATGGTTCGCGGCGCCGGAGCAAATGTGGTCGCTCGGACCGACCTTGACGCAGACGCTGTTCGACGGTGGATTGCGTCGCGCAAGAACGGCCCAAGCGAAAGCGCAGTTGGCGGAAACCAGCGCGAATTATCGGTCGACCGTAATCAAAGCGACACGGCAAGTGGAGGACAACCTCGCGCTCGAGCATCATCTCGGCGAGGAGTCGATGCGCGAAGACGAAGCTCTTGACGAGGCGAAGCACACGCTGAATCTATCGATGTCGCAGTACAACGATGGCGTGGTTAGCTATCTCGACGTCGTCACGGCTCAGACCACCGAGCTGCAGTTACAACTGGTTTCGGTCTCGCTTCACACGCGGCGTTCGATTGCAACCGTCGGCCTGATTGAAGCACTAGGGGGCGGGTGGAATGCGCCGAGCAAAGTGGTGGACACGGCCACGACTGCCACACATGTCGAGTCAAGCCCGTCTCTCTAGCAAGTCCTTCGGACGGGGGGCTTAACCGAAACCAGTTCACAGTGGAGCATGACCAATGAGCAATACAAGCAAAGGGTTGATGGCATTTTGGGCGGACATTGAGCCGTCGTATGTCGAGGAGTACAAGCGATGGCACAACGAGGAACATATGGCGGAGCGACTCTCCATTCCGGGGTTCAAGACCAGCCAGCGCTACAGCGCGGTTACGGGCACCCGGATGTTCTTCATGTATTACGATACAACGTCCCCGCAGGTGCTTGAGAGCGAAGCGTACAAGCGCGCCCTTAATACGCCCACCGAATGGACGAAGAGGTCTCTCCTGCATTTCAGAAACCCCCTGCGCAACCTCTATCGGGAGGTGAGTGAGCGCGGGGATGAACCCTTCTCGGCTTCTAAGGTGGTGCTTACGGCGCGCTTTGACCTGCCTTCGGGCGAGGGTGTGGTGACGCCGCTAGCTATTGCTGAAAAGGTAGCGACCGACGGTACCTGCCGCACGAGATGCTTCGAAATGGAAGTGGCTGCGACGGCGGCTACGACGGCGGAACGGTCGATTTACGGTGCACAGGTGGAGTCTCCACGCTACCTGGTGATCGTGGAGAGAAGCGCCATCTCCCCGGCCGACGACCCTGAGAGGCTGCGCCAGGAACTCAAGCAATCGGGCGGCGTGAACCCGGTCGTAGAGCTCTTCAATCTTGACTTCAGCATGCGTGCTCCTGCTGAGTCGACTAACTAAACGTGTCCCGGAGAAAACATGAAATTCGTTCGTTTTGGTAAACCAGGTGCAGAGTGTCCCGGCGTTGTCGACTCCGATGGGGTCGTGCGCGACCTCTCAGGGGTGTTCAGTGACATCAGCCCGGAAACG
>Ga0302220_10000933_pt1 | contig 23316 bp, 19 predicted proteins | sample II_Palsa_E1_3_FD_194572 | JGI IMG/M metagenome (GOLD analysis project Ga0302220, IMG submission 194572) | Peat permafrost microbial communities from Stordalen Mire near Abisko, Sweden - II_Palsa_E1_3 | ecosystem: Environmental > Terrestrial > Soil > Palsa > Peat permafrost | place: Sweden...
GATCAATTCGTTTCCCACTACAACGAAAACTGCAAACCATTCATGTGGACTGCTTCCGCCGATTCCATCCTCGCAAAGCTACAAAGACTTTGTTCGCGAATCAGCGGAACGGAACACTAGCGATCCCGAACATAAATCCCCCCGTTCATCCGTTGCAGCGCAACAAGCGTTGTCATACCAATAGTCACTGAGACCGCGCACGCCTATACTGGCCGACAGCCGATTGCCGTCGCCATGGAGCGTGTAGAACAAGTCGGGCGTCGCGAGTCGGACTCAAAAACTGGAGGAAGACAAAATGAAGCGATTCGTTTCCCGCTGTATGTTTGCCGTCGCAACGATCATCGTTTGTTCGCTGTCGAGCCTGGCGCAAGCGGATGCTGCTCATCCGGTAGTGGCTCTCCTGCCCGGTGTGGTTGATCCGTTCTACTTCACAATGCATCGCGGCGCCGAACGGGCGGCCAAGGAAGAGAACGTCGAATTACTGTTCCAGGTTCCCAAAGAGTGGAACACCAGCGAGCAGGTGCCGATCCTCAAGGCATTTATCGCCAAACATCCTGACGTCCTGCTGATTTCGCCGGTCGATAAGCAGCAGCTGATTCAACCGCTGAAGGAAGCCGCCGACGCCGGCATCAAGGTCATTACCGTCGATACCTATATCGGCGACGGCCACTACCAGACCGGCAAGGGCGATGCGGACTTCCCCCTTTCCTATATTGCTTCGGACAACCTGGAAGGCGGCCGCGTCGCAGCGCGCGCGCTGGCCAAGGCCATCGGCGATAAGGGCACGGTCTATTGCGAGAACAACAAGCCGGGTATCTCGAGCACGGATGCACGTGCCGAGGGCTTCGCGGACGAGATGAAGAAGCACCCGAACATCACCGTGCTGCAGACGCTCTACAACGAGGATGACGCCAACCAGGCCGCTGCCCATGTCGCCGCGGTATTGGCACGCAATCCGAATCTGGCCGGCGTGTTCGGCGCCAACACTTTTTCCGGCAGCGGTGCAGCGCAAGGGGTCAAGGCAGCCGGCAAACAGGGCGTCGTCAAGGTGGTGGTATTCGATGCGGTGCCGGGCATCGACAAGCAAATCAAGAGCGGCCTCGTCGACATTGCGATTGCGCAGCGTCCGGACGAAATCGGCTACTACGGCGTCAAGTTCGCCGCCGACGTGATTCACGGCAAGAAAATTCCCACGCTGAAGAGCACGGGCTTCGAGGTTCTCGATAAAAACAATATCGACCAGCCCGACATGCAGAAGTACATCTATTCGAACTAGCCGAAGCAGACCGGCTGAAGTCATAGATAGCTCGCACCGCGTGCGCGATTGCGCACGCGGGTTCTGCTCCTGATAACGCGGATGACTCCATGGATAACTCGCGTCTCGACAAGATCGCGCTGATTACCAAGCTATGGCCGTGGCTGTTCCTGTGCGCGCTGCTCGCTTTTTTTGAGGCGTATGCGCAGGCCTCGGCTCATCGATCGTTTCTGTTTAACGCCTACAACCTGCAATCAATCGGACTCGCCGCCGCCGCTCCGCTGCTGCTGGCGATCGGCCAGACCTTCGTGATCATCACGGCCGGCATCGATCTGTCAGCGGGCTTCGTGATGGGACTCGCGGCCGTGTGTGTTGCACAGTTCACGCTGTTCGGCAGCGGCTCACCGTGGATCCTGATCGTGTCCCTTCCGCTCACCATCGTGGTTTGTCTGATTCCGGGACTGGTGAATGGCGTGCTGATCGCGTGGCTTGGCGTGCCGGCCTTTATCGGCACGCTCGGCATGTACGGCGTGGCGCGCGGCGCAGGCTTTCTCGCAGCGGGCAGCGGCATGACCGTCTCGGTGGACAACGCGGGCCTCGTCTGGCTCGGCGCCGGCTGGACGCCCGTGATACTCACCGCGGTGTTACTGGTCGTCATGCATCTGCTGCTCTCGAAGACGCGCTTCGGCCAGTACACCTACGCAATTGGCGGCAATCCGCAATCCGCGATGCGGGCCGGCATCAACGTGAAACGCCACCTGATCGTGGTGTATCTGATCGCCGCCGCGTTTGCCGCGGTCGGCGGGATCATCTATACCGCGCGTTTTGCCGCAGGCGCGGCCAACGCGGGCGAGCCGATGCTGCTCGATTCGATCGCTGCGGTGGTGATTGGCGGCGCGAGCCTGTTCGGCGGAACCGGCAACGTGGTCGGGACGCTGATCGGCGCGCTGATCATCGCGGTAATCCAGTTCGGCCTGGTATTTATCGACGTCAACGCGTTCTGGCAATTCATCGTGGTGGGGATCGTCATCATCCTGTCGGTGCTGATCGATCAATACAAGGATCGACTCGGAGGCGCGCAATGAGCACACCGATCCTGGAAGTGCGCGACGTCTCGATCCGCTTTGGCGGCGTGGAGGCGCTCAAGCACGTGTCGTTACAACTGATGCCGGGCGAAGTGCTGGCGCTCGCCGGTGACAACGGCGCGGGCAAATCGACGTTGATCAAGATCATTTCAGGCGTCTACCGGGCCGATCGGGGCGAACTGCTGTTCGACGGCGCGCCGTTGCAATTGCGCGATCCGCAGGACGCACGTGCGAAAGGAATCGAAACGATCTACCAGGACCTGGCGTTGGCCGATAACCTGGACGTGGGCAGCAACATCTTCCTGGGACGCGAGCCGCTAAAACGGCAACTCGGTTTTCAGGTTGTCGACCGTCCGCGCATGGCACAGGTGGCGCGCGAGGTGCTGAAGCGGCTCGACATTGTGATTCCCGAGCGCAAGCTTGTCGGTCCAGTGAAGATGCTCTCGGGCGGCCAACGCCAGGCGATTGCAATTGGCCGCGCCATCTATTGGAACGCACGGGTCCTCATCATGGATGAGCCCACGGCTGCGCTAGGCGTGCCCGAGCAACGCAAGGTGATGGAATTGATTGCGACGCTGAAGGCGCAGGGCGTTTCGGTGATTCTGATCTCGCACAATCTGCACGACATCTTCGCGATTGCCGACCGCATTGTCGTACTGCGGCGCGGCGAGGTGGCGGGAGAGCGGATGGTCCAGCAAACCAACGGCGACGAGATCGTGCACCTGATGGTTGGGGACACCTACGTGAATCCAGGCTAAGCGTGACATCAGATGAAGTGAGGCGAGACCTGTCCGTCGCCGTTCTTTGGCTCCTCGCGACAGGACATCGCCGCGTAATGGCATGGACGTAACCTGCCCTCCTCGCCGACTGTCCGAAAACACTTGATCTATAGTTGTTGCTCGCCCGGCCGCGAGTAAAACGCGGGTTGCGCGGCATGATGGGCGCCCCGGAGAATAGACAAGGAGAGTCTTGATGGCAGGAGCGAGCATCAACCGACGCGAAATGTTGGCGATGATGGGCGGAATGGCATCGTTGCTATTGGCCGGACGAGCCGAGGCTAGCCCGATCAACACCCGCGAGACGATGTACACCGTGCCCGAAGACATCAAATTCGTGGCACAAGGCGGAGCCCCGCCGAAGAGCGTGGAGAGCGCGTTCCTGTACAGCGCTCCTGACAAGGAAGGCATCTACTACGCGCTGTTGCGCTGGCATCCGGGTTACATGAGTGCGCCGCACAGCTACGCGACGGACCGACTATGCGTGGTGGTGTCCGGCACCTGGTGGATCAACAGCGGCGCGGACTTCGACCCCGCACACACCGTCCCCGTGAAAGCCGGCACCTTCGTACGGCGCATCGCGCGCACGTGGCACTACGATGGCGTCCCGCGGGGCGAAGCGGAGCCGGCAACCATCGCAATCTGCGGGATCGGGCCGGTGGACATCAGGTTGGCGGAACCGGACAAACCGCTGGCGCGGGCAGTATAAGTTTGGAAGTTTGCCGAATGCGAACCTGTGCCCACATGCAAATGGGCCGGCGCCCGAAGCCTGGCGAAACGAGGTTATAGCGTCCACGCATTGAGCGACACAAACGTCCGACGGCCCACCGCCTGTTATGCCCGACGGCGGGGCGCGAAGCGCAACGCCGGAACGGATAAGTGCCTTGTCACGAACGTTTGTGGTGCGAGGGCATGTCTCGTCTTGGGCCGTTCCCGGTTGAAGCCTGAGATGGACACCTACAGGCTAGCGGGGTGAACCCGCTTTCTTTGCTAATAGACCGATAACAAAGCAAGGAAAGGCCAACCCCGTCGGCAATCAAACAAAACCAACATCACCGCCGCGAAGGCGCCCCCTCCAACGCCGCCTGCGCCCGCAGCAACCACTCGCGATTATGCTCACGCGCATGCCGCGGCCAATGCTTGGCATCCTGCGCGATATCCGCATAAAGCCCATCAGCCCGCTGCCGATCGGCCTCATCAGCTTGCTTAGCCAGCCAATCAGCAAACAAACACCTCGGCGCAGCATCACTAGCACAGGCCAACGACTGCTCAAACGCGGCCCGCGCAGCGGGAGAGCCAAGCGCAGCGAGAGTCCGCGCATAAAGCAAAGCAGGCTCAGGCTGCTGCCGCGCCGCCGGGCTAGCCTCAAACAACCGCCCCAAAGCAACGTCCGCAGCAGCATACTGCCCGACAGCAAACTGCGCCTTAGCCATCCCAAGCAGAAGAGCCGCATCAGTAGCAAAAGGCCCATTGGCAGCAGCCTGATAATGCTCAAGCGCTTCCTGAGGCTGTCCTGCCTCGAGCAAAGCCGCCCCAAGCCGCATCCGATGTTCGACGGTCGGCGCGCGATCAAAATTAACCCGCGCCTCGCGCACTGCCCGATTAGGATCCACGAGCTGCGTAATAGCTCGTGAAGCAGCCCGCCCCCCGCGCGACTGGCGCAAACTAGGCAAATAGATCGCAAACAGATACACCAGGCTACCGAGCAGCGGAAAAGCAAACAACAGCAACAGCCAGTACATGTTCTGGTGAGTACGCACCACGTGCACGGCAAAGAACAGCGCAACAATGACGTGAAGACCGATTCCGAAAAATGACATGTTTATTCGACTTGAAGCACAGGGCGAAGCGATCAACGGCGGCGCCGGACAAAAGGGGGCGCAGCCACCAGAGGGACGCGGTGACGACCGCCGCGCCCCATCAACGGATCGTAATCCGTTAATTTGCTGCATTGCAGATGCCACAGTCTACCGAAGACCGGTAGAGCGATGTTTCGGTCCGTTAAACCGCCTGTGCCACCCCGCCAAACGGCCTATCCCATTCGGGGGAACGACGCGGACCCGCGCGTGGCGTAAAATACGCGCTTTCCCGAAATTCTCGCCACCGCCACCATGACGCTCTCCTCCACACTTGAGATCATCGCCGAACTGAAAGCCGGCCGGATGGTGATACTCGTCGACGAAGAAGACCGCGAAAACGAGGGCGACCTTGTGATCGCCGCCGAATTCGTCACGCCGGAAGCGATCAACTTCATGGCCCGCTATGGCCGGGGGCTCGTCTGCCTGACGCTCACCCAGGAACGCTGCAAGCTGCTGAACCTGCCGCTGATGACGTACCGCAACGGCACCCAGTACGGCACGGCGTTCACGGTCAGCATCGAAGCGGCTGAAGGCGTCACCACGGGCATTTCGGCGGCCGACCGTGCCCGCACGATCCACGCCGCCGTCGCGCACGACGCGCGGGCCGAGCATATCGTCCAGCCCGGTCACGTGTTCCCGATCATGGCGCAGCCTGGCGGCGTGCTGGTGCGCGCCGGCCATACCGAGGCCGGCTGCGATTTCACGGCGCTCGCGGGCCTGACGCCCGCCGCGGTGATCTGCGAGATCATCAAGGACGACGGCACGATGGCGCGCCTGCCCGACCTGATGGAGTTCGCGCAGGAACACGGCCTGAAAATCGGCACCATCGCCGACCTGATTCACTACCGCAGCCGCACCGAATCGATCGTGGAGCGGATCTGCGAGCGCACCATGCACACCGCGCACGGCCCGTTCCGCGCGGTGATGTACCTAGACCAGCCGAGCGGCCAGCCGCACATCGCACTGGTGCGCGGCAAGCCCACGCCGGAGCGGGAAACGCCGGTGCGGGTGCATGAGCCGCTGTCGGTGCTGGATCTGCTCGAAGTCAGTACGTCGACCCACTCGTGGACGCTGGACGCCGCGATGAAAGAGATCGCGGAACGCGATCTCGGCGTGGTCGTGCTGCTGAACTGCGGCGATTCGAAAGATCACCTGATCGACGTCTTCAAGGCGTTCGATTCGAAGGACAGGGCCGACGCGCTCAAGCGCCGTCCGGTCGACTTCAAGACCTACGGCATCGGCGCGCAAATCCTGCGCGAACTGGGTGTCGGCAAGATGCAGGTGCTGTCGAACCCGCGCAAGCTGGGCAGCATGTCGGGCTATGGCCTCGAAGTCACGGGCTTCGTGCCGATGCCGGGCTGCCCATCCCAGGCGCCGCAAACGCCCTGACCGGCGTACGCGCCGCAAGCCTGATCCGACCATTCACGCGCCCTGGCGCTTACTCAAACACACTACGGACTGACTATGGAAATCGGACAATACCAACCGAACCTCGACGGCGACGGCCTGCGTATCGGCATCGTCCAGGCACGCTTTAACGAGCCCGTCTGCAACGGCCTCGCGGATTCGTGCATTGAAGAACTCGAACGCCTCGGCGTCACCGGCGAAGACGTGCTGCTCGTCACCGTGCCGGGCGCGCTGGAAATCCCGCTGGCGCTGCAAAAGCTGGCCGAAAGCGCCCAATTTGACGCGTTGATCGCGCTCGGCGCGGTGATTCGCGGCGAGACGTACCACTTTGAACTGGTGTCGAACGAAAGCGGCGCTGGCATCACCCGCGTCGGCCTCGACTTCGGCATTCCGGTCGCCAACGCCGTGCTGACTACGGAAAACGACGAGCAAGCTGTCGCGCGTATGACCGAAAAGGGTCGTGACGCCGCACGCGTGGCCGTCGAAATGGCGAACCTCGCGGTCGCACTCGAACAACTCGGCGGCGATGACGACGAGGAAGAAGACGAGGACGACGAAGAGGAACAGGCATGAAGAGCGCTCGCCGACGTTCCCGCGAACTGGCCACGCAGGGGCTGTATCAGTGGCTGCTGTCGGGCGCGCCCGGTGGCGAGATCGACGCGCAATTGCGCGGCGCGCAGGGTTTCGACAAGGCCGATCACGAGCACCTGGACGCGCTGTTGCACGGCGTGATCCGCGACTCGGAAGCGCTGTCGGCCGACCTCACGCCGTGTCTCGACCGCCCGATCGACCAGCTCTCGCCGGTCGAACGCGCGGTGCTGCTTGTCGCGGCATTCGAGCTGAAGAATCAGGTCGACATTCCGTACCGCGTTGTGATCAACGAAGCCGTCGAACTCGCCAAGACCTTTGGCGGTGCAGACGGCTATAAGTACGTGAACGGCGTGCTGGACAAGCTGGCGGCGCAATTGCGCGTCGACGAAACACAGGCGGCTCGCAAGCGCTAAACCGTCTCGCCGAGCCCTGCCTCGCCTGGCAGGGTGGCGGGCGGCGCGCTTACCTCGCAGCACCCCTGTCGGGTTTCTGAAATTGCACTTACTGTACTGACTTGTATGAACTCCGTGACCGAACCATTGGTACGGCTTGCTGCGCGTGTCGACGCCATCCAGCCTTTCTACGTGATGGAACTGGCGAAGGAAGCCGCCCTGCTGGAGCGCGAGGGGCGCGACATCATCCATATGGGAATCGGCGAGCCCGATTTCACCGCCCCCGAGCCGGTCATCGAAGCTGCCGCGAGCGCGCTGCGCCGCGGCGTCACGCAGTACACCAGTGCGCTCGGACTGCACGCGCTACGCGAGGCGATTGCCGGCCACTATGCTCAGGCCTACGGCATTTGCGTCGATCCGGCCCGCATCGTCGTCACCGCCGGCGCTTCGGCTGCGCTGCTGCTCGCGTGCGCGGCGCTGGTCGACCGCGACGATGAAGTGCTGATGCCCGATCCCTGCTATCCGTGTAACCGGCACTTCGTCGCCGCCGCGGAAGGCAAGCCGGTGCTGGTGCCCAGCGGCCCGGCCGAACGCTTCCAGTTGACTGCCGCCGATGTCGAGCGCCTCTGGAACCAACGCACACGCGGCGTGCTGCTCGCTTCGCCGTCGAACCCGACCGGTACGTCGATCGAACCTGCGGAATTGAAGCGCATCGTCGAGGCGGTCCGCGCGCGCGGCGGCTTCACGATCGTCGACGAGATCTATCAGGGCTTGAGCTACGGCGAGCCGCCCATCTCCGCCTTGTCGTACGGCGATGACGTGATCACCGTCAACAGCTTCTCGAAGTACTTCAACATGACGGGCTGGCGCCTCGGCTGGCTCGTGGTGCCGCCGTCGCTGGTTGGCGCATTCGAGAAACTCGCGCAAAACCTGTTCATCTGTGCGTCGGCGCTCGCGCAACACGCAGCACTTGCCTGCTTCGAACCGGACACGCTCGCGATCTACGAAGCGCGCCGTCTCGAGTTCAAGCGTCGCCGCGATTTCATCGCCCCGGCGCTCGAATCGCTCGGCTTCTCGGTGCCGGTCATGCCGGATGGCGCATTCTATGTGTACGCGGATTGCAGCCAGGTTGCCCACGCGGCAGCCGGCGACAGCGCGGCGCTGACCAAAGCCATGCTGCACGACGCAGGCGTCGTGCTGGTGCCGGGCATGGACTTTGGCAATCATGCACCACGTTCGTATATCCGCTTGTCGTATGCAACGGCGTATTCGAAGCTCGAAGAGGCGGTCGAACGGCTGCACGGGTTCTTTGGGCACTGAGCTGAGATCAGCCGGGCTTAGCTCAGCGAACACCTAGGCGGCGCGGCGCAATCAACGCAAGCGGTCCGCGAATCGAAAAGCGTCGAACCATGAAAAAAGGCACCCACGGGTGCCTTTCTTATTTGTACTACCAGACCTGCCTTTACCGCGCTGTTCCTGCAACCGCTCAGGCGCCCAACTCCGACGTCGAAGCATGCTTCGTCGCCGTCGCGCTGGCGTCGTCCTGTTCCGGCGCCTTCACCGGAGTGGCCGCGCTCAGCGGATGCCCATCAAGCGTTACCTGGACACGCTTGCCCGGTGCTGCGGCAGCCGGCGTCGCGACTGACGCCGTCGTCGTAATCGGCGCCTGCGGTGCATTGATCGGCACCTTGCGGCCACGCGCTACGTCGCGCAGACGGCCACGTTCAGCCATCACCTTCGCGCCATAGCCACCGTCGTCCTGCGAGGTCGATCCCACATAAAGACGCAGGCCGCCCGGCAGTGTGCCGCCACGTGCGATGCAGTCCTTCAGCACGAGCGCCCCAACCTTGATGTTGGCGAGCGGATCGAGCGCGGCGCTTTCGCCGCCGAAATACTGAAACTTGTCCGAGTGCACCTTCGACATCACCTGCATCAGGCCTTGCGCCCCCACGCCGCTTTCGGCATACGGGTTGAAGCCCGATTCGATCGCCATCACGGAGAGCAGCAGCAGCGGGTCGAGGCCAACTTCACGGCCGGTATCGAACGCCGCCTTGACGAGTTCGCTCACCGGTTCCTGGGCGACGCGGTAGCGCCGGGCCAGATAGGAAGCCACCAGATCCTGCTCGCGGGTGGAAACCAGCACGCGGTCGTCGCGTGCGTCAGCAGCGACACGTTGCGAAGGAATCAGGCGCGCGAGAGCGCTGACGCTTTGCACCGAATGGGGATCGAGCGCGTTGAACGCCGTGGCACCGAAACCGCTCGTGCCACTGCCGTCGAAGGCGCCGTCATAGCTGATATTGCTGCTGGTCGCGCCATTGCTGGCGTCGCCGCCCACCGCATTGGTGGACGCGGACAGCGAATCGTCGGACGGCACCACGTTGGCGGGCGCGAACGACGGCAGCGGATTGCCCTGCAACAGACGGGCGGGGCCGGCCTGCACAGCGGCAGAAATGGCCGGCATCAGCTTGGCAGCCAGCGTAACGCGCCAAGTGGGCATCAGCCACAGCGCGAGCGCCAGCAGGATGGCGGAACCGCCAACAATACTGAACAGGTGATGACTCATACGCGTACCGCGACGTAAGACACCGCGCATGACTTGCGCAAGTTTTTCGTCGGGACGCCACGTTAACCAGGCGTTCATTCAGATCTCCCATCTTGCATGATCTGCGAACCCCACCGGTCGAGCCGGCATCAAAACACGTTCGCAGAGTCAAGACGTCGCGCGCTCTGGTTAGGGCAGCAGCGGCGTCGGGAATACGGCATAACCGTCGGTGGGGAGCCATCTCGGAACAACTCGGCGCCGTGCCTAAAAAGCACGCACGCAGAGGCTCCCACGCGAAAAACCAGCGTTGGGTCGCGCTGGCGAGGACTGCAAAAAAGCCGACAAATACCGCGCAGGGAGTCGGTAAGCGGTGACGCGTTGCGTCGAAAGGACCGGGGGGCGGTGGTAAAAAGGTTCACGCCCTGCAACCAATGTGACCGGATTTTAGCAGGCTTAAATAGTTCGTCAACACTATGGATAAGAAAATCTATAACTAATTGTAATAACGAACAGTGTTCAGCGCCTCGAAACCCGCGCGCTGCGCGCCTCTCCGGTCAGTTACAGAATTGCTTCAGTAACGTGCGCTAACCAACGCAGGTAAAATCGACAATAGTTCATGCGCGCCGATAGCTGTCGCGCCCCACTTTTCCCGCCGCACCGTGCGGCCCTGATCCGGACCCGATGAAATACAAAGACCTGCGCGACTTCGCCGGCCGTCTCGAGACGCTAGGCGAGCTACGCCGTATCCCGCAAAACGTCTCGCCCATCCTGGAAATGACTGAGCTGTGCGACCGCGTGCTGCGCGCCGGTGGTCCGGCGTTGCTGTTTGAGAGCCGCCAGAACCACGCGTTCCCGGTGCTCGGCAACCTGTTCGGCACGCCGCGGCGCGTCGCGCTGGGCATGGGTATCGAAAGCGATGAGCAGGACGGCGATAGCGGCGCGCTGGAGTCGTTGCGCGACGTCGGACGCCTGTTGTCGGCGCTGAAGGAGCCGGAGCCGCCCAAGGGCCTCAGGGACGCCGGCAAGCTGTTCTCGCTCGCGAAGGCGGTCTGGGACATGGCGCCCAAGACCGTGAGCGCCCCGCCTTGCCAGGAAATCGTCTGGGAGGGGGCCGACGTGGACCTCGCCAGGCTGCCGATTCAGACCTGCTGGCCGGGCGACGCCGGTCCGCTGATCACATGGGGCCTGACCGTCACGCGCGGCCCGAACAAGAGCCGCCAAAATCTAGGCATTTACCGCCAGCAACTGATCGGCCGCAACAAACTCATCATGCGCTGGCTCGCCCATCGTGGCGGCGCGCTCGATTTTCGCGAGTTCGCGCTGCAGAATCCCGGCAAGCCGTACCCGGTGGCCGTCGTGCTCGGCGCCGACCCGGCCACCATCCTCGGCGCGGTCACGCCGGTGCCCGATACGCTCTCCGAATACCAGTTCGCCGGCCTCCTGCGCGGCGCCCGTACCGAACTCGCGAAGTGCATCACGCCCGGCGTCGACACGCTGCAGGTGCCGGCGCGCGCGGAGATCGTCCTGGAAGGCTTCATCTATCCGCAGGAAGGCACGCCCGAGCCGGCTGCGGCCGGCGCGCCGCCACGGCCGTCGAAAGGTGCTAGCGCCGCGTACGAACACGCGCTCGAAGGTCCTTATGGCGACCACACCGGCTACTACAACGAACAGGAGTGGTTCCCGGTCTTCACCGTCGAGCGGATCACGATGCGCCGCGACGCAATCTACCATTCCACTTACACCGGCAAACCGCCCGACGAACCGGCCGTGCTGGGCGTGGCGCTCAACGAAGTGTTCGTGCCGCTGTTGCAGAAGCAGTTCGCCGAGATCACCGATTTCTATCTGCCGCCCGAAGGTTGCAGCTACCGGATGGCGATCGTGCAGATGAAGAAAAGCTACCCTGGACATGCCAAACGGGTGATGTTCGGCGTGTGGAGTTTCTTGCGACAATTCATGTACACCAAGTTCATCGTCGTGGTCGACGAGGACGTCAATATTCGCGACTGGAAAGAAGTGATCTGGGCCATCACAACGCGTATCGATCCGGTGCGCGACACGGTGCTGATCGATCGCACGCCGATTGACTATCTGGATTTCGCCTCACCGGTAGCGGGACTGGGTTCGAAGATGGGTCTGGACGCCACCAACAAGTGGCCCGGCGAAACCGATCGCGAATGGGGCCGCCCCATCGAGATGGACGCCGCGGTGAAACGGCGCGTCGATACGCTGTGGACCGAGTTGGGCTTGTAGGTTTAGCCGAGAAATTGCGCGAGCCGCGCCAGATCCACATTACCGCCGCTGACCAGCACGCCGACGCGCTTGCCTTCAACCGGCACGACGCCGCTCAGCACGGCCGCGGCGGCGAGGCAACCGGTCGGTTCCGCGACGATCTTCATGCGCTGCACGAAAAAGCGCATCGTCTCGATCAGTTGCGCATCCGTCACCGTCACCACCTGCTCAACCAGACGCTGGATGATCGGAAACGTGTATAGGCCAAGATGGGTTGCCGCTGCGCCATCCGCGATGGTGTGCGGCACCTCGATGTGCACGATCTCGCCGCGCGCAAGCGACTGCTGACCGTCGTTCCCGGCCGCAGGCTCGACGCCGATCACCTTGCAGTTCGGGCTCAGTTCAGCCACTGCCAGCGCGCTGCCGGCGAGCAACCCGCCACCGCCCAGGCATACAAACAGCAGGTCGAGCGGACCGGTTTCCTCGAGCAGTTCCTTCACGGCCGTACCCTGCCCTGCAATCACATGCGGATGGTCATACGGCGAAATCAGCGTCATGTAGCGGTCGTAGATGATCACTTCGCCGCCATAGCCTTGCGTGGCGGCGACCTTCGCGGCAGGCGCGTCGTGCGGCATGATGATCGTCGCGCGAATGCCCTCGAGACGCGCCGACAGCGCGATCGCCTGGGCATGGTTGCCCGACGAGTAAGTCACCACACCTGCATCCCGCTGCGCATAGTCGAAGTGCGACACCGCATTACAAGCACCGCGAAACTTGAATGCACCCATGCGCTGGAAATTTTCGCATTTGAAATAGAGCGACGCGCCGGTGCGTTCGTTAGCCGTAGTGGATGTGAGAATCGGCGTGCGATTGGCGACGCCCTCAAGACGCGCAGCGGCATCGACGACATCGACATAGGTGGGAGCGGGGAGCACTTGCATGGGCGGCGAACTCCGAAGCGATGCAATCGAAGGCATTCTCCAGCTTCGGCCCCAAAATGAAAACGGCGCAACGCGGCAATCAAGCCTGCGTTACGCCGTTGCGATAACCCGTGCGCTACGGCCTAAATCCCTCAGCGCATGTCGCGTGTGCCATGGTGATTAGCGGCGATAGTAGCCGTGCCCGTAGCCATGTCCGTAATAACCGTGGCCGTAGTAGCCGCGATGATAGTACGGGCCGCCGCGATAGCCGTAGTAGCCGCCATATCCACCACCCACCACCACGACGGGCGGCGGAGCATAGACCGGCGGCGGTGCGTAATACACCGGCGGCGGCGCCGCGTAAACCGGATACGCCGGCGCGACCGGAATGCCGATCCCGATACCAACGGACACGTGCGCCTCCGCAGCGGTAGCGAAGCCCACACCCAGTGCAGCGGCAACAACAAGCGGAATGATCTTTTTCACTTTTCTTCTCCAAGCGCGGCCGGATGACCGTGTCGCATGACCTGCATGCTATGGAATTCAATGTATCGAAAAAGGATCAGCACCGCTGTGCGCATTTGTTGCAAATTGCAATCGGTGTTTAAACGATGAAATACGCAGCGATGAGTTGCTGCGGACGAGGGAGCCGCGATATCTCGATAGCTAGGGGTTTGCGCGGGGTCAGAGACGGGGCGAAGCGGGTTTTACTGCGCGGCGGGTCGCTGGACAGCCGATACCGGTAATCTTTAATTACAAATTCACTTCAATCTGCACGGCATTGAAGGCTTGTCGAAACGCAGCAAAACGCGATGCGCCGTAAACGCAAACGCCCGGCGCGACGGCCGGGCATTTCTTGCCCTTTAAGGGACAAATCTTCAACCCACTTTTACATACGTGAATTCGCGTGAGACATTCGGCGGCACGTAGGCTCCACTGATTTTGACGCGTGGTGTGAGGCGCTTTCTTTGATCCCACCAACGGCGGCGCTGTGAATGAGTCAAGAACCGCAAGTGCTTTCGGTAAGAAAAGATGCTCATAGTGGCCTCCCGAATCTGACTGCGAAACAGAAAAAACTTCAACAGCAAACGCTAACTCCATCGACCGAATTCATTGTGAGCAGTTTCTGGGCCTGCGGGATTCGCGCGGGCGGATAGTCCACTGTGCCCGCCATATGGCGCAGAAATTGATCCGAGGAAAGTGCCGTCACGTCTACGGCGCCCTCCCAGCATGCGCAGCGCGGGCAAGGCCCTCGCTCGCGAGCGCTGAATGAATGCGCGATACTCCAGCTTTCCGTTCACGTTCATAGTGCCGCCCGGAGCCGGAACCATGTCCCAGTCCTCTTTGCCGCGTCTCGGCTTCATCGGCGCGGGGCGCCTTGCGCGGTGCCTTGCGCTCGGCTTCACCCGGGCCGGTTATCCTGTCACAGCCATTGCGAGCCGCACGCCGGAATCGGCACGCCGGCTCGCCAGTCAGATCGAGCAATGTACGGCGTACGACGATTCGCAAGAGGTCGTCGACGCCGCCGATATCATCTTTCTATCCGTTCCCGACGACAGCATCGGTTCGTCGGCGAACACTTTGCGCTTCAATAGCTCGTCCAGCTCGACCGGCAGCCTGCGCGCGCTGGTGCATTGCAGCGGCGCGTCGCCCGTGGAACTGCTCGCGGCGGCGCAGTCACAAGGCGCATCGATCGGTGGTTTTCACCCACTGTACCTGTTTAGCGGCGATCTCGCAGATATCGAGCGCATTGCCGGCTGCTCGATCACCATCGAAGCCGATGGCCCGCTCAAGGAGGCGCTGACCGCGCTCGCGCTGGCGCTGGGCTGTCATCCGCTGTCGATTCCGGCCGGTGGGCGGATGCTCTACCACGGGGCCGCCCATTACGCCGCCAGCTTCGTGTTGTGCAGCCTCGCCGAATGCGTGGCGCTCTGGCGTACCCTCGGTTTTGCCGAAGAAGACGCGCTGCGCGCGCTCTTGCCGATGTTGACCGGCACGATCCAGACGGCCCGCGACAAAGGCTTGCCGGGCGCTCTAGCCGGACCGGTGTCGCGTGGCGATACCAGCGTCGTGCGCAAGCAGCTCGCACTGCTCGAAGCGCTTGGCGGCGACCACGCGGCGCTGTACGGGCTGATGAGCCGGCGGGCGGTGGCATTGGCGCGCCGTCGCGCCACGCCACCGGCTACGATCGACGCCATCGGGGAGGCCGTCGAAGAATCGCTCGCGCGATCGTTGAATCAGGCGCCAGCGGGTACTAGCGTCAAGTAAGCCGTGATAATGTGACGACCGGCGCAGCGCGCAATCCGCCTGCGCCTCGCTCCGGGACCAACCGACGAGAACACATAATGATCAAGGTCAGCATCCTCTATCCGTACCGAGAAAACGGCAAATTCGACGTGGAGTATTACTGCGGTACGCACATGCCGCTTGCGGCCAAGCTGTTCGGCGCGGCGCTCAAAGGCTGGTCGGTGGATATCGGCATCAATGCCGGGCCGCCGGGTACGCCGCCGCCCTATGTCGCGGCCGGGCACTTCCTGTTCGACACGGTCGAGGCGTTCTACACGGTCTTCAAGCCGGCCGCCGACACGCTGCTCGCCGATATTCCGAACTACACCGACGGCGGCAACGGCTCGATCCTGATCAGCGAAATCAAGGTCACGGTCTAGCCCAATTTGCACCCAGGTCCCGCCGCGAGGCGCGGACGGCAAACGCACAGTACGCAAATTTATGAACACGCTGGCGTGCCCACAGTGGCGTGCCGGCGCCCGGCGTCCGGTTCCCACCGGCCGCTACCCTGAAGGAAAGGACACGAGATGTTCGGCGATATCGCCCGTTTTCTGCTTAATACCGTTTTCACGCTGTTCGGCGCGGCGCTGCTTTTGCGCGCATGGCTGCAAGTCGTCCGCCTGCCGCCGTATAACCCGGTCTCGAACGCCGTGCTGCACGCCACTAACTGGATCGTGTTGCCGCTACGGCACATCGTGCCCAGTACCCGCCGCATCGATTGGGCGAGCATCATCGCCGCGCTGATCGCCGCGATTGTCTATGTAGTGCTGATGGTGGCCGTGACCGGGGTGGATCCGCTCACGCTGTGGCCGACCTTGCTGATCGTCGCGCTGCTCACGGTCATCAAATGGGGGCTCAACCTGATCATCTGGTTGACCATCCTGATGGCGCTGCTGTCGTGGCTCAATCCGCGCTCGCCGGCCATGCCGATTCTGTTTCAGCTCACCGCGCCGTTTCTGAATCCGCTGCGCCGCGTGATCCCGAATCTCGGCGGTATCGACCTGTCGCCGATCCTGTTGTTCGTGATCGTGCAGGTGCTGTTGATGATTGTCACGCGCGCCGCCGTGCAACTGACGTATTTCGTCATCTGAGCGGCTGACGAGGCCGCGGCCACGCCGCGGTTGCGCCGACGGCTCAAGTGAGCTGAACTGCGCGTGACAAGGACGTCAAGTCAGCGGACTGTGGATGGTGGACGGCTTATGGCGACGCAATCGCCAACCCCTTTCCCGCGGATGCGGATGCGGCAGCCGCGGCGGCAAGACTGCCCGGTACGGTGGCCAGCAGATGGTCCGCTAGGCGGCTCGCGCGTTCGCGCTCATCGGCGCTGAGCCGCGCCGCCACCCGCGCTTCGACGATCCGCGTCGCCTGCGCGTAGGCGCTGAACCCGGGCTCGGCGGCGAAGCTCGCCTGGGCGCGCCTGAGCCAGGCATCGCCCAATGCCCGATCGAGTGCGATGCCGTCGCCTGTCAGATAGCGAACGCCGAGTTCGTACTGCATCATCGCGTCGCCCAGCAAGGCCTCGTTCAGACACGAGAGCGCACTCCATTCCACCTGGGCACCCGCGCTTGCTTGCGCGGTTGTGCTTCTGGTGCCGACTGCGCCGCCGGCCTCATCCAACGATGCCTCGTCCAACAGCCAATGGGCCTCGCTCGCGCTGAGACCGTGCACATCCCCCGTGGCCAGCGCGCGCAAAGCCAGCGCGATCTCCGACGTATCGGCTCCCTTCGCCGCAGCCTTGCGGTGCCAGCTCACCGCCGCCAGGTCGTCACGCGGTACGCCGACACCCATCTCATAGATCCGTGCGATGTCGCTGGCGGCCCAGCTCTCGCCGCCGGCCGCCGCTTTCTCGAACCACGCGCGACTCGCCGTCGCGTCCGCTGCGACGCCGCGTCCGGAGAGATAGGCCGCGCCCACCATCTCCTTGCCTTCCGGACCGCCATTGGCGGCACGGGTTGCCCATTCGAATGCCTGGCGTTCATCCCGCTCGCCGCCGAGTCCGGTGAGCAGGTGCCACGCGAGCGAGCCTTGCGCCGAGACGTCCCCTTGCGCCGCGGCCTTGCGAAACCAGTACACGGCCGCGCCGTAATCGACGGCAACGCCGTTGCCCAGATCGTAGGCATCGCCCAGCATGGACTGGTAGCGGGCTTCACCCTGGCTCGCCAGACGCCAGGTCCAGTACGCGCGGGCGCTTGCATCCACGCCCGCGAGGCGTGGAGTGGTGGACGTCAGAATGCGCATGGCCGTGAGGTCGCCGGCGCGTGCGGCAGCGGAGCACCAGTGCACCGCCGTCACCTCGTCGCGCCGCACACCGACGCCACTCAGATACACCCCGCACAGGGCCAGTCGGGACGCTGTCTGGTTGGCTTGCGCGCCACGCGTGAACCAGTCGATCGCCGCGCTGCGGTCCGGCGCAACGCCGAGGCCGTACCAGTAGAGACGGCCCAACGCGTTGTAAGCCGGCGCGTACTGCTGCGCGGCCGACTTCTGCACCCACGCCATACCGGCACTGCTGTCGCCCGTCTGCTTGCGATCGAGCAGATGGCCGCCGAGTAGAAGTTGCGCCCGCGGGTCGCCGGTTTGCGCGGCCCGTTCGAGATACTGCTCGCCGAGCGCTGTGTCGCGCGGCACGTTGACGCCGGTCAGATACTCCCAGCCTATCGCGCGCGCAGCGTCGGCGCTGCCCAGATCTGCCGCCTTGCGATACCAGGCGACGGCCTCCCGTTTGTCCACAGCCACACCATCGCCGCGGACCAGCAACGTGCCGACCATCAGACTCGCCTGCAGGTTGCCGCGCTCAGCGCCGACGCGCGCCAGCCGGTACGCGGCGGCGTGATCGTGCGAATTGCCTGCCCCGCTGTAGGCAAGCGAAGCAAGATTGAAATCAGCGACCCCAAGTCCCTGCGCAGCCGCCTTCTCGTACCAGGCTTTCGCCTCGACGAGGTTCTGCGGCTCGCCCTCGCCATGCTGCAACATCGTGCCCAGATCGTTCTGCGCCGCGGCCACGCCGGCATCCGCCGCGCCACGCATCCAGCCGATCGACGCGGCAGCGTCCTTCGGGCCGCCGCGTCCGTTGCGATACTCGAACGCGAGACCGAACTGCGCGAACGGGTCCCCTTCGAGCGCGGCCTTGCGATACCAGCCGCGGGCGTGCGCATCGTTGCGCGCGACGCCGATTCCGTTTGCGTACAGGTCGCCGAGCCGGCGCTGCGCGTAGGTCACACCACTGTGTGCGGCGCTCGACATCAGCGCGAAACCCCGCTTCGGGTCGCGCGGCACACCCCTACCGCTGAGGTAGAGATCGGCTAGCAGCGCCTGCGCGCCTGTGTGATGTTGGGCAGCTGCGGCACTCACCCAGGCGCTGCCCTTCTGAAGGTCCTGCGCGACACCTTTACCTTGCAGCAACGCGAGACCGAGCATGAACTCGCCATCCGGATCGCCACCCAGCGCGCTGCGCGTGAACCATACGACGGCGCCGGCGGCGTCGCCTGGCACGCCCTGCCCGTTCATCATCAGATGCCCGGCATTGGCCGCGCCATGCGGGTCGCCGCGTTCCGCGGCGCGCGCGAACAAGGCGTAGGCGGCTGCGTTATCGACGGGCGCGCCTTCGCCGCTGTAGTTCATCAAACCGAGCGTGTCTGCGGCAAAGCCGTCGCCGTCGTCCGCCGCAAGAGCAAGCCAGTGACGCGCCGCTGGGTAGTCCTGCGGCACCCGCAGACCCTGACGATAGAGCGTGCCGAGCAGCCGCCCCGCGATGCCGGAGCCGTCGAGTGCGGCGTCTTCGAGCAGCGCGAGGCCGCGATCGGTGTCGGGCCGCGTGGCAACGCCGAACAGGATCATCTGGGCATAGAGTGCCCGCGCATCGAGACGGCCGGTAGCGGCTTCGGCCGCGCAGACGGCCAGCAGCTGGGCCGGTTTGGCGAGCGGCGAGATCGCCCATGAAGCGTTCGTGCTCGATAGCGCGCACGGCGTGGTCGGGTCGCTGAATGCGGCAAGGGGCGCGCGCAGCGTGATCGACGGCGTGCCAGGAACGTGGGACAGCAGCCATGTTGCATGGCTGGCGGTGCGGGTGGCAGCGGCCGGCATGGCGCCGGCGTCGAGCGCGGACATCGCCGGCAACGCGAGCATGAGACAGGCGTAAAGGCGGCGCAGAACGGGGCGGCGTAGCGGGAGGCCGCGCGAACGGCCGATAGTGTGGTTCATTCGATCTCGTGGGATGGGCCGCATAGAAGCGGCAACCGGCACACGATTCAGTGCCAACCCCGGAGTATCGGCAAGGGGCGCAAAAACTTGATGGTTCGCAACGGTGGGTAAGACCGTTGCAAGGGATGCCCCGGGCTTCAGAAACCGGCCTGCCTGCCGTTATCTCCTGACAACGTCAGACAACGCAGATTGTCGTAAGACAATTTGAGTTGGCGTCCCATGTTCCGATCGAGAGACTTCCCATGATGCAGTGGCTTTCTAATCTCAAACTTAGCCAGAAGCTTGTCGGCTCATTGATGTTCTGCGCATTCGTGACTGCCGTCGTGGGCACAATAAGCGTGCTCAAGGTGCGCGAAGTCGCGACGATGCAAACCGACATGTACGACCGCGAATTCGTTCCCGTGCGTGCGGATGGCACCGCCGCATGGCAGGCAGCGTCGCACTTTCGTCGCCTGTATTCGTACATTCTGAATCCCGAACCGGCTGGCCGGGCCGATACGATCCGGCTTAATCACGGTGGCGAAGAGGCGATCCTCTCAGCGTTCGACTACGAGCGCAAGCACGTTACCAATGACACGCAAAGGCAGTTGCTGAGCGACTTCGACACCGCTTGGCCCGCCTATATGAGCTCGGTCACGAAGGTCGAGGCGCTCGCGGACCAGGGAGACCAAGCCGGCGCGCTCGCCGAATTGAAGTCGACCACCGATCCCCTGCACGTCAAGCTGCGCACGCTGACGATCAAACTGTCGGATGTGCGTGACGAGCTTGCGAAACAGCGTGTCGCAGACGGCGTCTCGTTAGTCAGGTCGATGACCTGGTGGATAGCGAGTTGCGCGCTCGTCGGCGTCGCGATTGCGATCGGCCTCGGGCTGCTGGTGACTCGTGCCGTCGTGCGACAGATCGGTGGGGAACCGCCTGAAGTCGCGAAGGTGGTCGAGCAGATCGCGAGCGGCGATTTGAGTCGACGCGTAGAGGCCGGCAGCGCCGACCGTCGCAGCATCCTGTACGCGGTCGCGAACATGCAGGAGCGTCTCGCGACGACCATCGGCTCCATTCGCGAAAGTGCCGACTCGGTCAGCATCGCGTCGCAACAGATTGCTAGCGGTAACATCGACTTGTCCGCGCGGACGGAAGAGCAGGCCGCGTCGCTTGAGCAGACCGCGGCCAGTATGTCGGAATTGACTCAGACCGTCGGCCGGAATAGCGACAACGCACGTAATGCGAACGCGCTTGCCGCCCAAGCCGCCCATGTCACCGACACGGGCAATATCGCTGTCGATGGAATGGTGCGGACCATCGGACAGATCAGCGGCAGCTCGATGAAAATCTCCGAAATCACTGGCGTCATTGAAGGCATTGCGTTCCAGACCAACATTCTCGCATTGAACGCGGCTGTCGAGGCCGCGCGCGCTGGCGAGCAGGGGCGCGGCTTCGCGGTGGTCGCAAGCGAAGTGCGCAACCTCGCGCAACGCTCAGCCAGCGCGGCAAAGGAAATCAAGGAAATGATCACGACGTCGGTCGCGACGATCCAGGGCGGCACGCAACAGGCCGCTGAAGTCAGTGCGACGATGGCCGATATCAAGGCTGCGATTCACCGGGTGTCGAGTATCGTTGGCGAGATCGCAATGGCTTCTGAGGAACAGACCCGTAGCATCCAGCAGGTTGGCCAAGCCGTGACGCAAATGGACACGACCACGCAGCAAAACGCGGCCCTCGTCGAACAGGCCGCGGCGGCTGCACAATCGCTCGAAGCACAGGCGCGCAGGATGAAGCAAACGGTGTCGGTGTTTCGTATCGGCGATAGCCGGAGTTCCAACACAGCCGCCCAGACGGAAGCGCTCGCGAAGAACGCGGCGCTGCCGGTGGAAGCGCGGGCAGTGGCAGCGACCAAGCGCGCGGCCGCGACAACGGGTAGCGACTGGGATACGTTCTAGATTGGTTCAACCAGCCGTTCGTGGCCGAGCGGAGACTTCTTTCACCCGCTCGGCTCGCGATGCCAGCAAAAAATTTCCGAGGTGGATACACTTTTCACGCCACCTCCCACGATTCCGCCTCCCCAAAACGCTGAAACCCCTGTAAAATTGCGGGCTGCGCGGGCGTCGTATAATGGTAATACCCTAGCTTCCCAAGCTAGAGCCGTGGGTTCGATTCCCATCGCCCGCTCCACATTCAGCTGACCGTCAGCGGAATTCCAGCACGAGAGCCGCCTCCACGAAGGCGGCTTTTTCGTACTGAGGGCGGTAACGTATGGCGTCGGTGCCGTCGCGCCTTCCGGTGCACGCAGCGCCGCCCCTGCCGCCCTCACCCTTGCCGCTACCCTTGTAGCCATCGAAGATGATCCACGATCCGAACCAAGCCGGCCAGCCAGGCGAGCTCCCCCAGACCGCCGACGACGCGAATCTCGAACCGTCCGCGACGCAAGCCGAAGATGGCGACGCAGCGATCGAGTCGAACGATCCGAAAGAAGCCCTGCGTTTGCGCCGTATCCGCAGCTTCGTCACGCGCGCCGGCCGCGTCTCGACCGGCCAGCGCCGTGCGATGGACGAATTCGGTCCGCGCTTCGTGCTGCCCTACGCGCCGCAGCAACCCGACTGGGGCGCGGTGTTCGGCCGTGCGGCTCCGCGTGTGCTGGAAATCGGTTTCGGCATGGGCGCGACGACGGCTGAAATCGCCGCCCATCGCGCGGGCGACGATTTTCTCGGCGTCGAGGTGCATGAACCGGGCGTCGGCGCCTTGCTCAAGCTGATGGGCGAGAACGGGCTGTCGAACATCCGCATCATCCAGCACGATGCGGTCGAGGTGCTCGAACACATGATCGCGCCCGACAGCCTCGACGGCGTGCACATCTTTTTCCCCGATCCGTGGCACAAGGCGCGTCATCACAAGCGCCGTCTGATTCAGCCGAAGTTCGTCGCGCTGCTGGTATCGCGCCTCAAACCGGGCGCGTATCTGCACTGCGCCACCGACTGGCAAAACTACGCCGAACAGATGCTGGAAGTGCTGGGCGCGGACCCCGCGCTCGAAAACACGGCGGACGGCTATGCGCCGCGCCCCGATTACCGTCCGGTGACGAAATTCGAGCGCCGCGGCCTGCGGCTCGGCCACGGCGTCTGGGATCTCGTCTTCAAGCGGCGCAACGGCGGTTAAGTGCCCGCCAGTGGGTGGTCGTAAACGTCAAAAAGGACCGCACTCACGCGGACCTTTTTGTTTATGGCTCAATGGCTTAAGGGGCTCAAGGACGAGGGGCTTGCTCCAGCATTAGCGTTACTCCGACCAGTCCAGCACATCGCTATATCCCAGCACCAGGATCAGCAAGCCAAACGCAATCCGATACCACGCGAACACCGTGAAATCATGCGCCGCGATGTAGCGCAGCAACCAGCGCACGCAAGCGAAAGCGCTGACGAACGCGGCCACAAAACCCAACGTAAATATCCCCAGCGCATCTGCCGATAGCAGGCGCCAGCCCCGAACCAGTTCGAAGGCGGTCGCGCCGAAAATAATCGGCATGGCGAGGAAAAAGGAGAACTCGGTGGCCACCCGCCGCTCGAGGCCGAACAGCATGCCGCCGATGATCGTCGAGCCGGAGCGCGACATGCCCGGAACCAGCGCGGCACACTGCGCCAGGCCCACCTTCAGCGCGTCGAGTGAGCTCAAGGCGTCGACCGACTGCACGCGCGGCGGCACTGCGCCGCGTGCGCGCTGCCGCGCCTCCGCCCACAGGATCACCAGGCCGCCCGCGACCAGCGCATACGCAACCGGCAGCGGCGAAAA
>Ga0302220_10000934_pt1 | contig 23296 bp, 18 predicted proteins | sample II_Palsa_E1_3_FD_194572 | JGI IMG/M metagenome (GOLD analysis project Ga0302220, IMG submission 194572) | Peat permafrost microbial communities from Stordalen Mire near Abisko, Sweden - II_Palsa_E1_3 | ecosystem: Environmental > Terrestrial > Soil > Palsa > Peat permafrost | place: Sweden...
TGATAGGTGTTCGCGGGCTTGAGGCCGCGCAGGCGGGCGTGATACGTGAACACCGTAGCGCCGTTGATGCCATCCGTATAAATGCGTTGCACACCGTGCACGGTTTGCTGCGCTTCGCCTGCGGTACTGAACTGCACCCGGGGGCTGGACGCCGAAGCGAGTGAGGCCCATGACACCACCACTTCGCTCGTCGGATCGCTGCCCCATGTCAGATGAATCTGTTCGGGTGTGCCGTCCGGGTTAGTCGTGGCAGCCTTGCCCGTGGCAGCGAAGCTGCCGGCGGCGCTTGCCAGTCCGGAAGCGCCTGCGAGCTTGAGGAAGCCACGGCGCGAGACGGCTGCGAGGACATCGGCAGGGCGGGACGGGGTGGAAGCGGTGTCGGAAGCGAGAGGGGCAGCGGGGGTGTTCTTGTTCGACATGTCGGTGCCTGGCCTGAGGGTTGGGAGGGCAGCGCGCGGACGACGACTCCGGCCGGACTGCACATGTAGCAGTCCAGCGCGGCTTGCCGTGACTCGTAGCGCGCAACCGCAGCCACATTATTCGCAGAACTGTCTTTCCGTGTTGTGACAGTGCTGCCGGCACCATGCTTGCGACATCTGCGGATTGGCCGTCGATGTGCGCATTGGCGCCGGACATCCGGTCCCGGCGCCAACCTTCAGGCGAAGCTTTTAGTTTGCGTTAGCCTGCTTGCTGCCAAACGTCACCGTGATCGACGGCGCGTACTGCGGCACTGTAATCATGGCGTCTTCGCTGTCGCTGTCGTCGCTGCCACCCGCTGCGAAGTGGAATTGCGGGCGCGGAATCTGGGTGGTCGCCGCCTTGATCGTCGTCGTGACGGGGTCGTAGCCGGACTTCTCGCATTTGATCTGCAGATCCGAGTCCGAGCGGCGCACTTCGATGCTATCCGGTGCAGTGACTGACCAGTCGCCCTTGCCGTTAGTCAGGATGCATTTCGCATCGGCGACCCGCCCGTTGTTATCGACCACGGCGATCGACAACGTCTCGCGGTCCTTCTTCTCGCCGCCGTTGTTCGAATTCGACGCGCCGGTCACGTTGACCGTGTTAGCGGATTGCAAGTTGTTGCTGGCGCCTCCGACGTTACCCGCGAAGGCGCAGAGGGAGATGAGAGAAACCGTTGCGGCAACAACGGCTTTAAGGCTCTTGTAAATTTTGGTTCTCCTTTGCTTTAACGGAAAGCGAGCAGTCGATCGCTTTGCGATGGCCGCCTCGGCGACGGCATCGCAGGATGCTATCACGCCCATTTAAAGCTTGAAATCACCTTGCCGATCAGGAGAAACCGTTTAGACGCCCGTGCGCACCCCGACGCGATATTGCGCGACATGGTGGTATTCCATGCCGGGCCGCAACACCACTTGCGCGTTATCGGCCATATTGATCTGATTGGGAAAGCCGCCTGCTTCGAGGCAAAGTCCGGCGTACTTCGAATAGGTGTGGCTGCCGCGGCCTTGCTCGCCTTCGAGGTGATTGCCGGTGTAAAACTGCAGGCCCCACTGATCGGTCAGGACGCTGAGCTCGCGCCCGCTTCCCGGTTCGTAGACACGCGCGACCTCACGAACCGGCCGCGCGCTGTCTTTGATTTCAGGGAGTACGTAACAGTGGTCAAAGCCAGCTGCGAGCGCGAGCTGGGTATTTGGCCAATCCAGGCGTGCACCGATTGGCGCGCTTTGGCGGAAATCGAACGCATTGCCGGCGACTTCTGCGCGGCGGGTTGGAATCATCTGCGCGTCGACTTCGAAGAACGCCTCGGCGTCGATCGAGACCACATGGCCGCGGACATCGGCAGCGGCTTGCCCGGTCAGATTGAAATAGCCGTGGCTCGTCAGGTTGAGCGGCGTGGGTGCGTCGGTGATGGCCTCATAGGCGATCGTCAACGTGCCGTCGTCATCGAGCGTGTAACGGACCTGAACGCTCACGTGGCCCGGAAAGCCCGCATCGCCCTCGGGCGATTCGAGTCGCATGACGAGCGAGCCGTTGTCTTCGGCGGCTTCCCAGCACAGGCGATTGAAACCGGTGGTGCCGCCATGCAGCAGATTGTTGCCCTCGTTGCGGTCGAGCGTGTACTCGATGCCGTCCAGCGTGAAGCGCGCTGCCTCGATGCGGTTGGCCCAGCGCCCGATCAGGCCGCCCATATAGGTGGTGGAGGCAAGGTACTCGGCCGGCGTATCGTGGCCGAGCAGGATATCGCCAAGCCGGCCGGTGCGGTCTGGCGCATGCCATGACACGAGGGTCGCGCCCAGGTCGCTGATACTGACCTTCATGCCATGCGCATTGCGCAGCGTGAAGAGCTGGACCGGATCGCCGCCGGGCACGGTGCCCCAGGGGTCGGTCGAGAAGCGTGCGTGACTGATCATATCGGCGAGAGAGAAAAAATGGCGGAAGCGGGTTTTCGAAAGCGCACAAAGAGCATACGCCGGGTCTGGCTGTGCCTAGCCTGGTGCAGCCGGGGACTTCGTGCCTTCCTGATATTCCCGCGGCGTGCAGCCGAGTTCACGGCGAAACACCGCATACATGTACTGCAAAGACGTAAAGCCGCAACGGATCGCAACTTCCGCGCTCGACGCGTCGCGTCTCGCAAGCATCGCTTTGGCCGCATCGAGCTTGTGACGCAGGATCTCCTGATGCACTGTACATTGCAATTCGCGCCGAAAATATTCTTCCAGCGAGGAGCGCGACACGCCGACGTAATCGGCCACCTGTTCGGTACGGATGCCCTGGCAACCGTACTGGCGGATAAAGTGCCGCGCGCGCATTACATAGGGGCTCGTGAGCGGCTGGTGACGGGTCGATTCGAGCACGTTGATGCCGACCGGCGGCACGCGGATGCGCCGGCCCGGAAAGCGTGCGCCGTGCAGCATCTGATGCAGCAGGTGAGCGGCAGTGCGGCCCATTTCCTCGGTGCCCTGAATCACGGACGACAGCGGAATGCGCGTGAGGGTGCGGCTCAACGGATCGTTGTCGATGCCGATGATCGAGACCTGCTCGGGCACGGCGATCCCGGCGGTCAGGCAGGCCTGCAGCAGTTGCCGTGCGCGGGCGTCGCTGACCGCGATGATGCCGACCGGTTTGGGGAGCTTTTCGAGCCAGCCGGTGAGTTGTTCGATCGCCTGGTTCCACGACGGCGCGCTGGTGGACAGGCCGCGGTAGATCTCGCCGTCGATCTCCTCGGCGCTGCGGCCTTCGGCGGCGCGCAGGCTGACGAAGGCCAGCTCGCGCTGCTGCGCCCAGCGGTTCTCCGGCGCCTGCGGCAGGCTATAGAGCGCGAAGTGCGGCAAGCCTGCACCGATCAGATGGGTATAAGCAAGCGAGACGAGCTGGGCGTTATCCGTCGCGATGTAGGGCAGCTCAGGCGGGTAGTGCGTTTCGTCCTCGTACGACGAACCGACCGCCACCACCGGCAGCGGGCAGCCGCGCAGCGCTTCGCAGACTGCGGGGTCGTCGAAGTCCGCGATGATGCCGTCGCCGTCGAAGCGCTCGATGCCTGTCAGCCGGCAGCGGAAATCCTCTTCGAGAAACAGGTCCCACGCAACGCGGGTGGAGAGCAGGTAATTGCCAATGCCGCTAATGATCTGGCGGTCGTACACCTTGTTCGCGTTGAACAGCAGCGCGATCCGATGAGGTCTCTGCGGCGTCTGGGGTCGGGTCATCGCTTTAGATGGCGCGGCGGCACAGTGAGCCGGCGGGCCATTGTCTCCTTCTATAGGGCGCAGCAAGCTGAACCGCGCCGGTTTTTAAGCGTCCGGTTATTTTAGGCCCGGATTGCATTGCGCGTGCGGCGCAACGGCACGGGCGGTGAGAAACATTAGCCAGGCTGTGCAATTTCGCAATTGCGGGCACAGGCCGCGCGCGGCAGCATGGCGTCAGCTTGTCGAACCCGGCCAGGCCATGCCGCACGGGTTGCACCGCAACAATTAATGGAGACACGAATGTCCTACTTCGAACACATTCCCGCCGTTCGCTACGAAGGTCCGCAATCGGACAATCCGCTCGCTTTCCACCATTACGACCGTAGCAAACGCGTGCTAGGCAAGACGCTAGAAGAGCATCTGCGCATCGCCGTGTGCTACTGGCATACCTTCGTGTGGCCGGGTGTCGATATCTTCGGGCAGGGCACCTTCGTGCGTCCGTGGCAGCAGCCTGGCGACGCAATGGAGCGGGCGCACCAGAAGGCCGACGCCGCGTTCGAGTTCTTCTCGAAGCTCGGTACCCCTTACTATACGTTCCACGATACCGATGTCGCTCCGGAAGGCGCGAGCATCAAGGAGTACAGCGAGAATTTCACGCGCATCAGCGACTATCTGGCGCGCAAGCAGCAGGATACCGGCGTGAAGCTTCTGTGGGGCACGGCCAACCTGTTCTCACATCCGCGCTATGCGGGGGGCGCGGCGACCAGCCCGAACCCGGACGTGTTTGCGTTTGCGGCCACCCAGGTACGCCATGCGCTCGACGCCACGCAACGGCTCGGCGGAGAGAACTACGTGTTGTGGGGCGGCCGCGAAGGCTACGACACGTTGCTCAATACCGACCTGGTGCGCGAGCGCGATCAGTTTGCGCGCTTTCTCAACATGGTGGTCGAGCATAAGCACAAGATCGGCTTCAAGGGCGCACTGCTGATCGAGCCGAAGCCGCAGGAGCCGACCAAGCATCAATACGATTACGACGTCGCCGCAGTGCACGGATTTCTCACGCAATACGGCTTGCAGAACGAGATTCGCGTCAATATCGAGGCCAATCACGCAACGCTGGCAGGGCACTCGTTCCATCACGAGATCGCCACGGCGTTTGCGCTCGGTATTTTCGGCAGCGTCGATGCCAATCGCGGCGATCCGCAAAACGGCTGGGATACGGACCAGTTTCCGAATAGCGTCGAGGAACTCACGCTCGCTGTGTATGAAATCCTCCGGCACGGCGGTTTTGCGACCGGCGGCATGAACTTCGACTCCAAAGTGCGGCGGCAGAGCGTCGATGCGGAAGACCTTTTCTATGGGCATATCGGCGCGATCGATAACCTCGCGCTCGCAGTCGAGCGTGCTGCCGTGCTGATCGAAAACGACCGGCTCGAAAAGTTCAAGCGTGAGCGTTACGCGGGGTGGGAGACGGAATTCGGCCGCAAGATCCTTTCCGGCGGTTATTCGCTGTCGGCGCTTGCGAGCGACGCGCTCGACCGTGACGTCAACCCGCAACACGCAAGCGGCCAGCAGGAGCGGCTGGAAAGCGTCGTGAATCAGGCTGTCTACGGTCTGCGTTGAGCGCACGGCGCGGTACGGCGCGAAAGCGCCGTACCGCGTGGAAGGTATGGATAGGATGGAACGCGCAGAGCTCGTGCGACGGGCATGAAAAAACGTTAGGATGACTGGCCAGTTTCGCAATCGCGTAGCCGCTGGCGATTGCGCATACTGGCGCAAAACGAGGATGGAGACATGTTCATCGGTATCGACCTCGGCACGTCGGGCGTCAAGGCCGTGCTACTCGACCGCGATGGCCGCGTACGCTGCACGGCAGCGCACGCGCTGGCCGTCAGCCGGCCGCAGCCACGCTGGTCCGAACAGGATCCGCACGACTGGTGGAACGCCACCAGGGCGGCGCTTGGCGATCTGCTCGAGCAGGCGCGAGCGGCCGGAATTGGCGCAACGCAGATCGAGGCGCTGGGCCTGACGGGCCAGATGCACGGCGCGACGCTGCTCGACGCGCAAGGCGACGTATTGCGACCGGCGATTCTCTGGAACGACGGACGCTCAGATACCGAATGCCGCGAACTCGAAACAGCCGTACCGCAACTTCGCGCCGTGGCAGGAAATCTGGCAATGCCGGGGTTTACAGCGCCCAAACTGCTATGGGTCCGCAAGCATGAACCGGAGATTTTTGCCCGCATCGCCAAGGTGCTGTTGCCGAAAGACTATCTGCGCTATTGCCTGACCGGCGGCTTCGCCACCGATCCTTCCGATGCTGCAGGCACGCTCTGGCTCGATGTGGCGCAGCGCGACTATAGCGGCGCGTTGCTGTCCGCCTGCGGACTCTCGCGCGAGCAGATGCCCGAGGTGTTCGAAGGTAATCGCGTGACGGGCACGCTCAAACCCGAACTCGCACGCGAATGGGGCCTCGGTGAGATTCCTGTGATCGCCGGTGGTGGCGACAACGCGGCGGGCGCCGTAGGCGTGGGTATCGTCAAGCCGAAGCAGGCGATGCTCTCGCTCGGCACGTCCGGTGTGTACTTCGCGGTCTCGGACGGCTTCCTCGCTAACCCTGCGTCAGCAGTCCATAGCTTTTGTCACGCCTTGCCGCAGACATGGCATCTGATGTCGGTGATGCTCAACGCGGCCGGTTGCCTCGATTTCACCGCGCAACTGACGGGCTACGCCGATGTGGCCGCGCTGCTCGCCGACGCCGAAGCTCAGGCGCGCGACCGGCGGCCGTGGTTTCTGCCGTATCTGACCGGCGAGCGCACGCCGCACAACAACGTCAATGCGAAGGGCGTGTTCTACGGACTCGCGCCGCAGACCAGCCGTGCGGATCTGGCGAACGCTACGCTCGAAGGCGTCGGCTTTGCCTTGCTCGACGGCATGGATGCGCTGCACGCGGCCGGTCTCGTGCCTGACGATATTTCGGTAATCGGTGGCGGCTCGCGCAGCGCTTACTGGACCCAGATGCTGGCGGATATCTCCGGACGTCCGCTGACCTTGCGCGCGGGCGGTGAGGTTGGCCCGGCTCTGGGTGCGGCACGGCTCGCGCATCTGGCGCTCGAACCCAATGCGCCGCTCGACGCAATCTGCCCGACGCCGGAGATTCTCGCCGTGCGTGAACCGGACATGGTGCGTCACGCGTGGTATCGCAATGAACGTCGTCCGACGTTTCATGCGCTGTACCGGGCGATCGAGCCGGTGTTTGCCGCGGACGCGTAGTGTTGCGCGCCTGAGGTTTCATGTTTGATGCCTGGTCGCGGCGAGACGTCGCGCGGCGGGGTGTGCCCGGTGGAATCTCGCGGAGCGAAGCGTCGCCCTGGCGAAAGCGTCGCCCGGCGAAAACGTTACCCGCAGGACGTCGAATAGAAGAGCTTAAAGCAATGCGCAGCCGCAATGGCCGCGCCGGTAAGGGGTACTAAGGGGTAGTCCATCGTTAGTCGTGTATCCGGCCGCGCGGTTCGCCGCGCAGGCCGTTAGCCCGGTGTTGCCGGTTATAAGAGAGAGGAGTGAGACATGAAATTTTCAACGCGTCGTTCTGTTTTGAGTTCGCTGGTGTGTGGAGCGGTGCTCGCCAGTTTGTCGCTCGCCGCGCCGCTGGCGCATGCAAGCAAGGATCATCCGGAAATTGGTTTTTGTATCGACGACCTGCGCGTCGAACGCTGGTCGCGCGACCGCGACTATTTCGTGGCTGCGGCCGAAAAACTTGGCGCCAAGGTTTCGGTGCAATCGGCCGATGCGAGTGAAGAACGGCAGATCTCGCAGATCGAAAACCTGATTTCGCGCGGCGTCGATGTGATCGTGATCGTACCGTTCAATTCAAAGACACTCGGCAACGTAGTGGCCGAGGCGAAGAAGGCGGGCATCAAGGTCGTGTCGTACGACCGGCTGATTCTCGATGCCGATATCGACGCCTACATCTCGTTCGACAACGAGAAGGTCGGTGAATTGCAGGCTCAGGGCGTCTACAACGCGCAGCCGAAGGGCAACTACTTCATGCTCGGCGGTGCGCCCACCGACAACAACGCCAAGATGCTGCGCGAAGGTCAGATGAAGATCCTCAAGCCGGCGATCGATCGCGGCGACATCAAGGTGGTCGGCCAGCAATGGGTACCTGAGTGGAGCGCGTCCACGGCCCTGCGCATCATGGAAGATGCCCTGACCGCGAACAACAACAAGATCGATGCCGTGGTGGCCTCGAACGACGGCACGGCTGGCGGCGCGATCCAGGCACTGGCGGCGCAGCACATGGCCGGCAAGGTGCCGGTGTCGGGCCAGGACGCGGATCTCGCGGCCGTCAGGCGTCTGATTGACGGCACGCAGACGATGACCGTCTACAAGCCGCTCAAGCTGATCGCCAGCCAGGCTGCGAACCTCGCCGTGCAACTCGCGAAGGGTGATAAGCCTGCCTATAACGCGCAGTACGACAACGGCAAGAAGAAGGTCGACACCATCCTGCTGCAGCCGACGCTGCTGACCAAAAGCAATGTGGATGTCGTCATAAAGGATGGTTTCTACACCCAGGCACAGCTCGCGAGCCAGTAAGTGGGTCAATGAGTGGGCCAATAAGCAGGCCCATAAGCGGGACCACGCGCGATGGCGCCTGTTGCGTGTTGAACGCAACCGCGTCGTCGCGCGCTTTGCAGCGAGGCAAAAGCGAATGACGCAACCTTTACTGGCGATGCACGGCATCGTCAAAGCGTTTTCCGGTGTGAAGGCTCTGGACGGTATCGACCTGGCCGTGTCGCCGGGCGAATGCGTCGGCCTGTGCGGCGAAAACGGCGCGGGCAAATCGACGCTGATGAAGGTGCTGTCCGGGGTCTATCCGTACGGCATCTGGGATGGCGAGATCCTCTGGGAAGGGCAGCCGCTGAAGGCCGCGAACGTGCGCGACACGGAGCGCGCCGGGATCGTGATCATTCACCAGGAGTTGATGCTGGTGCCCGAACTCTCGGTGGCGGAGAACATCTTTCTCGGCAACGAAATCACGCTGCCGGGTGGCCGCATGAATTACGCCGCGATGTTTCAGCGCGCCGACGAGCTGCTGCGCGAACTGCATATCGAAGGCATCAATGTGGCGCAGCCGGTGATGAACTACGGTGGCGGCCATCAGCAGCTGATCGAAATCGCCAAGGCGCTCAACAAGCGCGCGAAGCTCTTGATTCTCGACGAACCGTCGTCGTCTCTCACCAGCTCGGAGACGCGTATTCTGCTGGATATCGTGCGCGATCTGAAGCGGCGTGGTGTGGCCTGCGTGTATATCTCGCACAAGCTCGACGAGGTGGAAGCCGTCTGCGACACCATTACCGTGATCCGCGACGGCCGGCATGTCGCAACCGAGCCGATGCGCGCGCTGACCACCGACCGTATCATCGCAATGATGGTGGGCCGCGAGATCACCAATCTGTTTCCGCGCGAGCCGCGGCCGCTTGGCGACGTGATCTTCGAGGCACGGCATGTGACGTGTTTCGACGTAACCAATCCGCGTCGAAAACGGGTCGACGATGTGTCGTTCACCTTAAGACGCGGCGAGATACTCGGCGTGGCGGGCCTGGTTGGAGCAGGGCGCACGGAGCTGATGCAGGCGATCTTCGGCGCCTATCCCGGCGTGAGCGAGGCCACCGTGCTGCTCGACGGCAAGCCCCTGAAAATACGCGAGCCGGCCGACGCGATTCGTGCCGGCATCGGCATGGTGCCCGAGGATCGCAAGCGCCACGGAATCGTGCCGCATCTGAGTGTGGGGCACAACATCACGCTATCGGTATTGCAGCGTTTTGCCAAAGGCGCGCGGATCGATTCGGCGGCCGAGCTCGATACGATTCATACGGAGATGAAGCGACTCTCGGTGCGCGCCGCGCATCCGATGCTGTCGATTGCAAGCCTCTCCGGTGGCAACCAGCAGAAGGCCGTGCTCACCCGCATGCTGCTGACCGACCCGAAGGTGCTGATTCTCGATGAGCCGACCCGCGGCGTCGATGTCGGCGCCAAATACGAAATCTACAAACTGATCGTGCAGCTCGCGCACCGCGGCATGTCGATCGTGATGGTGTCGTCGGAAATGCCCGAGGTGCTAGGTATCAGCGACCGCGTGCTGGTGATCGGCGAGGGCGAATTGCGCGGCGACTTCATCAACGACGGCCTCACGCAAGAGGACATTCTCACGGCGGCCATCCGTCCGGCGCAGCGAACCACAAACCCAACCGAAGCGAGCGCAGCATGACTCCCGACGTCACTTCCCAACCTCCCAAAGACGCTGCCGCGCACGCTTCGTTCGGCGGCGCGCAGCGCGTGCAGCAACTGTTCGCACGCTACAAGATTCTCGCGCTGCTGATCGCGGTGGCGGCCATCTGGATCTTCTTCTCGTTCCTCACCGGCGGCGCGTTCATCACGCCGCGCAATCTGTCGAATCTGTTGCGGCAGATGTCGATCACGGGGATGCTTGCGTGCGGCATGGTGTTTGTCATCATCGCAGGTGAAATCGATTTGTCGGTGGGGTCGCTGCTCGGTCTGCTCGGCGGCGTCGCGGCAATTCTCGACGTCAACCGCCATTGGCCGATCGGCGTCACCGTGCCCGTGGTGATGGTGCTCGGTGTGCTGGTGGGGCTCTTCAACGGCTGGTGGTCGACGTACCGGCGTGTGCCGTCGTTTATCGTGGGACTTGGCGGCATGCTGGCGTATCGCGGCATTCTGCTCGGTGTTACCGGCGGTTCGACCATTGCACCGGTGTCCGATAGCTTTGTGTTCGTCGGGCAGGGTTATTTGCCGCAGTTTGCGGGCGATACGCTCGCCGTGGTGCTGTTCGTTTTGCTGGCAGTCCTGACCGTACGGCAGCGGCGCAACCGGCAACGGTATCAGTTGCCGGTGGTGCCAGTCTGGCAGGATGCGGCGAAGATCGTTGGCGCTGGGGTGATCCTGCTGGCCTTCGTGGCGACGCTCGATCGCTACGGCGGCATTCCTGTGCCGGTGCTGTTGCTGCTGGCGTTGCTCGGCATTTTCACGTGGATCGCGACGCAAACCGTGTTTGGCCGGCGCATTTATGCGGTCGGCTCGAATCTCGAAGCGACGCGGCTGTCAGGCGTGAACACGAACCGCGTGAAGCTGGCGATCTTCGCGCTGATGGGGCTGATGTGCGCGTTCGGCGGCATCGTCAATACGGCGCGGTTGGCGGCGGGGTCGCCCTCGGCGGGATCGATGGGCGAGCTGGACGCGATTGCGGCGTGCTTTATCGGCGGCACGTCGATGCGTGGTGGCTCCGGGACCGTGTACGGAGCGTTGATCGGCGCGCTGGTGATGGCGAGTCTCGACAACGGCATGTCGATGCTCGACGTGGATGCGTATTGGCAGATGATCGTCAAAGGCAGCATCCTCGTGCTGGCGGTGTGGATCGATGTGGTGTCGGGGTCGAACCGGCGGTAGCTCGCCGCTGAAGCGGCACGAAAGGGCGTGCGGCGGGAACGGCAGCGGCGCTGCCGGACACAGGTAAGCGAGTTAAGCAGTCTGCGACGGACTTTGCGTTATTCACCGTTTAACGTGGCGGGGGCGGCAACGCCTTATCCTGTGAAGTCCACGCTAATGGTGAAAACAACGCATGAGCACAAGCGAGCAGACCACGACTTTGCTGACTTACCGCCGCCGTATTCTCGGCGCATTGCTGGCGATGGCGCCAACGCTCACGCTGGCGCAGCGCGCGGACGGGGATCCGGCCGCCGCTTCGGAACCAGTCAGGCAAAAGGACACGCCGCAACCTGCGGGATTGGACGCGCCGCCCTCGACGCGCGCCCCGACGCAGGCCCGGACGCAGGCCCCAGCGCGAGCCCTTGCGCGCGACATCGGCATCCGTCCCGGCGTGCTGCAGCCGGGCCCGTTGAACGCGATCACGGATGTCACCGGCGTCGCGGTAGGCCATCTCACGTTGATCGAGGGCGCTAGCGTACGCACCGGTGTGACGGCGATCCTGCCTCACCCGGGCAATCTCTTCCAGGATAAGGTTCCGGCTGGTTTCGCGCTCGGTAACGGCTTCGGCAAGTTCGCCGGTTCCACCCAGGTCGAAGAACTCGGCGAGATCGAAACGCCGATCGTCCTGACCAACACGTTGTCGGTCGCAGAGGGTATGGCGGGGGCGGTCGAATGGACGCTCGGCCAGCCCGGCAACGAACGCGTCATGTCGGTCAATGCCGTGGTCGGCGAGACCAACGATGGTTTCCTCAACGACATCCGCGGCCGGCATGTCACATCGCAGCACGTCGTGCAGGCGATCGCAGGCGCCAGGGCCGGCCCGGTGCCGCAAGGGTGTGTGGGTGCGGGCACCGGCACGCAGGCGTTCGGCTGGAAAGGCGGCATCGGCACCAGCTCGCGCGTGCTGCCGCCCACCCTCGGTGGTTACACGATCGGCGTGCTCGTGCAGACGAACTACGGCGGCGTGCTTTCGATGGGCGGTGCACCGGTGGGCCGGGAACTCGGCCGCTACTATCTGAAAGGCGTGGTCGACGATCATGGCGGCGACGGTTCGGTGGTCATCGTGATTGCGACCGATGCGCCGCTCTCGGACCGCAACCTGAAGCGGATGGCGCACCGCGCGTTTCTCGGCATTGGCCGCACCGGATCTTCGATGGCGAACGGCTCGGGTGACTACGCGATTGCGTTCTCGACGTCGCCTGCAGTGCGCCGCACGCCGGAGCGGCGCAAGGCGGCCGGCACGCTCGAAGATCTCGCCAACGACGCGATGTCGCCGCTGTTCCAGGTGGTTTCGGAGGCGACAGAAGAGGCCGTGTATAACGCGATGCTGCAGGCTGTCACCACGACGGGCGTCGACGGACATAGGCTGGAGGCGATCACGCCTGCTGCGGTGCAACGGATTATCGACCGGCACGCTTTGGGTGTCTGAATAGCGTGATGCGCGAACGTATCGCGGATGCGCGTGTAAGCAGAACGTCAACTTTCACGCGTGCCGGTCAAGTAATCGTTGCGCCTCAAGTGGCCTTAATGGCCTTCCGGGGCGCTTTTTGCGTCATTTCTCCGGTCTTCCCCGTTCTCGGGACAAACAGCCATTGCCAGCGCGCGCGGCGTGTTTTACCTTTGTGCGGATCATCATTTGCCCGCCGCGTCATGTTCGTTCCTACCGAAGCACCGTCGCCGTTCCAGTTACGCAAGGCCAGCATGGACGATTTCGCGTTCGCCGAAGCGCTAACGCGCAACAACATGGGCGGCTACTACAAACGGCACCACCTCGTCTGGCGCAGCGACCTTTTTCTTGGAAGCTGGCGCGAGTCGGAAAACCACATTCTCGAAGTGGATGGTCACGCAGCCGGCGTGCTGCGCATCACGGAGGAGGGCGACTCGCTCCACATCCGTGACGTGCAGATCGCCGACGGCTTCCGGCGGCGCGGCGCGGGCACCTATATGCTGGAAATCTCGCATCAATGGGCGCGTGAGCGCGGTCTGCGCGAGTTGCAACTGCGGGTGTTCGTCGACAATCCCGCTGCGCGGCTTTATCTGCGCATGGGGTACAAGCTTGCCGGGCCGCGCCTCGCGCAACTCGGCGCGATTCGCCATCTGGCGCGGCGCGTGTAGAGGCCGGCGTCGCCTAGGGCGGACGGCGTTGCTTGTAGCGGGCGGCTTTGCCTTGAGCGGACTGCGCTGCCTGTAGCGGATGGCGTTGCCTGGAGCGCTGGCTAGCGTACCGCTTAACGTGCCGCTCTGTTCGCGTAGCGCGGCATCCAGTCAGCGCTCGTCAACGATCAAACTCCGGCGCATCCGCCATCAGCGCACCATCCGGCAAGTCATCCTCAGTGGCCTGCGCACCTCGCTCGCTCTCGACGCGTTCCGAGCCCCGCTCCATGAATGCACGCGGACTCCTGCCGAACGCGCGCCGGAACATCGCCGAAAAGGCGCTCTGGCTCTGATAGCCCAACTCCTGCGCGACATGCGCGAGCGGCCTGCCTTGGCTCAACAGCGGAATCGCGCGCGCGAGCAGCGCCTGCTGACGCCACTGCGAAAAGCTGACGCCCAGTTCCTGGCGAAACAGCCGCGCAATCGTGCGGGTGCTCGCGCCGACGCTCGCCGCCCACTGCTCGAGCGAATCCGTATTGGCGGGGTTGGCAATCACCGCTTCGCACAGCGCGCGCAGGCGCTTTTCGTTGGGCATCGGCACAGAGAGCGGCAACGGTTCGGAGCGGGTCAGCTCGTCGAGCGCCAGAGCTCCGAGCACCTGTTCGCGGGCGGCCGGGAGGTCGGGTTCGTCGAGCGCGGCGATCACCTCGCGCAGCAGATTCGACACCTCGACGACACGGCATGCGTCGAGTCCCGGCGGCGCCGCGTGTTCGTCGATATACAGCGTCCGCAAGAACGCCTCCTCGACGATGACCACTTCGTGCGTCACATGCGGCGGCATCCAGATGGCGCGCGACGGCGGCACCATCCAGGTAGTGCCCTGCGTACCGACGCGCAGCACGCCGCGCGACGCATACGCAACCTGAGCCCATGCATGGGTATGACGGGCGATGTGCACGCCGGCCGCCATTGGCCGCGAGCGCACGCGGATCGGATGGGTGCGGGTTGGCGCGAACTCCGGCGGAATATCGGAGAACTCGACCTGAGTCGAAAGTGGGAGAGCGTCTGATGCATTCATGACGGTGACACGGGGCAGAACCCAAAACGGACGTTGATTCCCATTGTAGGGTGTTGCGCGGCAAGACTCCTAAGCCGTTATTTTCGCGGACCGCTGGCGACGATCGCGGGGGCATAATGCATCCGATTCGTTTCGCCGGGAGGAGAAACGGATCAGTGAACCCGGATCCATCCAATAGATGAGGACCCCCTACGATGCAGAAGGTTTTCGTGTACGGCACCTTGCGGGCCGGCGAGATCAACGACATTAGCCAGGCCGCCGCCCGGCACGACATTGCTGAACCCATGCTGCTTGGCACGGCCACGGTGCGTGGCCACCTGTTCGACTTCGGCGCCTACCCAGGGCTCGTGCCCGACGAGGCGGGGCCGCCTGTGAGCGGAGATGTCTATGAAATCGATCCGGATCTGGTCGCCGTGCTCGACGAAATCGAGGAGATTTATCCGGGCGTCGAAGGCCTGTTCGTGGCGCGCGAGGTGACAGTCGAAGTGGACGGCATGCCGCTCCTGTGCCGCTACTATCCGGTCACGGAAAAAGCGGTGAAGGGCTTGTCCGAGATTCGTTCGGGTGACTGGATTGCGTATCGCCGCTCACGCTAGAACGCTCGTGACCGTCGCATTAACCACGACAAAAAAACGGCCCGGCAAGCCTGAGCCTGCTGGGCCGTCCGGTCGGTCAGCCTTGCGAACCACGTCGCTGCGTTGGGCAGCAGCGCGGCCTGGAAACGTACTTCAGATCTCTTCGTACAGCGGCAGCGTCAGGAAGTCGGTGAACTGCTCCGAGGTCGACATCTCTTCGAAGATTTCCGCCGCGCGGTCGTACGGTTTCGTATCGCCGCCGACCGACTGCTTCACCTTCTCGAGTTCCTGCTTCGACAACTCGCGCACCAGTTCCGCGGTGACCTTGCGGCCATCGTCGAGCGCGCCCTTCGGCGAGCGGATCCATTGCCACACCTGCGAGCGCGAAATTTCCGCGGTGGCGGCGTCTTCCATCAGGTTGTGGATCGGCACGCAGCCATTGCCCGCGAGCCATGAACCGAGGTAGTGAATCCCCACGTTGATGTTGTTGCGCAGACCCGCCTCCGTAATCGGCGCTTCCGGACGGAAGTCGGTCAGATCTTTCGCGCTCACTTCGACGTCGGTGCGTTGCTTGCCGATCTGGTTCGGCTGGTCGCCGAGCACCTTGACGAACTCTTCCATCGCGATCGGCACGAGACCCGGGTGGGCGACCCAGCCGCCGTCGTAACCGTCGCCGGCATCGCGTGCCTTGTCCGAGCGCACGCCGCCCATGGCCTTATCGTTTGCAGCCGGATCGTTCTTGATCGGAATCAGCGCGCTCATGCCGCCGATGGCTGGCGCGTTGCGGCGGTGGCAGGTCTTCAGCAACAGCAGCGCGTAAGCACGCATGAACGGCGACGTCATCGTGATCTGCGAGCGGTCGGCGAGGCAGAAGTCGCGGTCGCTCTTGAACTTCTTGATGGCCGAAAATATGTAGTCCCAACGGCCGGCGTTCAGGCCCGAGCTGTGTTCACGCAGTTCGTACAGAATCTCGTCCATTTCGAATGCGGCGAGGATCGTTTCGATCAGCACGGTGGCGCGGATCGTCCCGCCCGGCACGCCGACCACTTCCTGTGCCGCGACGAAGATCTCGTTCCACAGACGCGCTTCGAGATGGCTCTCCATCTTCGGCAGATAGAAGTAGGGGCCCGAGCCGCGTGCGACCAGTTCCTTCGCGTTGTGGAACAGGAACAGCGCGAAATCGAAAATGCCGCCCGAGACGCGCTCGCCATCGACTTTCACATGCTTCTCGTCGAGGTGCCAGCCGCGCGGACGCACGATCAGCGTCGCAACCTTGTCGTTGAGCTTGTACGACTTGCCGTTCTGTTCGAGCGAGATGGTCCGGCGCACCGCGTCCTTCAGATTGATGTGGCCGGTAATCTGGTTATCCCAGCTCGGCGCGTTCGAATCTTCGAAGTCGGTCATGTACGAGTCCGCGCCGGAATTCAGCGCGTTGATGATCATCTTGCGCTCGACGGGCCCGGTGATTTCCACGCGGCGGCATTGCAGATCCTGCGGCAGCGGCGCGATCTTCCAGTCGCCTTCGCGGATGCTCTTGGTCTCGGCGAGGAAGTCGGGACGCTCGCCGGCATCGAGCCGTTTCGTGCGTTCGACGCGCGCTTTCAGCAGCGCCTGGCGACGCGGCTCGAATGTGCGATGCAGCGCGGCGACGAGTTCGAGCGCTTCGCGGGTGAGGATCGTTTCATAGCCGGGCTTGATGTCGCCGGTGATTTCCATGCCCTGCGGCAACTGCGATGAAAGCGGGTTCGCCATGTTTTTTCCTTGGTCGGTCAGATTGCAAAGCTGCAAATTTTCAAATGCGGTTGAGGCGCTGTTGAAATGCGCCAGGTTGCGTGGAACTGCGTTGCAGGTGTCCGGTACGTTTGCGGTTGCCGTCATGCGCCAGGGCTGTGGCGCGTGCGGCTGCGGCTCCCGTCGGGTGCTGCGAGGGTTTGCAAAAAGGCGAGCAGGTCGTTCATGCTCCCGCCCGTGCCATGTGGCGCGACGCCTAGCTCTTCAGCGGGGACGCCTTGCCGGTTAAGCCAGAAAGTGGTGTAGCCGAACCAGTTCGCGCCGGCCGCGTCCCAGCCGTTCGACGAGACGAAGACGATCTCGCCCGGCTCGACGCCGAATGCCTGCGTGCCGAGTGTGTAGGCGGCCGGTGCCGGTTTATAGGCGCGGACAGTGTCGACTGAGAGGACGTGGTCGAACAGTCCGTTCATGCCGGCGCTCTTCACTGCGATGTCGAGCATCTGCGGATTGCCGTTGGACAGAATGGCGAGGCCGAGCGGGGCGCCGGCTTGGGTGGCCTGGCCGCTTCGTTCGTCTGAGGGCGTTTGTTCAGCTTGTGCCGCTTTGCCATGCTGTTCGCGCGGCTCACGCAACTGGCGCAGCGCGGGTACCGCATCCGGGAAGGCCGACAGGCAAGCGTATTCGTCCATCAGACGCTTTTCCGCCGCGCGATTGAGCGTGAGGCCGAGCCTGTGCGCGGCGAAGCGCAGGGCGTCGAGCGTGATGTTCCAGAACGGCTGATAGCGCGCGCCAGCCGGATCGGCAAGCGTGCGCAACTGGCTGTATTCGATTTGCTTTTGCCGCCACAACTGCGAGAGCGCGTCGCCGTGGCCGGGGAACATCTGCTCCGCCGCAGCGACTACGGAATGCACGTCGAACAGCGTGCCGTAGACGTCGAAAATGACTGCTTTAGGGGAGAGTGCCGTTGTGGCCGACATTGCCGTGCGCTCCAATTCGAGGTCAAGGAGATTGTATTAGTGATGCTCTACGCTAAAAAAGAGGCTAAACATCACTTGATCTTTTACTTTCATCCACCTAATCTGGATCCCATTCCCACTTTCGGTGCGCGCGACGGCACTTTCGCCCGCGTCCGGCTTCGGCTACCTCATGGACCGTTTCAAGCAGATCGAGACCTTCGTCACCGTCGCAGCCAAGGGCAGCCTGTCGGCGGCGGCTCAGGCAGAGGGCGTGGCGCCGGCCATCATCGGGCGCCGCATCGATGCGCTCGAAGAGCGGCTGGGCGTGAAACTGCTGGTGCGCACCACGCGCAAGATCACGCTGACGTTCGAAGGCTCGGCGTTCCTCGAAGACTGCCAGCGCGTCATTAACGACATGCAGAACGCCGAGGCAAGCGTCTCGGCGGGCGGTGTGAAGGCAAGCGGCCACCTGCGCGTGTCGGCGCCGGCCGGCTTTGGGCGGCGCCACGTCGCGCCACTGGTGCCGGCATTTGCCCTGGCTCATCCCGACGTCTCGATCACACTCGATCTGTCCGACCGTCTGGTGGATCTGGTCAACGAGGGCTTCGACTGCGCAGTGCGGCTGGGGGAATTGCCGGATTCGTCGCTGGTATCGCTGCGGCTGGGCGAAAACCGCCGCGTCTGCGTGGCGTCGCCCGCTTACTTGACGCGCCGCGGTGCGCCGCAAAGCCTCGCCGATCTGGCCCATCACAACTGTCTTGCACTCGGCGCCAGCGCCAACCAGCAGCGCGGCTGGGTGTTCCAGCAGGCCGACAAGGTCGTGTCGATCAAGGTGTCCGGCACGATGGAATGCTCGGACGGCGCGGTGCTGCACGAGTGGTGTCTCGAGGGTTATGGGCTGGCGTGGCGCTCCTGGTGGGAAGTGGGCACCGATATCGCGGCCGGTCGGCTCGTCAGCGTGCTTGATGAGTTCGCCGCACCGCCCATCGGAATTCATGCCGTGTTTCCGCAGCGCCGCCATCTGCCGCTGCGGGTGCGGCTGTTCCTGGACTTTCTTAAACATACCTACGGTCATCCCGGTTATTGGGGGTGAGGGCGGCGCCATAGACCGGATCGAGGCTCCGCGCGGGTTTCCGATATGCGGACAGACCCGCAAGCGGGCGTCGTGTCGATTCAGGCGCACTACAATCGATTGGGGCGGCGCGTTTTCCGTTTCACAAGATCCGGGTTCGGCCCGGCTTCGCTGTCCTGAAGATCTGCTTTGCGGCGGCCCATGCGATGCATTGCCGCCGTCTTGCAGGTCCAGCCGCAGTCGACGACGGAGGCACCATGTTCAGGCACATCCTGGTTCCGACGGATGGTTCAGACTTGTCACGAAAAGCGATTGAAGGCGCAATCGATCTTGCCCAGGCGATCGGCGCGGATGTCACCGCGTATGCCTGCTTGCCGCAATATCCGTATTCGCCGTTCTCCGAAGTGGTGATCGAGCCGCCCGGCGATTTCCTGGAGCGCAGCGAGCGCGAGGCGCGCGTGCATTTGCGGGAGGTCGAGTGGGCTGGGCGCAATGTCGGCGTGATCGTCAGGAGCCTCACCAGCGTGCATCCGGCGCCGTATCTCGGCATCATCGAGGCGGCTGAAAAGGGTGGTTGCGACGTGATCTTCATGGCCTCGCATGGACGCCGCGGGCTTGGCAGTCTTTTGATCGGCAGCGAGACGCAGCGGGTCCTCACGCATACGAAGATTCCGGTGATCGTGTATCGGTGACCGAGCGCGGCTTTGAAAAAAACGCGCTGGCGGGATGAAGCCAGCGCGTCGCCTACGGCACGCATAGTTAGCTATGCCATCTACTTTTCTCTCAGATTCCGCGGTCCGCCCGGGCCTGTCTTGAGACCTTGTGAGTCTCGCTCGCTGGCCTTCTCCGGCTTGACTGTCTCCTCCCTGATTGCGGTCCTCTGGCGGGGCCGCTTTTCCGTCTGCCTACCTTTTTCTGTCTATCGATTCACCTGGACTTTTCCAGGCCCACGTTTCGCGTTGGTGGTTGGCGCAAACCTGGGCCTGCACCATGGCTTGAGCCAGCCAACGCCTTACGCGACCTTCTTGTCGAAGAACTGTTCGTCTTCCGTCGAGCCATGCAGCGCGGTCGTCGAGGCTTCGCGTTCGACCGTTTGCGTCACGGCGTCGAAGTAGCCCGTGCCCACTTCGCGCTGGTGCTTGACCGCGGTGAAGCCCTTTTCGGCCGCCGCGAATTCCGCCTGCTGCATTTCGACGAATGCGGTCATCTGGTTGCGGGCATAACCGTGTGCCAGGTTGAACATCGAGTAGTTGAGCGCGTGGAAGCCGGCCAGCGTGATGAACTGGAACTTGTAGCCCATCGCACCGAGTTCCTTCTGGAACTTGGCGATCGTCGCGTCATCGAGGTTCTTCTTCCAGTTGAACGACGGCGAGCAGTTGTACGCGAGCATCTTGCCCGGGAATTCCTTGTGGATTGCATCGGCGAATTTCTTCGCGAAGGCGAGGTCCGGCTTGCCAGTTTCGCACCAGATCATGTCGGCGTACGGCGCGTAAGCGAGGCCGCGCGAGATGGCCTGTTCGATACCCGGCCGCGTGCGGTAGAAGCCTTCGACGGTGCGCTCGCCGGTCAGGAACGGCTTGTCGTTGTCGTCGATGTCCGAGGTGACCAGGTCAGCTGCTTCTGCATCGGTGCGGGCGAGCAGGACGGTCGGCGTGCCGGACACGTCCGCCGCGAGACGCGCGGCGGTCAGCTTGGCGATGTTTTCACGGGTCGGCACGAGCACCTTGCCGCCCATGTGGCCGCACTTCTTCACCGAGGCGAGCTGGTCTTCGAAGTGCACGCCTGCGGCGCCTGCTTCGATCATCGCCTTCATCAGTTCGAACGCGTTCAGCACGCCACCGAAACCGGCTTCAGCGTCGGCCACGATAGGCGCGAAAAAGTCCACATAGCCTTCGTCGCCGGGGTTCTTGCCTTCCGACCACTGGATCTGGTCGGCGCGCGTGAGCGTGTTGTTGATGCGCTTGACCACGAGCGGCACGGAATTGGCCGGATACAGCGACTGGTCTGGGTACATTTCGCCGGCGACGTTGGCGTCACCCGCCACCTGCCAGCCCGACAGATAGATCGCCTTGAGGCCGGCCTTCACCTGCTGCATGGCCTGGTTGCCGGTCAGGGCGCCGAGTGAGTTCACGAACGGCTCGTTGTTGACGCTTTCCCACAGCTTTTCCGCGCCACGCTTGGCGAGCGTGTGCTCAACCGGCACCGAGCCGCGCAGGCGCACCACGTCATCGGCGGTGTAGGTGCGTTTGATGCCTTTCCAGCGCGGATCGGTTTCCCATTGCTGCTGGAGTTGCTGTGCTTGCTGTTGGCGTGACGTCATGGTTTGCTCCTTGGATTGCCTGGATAGTGGATCGATCAACTCTTTCTTCTCGAAGCGTGCTGCCGGGAAGGCGTTTCCTTTCGTGAAGTCTTGTATAAGAGTCTAGGCAAATCGAGGTGCGCGCAATAGACGCATGTCATGCGTTTCGGTGTATTTTTAAATGTTATAAATCAACTGCTTATAAAATTTGTTCCACATTAAGAAAAGCGATTTTCCCTGCTGCAATAGCTTTGTTGTGCCACGCAGCACGATTTTTTACGAGGCAAAAAAATTTTCCACATCGTGAAATTTCGTGTGCGACCAAAGTACGGACGAAAAAAAACCGGTGCATGAGCACCGGTTTCTTCTGAGTAGAGGGCGGCGCATGGCCGCCCATCGCCCATTTAGCTGCTTATTCAGCTACCACGGCGCGCCGTACGCGGACCGTCGCTGCGGCGTGCGCCGTAGCCACCGTCACGCGAGCCGCCGAAGCCTTCACGCGAACCGCCGCCAGCCGACTTGCCGGCCCAGCTGCCGCCATTGCCGCCGCCGTTACCGGTGCGAGCGCCGCCGCCGTTACCAGCCGGCTTGGCAGCACCGCTGCCGCTGCCGAAGCGACGGCCAGCACCGCCGTTGCCACCGCCCGGACGGCCACGGCCGCCAAAGCCAGGACGGCCGTTGCCTGACGGAGCCGACTTGCGCGGCTCGAAGCCTTCGACAACGTTGACAGCCAGCGGCGTACGCACGAAACGCTCGATGCGCTTCAACGCACCTTGTTCGGCGTGATGCACGAGGCTCACGGCGATACCCGAGCGGCCAGCACGGCCGGTACGGCCGATACGGTGCACGTAGTCTTCGGCGAACTTCGGCAGGTCGTAGTTGAACACGTGCGTGATGCCCGGGATGTCGATACCACGAGCTGCGACGTCAGTTGCGACCAGCACGCGCACACGACGCTCGCGCAGGGCTTTGATCGTGCGGTTACGTGCGCCTTGCGGCAGATCGCCATGGAGCGCAGCCGATTCGAAGCCAGCGTCGGCCAGACGGCCAGCCAGTTGGTCGGCGTCCATCTTGGTTGCCGTGAAGACGATAGCCTGGTCGAGGCCGGAGTCGCGCAGCAGATGGTCGAGCAGACGATCCTTGTGATCGCGGTCGTCAACGTAGTGGACGGTTTGCGCGATGTTGGTGCGCTGTTCCAGACGCTGGACGATCTCGATGCGTTCCGGGTTCTTCAGCAGGCGGCCGGTCAGCGAAGTGATCTTGCCGTCGAGCGTGGCCGAGAACAGCATGGTCTGGCGCGAAGCCGGCGTAGCTGCAACGATCGTTTCGATGTCTTCGATGAAGCCCATGTCGAGCATGCGGTCAGCTTCGTCGAGCACGAGGATCTGCAGTTGCGACAGATCGATACGGCCGCGTTCCAGATGGTCGATCAGACGGCCCGGCGTAGCAACCAGGATTTCCGGGTTCTTCGCGAGCAGCATCAGTTGCTGGCCGTAAGCGACGCCGCCGAGGATGCTGACGGTGCGCAGGCGCTTCAGGTGCTTGCCGTACGTGGCAGCGGCGGTGGTGACCTGCATCGCGAGTTCGCGGGTCGGCGTCAGAACCAGCATGGTCGGACGGGCAACCGGTTGCGGGCGGCGCGTGCGGGCGCCGTCGGCCGGACGCGGTTCACGCGGCTGGCTCGCCTGCGTCTTTTGCAGTTGCGAGAAACGCTCGATGGCGGGCAGCATGAACGCGGCGGTCTTGCCCGAACCGGTCGGGCTCGAGACCATCAGATCGCGGCCGGCGATGCCAGCGGGGATCGCACGTTGCTGAACGGGCGTCGGAGTTTGATAGCCAGCGGCGGTCAGCGCGGAGACGACGTCCGGGGACAGACCGAGCGACGCGAACGACGGGCCGGCCGGTGCTGCGGTTTCGGCTGCGACGGCTTCCGGCGCTGCAGCAACGGCTGCGGCTTGTTCGGGTGCTGCGTCACTGGCGGCGAGACCTAGGGCTTGGTCGGCGATGGCGTTCAACGGGCTGCTGGGGGTATTGCTCGAAGTCATGAGAATCCTTGAAACGATCCTGGGTGATGCACGGAATAAATACGTCGGCGCCAATCGGCATACCCAAGTCGTCGGATTCAGCGAGCAAAGAAGCAGCGAGCAAATCGAAAAACGGGGGCAGCTCGCGACAATCAAGGCGAGCTTTTCGTTAGAAGCTGTATCGGTTGCGACATGCCAACACGGCGTGCCGCCAGCCTGGTACATGATCGCCCGTAGGGGGCTAGGCAGGAGGGGACAGGTTCTAAACTGGATTGGAGCAAAACGCTACGAGGCGCTGCGCCGCAAAGGCCGCTGGA
>Ga0302220_10000937_pt1 | contig 23265 bp, 22 predicted proteins | sample II_Palsa_E1_3_FD_194572 | JGI IMG/M metagenome (GOLD analysis project Ga0302220, IMG submission 194572) | Peat permafrost microbial communities from Stordalen Mire near Abisko, Sweden - II_Palsa_E1_3 | ecosystem: Environmental > Terrestrial > Soil > Palsa > Peat permafrost | place: Sweden...
CCAGAATCGGGTCACGGGGGGCAAGCTCGACGGCTGAGAAAAGAGACATGATTTATCGGCGGTAGTGGATAAGGCGGCACGGGCGATCGGGATGGGAAATCGGCAGCTGATCGGCAGCTGATCGGCAGCTGATCGGCTGCTGATCGGCTGCAAATTGGCAGCTCAGCAGCCAAAAAGCGGGGCAAACCGGACCTCAAGGAGCCAACAGGAGCCAACAAAACTCCGTCCCATCGATGAAAACCCCAGTTCGGCATTGTAACGAATCGGCTGCCGCTTTTCGGCCTGGCGAAATGGAAGAAACATAGGATTTAGCCATTTTTTCCGGGAATTTTCCGGGTTTTTACGAAAATCAGGACAACGGGTCGCCGCGCGACGGATTATTGTCCTCAAGCTTTCACTAACCAAAACAATCACTTGCGATTTCTCTGCGCCGCCCCATCTTGGAAACATCGGGCATTGTGCGAAAGCTTGGCGCAAATCGCCCGAAACCTGTTCCAACTATCCTGATCCGCCGTCCAAACCCGCTCCATCGCGAACCGCTAGAATGGGTGTTTGCTCTCGGCCAAGGCACCTCATCCTCATGTCCGATACCCCGCTACTTGAAACCGCCGAAACCCTCGACGAATCCAAATTCATCAGGTTCGAAGGCTCTCCGTTCGAGCTTTACCAACCGTATCCGCCGGCGGGCGACCAGCCTACGGCGATCGCAACGCTCGTTGAAGGGATTGAGGACGGCCTGTCGTTCCAGACACTGCTGGGTGTAACGGGTTCCGGCAAGACGTTCACCATGGCGAACGTGATCGCGCGCATGGGCCGCCCGGCCATTGTGTTCGCGCCGAACAAGACGCTCGCCGCGCAGCTTTACGCGGAGTTTCGCGAGTTTTTCCCTCGCAATGCCGTTGAATATTTCGTTTCTTACTACGACTATTACCAGCCGGAAGCGTACGTTCCGCAGCGAGATCTGTTTATCGAGAAGGATTCGTCGATCAATGAGCACATCGAGCAAATGCGGCTCTCGGCGACCAAAAGCCTGCTTGAGCGCCGCGATGTGGTGATCGTGGCGACGGTATCGGCAATCTACGGTATCGGCAATCCGTCGGAATATCACAAGATGATTCTGACGCTGCGCACCGGCGACAAGATGGGCCAGCGTGACATCATCGCGCGGCTGATCGCGATGCAGTACAACCGCAACGAAGCCGATTTTTCACGCGGGACATTTCGCGTTCGGGGCGACACCATCGATATCTTCCCGGCGGAGCACGCCGAAATGGCAGTGCGCGTAGAGTTGTTCGACGACGAAATCGAGTCGATGCAACTCTTCGATCCGCTCACTGGCCGCGTGCGAAACAAGATTCCGCGTTTCACCGTTTATCCGTCGTCCCACTACGTGACGCCGCGCGACACGGTCATGCGCGCCATCGAGACGATCAAGCTGGAGTTGCGCGAACGGCTCGAGTTCTTCCATAAGGACGGCAAGCTGGTAGAGGCCCAACGGCTCGAGCAACGTACACGTTTCGATCTGGAAATGCTGCAGGAACTGGGTTTTTGCAAAGGCATCGAGAATTATTCTCGGCACTTTTCCGGCGCCGCGCCGGGAGAGCCGCCGCCAACGCTCGTCGATTATTTGCCGCCCGACGCGCTAATGTTGCTCGATGAGTCGCATGTGCTGATCGGCCAGTTGAACGGCATGTACAACGGTGACCGGGCGCGCAAGGAGAATCTCGTCGATTACGGTTTCCGGATGCCGTCGGCGCTGGACAACCGGCCGCTCAAGTTCAACGAATTCGAACGCAAGATGCGCCAGGCAATCTTCGTTTCGGCCACGCCTGCCGATTACGAAAACCGCACGGCGGGGCAGGTGGCCGAACAGCTTGTCCGGCCGACCGGCCTGGTCGATCCCGATATTGAAGTGCGTCCGGCGCGCTCCCAAGTGGACGACGTGCTCGGCGAGATCAATGCGCGTGTCAAGGTGCACGAGCGTGTGCTGGTGACGGTGCTGACCAAGCGCATGGCCGAACAGCTGACCGAGTTTCTCGCGGATCATGGCGTGAAGGTGCGCTACCTGCATAGCGACATTGATACGGTCGAGCGCGTGGAAATCATCCGCGATCTGCGTCTTGGCACGTTTGACGTGCTGGTTGGGATCAACTTGCTGCGAGAAGGGCTGGATATCCCGGAAGTGTCACTGGTCGCGATCCTTGACGCCGACAAGGAAGGTTTCCTGCGCGCGGAACGTTCGCTGATCCAGACGATCGGCCGGGCTGCCCGTAACGTGAACGGCAAGGCGATTCTCTACGGCGACAAAGTCACGGACTCGATGAAACGTGCGATCGGCGAGACCGAGCGGCGCCGCACGAAGCAGATTGCGCACAATCTTGCGATGGGTATCACGCCGCGTGGCGTGACCAAGCGGATCAAGGACATCATCGACGGTGTCTATAACGCCGACGATGCCCGCGCCGAAATGAAGGAAGCTCAGACCCGCGCGAAGTTCGAGGACATGTCTGAAAAGCAGATATCGAGGGAAATCAAGCGGCTCGAAAAGCAGATGATGGATCACGCCAAAAATCTCGAATTCGAAAAAGCCGCGCAGACCCGCGACCAACTGTCGCTTCTGAGGCAGCGCGTATTTGGCGCAAATGTGGGTGATCACATTACGGGCATCAGCTAAACGTAAGGGTTTCAGGCAGGGAACGCGGCAGCCCGGGTGGGTTTGCCGCTTTTTTTTGCCCGAAATTCCGCTGCCAAAACGTCTCCGCGATCTCAAAAGCCCGCTGTTACCAGGCTTGTCGATTTTCATCAAATTGTTCCGTCCTTCGATCAGTGCTAAACTCCACACCCATTGAGAATGGTTCGTATTACCATCGTTGGTTACGTTCTCATTGCAATTTCCTATCATCGACGCCGAATTGATCGGTGGACCGGCCGGATCGGAGCGAGCGCGCGTAGCGCGTCACCGATCGATAACAAGAAGGAGTGATGGATGCAGGTTTCAACTTTTGTACGCGGCTCGGTAGCCGCAGTCGCGCTTGCGGCAATGGCTTCAGCATCGGCTGCCGAATATCCGATCGGCAAGCAGCATATCGAGAACGGCATGGAAGTTGGCGCGGTGTATCTGCAGCCGATCACCATGGAACCGGAAGGCATGATGCGCAAGGCCTCGGATTCCGACGTGCACCTCGAAGCCGATATCCACGCCGTGAAGAACAACCCGAACGGCTTTGCGGAAGGCGACTGGATGCCTTACCTGCAAGTGACGTACGAGCTGACCAAGGTTGGTACGACGCAAACCATCAAGGGCGACATGATGGCCATGGTCGCCAGCGACGGTCCGCATTACGGCGACAACGTAAAGCTCTTTGGCCCGGGCAAATACCACATGAAACTCAATATCGCCGCGCCGATGCAAACCGGCCACATGGCGTTCGGCCGTCACGTCGACAAGGAAACCGGCGTGGGCCCGTGGTTCAAGCCCTATACGATCGAATACGATTTCCCGTTCGCCGGTATCGGCAAGAAGGGCGGGTACTGAGCATTCGAGTCAGACGTCCGGCATGACGTGAAAAATCAAGTGAAATGACGTGAAAAATGAAATGAAACGTCCCGCCGGGCGTCGCAGCCAGGAAGCATGCATGCAACGCAAAACCAAGTTGGTCGCCGCCTCGCTCGCCTTGGCGGCTGGATGGTTCGCCAGTGCCGCCGCAGCGCAAGCCGCCGACCTGCCGACCTTCAAGCTGGAAATGAACGACGGCAAGCTGAATCCCACGCGTATTGAAGTGCCTGCGGGGCAGCGCATCAAGATCGAAGTGCACAACATCGGCAAGGGTGCGGCTGAATTTGAAAGCATCCAGTTGCGCAAGGAAAAGGTGCTGGCGCCAGGCGCCGATTCCTTCGTCGTGATCGCGCCGCTGGATAAGGGCGAATACAAGTTTTTCGACGATTTTCATCAGTCGGCGCAAGGTGTCATCGTCGCGAAGTAAGGTCACGCCGGGCCGGTTGGCGCGTTGTTCGTTCAACGTCACGCGCAAACCGCTTCGGCCTGCAAGAGCGGGAGATAAGTGATGGGTCAGGTTCTTTTCATCGTGTGGCGGGAAAGTGTCGAGGCGCTGCTGGTTGTCGGCATCCTGTATGCATGGCTGAAAAATGGCGATGCCGACGCGCGTCGCGGCATTCCGTATTTGTGGGCCGGCGTGGTGGCAGGGTTGCTGGCGGCAGTGGCGCTGGGCGCCGCGCTGGTCGGTTTCACGGAAGTGTTGTCGGGCGATGCGCAGGACTATTTCCAGACCGGCATGGTTCTGGTCGCGTGCGTGCTGATCGTGCAAATGGTGCTGTGGATGAAGCACCATGGGCGGTCAATGAAGCGCGACATGGAAGCATCGCTGCAAAAGAGCAAGCAGGACGCGAACTGGTGGGGCGTGACCTTGCTGGTCGCGCTTGCTATCGCGCGTGAAGGCAGCGAGACGGTGATTTTCCTCTACGGCCTCGGCTTCGGCCAATCGGGGCATGTTGATCCCCTGCAGTATCTGGCGGTCGCGATCGGTCTGGCGCTGGCGTTCCTGACGTTTTATCTGCTGCAGCTTGGCGGCAAGATTTTCTCGTGGCGGCTCTTTTTCCGTGTGACGGAAATCATGCTGTTGTTCCTCGCAGCGGGCTTGTTTGAAACGGGTGTCGATAAACTCATCGACAAGGAGATCCTGCCGGTCGTCATGAATCAGGTGTGGGATTCGTCCTGGCTGCTCGATGACTCCAGCACCTTTGGTTCGCTGGTCGCCACGCTCACGGGTTATCGCGCGCATCCGGCCGGTATGAACCTGATTGCGTACGCGGTTTACTGGGCCGTGATCTTCCTGCTGCTGCGTCGATCGAAAAACCGCATGGCGCAAAAATTGGCGAGAAAAGTTGCATGACCAGCATGAGCGACGTCATGAATCGGACCGGCCGGCTGCAACAAGCCGGGCAATGGATGCAACAACACGGCAGCATGATCCGCGGCATTCAATGGGTCGTGGTTGCCGTGTATGCGTTTCTGATTCTGGTTCCAGCCGTCCTGCCGCTGCCGGACGGTACCGCGCATCTCTGGAGCAACCTGACGCTGGCTGCGCAGTTTGTGTTCTGGGGTATCTGGTGGCCGTTCGTCCTGCTCTCCATGGTGATGCTCGGCCGCGTATGGTGCGGCGTGCTGTGTCCCGAAGGCGCACTGACCGAGTTTGCGAGCAAGTTCGGCCGCGGCTGGGCGATTCCGCGCTGGTTGCGCTGGGGCGGCTGGCCGTTCGTCGCGTTTGGCATCACCACCATCTATGGGCAGATGGTCAGCGTTTATCAGTATCCAAAAGCCGTGTTGCTGGTGCTCGGCGGCTCGACGGTCGGCGCCATGATTGTTGGCGTGCTATACGGGCGCGAGAAACGCGTGTGGTGCAAGTATCTCTGCCCTGTGAACGGGGTGTTTTCGCTCCTGGCGCGGCTCGCTCCGTTCCACTACAAGGTCAACGAGGACGCATGGCGCCGCTCGTATAAAGAGGGGGAGCACGGGCATCGCGTGATTCCCGTCAACTGCGCGCCGCTCGTGCCGCTGCGCGCCATGAAAGGCGCGTCGGACTGCCATATGTGCGGTCGTTGCAGCGGTCATCGGGACGCTATTTCGCTCGAGTGGCGTTCGCCCTCGACCGAAGTCGTGCAACTCGGCGATAAACAAGCTAATCCGTGGGACACCGCGCTGATCCTGTACGGCTTGCTGGGCATTGCTATAGGCGCGTTCCACTGGACTGTGAGCACGTGGTTCGTCGACCTGAAGCAGATCTTTGCGTCGTGGCTGATCGATCGCAACATCCTCTGGCCGCTCGATACCAATGCGCCTTGGTTTCTCTTCACGCATTATCCCGAACAAAACGATGTCTTCTCGTGGCTCGATGGCGGGATGGTCGTGGGTTATATCGTCGTCACCGGGCTCGTGTATGGCACGACGCTTCTGGCGTTGCTGGCCGTTGGCACGCGCATGCTCGGACGTTTCAGTTTCACGCGCCTGCATCACCTGACGCAGGCGCTGATTCCCGTGGCGGGATGCGGCGTGTTCCTGGGTTTATCGGCGACGACTGTGTCGTTGCTGCGCGCAGAGCACTTGTCGCTTTGGTGGGTGACCGATGTGCGCCTGGCCTTGCTCGGTGTCGCGAACCTGTGGAGCGCGTGGCTCGCCTGGCGCGTCATCGGCCGGTATGCACTTGGGCGCTTTGTCTCGCAAAGCGTTGCGATGTTGTGGTTCATCGCCGCTCTCGCCGTGGTCGATAGCGCCTGGTACCTGATGTTCTGGGGCTTTTCGCGGTAACGTTGCGGGTATCGCGCCAATCGCGAGCCGATCGCGGGCCAATCCCTTTATCAACGCAACGACTATCCTCCAACAACAGGTGACGAAATGAGAACAAAACCCGTATTGACCGACGCGGACGTAAAAACCATCGCGGCCGCGGCTGAAGCGCATGCATTGGCGAACAAGTGGTGCGTAGCAATTGCTGTCGTCGATGACGGCGGCCATCTGCTTCACCTGCACAGGCTGGAGGGCGCAGGCGCAAGCACGGCCGAGATGTCGGCAGGCAAGGCGCGCACCGCTGCGCTCGGCCGGCGCGAAACGAAAGTGTATGAGGACATGATCAAGCAAGGCCGCACGGCGTTCTTGAGCGCACCGATGACTGCCATGCTGGAAGGCGGTGTGCCGATCGTGGTGGGTGCGGATATTGTCGGCGCGGTGGGCGTATCGGGCGTGAAGTCGGACCAGGACGCGGCAGTGGCGCGAGCGGGCATCGCGGCGCTGGGGATTGAGAGCGTTTAGGGTCTGAAAGCAGCTTTGTGCCGTGCGGATCAAAAGCCGGTCGGCCTAAACAAAAAAAGCACGTTTTCGCGAGAAAACGTGCTTTTTGCTTTGCTGATGGTGCTCTTCAAAGCACACGATGGGAACCAAAAAAAGCGGCTTCGCTGGCTATCGACGACTGGCTGGTGTTTGCACGAAGGGGTCTAAATTCTCGCGTGCAAGCCGTCATTGCTGGCTAGTGCCAAACACCTCTCGAAGAGGTGGTCCCCACAATACCCGGTACTGAAATTCTGTCCTGCGTGTTCCTACGTGTTCCTGCGTGTTACTTGGTGAGGATAAGCTTGCCCAGGCGCGTTGCGCGCAACTGATACGTTTCACCGTTATGCATGATGCTGATGTGGCTATGACCTTGCAGCAACGTGTCGCTCCTTAGCGAGCGCTCTGTGCTCTGCGACACGCTGCTCGACGGCGTAGGACGCGCGGTCGTCACAGCAGCCGTCCGGGGCCGCGAGATAGCTGCTGCCGCGGAGCGTTCGACGGGACGACGGAGCCGAAGCGTGTTGGAGCGCAGGATGTCGGTCATGTCGAAGAGTCCATTCGTTGAGTCGATGGAGTAATCTTAATGATAACCATTCCTATTTACAACAACGAAGTATTCATCGGTCACACGTTTCGATAGTCATTGACCGTCCGGCTATCGAAACGTTGTGAAGCCTCAGTGCAGTGGGCCTTCGAGATTGCCGCCGTGAGCGAATTGCCGGATCAGCCGGACGGTGTCGATATCCGCTTCCCGATACGCCGACTTCACGATCTCCTGCGTCTGAAGCGCGTCGGCGCTCGCCTGTGGATCGTCGGCTACGGGCAGGGTGGTGGCGTAGGTAAAACGCAGGAACAACTGGAGCTCGTCCGGTTGCTCGATTGTCATGGTCAGCGAGCCGCCCACGTAGTCGGCGGTGGGCAGGATGTCGTAGCGAACGCTGGCTTCGGGAGTCAGCGTCACGCGGTCACGCACGACGGCCTGACCGTAGTGCAGTTCGCGTTCGAGCACGTCGCCAACCCGTGACAGGATCACGCAGCGATCCAGCCCGATCACGAACAATTGCGGCTGTTCCGCACGCAGCACGAGTCCTTGCCAGACCTGTTCGCGGGTCATCGATTCCACGAATGGATTGAGCGGGTCGTTGATCTGGATGAGGTGTTCGAAATTCAAAACGACTGTTTCCTTAGGTTGTTCGCGTGTAGCCGCTCATGCAGGCGTCAGGCCCGAATGAATCATGATCGCGCCGCTGAGGATCTTGTGCACGGGACACGCATTTGCAATTTGCAAGAGCCGTTCCCGCTGGGTGTCATCGAGTTCGCCGGTCAAGAGGATCTGACGGTCGATCACCGTGCCCTCGGGCGTAATGTCCATGGTGAGCGTCACGTGCACCGCTTCAAGCGGCCATGCCTTGTGCTTCGCGTACATCTTCAGCGTGATCGACGTACACGCGCCCAGGCTTGACAGCAACAAGCTGTGGGGCGTTGGGCCGGTATCTGCGCCACCGTGTGCTGACGGTTCGTCGGCGATCCAGTCATGCTGGCCGTCGCTGAGCGAAACCTGAAAATCCGTCGCACTGATGCGGGCGCTGACAGACGGCGTCACAAACTTCTCGGACATGCGTTACTCCACGGTTATCGGATGGACGGACAGTGCAGGGAATAAAAGCAGACGATAAAACGGCGCGGCACGAATGACTATTGTGACGCAAATAGTGACATTCGTGCCGCGCCGATGAAACGGGCACGGTCTGACCGTCCGACGGTGGCAAGCCTGCGCAGTGGGCGATCTAGTGGTTGATCGAGCCCATGCGTCCCGCCTGGTAGTCGACCACGGCCTGGCGGATCTCTTCCTCCGTGTTCATCACGAACGGGCCGTAGCGGACCACGGGCTCCTTTAACGGCACGCCACCGATCAGCAGCAATTCGAGCGGTTCGTCGCCGGCGGCGAACGTGACGGTATCGCCGTCGTTCGCGAACACGATCATCTGCTGCGCCCGCACGGCTTGCTTCGCCTCGCCGTACAGACCGTTACCCGACAACGCATAACCAAACACACGAAAATCCCGTGGCACCGGATGTACGACTGAGGCGCCCGGTTGCAGCGAAAAATGCTGGTAAAGAATGGGCGTGCGCGTTTCGATCGCCGCCTTCACGCCAAGCGCTTCACCCGCGATGACCTTCACGCGCACACGGCCGTCATTGCTCGTCGCGACAGGAATCCAGTCGGACGCGATTTCCTGATAATGCGGTGGGATCATCTTGTCGCGCTTGGGCAGGTTCACCCAAAGCTGCAAGCCATGCACGCGGCCGCCGGTGCGTGTGAATTCGGGATCGGGCATTTCGCTGTGAACCACGCCCGCGCCGGCCGTCATCCATTGCACGTCGCCCTGACGCAGCGTGCCCGAATGTCCCGCCGAATCCTTGTGGCCGAACTGGCCCTCGAGCACGTAGGTCACGGTTTCAAAGCCGCGATGCGGATGATCGGGGGCGCCTTTCGCCTCGCCGGGCGCGTAGTCGACGGGGCCCATTTCATCGAGGAGCAGGAACGGGTCGAAATCCATCAAGAGCCGCGTCGGGAACGGGCGATGCACGACAAAACCGCCGCCCTCCACCGTGCGGAGCGCGGCGACCGTGCGTTCGATACTGCGCGTACTTTCCATTTTGTCCTCGCTTGGGTCGGCCAGCGTGTCCGATGCAACGGGTGAGGCATTAGCGCCAAATTTAAAACATAGCGCTATTATATGGACGCTATTTGGCGGAAAAAGCCGTCAAACCGCAAAGGATTGTCCCATCTGTGGGACAACGAAAACCCCAACGAAAGACTCTGTCCGCATGAAACCTGATACGCATGACCTCAATGACCTGATGTATTTTTCGTACGTTGTCGAGCACGGCGGTTTCTCGGCGGCGGAGCGGGTGTTGGGTATCTCCAAGTCGCGTTTGTCGCGGCGCGTGTCGGAGCTTGAGACGTCGCTGGGTGTGCGTTTGATGCAGCGGTCCACCCGAAAGCTCGCGTTGACCGAGGCCGGCCAGCTCTTCTACCGGCATTGCAAGGCGATGCTGGCCGAAGCCCAGGCCGCTGTCGATATCGTGCATAGCTTGCGTGATTCTCCGCGCGGCAGCGTGCGGGTCAGCGTACCGGTGACGATCGCGCAGACGTTCTTGTCGCAGGTGATGCCCGATTTCCTGCACCGATACCCCGAGGTTCGCGTCGTCCTGAGCGTGACGAACCGGGTGATCGATTTGTTCGAAGATGCTATTGACGTCGCATTGCGCGTGCGCTCCGAACCGCCCGTCAATTCGACAATCGTCGCGCGCCCGCTTTGGCGCGCGGAACAGATGCTGGTGGCCGCGCCTTCGCTGCTCAAGCCGAACGCGCCACCGCTTACGCCGTCGGAGCTGGCGCAGTTCGATACCATCGATGTCCCGGCCACCGATGGCCGCCACGTCTTTCGCCTGATTGCGCCCGACGGCACGCGTCACGAATTCGAGCACGAACCGCGCCTTGTGACGGCGGACCTCGGCATGATTCGCGAAGCAGTGCTGCGGGGTGTGGGTATCGCGGCGTTGCCGGATATGATGTACGGCGCGGCGCTGCGTACCGGCCAGATGTCGCCGGTGATGCCCGGCTGGACTTTTCCGACGCCGCAACTCTATGCGGTGTTCTTATCTCGGCAGGGCATGGTGCCGGCAATTCGCGCCTTCGTGGATTTTCTTGTCGAGTCGATCAATGACGGCAATCGCTTCCCGGGAGAATGTCCTCTTCAGCCGGAGCCCACTCGCGAAACAGTGTGACTAATCGCCGTGCGCGCCTAAGTTTCTGACATTGAAGCATGCGCTTGCGATGGTCAGATTCAATCGCCGCTGGCTTGAACGTGCGGTGCTCGGGCGCTATATTGGAATCTCTTCGCTAAGGAGCTGCTTATGCGAAAACTCACGGCCACTTTTATAGTAGGCCTGATAGGGCTAATAGCGCTGTCCGTGTCGAGCACGGCTGTCGCATGCAGCGATACTGCGGATTCGAATGTCTCGACGCCAAAGTAACCGCTAGCCCGAATGTGCCGGCGCGCACACAAAAAAAGGCCTTCATCATTGCGATGAAGGCCTTTTACTTTGTGGGGCTTAGGAAAGAGCTTCGAAACTAGGTACGCGTGTAAATCGTGTCGCGCTACTTGCCGGCTGCCTTCGGCTCGGTGACAAACCCGATCTTCGATAACCCGCCGCCTTGCGCAGCCGACATGACATCGGCGACACGCTCATACGGCACCTTGCGGTCCGCACGCAGGCGCAATTCCGGCTGTGGCGTCTGTTTCGAGGCATCGGCTATGCGCGATGCCAGCGCGGCATCATCAACCTTCTGGTCGTTCCACAGCACCGTGCCGTCCGCTTCGACGGCAACGTCCACGTGCGCAGGCTTTGCGTCCTGCGGCTGGCTGCTCGCCTTGGGCAAGTCGATTTTCACTGCATGGTTGATCGCAGGAATCGTGACGAGAAAGATGATCAGGAGAACCAACATGACGTCGACGAGCGGCGTCATGTTGATTTCGCTCATCATGCCGTCGTCCTCGTCACTGGAGAAGGGGCTCATGGCCATGGCGACGTCCCCTCAGCTCACACGCGATGCAGGCTGCTTGGACCCAGACGCAGACCCGGCAGAGGCCACCGTCGCGGCGCTCGCAGCGTGCTGCGTGGCGAGGCGCAGGCCGTCTCCGCGCTTGCTGGATGCGAGCTTGGTGCCCGTCACGAAGAACGCGTGCAGGCCGTGCGCGAAACGGTTCAGCTTTGTGACAATGGTCTTGTTCCCGCGCGTCAGCGCGTTGTAGCCGAGCACGGCGGGAATCGCGACGAACAGGCCGAATGCCGTCATGATCAGCGATTCGCCGACCGGTCCCGCGACTTGATCGATGGACGTCTGGCCGGTCGCGCCGATGGTCAGTAGCGCGTGATAAATGCCCCACACCGTGCCGAACAACCCGACGAACGGCGCCGTGCTGCCGATCGATGCGAGCACGGCGAGCCCCGCCTGCATCCGTCCGACGCCTTCATCCATGGTGTCCTTCAGGCAGCGTGTGATCCAGTCCGACACGTCCATGCGGTCGTGCAGATGCGGTTGCGTCTGATGATGGTGATCAGCGGCGTCCTGACCGGAAAGGGCGAGCGCGAGGAACGGATTGTCCTGCGCGTTCGAGGAATGGCTGCTCAGCTTCCTGATGCCGTCGGCGAAATCGTCTGAATGCCAGAACGCCTGCTCCGCGTTCTTCGTGAGGCGCTTCAGGCGCACTACGTTCAGGCCCTTCACCAGAATCACTGTCCACGACAGGATCGACATGATCGCCAGCGCGAGCGCGATACCTCGCGTGACGAAATCCCCTTGCGCCCAGACATGCGCCAAGCCGTAGTTTTGCATTGCAGTTCCTGTAGATATCTAGAAATTAGGTCGAATTTTTTTGTGTTATTCAGTGTTCGTTGGAGCGGTCCCGACTGTGGCGCTAGTCGTTCAATCCAAATACGAACGGCTGGGAATACGCAGCGCGGATCGCCACGCCGTCTTCCTTGTAGGGCTTGCATGCGCTTGAGCGCATGGCGTCGAGTGCGGCGTCATCCAGTCGCGACGAACCGCTGCTCTTCTTCAGTTCAATGTTCTCGATCTTCCCCGTCAGCCCGACGACGAACTTCACCAGCGCCGTCCCCGATTCCCCGCGACGCCGCGACAAAGCCGGATAGTCCGGCATCGCGATGTTGCATTCGAGATGCGCGACATCCTTCGGTGCGTTGAGCGCCATGGTCGGACGCCCGATGGCCGGCGCCGCGGCGGCCGGCGCTGCCGCAACAGGCGGTGTGGGCGGCGCGGGAGCGGGCTCAGGCGCGGCTGCCGCCACAGGCGAGGGCGTCGTGGTTTCCGGCAGCGGTGTTGGTGCGGCCGTCACGCGCGGTTGGACGACGGGCTTAGGCCTCGGTTGCGGCTTCGGCGGAGCCGGTTTCGGCGGCGGAGGAACGGGCGTCGACTGAATTGCCACAGGCGCTGCGACCGGTTGCGGCGGCGCGGGACTGATCAGTTCGGCAGTGATTGTCTTGGATTCGATTGGACGCGGCGGCGGCTCGTTACGCAGGGTGAGCACGACGGCCAGCAAACCCGCGTGAATCGCCACCACAGCGACACTCGCGGCAATTACGCGCGGATTGAGGCCTGAGGATTCAATCGAACGGGAGGAGTGAGCGTTAAGCGCCGCGGCCGAATGGCCGGGCGAGATCAGGGGAGACGGCATATCAGCGTGGTTGTACGGCGGCGTCGCCGTACAAACGGCGACAGCCCATGCAGCATGTGAGACTGGAGGACTTCATTTTCGAAAGATGAGCAGAGAAATAAACAGCGTGGTCACGAAACCGATCAGCAATTCCATCATTCCCTCCTTGAACGGGGGTTGGCGGGCTGGCTCAATGTGACCTGGCTTGCGGGCGGAGAAGCGGTGACTACGATTTACACCTGGCAAGGCTGGCGACCCGTGACGATCGGCTTGAATACCGCGCGTCAGAGTGATTGCGTAGTCATTGCAGTAACACGGCAGCGATTCGCGGTGGTCAACACCAGGCGAATCCCCTTTGACCTGGAGCGTGCTTACGCGGCCTTGCGTTCGTAGAACGTCAGCGGTACAGCTTGATGCTGATCGCCACGACTGCCGCAATGCGACGCGCAGCCGCTTTGCAACATCACGTCGCGCACGGTTTCTTCGCATTTGCCGCAGCACATGGCGACGCCCAGTTCGAATTGCAGTTCGTCGAACGTAGCGACGCCATCCGCAATCGAGGCGCGAATCTTTCTGTCCGACACTGACTTGCACACACAGACGATCATGATTAACCGCGATAGCTAACGTTAATGCGAATTATTATCATTCCTTATGCGAAGGTTGGCAATAGGGGTGAACGGTTTTTTTCGGGACGGGGCTGACGGAAAAAAGGGACGGGGCGCTGAGGCTTGTCGCAGAAGGAAGCTGGTCTGTGTAAAAAACTGAAACCGCGTGCCTGAAAGGGGCTTTCCAGCCGCCAAAACGGGCTTTTATGGCCTGGAGATGGGTAAGGGCGCTCGGGACCGTTTAAAGCCGCTTGGAGCCGCGGTCTCAGACCGCCGGGTCGGATTCCAGTGCCAGCGTCCGCCGTGAAGGGATCACGGCGTGTTCGACGGTCACGTCCAGTCCGAGTAGCGAGGCTGCGAGGTGCCGCAGTGCCTGGCCGTCGTTGGTGGAGTAAAAGCGCGGCAATTCGATTGCCTGAGCTTGATCCGTAGCAGGCGCTGCACGCAGTCCAAACGAATCCAGTTGCCGTTCGAGTTGCCGCGCAATCGCGATACTCGTATCGATGAGCGTAAGCCGGTCGCCGGAAATGGAGCGGATAGCCTGATCAAGGAAAGGGTAGTGCGTACAGCCCAGCACCAGCGTGTCGGCGTTAGCGTCGAGCATGGGTTGCACATAGCTTCGCAGTAGCGCAACGAGTTCAGGTGAATTCACGTCGCAGCGTTCCACCGCCTGCACGAGGCCGTGCCCCGGCTGCAGGATGAAGTGGCAATCACTGGTATGGCGTTCAGCCAGCGCTTGAAAGCGCGCGCTGCGTAACGTGACGGCTGTTGCCAGTACGCCCACCACGCGCGTTTGCGACGTGAGCGCCGCTGGCTTGATGCCTGGCTCCACGCCGATCACGGGAATTGGCAAGCGTTCACGGGCTTGAGCGATGGACTGCGAGGTCGCCGTGTTGCATGCAACCACCAGCGTCTTCGCACCCTGAGATACCAGCCATTCGCCGATCGCAAGCGTCCGGTCGGCGATAAAGTCGTCATCGCGTTCACCGTACGGCGCGTACAGCGAATCTGCCACGTAGATCAGGCGTTCGTCCGGCAAGGCGGCACGTACCGCGCGCAACACGGACAACCCGCCGAGGCCTGAATCGAAAATAGCAACGGGCGCGCTCGAACGGAGCGCCTCGGGAGAGGAGCTCACAGCGGAGCTAGCAGCTGAACGAAGGGCGTCGAAGGGCATTGTGGCCGGTAGCTTACTCGTTCTCGCCCATCATGGTTTGCTGATAGTTCTGGATGCCGACCTTCGCCACCAGATCGATCTGCGTTTCCAGCCAGTCGATGTGCTCTTCCGTATCGTCGAGAATTTTCACAAAGATTTCACGCGAGATGAAATCGCGAACCGATTCGCAATACGCGATGGCTTCCTTGCATGTGCTCTGCGAGATCTGTTCTAGCTTCAAGTCGCACTTCAGGATTTCTTCAGTCTCTTCACCGATCAGCAGCTTGTGCAGGTCCTGCAGGTTCGGCAGGCCGTCGAGCATGAAAATACGCTGGATCAGCCAGTCGGCATGCTTCATTTCGCCGATCGACTCGTCGTACTCGTGCTTGCCAAGCTTCTCCAGCCCCCAGTGCTTGTACATGCGCGCATGCAGGAAGTACTGGTTGATTGCAGTCAGCTCATTTTTCAGTTGCTGGTTGAGGTATTCGAGGGCTTTGATATCGCCTTGCATGTTAGTTCCTTGTGTGGGCGTTTCAGCTTTTCAAACATAACCGCTCAAGTTTAAAAAGCCAAGATGAAAAATGGTGTTTTCTGTGCTATTTAACGGGGTTTTCGTCTTTCGACGCAGCGAAATGAGAATGAAAACAGTTCTCTACGCAACAGCCCGAAAATGAAAGAGCCGGGCACGTGGCCCGGCTCTTTTTAGCTCCAATTGCTAAGGCGATAGTTTAAACGGTTGCGACCGGAATCTTGCCGATCTTTGCTTGCCATTCTTTGGGCCCAGTCTGATGGACGGAAGTCCCGGTCGAATCAACAGCAACGGTGACCGGCATGTCCTGAACGTCGAATTCGTAGATGGCTTCCATGCCCAGGTCTTCGAACGCGATGACCTGCGCGCCGCGAATCGCCTTCGACACCAGGTACGCCGCACCGCCCACTGCCATCATGTAGGCGGCCTTGTGCTTCTTGATCGCCTCGATGGCAACCGGGCCGCGCTCGGCCTTGCCGATCATCGAGATCAAGCCGGTCTGCGACAGCATCATGTCCGTGAACTTGTCCATGCGCGTGGCGGTGGTCGGGCCTGCCGGGCCAACGACTTCGTCGCGCACGGGGTCCACCGGGCCAACGTAATAAATCACGCGATTCGTAAAATCGACGGGGAGCTTTTCGCCTTTGGCGAGCATATCGGCAATACGCTTGTGCGCCGCGTCCCGGCCCGTCAGCATCTTGCCCGACAGCAGCAGCGTCTGGCCGGGCTTCCATGCCGCGACCTGTTCCTTCGTCAACGTGTTCAGGTCCACGCGTTGGCTTGTCTGCGTGTTCGCGACCCATTCGACCTTGGGCCATGCGTCGAGCGAAGGCACGTCGAGTTTCGCCACGCCTGAGCCGTCGAGCGTGAAATGCGCGTGGCGGGTAGCTGCGCAGTTCGGGATGATCGCGATCGGCTTCGATGCCGCGTGCGTGGGCGCCGCCATGATCTTCACATCGAGCACGGTCGCCAAGCCACCCAAGCCCTGCGCGCCGATACCCAGCGCGTTGACCTTCTCATGCAGCTCCACGCGCAACTCTTCGATCCAGTCCTGCGGTCCACGTGCGATGACGTCCTGGATGTCGATGGCGTCCATCAGCGATTCCTTCGCCATGACCATCGCTTTTTCCGCCGTCCCGCCAATGCCGATTCCGAGCATGCCGGGCGGGCACCAGCCGGCGCCCATCAGCGGCACGGTTTTCAGCACCCAGTCGACGATGGAATCCGACGGGTTCAGCATGGCGAACTTAGTCTTGTTCTCCGAGCCGCCGCCTTTGGCCGCGATCTGGACATCGACCTTATTGCCGGGGACGATCTCGTAGTGGATCACGGCCGGCGTGTTGTCCTTCGTGTTCTTGCGCGCGCCTTCGGGCGGGCTCACGATGGATGCGCGCAGCACGTTGTCCGGGTTCAGATAACCGCGGCGAACGCCTTCGTTGATCATGTCGGTGACGCCGATGGTGGCCGAACCTGACTCACTCGCCCAACGCACGTCCATGCCCACTTTCACGAACACCGTGACGATGCCCGTGTCCTGGCAGATCGGCCGATGACCTTCCGCGCACATGCGGCTGTTCGTCAGGATTTGTGCGATGGCGTCTTTCGCGGCCGGACTCTCTTCGAGTTCGTATGCGCGGCCAAGTGCCTGGATGTAGTCGAGCGGATGGTAATAGCTGATGTGCTGCAACGAATCCGCAATGCTCTGAATCAGGTCTTCCTGCTTGATGATGGTCATGGCTTGAACGTGTGGGAACGGGTCGTTATCGGGACTGTTTGCGGCGCTTTATGAAGCGCTCGTGAGCGTATTTCTGGTGCTGGCCTAAGCTTATTCGTGCTTACTCGTGCGCCTTCGCGGGCGCGGGCGTGCTGGATGGTTCGTGAAAGTGTTCCGGATGGGTGTGCGTAGTCAGGCGGTCGACCCACGCCATGATCAGCGCCGACGCGAGGAACGCCACATGAATGATCACTTGCCACATGACCGCGTGCTCCGAGTACTGGTCCGGGTTGATGAAGGTTTTCAGCAGATGGATGGACGAAATGCTGATCAGCGCCATGGAAAGCTTGACCTTGAGCACGCCGGCATTCACGTGATCCAGCCATTCCGGCTGGTCGGGGTGGCCTTCCACGCCGAGCCGCGAGACGAAGGTTTCGTAGCCCCCCACGATCACCATGATCAGCAGATTCGAGATCATCACCACGTCGATCAAGCCGAGGACGACCAGCATGATGGCGGTTTCGTCGAGCGTCGTCATATGGGTGACGAGGTGCCAGACTTCCTTCAGGAACAGGACAACGTAGACACCCTGCGCCACGATCAGGCCGAGATAAAGCGGCACCTGGAGCCAGCGGCTCATGAAGATGACTGCTGGAAGGGGCTTCATGGGACGGCGGGGGGAACGGGTGCCGGGGATGTTCGGGGATGCGGACATGAGCGGTGCCGGGTCGTGGAAGGTTGGTCGAATCGAGTACGTGCTTGGGACGTGGCAAGCGCGAAACGGCATTTCGCGCGCATTTTTTGAGAAAGCCCGTCATTGTAGCGCGACGCCGCCGCAGGGTTGCGGGTCAACCCTGACGAAGTCCGCACCCGCTGCAGGCCCCAAAACGTGCTCGCTGGCGGTTCCGTCGCGCGCGAGACAAGTCATCGAGAGACACAATGCCGTAGGGCGCCGCCGCGATCGGCAAGAGTCTGGAAAATACGCCATCGAGACTGCCGTCGACGTGCCGGATGCCTTCCTACCCGCAGCATGGCTGCGATGCGACAGTGCGCGTAACGATTCAAGCTGGAATCCGGACGACGAGTTCAGTTAACATGGCGTGGCACGTCATGGATCGCGCGCGACCGAAGCAGCGTGTGAGCGCAAAGCGCATGATTGCATTGACGCGTTGAAAGCGCCGCATTGTAAAAGTGCCGGTGCCTACGCGTATACCCCGTGGTCATCGAGGAGACTGCGTAAGTAGCGGGTAAGGCGCGCGGCTTATCTTCGCCGTATAAAGTCTGGCGCGCATGCTGCGCTGCACCGAACAGGCAACGCACAGAGGCAGGAGACACGGCACAACGCTTGCAGCATTTGCATCGCGCGTGCCGTCCACGCCTAAAGACATAGCGGCTTCGGAGCTTGGACTCCGGTGTCGCGGTTATCAGATTCACCATCAAAGAAGGGGTTGTCGATGTCTGCGATTGAATCCGTACTCCAGGAACGCCGTATTTTCCCGCCCTCGGCCAAAGCGTCGGCAGGCGCAGCGATTTCTGGCATGGACGCGTACAAGGCTTTGGCGTCTGAAGCCGAACGCGATTACGAGGGCTTCTGGGCGCGGCTCGCGCGCGAGACGCTTAGCTGGCACAAGCCGTTCACAACCGTGCTCGACGAATCGAATCCGCCGTTCTACAAGTGGTTCGAAGACGGCGAAATCAACGCGTCGTATAACTGCATCGACCGTCATGTGGAAGCCGGCCACGGTGCGAAGAACGCGATCATCTTCGAAGCCGATGACGGCACTGTCGTGAACGTCACGTATCAGGATCTTCTGCAGCGCGTCTGCCGCTTCGCCAATGCGCTTAAGAAGCGCGGCGTGAAGAAGGGCGATCGCGTGGTGATCTACATGCCGATGTCGGTGGAAGGCGTGGTCGCCATGCAAGCCTGCGCGCGCATCGGCGCGACGCACTCGGTCGTGTTCGGCGGGTTCTCGTCGAAGTCGCTCAACGAACGGCTGGTGGACGTGGGCGCGGTCGCGCTCATCACGTCGGATGAACAAATGCGCGGTGGCAAGGCGCTGCCGCTGAAGAGCATTGCCGATGAAGCCATCGCAGCCGGCGGGTGCGAAGCGGTCACGAGCGTGATTGTCTACAAGCGCACGGGTGGCAAGACGCAATGGCATGAATGCCGCGATCTCTGGATGCACGAGTTGGTTGAGCATGAAGCAGAGACCTGTGAGCCGGAATGGGTCAGCGCCGAACATCCGCTGTTCATCTTGTACACGTCAGGATCCACGGGCAAACCGAAGGGCGTGCAGCACAGCACCGGCGGCTTTTTGCTGTGGGCCGCGCAGACCATGAAGTGGACCTTCGACGCCAAGCCTGACGACGTGTTCTGGTGTACCGCCGACATCGGCTGGATCACGGGGCATAGCTACATCGCGTATGGTCCGACCGCTATTGGCGCGACCCAGGTCGTGTTCGAAGGTGTGCCGACCTACCCGCACGCCGGGCGCTTCTGGGACATGATTGCGAAGCACAAGGTCACGATTTTCTATACCGCGCCGACTGCGATCCGCTCACTCATCAAGATGGCCGAAGCCGATGCAAAGGTGCATCCGAAGAGCTTCGATCTGTCGTCACTACGCATTCTCGGCACAGTCGGCGAGCCGATCAATCCGGAAGCGTGGATGTGGTATCACGAGAACGTGGGGCGCGGTGTTTGTCCTATCGTCGACACGTGGTGGCAGACCGAAACCGGCGGCCACATGATCACGCCGCTGCCGGGCGCAACGCCGCTTGTGCCGGGCTCCTGCACGCTGCCGTTGCCGGGCATCATGGCCGCTGTCGTCGATGAAACCGGTCAGGACGTGCCGAACGGGCAGGGCGGGATCCTGGTCATCAAGCGGCCGTGGCCGTCGGCGTTGCGCAATGTGTGGGGCGATCCGGACCGCTACAAGAAGAGCTACTTCCCTGAAGAACTCGGCGGCAAGCTGTACCTCGCCGGCGACGGCGCCGTGCGCGACAAGGAGACCGGTTACTTCACCATCATGGGCCGGATCGATGACGTGCTGAACGTCTCGGGGCATCGGCTCGGGACCATGGAGATCGAGTCGGCGCTGGTGTCGAATCCGATCGTGGCGGAAGCGGCCGTGGTCGGCCGTCCCGACGATACGACCGGCGAAGCGGTGTGCGCGTTCGTCGTGCTGAAGCGCTCGCGTCCGGAAGGCGATGAAGCGAAGCAAATCGCCAATGAATTGCGTGCGTGGGTCGCGAAGGAGATCGGTCCGATCGCGAAACCGAAGGACATTCGCTTCGGCGAAAATCTCCCGAAGACCCGGTCGGGCAAGATCATGCGGCGCTTGCTGCGTTCGCTCGCGAAGGGCGAGGAGATCACGCAGGACATCTCGACGCTCGAGAATCCCGCGATCCTGGATCAACTCGGCGAAGCGCGCTGAATTTGGCTTGAGTATCATCCGGCGTGAAAGAGCGGCTCCCTGTTTCAGGGAGCCGTTTTTGTATCCCGGCCGGCGCACGATGTCGATCCCGATTGCCGCTTCTCAAAGCATTTGGTAGATAAGCACATGTCCTCCATTCCACCGCCCGCGAACTTGGCTGCTCCACCGCCCGTTACGGCCGCGATGGCGCGTGCGCATCGGTTGTACTGGCGAACGAATCTTGTGCTGATCTCGGTGCTGATGCTGATCGGCTTCATGGTCTCGTTCGGCATTCCACTGATGGCGACGCGGCTCGCGCACGTGCGTTTCGCAGGTTTTCCGCTGCCGTTCTACTTTGGCGCACAGGGCGCGATCCTGGTGTATGTCGCGTTGATCGTGGTGTATATCGTGCTGATGCAATTCGCCGATGCCCGCCTGCAACGGACCCTTGCCATAGGTAAGACCGAGCCATGAATCGCCGATGAAGCTCACCCATCGACTCATCCGGGCCTACGCGCTTTACACGCTCGGCTTCTTCCTGTTCATCTACGTGATGGCGCGCATCGAGCGCGTGACCGGCCCGGGCACGTGGATCGGCTATGTGTTTTTGTTCGTGCCGATAGCCGTCTATGCCGTGATCGGCTTGTTGTCGCGGACATCCGATCTGGTCGAGTATTACGTGGCCGGGCGGCGCGTGCCGTCCGCGTTCAATGGCATGGCTACTGCGGCGGACTGGCTATCGGCGGCGTCGTTTATCGGGCTGGCCGGGTCCATCTATGCAACCGGCTACGACGGCCTTGCCTACATGATGGGCTGGACCGGCGGCTATTGTCTCGTTGCGTTCCTGCTCGCGCCCTACGTTCGCAAGCTTGCCCGTTACACCATCCCCGACTTCCTCGGCACGCGCTTTTCGAGCAACCTCGTGCGCGGGATCGCGGCGTTCGCGGCCATCCTGTGCTCGTTCGTTTATCTCGTCGCGCAGATCCAGGGGATCGGGCTGATTGCGTCGCGGTTTATCGGTATCGATTTCGCTATCGGGATCTTCTGCGGGCTCGCCGGTATTCTCGTGTGCTCGTTTCTTGGCGGCATGCGTGCGGTCACGTGGACGCAGGTCGCGCAGTACATCATCCTGATCAGCGCCATGCTGATTCCCGTCTCCATGATTGCGCATCGCGAGGGGCTTGGCTGGTTGCCGCAGCTTTCGTATGGACGCTTGCTGGAACGTGTGGAAGTGCTTGAGCGGGCGGTTGAACGCTCGCCCGAAGAAGCCAGGGTCCGCGACGATTACCGGCGTCAGGCGCAGCAGATCCAGACGCAGATCGACGAGTTGCCAGGGTCGTTTCATAGCGAGCAGGCGCGGCTTGTTGAGGAGATAGCGGACTTGCGCCGGCACAACGGGCCGTTGCGCGATATTAGCGAGCGGGAAAGCGAACTGGCGTCGTTCCCGAAAAATCCCGCCGAGGCGAACGTTCAATGGAGCCGCGCCCGCGATGCAATGCTCGAACGCGCTGCGCCGCCGGTGCCGATGGCTGAAGCATTCCCGCCTTCCGACGATGAAAACGCGCGGCTGCACAGGCGGAATTTTTTGTCGTTGCTGCTGTGTTTGTCGCTGGGAACGGCGAGCTTGCCGCATATCCTGACGCGCTATAACACGACTACATCAGTGGCTTCCGCGCGTCGCTCGGTCGGCTGGACGCTGTTTTTCGTCGCGCTGTTTTATGTGAGCGTGCCCGTGCTGGCGGTTCTGATCAAGTACGAGATGCTGACGGGAATCGTCGGGCACAAGTTCGCCGATCTTCCTACCTGGGTCATGCAATGGCGCAAGGTGGAGCCGTATCTGATTCGTATCGGCGATGTGAACGGTGACGGCATCGTGCGCTGGTCCGGTATTCAGATGCAGCCGGATATGGTGGTGCTCGCCGCGCCGGAGATTGCGGGGCTGCCGTACGTGATGTCTGGCTTGATCGCGGCGGGGGCGTTGGCCGCGGCGCTTTCCACCGCCGATGGCTTGTTGCTGACGATCGCGAATGCGCTTTCCCATGACGTCTATTACTGCATGGTCGACAAGACGGCGAGCAGTCAGCGAAGGGTGACCATATCGAAGATATTGTTGTTGGGCGTGGCGCTGTTTGCTTCATATGTGGCTTCGCTCAATACGGGGAATATCCTGTTCCTGGTGGGGGCGGCGTTTTCGTTGGCGGCGTCCGGTTTGTTTCCGGTGTTGGTGCTGGGGGTGTTCTGGAAGCGGACGACGAAGCTTGGAGCGGTCGCGGGAATGCTGGCGGGCTTGAGCGTGTGCGTCTATTACATCATGTCGACGTATCCGTATTTCACGCAGATGACGGGGTTCGCGGGAGCACGGTGGTTTGGGATCGAGTCGATCAGTTCGGGGGTGTTCGGGGTGCCGGCAGGGTTTGTCGTGGCCGTGGTGGTGAGTCTTTTTGATCGGAAACCGGATGCGTATACGAGGGCGCTGGTCGATTACATCCGGCATCCGTGAGGGGGAGATTTGGTCGCAGTCTCCCGATTTTTTGAGGCACCGTGAAACAAAAAACCCGCGTCGGCACAAGGCTCGATGCGGGTTTCGGGTGCTACTCAGCAATGTGAAACGTATTCTGGCGGAGAGACGGGGATTCGAACCCCGGTTAGGTTTGACCCTAAACACGCTTTCCAGGCGTGCGACTTAAACCGCTCATCCATCTCTCCAGCAAGTCGCGGATTATAGCAAACTCCCGCGTCTGTGCCAGCCCCCTTGT
>Ga0302220_10000946_pt1 | contig 23118 bp, 22 predicted proteins | sample II_Palsa_E1_3_FD_194572 | JGI IMG/M metagenome (GOLD analysis project Ga0302220, IMG submission 194572) | Peat permafrost microbial communities from Stordalen Mire near Abisko, Sweden - II_Palsa_E1_3 | ecosystem: Environmental > Terrestrial > Soil > Palsa > Peat permafrost | place: Sweden...
CGGGATAACCCAGCGCCCTGATCGTGGCGGAAATGCAGCGACCATGCTCAAGATAGTGTTCGACAGCGAGCCACTTTTGCTCCTGCGAGTATGCAGGCTTCGAGCGCGCGTAGCCAGCGGGCAAGTCGAGGTGCTGTTCGAATTCCCGATGCCAGCTCTTCAGGGCATTCTCGGTCGGATAGCCAAGCTGACGGATGGTCGCCGCTACTCGTCGGCCCAGTTTGATGTACAGCCTGACTGCGCGGATGCGGTCTTCGTATGAATACATGAACTACCTCCTGGTAGTCCAAGCTTTTGTCCGCATCCCCCAACATGTCTCAAGAAGTCATTTTTCGCGCACGTGCCAATAGTATTTACTCGCGTCGTGGTTGTACGCATCATGTCTATCGCTGAGTTGAGGTCGGGCTTTTCTCGTTAATCTGAAGTGCAAATCCCCAACCGGTCGTTTAAAAACTGAATCCTCGAAGTAATCGCATCCGGTGCGGGGACGTGGCGTGTGCCGTCGCACATTGGAAATTTGCGGCGGCCAACCACGGCGGGATGCTAGGAACGTACTACGTCTCATGTATCGACCAGCAAGTTGGAGCTAAAAATGCAAGATGAAGGCAAAAAGTCTGTTCCTCGACTTTGGCTGCTGAAGAGCCTGCGCAACCACCGGATCTCGGTCGGCAACGACGCGGCACCCACGATTGAGAAGGACTCGCGTCCTGCACGCTCGATGTGTTCGGCGGCAAGCGCCGCACGGTCGAGCGCCTGCGCCCCCAGGCCGACAACGCGCGCTACGCCGCACAGGCGGCCTACGTGACTTTGTCCGCCAATGTCGTCACGCCGGCATCGCGCGCGCCGCCTATCCGAACTCCCGCACGGTTGTGACCGTCGCTGAGTATCGGCCGCTTCTTCGTATCCACCGTTTCCATCGATGGTTCTCTTGATTCACATCAGAAAAAGAAATTGAGGTTCGTGAGCAGGTTAACGGCGTGCCCTGTGGCGGCGGTGTACGTCACGCTCGTGGGGTGGTCGACGTAGCTCACGCCAATCCCTGCATAGATACCTCGTGACAGATGAGCATTATACGAAAGCGTGACGGCCTTGCTGTCGCGGTGAGCCATTTCTCCGGCATTGATTGCGGAATCCACAAGATATTTGCTGAAGATATTGTCAGTCGCAACTAGCGACACCATGTCCGTCGGCCGGCTCTCCATCAACCCGATCCCGTAAAGACGAAACTCGTAATATTGCGTGAACCGGTTCAGGTTGGGCGGAGCATACATGGCGGAGAAGCCCGCATATACGCCCCGATACGCTGCGCTTGGATGGTCACTGACCTGCCAGAGTTGCCGATCCCCGAGAAGATAAAAAAACCGGTTCCCACCGGTTCGCGTGCCCGGAAACTCGTCGTTTTGGTAGTCGCTGGTATTGTAAGCTCCCCCCCCGCGCAGCCAAGTCATCGGAGAGCCCGATGAGGCCGATCGCTGATAGCCAATCTCGTCCAGATAAATTACGCCGGTGTTGGGAGTTCGCCAATCAAAACCGGTTCGGTTGTTATCCACCTCAGCCACCGGACCGTCGGGGTCGACCGCACGCTGCAAAGTCGCTTTCGTATATAAGCTCGGCGAAAAATTGTACCTGAGCACAACGCCAGGTGTAGGCGTCGTCGCGGAGTCAAGGCCGCCTTGAGTGGGAATGCTCGCGGACGAGCCGAACACACTCGCAGCCAAAGTGCCGCCAACATACGGTCCAACAAATTCGAACGTGCTGTGTAGCAAGCCGATCTTCAACTCGACACGGCGGTCAAACATCGTCTGATAGTAGGTGAGTGCACCAATGCCCAACCTCGTCGGGCCTCCCGGGTTCCATGAGTACTCTTGCCCCATGCCGATCGCAGTAATCTGGCCGTCAGGAATACCGAAGCGACTTAGATCGTAAGTGACAATCAACCAGGATGTCGTGCTGTAGCTAGGTCGCTGGCCATTGTATGTCTGCGTGGTTCTCGAGGCGCCTTGTGAGTTGGGCAGGATATTGTCCGCGAAATTATTGAGGTCGAATGCAAGGAACCCAATCCCATAGCTCGCCAGTGTGGATCGTATCCCGCCAACGTCGTTGAGGATGGTGTCCGTCGTTCCTGGAAGGGTTACATTGACACCTTTCTCCTTTAGTGAATCTGGATCGACAGGCGTGCTCGTTACGTCTTGCGCAGTAGACGTCGCTTGTTGGCAATGCCCTGCGATGGAAAAACCTCCAGAAGCTATAGCGACTGCCATGGTAGCGACCCGAAGCTCGGTAATGGGCAGGTATTGGTTCTTCATGACCTTATAATCCACGATTAAAAAGTGACGAGTTTAAATTTAGATGACTCGTAATACTGAAAATGTGGCTTAGGTAGCTTGATCGCGAGTGCGTCGTCTGGCAAATTGAGCGTCAGTTATCTTTTTTTGTCGGGCAGCAGAACGGGAAAACCTGAAAAATCCTATGCTTGAATGGTAAAAAGGTGCCTAATTGCTCGCCCAGCGGAACGGACTTTCGCCTTACTTCGGTTTTGACCTTTCCATCTTCAGAGAAGTGTGCCTCTCCGTCTGAGTGATGAGCGTACTTTGCCAGGTGACTTGTTCGCACACCACCAGTGTGTTTCATCTGCCCTTTGGCGATCATTTGCAGGATCTCGATACCACTCAGAATGACACACGCGCAGCGGAAGTCCTTGAAGCCGAGCATCGGTCGGATGATGCGTTTGATGGCCCAATGGTTCTGCTCAACGACGTTGTTGAGATACTTGAACTGACGAATCTTGATGGGTGTGTCGCATTCGGCGTTCACAGCGTGCAGCGCGGCCAGATTGGCTCCGCTTTTGTCGATTGTCGCCGTCTCGGATGCGCCGTTTTGCTGGATCGATTTTTCGAAATAACACGGGGCAGCCTAGCTCACAGAAGAAAGTCGACCGTGTACCTTCCTTGTCCACGGCCCGGTAGAGGCACCTCCATTCACCTCGGATCTTCACGTAGGTCTCGTCCATCCTCCAGCTTTTGCCATCTGCTCGTTTGCAATGGCGGAACGCCTTTTCAAGCACGGGCAGGAGCTTGATGGCCCAGCGGTGCACTGTGGGATGATCGACCGCAATTCCACGCTGGGCCATCATTTCCTCGAGATGACGCAAGCTAAACAGATTGGCGATGTATCAACACACGCAGGTCAGGATCACTTCCAGCGGATAGTGCAGCCGTTTAAGCACGCGTGCCACACCCGGATCCAGTGCCTTCATGCGAGTAAAGGAGCAGCAGCCATCGATACGGCTCAGCTCAGCGGTTAATAAAAGAAAGGCAAAGCAAGTGCGGCAGCCGATTAAATTTGAAACGGATACAATCAAGTGATTGCATCGAGTGGAACAGTATCAATTGTGATCGCGAAATTCAAGGACGTCAAAATAGCGTTTCTCGGTTTTCCACTTGGCTGCTTGTACACCGGACTTTGTCTGGCGATAGCGCTACCATCGACTCGACGTGACAGTTTCATTGAAGCGACGCTATGGCGCGGAGCACGCAAAAGAAAGCGTTATTCAGAAAATAGGGCAACCGGGCGGCATGAACGCAGATGCCGATGAACGACCGATATTCAGCGCTGGCGCAACTGCATAAGCTGCGTGCGTACGTTGCCGTGGCCGACCACGGCAACGTACATCGCGCCGGCGAAGCGTTGCATCTGTCGCAGCCTGCCGTAACGCGCGCGGTCCTGCATCTGGAAGGGGCGTTGGGTATGGCGCTATTCGAGCGCACGACCCGAGGCATGGTGCTCACGCCGGTCGGACGCAGCGTGTACGGGCGTGCGCAGGGCGCACTGGGAGAGCTGCGCTTTGTGGGGGCGGAGATTCTCAAGCGACGCGCGTCCGCAACGGCGGACGTGCCACGAGAGCGGCTTTCCACATCGGTGACCGAGGGAATGCTGGCGACGTTTCTGGCCGTTGCACGCGGCGGCAGCGAGGCGGCGGGTGCTGCGCTTATCAATTTGTCGCAACCGGCCGTCAATCGCAATCTACGTCAACTGGAGCATGTGGCGGGCGCGCCGCTGCTCACGCGCTCGGCACGCGGTACGCGCTTGACCGACGCTGGCGAACTGTTGTTGCAACACGCCAAGCTCGCGCTGGCCGAGATCCGCGCGGCGGCTGAGGAGCTGGCGTCGCTGCAAGGTGAACTCGACGGGCACATCGTGGTTGGAGCGCTGCCCGTGTCGAGTGGGTATCTGGTTCCGCAGGCGGTGGACCGCACCCTGCGAGACCATCCCGGTTTGCGCATCAGCATCGTCGACGGTACTTACGAAACCTTGAGCCACGGTCTGCAATGTGCGGATGTGAGCCTGATCGTCGGTGCGTTGCGGTGCGCACAAGACGAGCCCTATTCGCACCACGAGCCGCTGTTTGAAGACTCGTTGAGCGTCGTCGCGCGCGTGGACCATCCTGTGCTACGACGCGTGAACTGCGGCAGTCTGCGCGATGTGAGCGACGAGGCGTGGGTGGTTCCGCTGCCAGGCACTCCGAGCCGTGTAGCGTTCGAACATGCTTTTCGCGCAGCCTCGGTTGAGCCGCCCCGCGCGCAATTGCAGGGCAACAGTCCGGCCATCGTGCGCGCGCTGCTGCTCTCGTGCGACCGGCTGGCGTTACTGTCCACGCGCCAGGTGCAGCAGGAACTGCGACAAGGCATCCTGACTGTGGTGCCGGTCGACGTCACTCAGACGCGCCGCACGATTGGGTTGGTCCGGCTGCGCAACAGCAAGCCATCGCCCGGCATGGCTGTATTGATCGAGGCGTTTCGTGAACTGTCGCGCGTATAAGCCTGCCCGCCGCGTTTTGCGTCCGATCGTTTGCGTCCGGTCATCAGCAAAACGCATCGCTGCCACCGCGAACGGTATTGGTCAGGATCGCGCATGCACTTTATGCTGCCGCGGTGAGGCTTGGTTTACAGGCAGCCCGGCCGGCAGCCCTATCAATGACACTGAACGTCTATGGATGCCCAACACGTCTTCTCGGAGCGGGCCGCCGCAGCAATCGGGTCTGGTCGTTAGCGCATACTCGGCGGACTTCGTCTGGCGCGATCGCGTTGCCCGCCAAGCACGGCTTTCGCATGAAAGTCGTCTGCCTGTCGTTCGGCGAGCGCGGCGAATCGGCCAAGCTCTGGCGCAAAGGCGCGATGACCATCGACAAGGTCAAGGACGCGGACCGGAAGGTTCGAGCCAGGCCAAGGTCGGTGGCTCCTGCGCTTTCCACAATGGTGCGATGTCGGTACCTTCCAAGCGAGGCTCCAGCCGGAAACGCACCGTAGCGAGTAACAGCGGTTTTGACAAATTGCCGATACTTGAGACGATGCGTAGGCGGAAAGGTGACTCGATCAGAAAGCAGCCGATGGATTTTGGGCCTGCTTGGCGAAACGATCCCATGCGGCAAAGGGTTGGGCGAGATGTTTGCGATAGAGTGACGCGCAGCGGATGCCGCTTGATCGCGAAGTGCTGCGGGATCAATCCGACGCTTGACAGGATAAGCCTGCGTACGAACAGGCTTCGCGGAAGCCACGCACGCCCCGCCGCTTTTGCAACAGGACGTCGAATTCGGAACCGTGCTCATCAACCGCGCGCTATAGCAGGTAAGGCTCACCGCTCAGTGTCACAAACATTTCGTCGAGATGCAATGTTGCGCCCGGCCTACGGCGAGCAGCCTTGACGCGATGCGAGAAGTCCGCGCCGAACTTCTCGCAGCAGCGTCGGATTCTCTCGTCGCTGACGACTACGCCTCGCTCGAACGGGCGTTCTCCGACGTCGCGCAGGCTCAACTGCAGCCGGAAATACCAACGAGCCGCGCAACTGATGACGACCGCGGGGAAGCGGTGACCGTGGTAAAGCGATTTTGTATTCTTCATCGCAAGATCTTACGTCACAGGCCCAGCAACTTGACAATTCCTTCTTGTGCGCCAATCAAAAAGGTGTTGAATTATGCAGAACAGCGGTGTGCCACCGAACCAATCGGTTAGATTTGGTCCATTTCAACTGGAGCGCGGCCGCCGCGAACTGAGCCGCTACGGCGCGCAAGTGAAGCTCGGTAGCCGTGCGCTCGATCTGTTGGTGGCGCTTGTCGATCGGGCGGGCGAAGTGGTGAACCGCGACGAACTCGTTGCGCTTGTCTGGCCCACAACGGTCGTCGAGGACAGCAGCCTGCGTGTCCAGCTTAGAGCACTACGAAAAGCGCTCAATGACGATGGGTCTGGCGTGACCTACATCGTCAACGTATCGGGCCGCGGATATAGCTTTGTCGCGCCCATTACTCTGGTTGCGCAACCAGTCGAGCGGTCAGCACGCGGCACCGAGCTGTCTTTGCCGGTCAACAACCTCCCTGTGCGTCTGACGCGCATCATCGGTCGCGACGATCTGATTCGTGCGCTCGTCCAGCAGCAGCAGCAACGCCGGTTTGTGACGATCGTCGGCCATGGCGGCGCGGGCAAGACCACGGTCGCAATCGCCGTTGCCAGGCAGCTAGTGGACGCATACGAGCACGGCGTTCTGTTTGTGGACCTGAGTCCGCTGACGCAGCCGCGCCACGTGGCGAGCGCCATCGGCTCGGCGCTCGGCATATCGATCACCTCCGACGACGCGATGCAGGTCCTCGGCGCGTCCCTCGCGCAATGCCATTTGCTGATCGTCCTCGACAACTGTGAGCACGTCGCCGAGTCGGCCGCCAACATAGCGGAGGATTTGCTCAAGCGCGTGCCCGGTCTGGGCATCCTGGTCACGAGCCGGGAGCCTCTTGCTGCAGAAGGCGAATGGGTGCATCCGCTTGGAGCGCTTCCGGCACCCCCTGCGCAAGCGGAGCTCAGTGCGGCATCTGCCATCGTTTTCCCTGCGCTTGAGCTTTTTGTCGAGCGAGCCAAGGCTAGTATCGATACCTTCGAGCTCAAGGACACCGATGTCGCCGTTGTTGCGGCACTGTGCCGCCGGCTGGACGGGATCCCGCTTGCGATCGAGTTCGTGGCCGCCCGAGTAGGGCAGCTTGGCATTCGTGGGATCGCGGATCGTATCGAAGACCTCCTTGCGTTCCCCGCGAATGGGCGGCGGACCGCGGTGCCGCGTCATCGCACGCTGCGCGCCCTGGTGGAATGGAGCTACCGGCTGCTCGACGATGACGAGCAAACGGTGCTCGCTCGTCTAAGCGTTTTCAGCACCCCGTTTACGCTGGCGAGGGCCGTGGCAGTCGTCGCGGATGAAGGGCTGCCGGCCCAACGCGTGGTCCAATGTGCTTTGGCCTTGGTCGGGAAGTCGCTCCTGACAACCGATTCTGACGGGCGCATTCAGCAGTACAGGCTGCTCGAGATCACGCGGGTTTTTGCGGTGGAGTGCTTGCATGCCACGTCCGGTTACGATGATACCTGCGCGCGGCACGCGCGCCTGATGATCGACGTGATGCATGCCAGCCATCGTGATTGGGAGGAGACGCCGACAGCCCTATGGATGGCAACGTACATGGGTACCCTGAGCGATGTTCGGGCTGCGATAGCGTGGGCCTATTCCGCTCACGGCGACGCTTTGCTTGGTATCGAACTGACGAGGCTGGTGCTGATGTCAGTTCAGTTTCCGCTACTTGATGAGGTTCGCGCACTCGCTCAGCAATCGCTTTCAAGTATTTCGAAGGGCTCGACCATCGATGCGCCAAGAAAGGCCAGAATCGAAGCGCAACTCCTCAACATCTTGCGGATGACCAACGGCAGGGCGCCCGAGACTCAACCCGAATACAGCGAACAATTCGAGAAGGCGGAGCGTGATGGGGATACGACGGAGCAAGTTGCCTCGCTTTACGAATTGTGGAGTAGCCAGTTTGGAGGTGGCAACTACCTAGCCGCGGTGAAAACCGCGGAGCGCGCCCGTGCGATTGCATTGCGCGCACGAGACTACAAAGCCGGGCTGCATTCGGACCGGATGCGGGCGCAAACGCTTCACTTTATGGGCGAGCACGCCGTCGCATCGGAACTTGCGCAGCGCGTGCTTGCCAACGCGCACGTCAAACTGCCGTTGCGTTACAGCAGCTGGGTGGATCGCCGTGTTTCGATGCGCATCATCATCGCCCGCATCCTTTGGATGAGGGGGTTCGCGGACCAGGCAACGATGGTGGCGCAAGAAGCCGTTCAAATTGCCTCCACGGATCACGTCATTTCATTGTGCATGGCTATTAGCTTTGCGGCGTGCCCGATTGCCCTGTGGCGTGGCGATCACGTCGAAGCGCTAGCGCTGGCGGATCGGCTCGATGCCCATGCGCAGAAGCATGCGCTCACGCATTGGCGCGACTGGAGTGCTCAATTTCAGCATGCGCTGCGCCGGGTTACGGAGGCAAGCCACGCAGGAACGGCCGCGCGAGTCGCTTTCAACAACAGGCCGCTTGATGTGATGCAACGCGATATCCTTGCCACTTTTTCCGACGCCTACGTCACGGACGAAGTCTTTGAGCGTGTTGATAGCGGGTTGGTGGGCTGGTGCGGGCCGGAAATCTTGCGGCGTGTCGGCGAGAGATGCCCGGCAAAGACGCCGATGGAGGCGGCGCGCGCAGATTCGATGCTAAATCGCTCGCTCCAGATGGCGCTGGGCCAGGGCGCACTGGGATGGGCTCTACGTTCGGCAATGAGTCTTGCGCGTCTGCGAGCCGAGCATGGTGCAGTTGCTGAAGCGCGCACCGTGTTGTCGTCGGTTTATGACCGGATTACGGAAGGGTTTGAAACAGCCGACATGTGCGCCGCGAAAGCGCTCCTTGCGAGTATGAGTGCGAACACCCAGGATGCGGCTACGTCGTCGACATCCGCCGATTCAAAAGGGCGCGCCTGATGCGCATTTATCGAACCGGTTGACGCGAGGGTCCGCGAGGCGCGCCTAGCAAAAGGGCAACACTCAGGACGAGCGTCGCAGCGATGGCGGAAAACATCTTCGTTGGACCGACACTGTGCATGAGCGGCAGCAAAATCGGCGGAGCGAGAACGGCGCCCACTCGATTGAGAGCCCACCCTCTGGACACCGCGCTAGCCCGCGAACGTGTCGAGAAAATCTCGCCGGTGTATACGTTCAGGATGGTTACATAGAATACGCAGAACAGCATAAAGACAAAGCCGGCTGCGACCAGGATCACCCGTGAATCACCCGCACAAAAGAGGTAGCCGGACGCGATCATCACGATCGCACAAAGCGTCAACGCTGTTCTGCGTGTGACGAGATCAACCACTGAGGCCGCTGCGATTGTGCCGATGAAGGGGCCGAAAAAGCTCAGGGCAACGTACAACAACGCATCGGCTAGTCGATAGCCCTTTTGCATGAGCACCGCGCCGGAAAGAAGCGGGAACGCGACGGTGGACCATGGGCTCAGGAAGAACAACAGACCGAAAAGCGCCGGTTGAAGCGTTTGATAGGGGGCAGTTGGCAGCTCGTCGCCAGCGCTTGCATCATGTGTCTGGGCCAGCGGGGTCCAATCATGACGATTGCGTAGCAAGACGGCCGATCGTTCGAGCCGCGCACAAGCGGCTTCAGCGAGCGCGTCATATCCGCATGCCTTGAGCCAACGCGCTGACTCCGGCAGAAACAGGAAGGCGATGGCGGCCAAGGCAGTGCCTGCGCTACCGAACAGGAGGGTCCATCGCCACGCCTCGATTCCCATGGGTTGAAGGGGCGTCAGCCAGCGGATCAAAAAGATGCCACCTACTGGTGCGAGGGTTGCCATCGCCATCATCACAAAGATCAGTGTGCCACGCCGCCGCGGGGGCAGGATATCAGTCAAATAGGCGACCACCAACGGCCAGTAGGCACCTATTGCGAGGCCTGACAATCCGCGACAGACAATGAGGACCGGCAGCGTCTTGGCGGCTGCGCCGCACGTGGAGGTTACGGCCAGCCATACCAGCACCCCGACGAGGATTTTTTTGCGGCCCGTCCTGTCGGCAAGATAGCCTGACAGTGGCGCGCCGACAGCGGCCCCTATGTAGAGCGAAGCGAGTAAAAGCGAGAGTTGTAGAGAGCTTGCCGTGAGAGGCGGCGCGGAAAAAACCGCAGAGAGCGCGTTCCCGAGTGCAATCTCGAAGACGTCGAAGAAAAGTCCGACCGCGCATAGGGCGACAATGAAAACATGCAGGCGCGTGATCGGGAGTCGATCCAGACGCGCGGCGATATCGGGTTGTGCCACTTGCGAGTGTATTTTTTGTTAAGAGAACGTGGTTATGACAACGATAACGTTGCCAACAGATCGCAAAACAGGATCAGTTTAACTTAAATCTATTTCAATTCAATTTAACTTCTTTCGCTATTGAAATAGTCATACGGATTGTGCTGATTCTTTTTCTGGCAATGTGTCCTGACTTCTCCAGTTTTCACGAAATCTCACAGGTTTTCACTGGACCGATGCAGCACGATATACCAGCATTGCTTCAGAAGTTCGCAGTTCGCCAAGAAATCCCTGCAGGATGAGGTTATAAACATAACCGGGTACCCGCGATGATTCGAATTGGTCGGTTTGAGCTGGATCCGGAGATGCGCACGCTGAACTGTGGAGCTGCGCGTGTACATATTGGTGCACGGGCGTTCGATGTCCTCACGTTGCTGGCCACCGCGCGTGGCCGTCTGGTAACCAAGGACGAGCTGATCCGTCATGTCTGGCCGGACACGATCGTCGAGGAAAACAACCTGCAAGTGCATTTGTCGGCGGTACGCAAGGCACTCGGAGCCGACCGGGATCTGATCGTGACGCTGACCGGGCGCGGCTATCTGCTAGTGGGACGCCCGGCGGACGCGACGCCAATAGCCATGGCAGAGGCGGCTGACGCGCAACGCCAGCGGCAGTGCGTCGCCGAAAATCTGCCACTGCATGTGGGCGAACTGTTTGGTCGGGATGCCGTAATTCAGGAAATCGCCGACATTCTGCAGCAGGCCCGTGCGGTTACGCTGGTGGGCGCCGGCGGTATTGGCAAGACGTGCCTCGCGACTGTCGTCGCTCGGCACGTCGCGGACCGGTTCGCGGATGGCGTGCACTTCGCTGGATTGGCGGCCCACTCGGACGAGGCAGCGGTTCTGAGCGCGGTGGCTGCCGCCTGCGGTTTCGTATTTGCAGGCGGCACGGTGACCGCCGCGCGGATCGTTGCTGCGCTTGCAGGCAAGCATTGTCTCCTCGTACTCGACAATGCCGAGCACGTAATCGATGTCGTTGCCGATCTGACTGAAGTCCTGACTCGCCACAGTCCCACCTTGCGCGTGTTGACAACCAGCCGTGAACCGCTGCGTGTTGCTGCCGAATTGGTGTTCCAGGTGCAACCGCTGGACGTTCCGCTAATCGACGCCCAGTGCCACGAGGTGCTGGCGCACTCGGCCGTGCGGCTATTTTTACACCGTGCCAGAACGCTTCAGCCGCGCTTTGCCGATGACGCCGCAAGTGTATCGCTGGTCGGGGAAGTATGCCGTCGGCTGGACGGGATACCACTCGCCATTGAACTGGCCGCTGCACGCGCGGCGACGCTCGGCATAGACGGCCTGCATCGCAGGCTCGACGAGCGCCTAACGATGTTGACCGGCGGACGCCGGACGGCGTTGCCGCGTCACCAGTCGCTGCACGCCACATTCGACTGGAGCTACGCATTGCTGACCCCGGTGGCCCGAGCCGTCTTTCGGCGGCTGAGCCAGTTCACCAACGGGTTCCTGATCGAAGAGGCGTGTGCGGTCGCAGTCGATGACGAAATCAGCCCGACGCTCGTAATGACGAGCGTCGGGGAGCTGGCCGAAAAATCGCTGCTGAGGGTCGAGTTGGAAGGCATGCTGACCCGATACCGGCTCCCTGAATCAACCCGTGCATATGCGAAAGAAAAGCTGTACGACGAAGGGGAGGCTCAGCGAGTCGCTGCGACTCACGCGCGCTGGCTGCAACAACGCTTCAGCCAACAAGGGACATTGGCGGCATACGTCAAGACCGGCGACACTCTGGACGGTCTGCGCGACGCGCTTGACGATGCACGCTGTGCGCTCGACTGGGCGTTCTCCCCAGACGGTGATGATCGGCTCGGCATCGAACTCACAGGTGCGTTGGTTGAAGCGTTGCTCGCATGGTCGTTAATCGCCGAGTGCTGTACGCGCGCCGGCCGCGCCTTGGCGGTGCTGGAGAGGATGCCCAGGGGCACGATCGACGTGGCATGCGAACTGCGGCTTCGCGCGGCGCTCGCCTCGGCGCTGCTTTTTACGCGGGGGCTGGTGAGTGAGGTTACGCGCCTGTGGCTCGAAGTGCTGTCGCTTGCCCATGAGGAGCACAACGACGAGTTTCAGGCTCGCGCATTGTGGAGCTTGTGGGCTGCGACGATGTCTGGCGGGCAGATTCACGCTTCGTTCAGATACGCGACGTTATTTCAGATGCTCGCCGACAAGCGCGGCGTCGAATCGCTGCGGATACTTGCTGATCAGGTCGTCGCGGTCTCGCTTCACTGTTTCGGCGAACATGCGGATGCCCGTGTCCTGCTGGACAGCGTGTTGACCCGCCTGACGGCGCAAAAATATAACGTGTTCCGGCCTGGTGGATTCCGCGTCGATCTCCTGGTCGCCGCCAACGCGACCCTCGCACGAATTTTGTGGGTACAAGGTCATCCCGACCGGGCCATGGCCTTGATCGACGCGACAATCGATTCGGTTCGCAGCGATATGCAAGAGCGGTCACTAGGCCGCATAATCGTTTCCGTAGCGGTGCCTCTTGCTTTGCTGTCCAGAGATCTACCGACCGCGGCCCGCTACCTCGAAATTCTGCGCGCACAGGCGACATTGCACCGGTTCGAATTCTGGCACGAATGCTGCGATTGCCTAAGCGGGCATCTGGATATCCTGAGCGGACGCGCCGCAGGGGGCTTGAAGGTGCTCGACACAACCCTCGCTGCGCTGCAGGGACGGGGCTCCCACCTAGCGCTGACGCCGCTGCTCGGCGTCTACGCGGAGGCTCGAGCCCATGCGGGACACACTACCGAGGCACGGCGGCTTCTCGTCAAGACGCTCGCGTACTGCAACGAAAACGGCGAACAGGTATTCAGCTCGGATATCTGGCGAATCCTGGGTGTGATCGCGCTACTTGAGGCGCGCGCGGCTGCCACACAGGGATTGTCACCAAACGAACATGAGGCTGATGCGCAAACTTCCTTTCTGCGCGCGATCCGGATTGCACAACAACAAGGCGCACGGATGTTGGAGCTGCGGGCAGTGATCACACTTGCACAACTCCGACACGCGCAGGGACGCAGCGACAAAGAAGCGATCCGGCATCTGGGTTCGCTTTGCGCGCTGTTTCCGAGTACATCGGCGAATCTCGATGTTCGTACAGCCTACGCGCTGTTCGACGAACTCGGTGGTTCTGATGCATCGAACGCCGTGCGGCCGTGGACATTGCCGAGTACAGTGACGGGTTCGCATACTTCCGAAATACCCCGCGCAGCTGGTGGTTCTGATGTGATGGATGACACCCTTCCTTCGGGGTCTGAGGTTTGCCCACATCTCAAGAAGAGCACGTCACTCGCTTGATTTAAAGATCCGATACATCTCGGTGATTTTTTCGTGCAGGGCAAGAAAGCCACGGCGCATGACGGTTGGTCCGGGCGGGCGATCACGCTTGCGACTCAGATATCCGCAGAGCCTGGCGATCCACAGCACGACCTGAGTCAGCGATAGGGCCTCGTCAGGCAGTTTGGTAGTACCGTGGACGCGGCAGTACAACGCGCGCCATTCGATCGGCTGCCGCGTGTCGCAATGTCGGCATCTGACGTGATATCGCGCCATCACAAGTCTCGGGCATCCGGCTTATGTAAATAGCCGATCGCATTGCCGTGTTGCCGAATCGCTTTTCGTCAGGGCAGGGCTTCTCATCAGGCGCCGCAACGTCTTCCTCATTTGTTGGCACAGTGAACGTCAAAAGGCGACACAACTGACGCCAGAATCGACAGGCCCGCGTTAGATGGACGACTACGTCCTGGGGAGCGAGGGCGGTATACCGCGTCCCCGCGCCGAATCTGCAAGCCACTCAGGGCGCAAATGGCCTGGCGAGGCGAAACACCTAGTGCCCATAATTGATCGCCGTAGCGACCCGATGTAGCGTCGCACCAACAAACCGTTACCGATGTCGGGGAACGTCTCTCTAGTATTTTGATTAATGCCGAAGCAGGCGATCGAGGTACCACACGACTCGATTCCAGCTCCCTAGCTAAACGCTCGTCCAGTAGTGTTGAGGGATTCTTCCGCTCGTCAAAGCGCGGCGGTGACGAAATCAGAGCGAGCATGGCTAGCGTTTGCTGCCATGCATGATGATTCGGGAAGTCATTCATTGTTTATCTCCATATCGCGTACGCGTCCGGATGGCCCGTCGCGTTCCCGAAGATTTCCACGTTTTGGTATCTAGGGACCGCCGATGTTCCTTGCGCTGAAAAGCCTGTCCGAAGTCTTTCTCCACGTGCTGCCTGCGTTGCGAGGCGTCTTTGGCCGCCGCGTACTAGCCTTTGGAGCACTTTCCACCGAGCGCTATCAGACACGATGTCTTCAATAGACACTCAACCAATAATAAAATGAAGATCGTCTTGGAGATCACGTAGACCGACGGAAGAGCCGATGCAACCGCGAGAACGCTCACACCGCACAAAAATGCAAAAATGGTCCTGCCTGCTCGACTGTCATAGATCGCCGCGCGACCGACGAGCAGCCAGATGAGTTTGGCGATGAAGATGGCGCAGAGCCGCAGGTTGTCCGTGGCCGTCCCGATCTCAGCCCATGTCTCGAACACAGACCATGAGCAGACGCACAGAATCCAGAATGTCGTGACCTTTCCCACTTTCGAGCGCGCAACCGGTTGATTGTTGCCCGCTGGCATCCAAGGGTATTCCGCGAAAGCCGTATCGACGTTGTCACTCTGTACAGCTATGGACTTGCGCTCTATCTTCATGGATGGAGGTTCCCAAGTAGAAAAGATGCAGCCAACAGTCAACGTCAAAACGGCATATCGACCACGCAACAGGTCGCTCCATCCGATGCCCTTTACATCTCTCGTTTGACGACCGGCGCCGAGTCTCGATCAACAGCCTGAAGGTCATTGTGCGAGTTCTCTTCTTAAGAGTCGTGAACCACAGACATTAATTAATGTGGACATTTGTTAACGACTTTGTGTTGGTTGGAATACGTGCGTGGGGTGGGAGGATCGAGAGCAGCGATTACATTGGAGACACGGTTTAATGTGCTCAATCAAACTGCCCGATGTGATGCGGAGTCCTGGGCGCGGGAGAGCACCTCAGATCCGAGGAAGGCCACCCTTGATGTACCTCCAGGGGATGGTCAACTGCCGCGTAGCAATTCATTGAATGCCGCCGCCCCAATAAAATACCGTGGTTCTTCAGAAGAATTAACTCGCGAATCAGGACTTTTATCTCCATTCGGCTCTAGGCTTCAATTCATCGGACTAATCCCCGGGGACTATATCCAATAGCCCGAGGGTTTCACGAGACCGAACGGTGCGCCGTTGGGATCTGCCCGACGAAGCTTGCAGAGGTCGGCGCCCGCCTAAACGTCAATCGGAGCGGCACTGCGAAGCCATTCGTGCTGGTTTATGACGCAATCCGATCTTTGATTTGGAAAACAAAATGAATTTGGAAGATGAATCACGAGGCGAGTCGGTGTCGAACAGGGTCGCTGGGATCGAGATACCACAAAGTGCGATCGCGCGGGAGGCCTATAAGACAGCCGCGATACTGTTACCGGACGTGCTGAGCGGCCATGCCCAGCGCGTATTCGTCTTCGCCGCACTCACAAGTCAGCAACGGCGACCCGCTTGCGACTTCGATCTTCTTTACGTGGCTGCAATGTTTATGACCGTTGGCCTTAACCTTATTTACGCATTTTCCCAGCGGCGATATGAGGTAGATAGCGCGGAAGCGGTCCAGCAGTTCCTCGCGGAGCACGACATCTCGGATTCGGCAGCATTGGATGTGTGGTACGCCGTTGCGCTGCACACGACCCACGGCATTCCAGATTACGCGTCGCCGCTTGCGGCATCGCTTGCAGCCGGCGTCCATATGGATCTCTTCGGCGAACGGGCATCTGCCGTCTCGCACGATTTGGAGATGGAGACGCTGCGCATGTATCCGCGTGGAGAGCGCTTCAAGGAACGTTTCATCGCGGCGATCGGGCGTGGTGTTGCGCATCGACCCGCATCGACGTTTGCTTCAGCCAGTGCGGACGTGCTTGATCGATTGGATCCAGACTACCGTCGCGTCAATTATTGCGGATTGATATTGGGTGCAAAGTGGACGGACTGACTTCGCGTGCCGGCACACCGATTAACAAAGCTTTTTCAACGGAGGAAATTATGAAGACTAGGAAGACGCATATTTGGCTGATGATGGCCGCACTTACCCTTGTCGCGGCGATGTCGACGGCATACGCCGACGAAGACAAAAATTATCCAGGAACCGACGGGGCGAGTCCGGCGCATTCGGCGCAACCATCGAGCCACGCCGTGGCCCGCAAGGCGATGAGGTCTGCCGATCGTACTCTTTCGCGTGGCGTGCGCAAGGCGATCGCGAAAGGGGGAGGTGTGGACCTGACGCATTTGGGGGTGGTCGCGCGCTCCGGCAGGGTTACGTTGGTAGGTTCGGTGCCGGAGAATGACCAGATTGCTCTTGCAGCGCAACGCGCGCAGTCTGTCGCGGGCGTAACGGATGTAGCGAACCGGTTGAGCATCGACATGCCGGGCGGACATTAATCGTACTGGCTCCGGCTGATGTACCGAGGTATCACCACAGAAGATACCAGCGATGTTGACCACCGACGGTCGATTGGACCGTCGCCATCGAATTCACACGCTGACCCCAGACTTCGCGGTGTAGTTACCGCAACTCCTCCGTAAGGAAAACACGATGAGCTCACAGACCAACCAAAAAATCTCTTCCACATCGCGCCGTAACATGCTGATGGCTGGAGCAGGTGCAGTCGCAACAGCAACATTTTCAACCATTGCCAACGGCGCCAGCACTGCGCCGAACAAAGACACTGGCAATCACCCAGCACATACAGGAGCACACACCATGAATTTCGTTACTACCAAGGATGGCACACAGATTTTCTACAAGGACTGGGGCTCGGGCCAGCCGGTCGTCTTTTCACATGGTTGGCCGCTCGATGCGGATGCGTGGGACCCGCAGATGCTGTTCTTGCTACAGAAAGGTTATCGGGTGATCGCTCATGATCGCCGCGGGCATGGCCGTTCGAGCCAACCCGGGCATGGCAACGATATGGATACCTACGCGGATGACCTTGCCGCCGTCATCGAGGCGCTCGATCTGAAGGGTGCCACGCTCGTCGGTCATTCCACCGGTGGTGGAGAAATTTCACACTATGTGGGCAGACATGGAACCAAGCGTGTCGCGAAGATGGTCCTGATCAGTGCTGTGCCGCCCCTCATGTTGAAGACGGAAGCCAATCCGACGGGTCTACCAGTGTCAGTCTTCGACGGCATTCGCACCAATACGGCGAACAACCGGTCGCAGTTTTTCAAAGATCTCGCGTTGCCGTTCTACGGCTATAACCGGCCCAATGCAAAGGTGCAGCAAGGTGTGATCGACGAATTCTGGCGGGAAGGGATGCAGGGATCCGTGCTCGCCCTATACGACTGCATCAAGCAGTTCTCTGAGGTCGATTACACGTCTGACCTTCAGAAAATTGACGTCCCGACGCTGATTTTGCAAGGCGATGACGACCAGATCGTTCCGCTGGATGACTCAGGGCGAAAGTCCGCGAAGATCATCAAGAATGCAACGCTCAAGGTCTATGCCGGGGCACCCCACGGCATGTGCACGACCGAATCGGATCGTGTCAATGCCGATATTCTTGCCTTTTTGCAGTCATAAGGCGAGACACGTTGCATAGCCGGGGCGAAGTCATTCGACAACGCCTCGGCGCCGGTGCTTCGGCCAAGGTAGCAGGGCAGTCGAATGGCTTCAGGGCGTTCACGGCGCGTAAGGCATACCCTGCGGTTGGTCGCTGACGATCAAACACTGTGTTATCGGCTATCACCAGATTTCAAAGGTGCTTCAGTAACAGTATCGAGAGACTCAGCGTAACGGCCGAGAGGATGCTGGATACGACCAAGGTTGTGCCCGCAGTGGTATCACGCACACCGTACGATAGCCCGAACAGGATGCCGAATGAGCCGCAAGGAATGGCCGAAAGGAGAATCGCCTCTCCGGCTATAGGATTGGGCAGGGATAGCGTGGAGACCAGTAATAGGGCTATCAGCGGTTGCAGAACATTACTCAAACCAACACCCGTCCACACTTCGGCACTTAGGCGAAATGGCTGATCGGCAAGAATGAGGCCGGTAGAAAATAAGGCCAGTCCTGCTGTCGTGCTACCGATGATGTTTAGCGACTGGGTCAGCAACGCGGGAAGAGGCCAGTCCAGGAGCGACACCAGGATCCCCGCTATTGGGGCGAGCACGACCGGTTTGACGAACGTCTTCAATAGCCCTTTGAGGAGTTTCGGACGCTCGCCACCCTGGGCATCCAATGGGTCGGTTCGAACCCGCGAATGTTCGAGCAGAATCAGCGCAGCGGGTGACATGACAATCGAAGCGGTGGTAATCGCGAGCGCGACCGTCAAATCGCTTTGCTCGCCGTAGACGGCATGAAGCAACGGTAAGCCAATGGCGGCGAAGTTCGGCATGCCCACCGTGACCGCCCGCACCGCCGCATGAGGCAAATCGACATGGAAGAGGAAACGCGAAAACATCAACGAGAGAAAGTAAGGCAAGAGCATAACGACGACGAGTATCAAAACCAGAATGATGTGGTTCGAGAAGCTACCCCTTGGCATCTTTGCCGTATAGACGAACAATGCGAATGGGAGGGCATAATCGACGAGCATCGTATTGATCGATGTCAGCGCCATTTTTCCTTTGCTGACCTTGCCCGCGAAAAAACCGGCTCCCATCGAGAAGAAGAACGGGATCAATGCGTAAGATATTTCATGAAACATGAGGACCGCGCTATGGCTACGCGCGTCGTATTCGACGCACGGACTGGAGCAGACGAAAGGGCCAGAACCGGCGAACCGACTCAGGGACGAGAGGGTTCCGGATCAACCTTTCCAGGGTTCCAGAAAGTCGAGCAAGAGGGCATTGACCTGTTCAGGCTGTTCCTCTTGGGGTAGGTGTCCACACTGCGCGATGGGTTCCGCGCGCAGATGCGTGGCCATTCCTTCCCACACCTTTTTCATATCAAACATTCCGCCGACCGCATAAAAGTCTTCGCCCCAAATGGCCAGGGTCGGACAGGCGATTTTGGTGTCCGCATCGGCGAGATCCTGCTTGACGTCTTCGGCATTCGCCCGGTAATCAGACATCGCTCCGCGTATGGCACCCGGCTGTTTGTAGGCCTTGACATAGGTGTCGAAGTCGGCCCCCTCGATCGCGTGCGGGTTGTAGCACCAGTCTGCGAAAAAATGATGGAGCCACTCGGCTTCCTTACCGCTAATCAATGTTTCCGGCAGGTCCGGGACGAGATGAAACAGGAAGAACCAGTAAGCACGCGCGGTCTGCGCGGTCATGTTTTGAGCCACGACGCGCGTCGGGACGTTGTCCATCACAACCAGCCGGTCGAGGCGATGCGGGTGATCTTTAGCGAATCGTGTGGCCACGCGAGCGCCTCGGTCGTGACCGACCAAAGCAATCTTGTCGATGCGCAGCTCGTCGAGCAAGGCAATCAGATCCAGCGCCATATTGCGTTTGTCATAGCCGTTTGCAGGCTTGTCGGTTTCGCCGTAACCGCGAAGATCGGGCGCGATGACACGAAATTTTTTTGCTAGAACGGGAATCTGGAAGCGCCAGGCAAAGCTGGTTTCGGGAAATCCATGCAGCAAAACGACGACTGGGCCGCTACCCGACTCAAGGTAATGCTGGCGAATGCCGTTCGCCCGGCGGGTGTGATTGAAGATGGGATTGATGGTCGAGGTCATTATCTCTTCCTGTTCGGCTTGACGGTTTGAATGGGGAGGGTCTTGCTAAGGAGCCGTCGATGCAATCGCACTATCCACGTAGGGGCAGATGTCATGGCCGCCCCTCGAGCGCGGTGGCTCGTTCGCAGTTCCACTGCGGCTAATAGAAAAGCCGTGGAACGCGGCAACTTGTACATTCATTAAGCTTACTCGGCAGGATCTTTCGCGAGGGGCTAATAATTCTGAATCGTTCTGAACCGGTGACGGTATGCGCATGGAACAGCAGTGCGGGTCACGGCAAGCAAGGTTTGAAGTGGCCGAAAGCATCGGCGACGAATTGTGCAGATCCACGGCATCCGCTGACGAGCCATTCTTGCAAGGTTTCGAGAGGGTGCCGTCGGCAGCCTGCTTGCGCAGGTCCGACGGCGCGTTTCATGCGAGGCCGAGATGCTTTTTGAAAAAGCTGGCCGTTCGTGCATTAGCCAAGGTTGCCGCAGCCTCGTCGTATTTGGTCCCGTGATGCCGAGCGAAGGCGTGGGAGCGACCTGGATACGTGAATATCTCCACCGCGACCATGCCGATCATTTTGTCCTTGATGGCTTTTTGGGCGTCCTTCGAAATGTACTCGTCCTCTTCACCAAAGTGCATGATCAACGGCGCCGCGATGTTCGGCGCTTCCGCAAGGAATTCCTCGGTCCTGCCACCGTAGTAGCTCACCGCAGCGTCAACTTTACCGCGGGCAGCAGTCAGGAATGTCATCAGGCCGCCCAGGCAAAAACCGACTACGCCGACCTTGCCGGTCGCACCCGACAGTGTGCGGGCTGACTCCACGGCGGCGATGATATCCGTTACACCCTGATCGACGTCGTATGCCTGGTAGAGCTTGCCGGCGCGATCCCAATCCGTTTTGTCCGATAATTCAACGTTGGGCGTCTGGCGCCAGAAAAGGTCCGGGCAGATCGCTATGAAGCCCAACGCAGCGAGCTCGTCGGCTGTCTGCCGCATGTCCGGATTGACGCCAAATATTTCTTGTAGCACTACGATTGCTGGGGCCGGCTCGCGGCTAGGGCGAGCGACATAAGCTGAAAATGTTCCGTCAGGAACCTTGATGGTAAGGGTTTCGCTCATAGCTATCTCCAGGGTTGGGTTTACTGTCAGTGAAGTGTTGTGCCTCAATGGTCCTCAAGGAACGCCAGGATGTCGGCGTTGACTTCATCCGGCATTGTTTGTGGCAGACCATGTGGCGCGCCTGGATAGATTTTCAACCTCGAGTTCTTGACAAGCTTCGAGCCTATCATCGAGGACAGCGCGAGGGGAACAATCTGGTCGTCGTCGCCTTGAATAAAGAGCGTCGGAACATCGAATTTTTTTAAATCTTCCGTGAAATCGGTTTCTGAAAGCGCCTTGATACATTCATATTCTGCGTTGATGGCGCCCATCATGCCGGTGGCCCAGAGGGAGTCGATGAGGCCTTGCGAGACCTTGGCGTTGGGCCGATTGAAGCCATACACCGGTACAGCAAGCTGCTTTAGAAACGCCGAACGATCGTGTGCGGTGTTCTTTCGGATATCGTCATAAACGGCCATCGGGACGCCGCCTGGATTGTCCGCTGTCTGAACCATCAGAGGCACCACAGCGCCAATGAGAATAACCTTCGAGACCCTCTGCGTACCGTGCCGCCCGACGTAACGCGTTACTTCGCCGCCGCCGGTCGAGTGTCCGATCAACGTGGCGTCCTTTAAGTCCAACGCGTCCATCAAGGTGGCGAGGTCGTCGGCGTATGTGTCCATATTGTGCCCTTCACTCGGCTGACTGGACCGGCCGTGACCGCGCCGGTCGTGCGCAATGACTCGATAGCCACGCTGAATCAAGAACAACATTTGGGGATCCCAGCAATCTGCATTGACTGGCCAACCATGGGAGAACACTACGGGTTTGCCTTTGCCCCAGTCCTTAAAGAAGATTTCGGTGCCATCTTTGACGGTGATGAAGTTCATCATGTTGCCTCCTTGCTTCAAGAGAGATATCGACAGGGATGATGCGTACACTGACTCCGATTGCATTGGAGGCCGAAAGGGTACTTGCGATCGATCACCTCGGCGACTATCGTTGCTCGGACCTGCCGCGGTCCGAGGTTCTCGGGCTCAGTGGCCTTTCGGTACCGAATATTCCGGGTACTTGGATTCCGGCGCGCCGTGTATCATCGTGTAGGCGTACTCGACGCCCGCACCATAGGCTCCGCAATGGTGCTTCGCAACGTCCATTACCGCGTCGTAAGTTTCTTTCAAAGCCCAGTCGCGCTGCAACTCGAGCATCACCGACAACGCTGTGACTGGCTTGGCACCCGCTTGCACGACCCGTTTCATGGCATTCTCATGGGCCAACATACTCACATCGCCACAGCAATCTTCCACGACGTAAACTTCATATCCATCACTGATGGCCTGAACCGTGGGCAACGCGACGCAGGTTTCCGTCCACAATCCCGCCAACACGATTTTCTTGCGGCCGGTTTTCTGTATGGCTGCAACAAAATTAGCGTCGTCCCAAGCGTTCATCGATGAGCGCTCGACGGGCACCTGTCCGGGGAATACGGCCTGGATCTGAGGCCACATATTTCCGCTGAAGGTTTTCGTTTCCACAGTTGAAAGAACCACGGGAACGCCGAAGATACGCGCCGCTTTTGATAAGATAAGGTTGTTGTTAATAATAGACTGACGATCAAAGTTCGCGACGCCAAACAGCATTTGAGGCTGCAGGTCGATAATTGCAACAACGCAGTTGTCCGGAGTCAGCAAGCCTTTCTCGCTGCGCTTGGTCAAATTCAAAGTTTGAGACATAAGTTTCTCCTGGGTTAAATGATCGAGACGTTCTTCCAGGGCCAGTGGTTATGGAGCGTCCGTCTCGACAAGGGTTCACGTAAGCTTGCTAGCAGCAACTAAGCCAACGTAAAAAATCTTTTCAGAAATACTCGCCCTACACCCGGTACGCACAACCGAATTCAGGTGTCAAAACGCGAAGCAACTGCAGCCGAGCGCCCCCCAAAAGCCCGCGTAATCCGAGACCGGGACCGACGACTTGCGCGCCACATCGTGTGCGTGTGCATGTACGCCGCAGGCTCCCGCGCATTGATGC
>Ga0302220_10000948_pt1 | contig 23108 bp, 19 predicted proteins | sample II_Palsa_E1_3_FD_194572 | JGI IMG/M metagenome (GOLD analysis project Ga0302220, IMG submission 194572) | Peat permafrost microbial communities from Stordalen Mire near Abisko, Sweden - II_Palsa_E1_3 | ecosystem: Environmental > Terrestrial > Soil > Palsa > Peat permafrost | place: Sweden...
ACACTGCCTTCGGAGCAGCCCATCGCAGCAGCAGTCTCGGCGACATCCATATCTTCCCAATAACGCATGAGAAACGCCTCCCGTTGACGTGCCGGTAATTTTTGGATCTCGTCGTCAATCAACTGTAAGACTTGTTCGCGCTCGAGCCTCTGTTCGCTGCTCTCGGCGCCTATGGAGCCTTCTTGCGCTTCGAATGTCTCCAGCGGGTCGAACTCGTCGTCGTCGGCGTTGCCGAGCGAGGAGAACAGACTGACCCAGGTATTGCGTACTTTCTGCCGACGAAAATAGTCGTGCATCGCATTCTGCAGAATACGCTGAAACAGCAGCGGAAGTTCGGCCGGTGGTCGGTCGCCGTATTTTTCGGCGAGCTTGATCATCGCGTCTTGCACGATATCGAGCGAGGCGTCGTCGTCCCGCACGGCGTAGACCGTCTGCTTGAACGCGCGCCTTTCGACGCCCGCCAGAAAATCGGCGAGTTCCTTGTCTGATGCCATCCGTTGGGGGTCGGCGCAGCGAGCGTGCGCGTAATCGATCGAAATTGTCGTAAAGCTGGCGGATGCTAACAAACTTTCGCCCTGCTGGGGCAAAAACACGAAATCCTATCGATACTTATGACAGCCTTTTGTACTGTGTTCGTCATCTTGCGACGGACGGCGCGGAAATATTTTCTTGACCATCTTGCCGTCAGCAGATATCTTCGACGGTTCGCAACATAAGTGACTTGTCTCATTTGAGGTGTGGCCCAAGAAGCTCACCTGTCAAAGTGGACGCGCCGCTTGAACCCGAGCCACAAGCCCGGCAGAGAGCACCCGATCAATTTTTTGCCGAAAATTCGAAAGGTGATTGTGATGAATATGCCCAGCGCGGAATTCTCCACGTCGGATACGACTCCCCATCGCGAAACTGACTCTTCTATCGGTGCCACCGTGCTCATGCGCGCATTGGCCGACGAAGACGTCGAGTTTGTCTGGGGCTATCCTGGCGGCTCGGTACTCTACATCTACGACGAGCTGTACAAGCAGGACAAATTCCAGCACATCCTCGTGCGCCACGAACAAGCCGCTGTCCATGCCGCAGACGCCTATGCGCGTTCTACGGGCAAGGTCGGCGTGTGTCTCGTGACCTCCGGCCCCGGCGTCACCAATGCGGTGACCGGCATCGCAACCGCCTACATGGATTCGATTCCTCTGGTGGTGATCAGCGGCCAGGTGCCCACAGCCGCCATCGGCCAGGATGCGTTCCAGGAGTGCGATACGGTCGGCATCACGCGGCCGTGCGTGAAGCACAACTTCCTCGTGAAGGACGTGCGCGATCTCGCCTCTGTCGTCAAGAAAGCGTTCTACATCGCCCGTACCGGCCGGCCCGGCCCGGTGCTGATCGACATTCCGAAAGACGTGTCGAAAGCGCCTTGCCAGTACGAACCGCTGAAGAGCGTTTCGCTTCGCTCGTATAACCCGGTGACGAAAGGCCATTCGGGCCAGATCCGTAAGGCCGTGGCCTTGCTGCTCGGTGCGAAGCGTCCGTATATCTACACCGGCGGCGGCATCATCCTCGCGGATGCGTCGCGGGAGCTGAACCAGTTCGCCGATCTGCTCGGCTACCCCGTCACCAACACGTTGATGGGTCTGGGCGGCTATCGCGCAAGCGACAAGAAATTCCTCGGCATGCTCGGCATGCACGGCACGTACGAAGCCAATATGGCCATGCAGAACTGCGATGTTCTGATCGCCATCGGTGCGCGCTTCGACGACCGTGTGATCGGCGATCCGGCGCATTTCGCGTCGGTGCCGCGCAAGATCATCCATATCGACATCGATCCTTCTTCCATCTCCAAGCGCGTCAAGGTCGACATTCCGATCGTCGGCGACGTCAAGGAAGTGCTGAAGGATCTGATCGAGCAGTTGCAGACGGCCGAGCATGGCCCGGACACCGCGGCGCTTGCCTCCTGGTGGAAGGACATCGAAGCCTGGCGCGCCAAAGACTGCCTGAAGTTCGACCGCAAGAGCGACATCATCAAGCCGCAGTACGTGGTGGAAAAGGCCTACGAACTGACCGACGGCAATGCCTTCGTGTGTTCGGACGTCGGCCAGCACCAGATGTGGGCGGCGCAGTTCTATCGCTTCAACAAGCCGCGCCGCTGGATCAATTCCGGTGGTCTCGGCACGATGGGCTTCGGCCTGCCGGCGGCGATGGGCGTGAAGATGGCGCACCCGGACGACGACGTGCTCTGTATCACGGGCGAAGGCTCGATCCAGATGTGCATCCAGGAGCTCTCGACCTGCAAGCAGTACGAAACGCCGATCAAGATCATTTCGCTGAACAACCGCTATCTGGGCATGGTGCGCCAGTGGCAGCAGATCGAATACAGCAAGCGCTATTCACATTCGTACATGGATGCGCTGCCGGATTTCGTGAAGCTTGCCGAAGCGTACGGCCATGTTGGCATGCGGATTGAGCGGACCGCGGACGTCGAGCCGGCGCTGAAGGAAGCGCTGCGCCTGAAAGACCGCACGGTGTTTCTCGACTTTCAGACCGATCCGACCGAGAACGTCTGGCCAATGGTTCAGGCCGGCAAGGGCATCACTGAGATGCTGCTCGGTGCGGAAGATCTATAACGACGGTTCTGTAGCGCCGGCTTCTTTTTGCGCGCCTCCACAAAAGGCGAAGGCGGACGAAGCGGCGCGAACCGGCTCGCATACGTCGACAAAACATCTGGAAGAAGCGAAACCATGAGACATATTATTTCTGTCCTGCTGGAAAACGAACCGGGCGCGCTCTCGCGTGTGGTCGGCCTCTTTTCCGCACGCGGGTACAACATTGAAACCTTGACGGTGGCCCCGACCGAAGACCATTCGCTGTCGCGTATGACCATCGTTTCCATTGGCTCGGATGACGTGATCGAACAGATCACGAAGCATTTGAACCGCCTGATCGAGGTGGTAAAAGTGGTCGACCTGACCGAGGGCGCCCATATCGAGCGCGAGCTGATGTTGATCAAGGTAAGGGCGGTCGGCAAGGAACGTGAAGAGATGAAGCGGATGTCGGATATCTTCCGCGGCCGCATCATCGACGTCACCGAAAAGACCTATACGATCGAACTGACAGGCGCGAGCAATAAGCTCGATGCCTTCATTGAAGGGCTCGACGCCACCGCGATTCTCGAAACGGTCCGCACGGGCAGCTCGGGGATCGGTCGCGGCGAACGCATTCTGAAGGTTTGACGCCGCAGTATTCGATCCGTTGTTGATCAGGGCCGGGCAGTGCCTGCACCCACCCGGCCATGCAATACATTCGCACTATTTGAATTTCACCGATTTCACTGAATTTAGCCAAGGAACAGACATGAAAGTTTTCTACGACAAAGACGCTGACCTTTCCCTCATCAAGGGCAAGCAAGTCACCATCATCGGCTACGGCTCGCAAGGCCATGCTCACGCGCTGAACCTGAAGGAAAGCGGCGTGAAGATCACGGTCGGTCTGCGCAAGGGCGGTGCATCGTGGAGCAAGGCGGAGAACGCCGGCCTGCAGGTCAAGGAAGTGGCGGAAGCCGTGAAGGGCGCAGACGTCGTCATGATGCTGCTGCCGGACGAGCAGATCGCTGAAGTCTATGCCAAGGAAGTGCACGCCAACATCAAGGAAGGCGCGGCGCTTGCTTTCGCACACGGCTTTAACGTGCATTACGGCCAGGTGATCCCGCGTGCGGATCTGGACGTCATCATGATCGCGCCGAAGGCGCCGGGCCACACGGTGCGCAGCACCTATTCGCAAGGTGGTGGCGTGCCCCACCTGATCGCTGTTGCGCAAAACAAGTCGGGCGCAGCACGTGACATCGCGCTGTCGTACGCAGCAGCGAATGGTGGCGGCCGTGCCGGCGTCATCGAAACCAACTTCCGCGAAGAAACCGAAACCGACCTGTTCGGCGAACAGGCGGTTCTGTGCGGCGGTACGGTCGACCTGATCAAGGCTGGCTTCGAAACGCTGGTGGAAGCGGGCTACGCGCCGGAAATGGCGTACTTCGAATGCCTGCACGAACTGAAGCTGATCGTCGACCTGATCTATGAAGGCGGCATCGCCAACATGAACTACTCGATCTCGAACAACGCCGAATATGGCGAGTACGTGACGGGTCCGAAGATCGTGACGGCTGAAACGAAGAAGGCGATGAAGCAGGTGCTGACCGACATTCAGACGGGCGAATATGCCAAGAGCTTCATCATCGAAAACAAGGCTGGCGCACCGACGCTGCAATCGCGCCGCCGCCTGACGGCTGAACACCAGATCGAAACGGTCGGTGCGAAGCTGCGTTCGATGATGCCGTGGATCGCTGCGAACAAGCTGGTCGACCAGTCGAAGAACTAGGCTAGCTGTCGTTCCTGACCGGCGCGGCGCTTTCGCGAAAGGCGCCGGCCATGCAAAAAGCCGTCCAAGGGTGCTGAACCCTGGGCGGCTTTTGCTATCCTACGGTTTTACAAAAATACAGAAGCCAATCCATGAATTACCCTCATCCGATCATCGCGCGCGAAGGCTGGCCATTTATTGCCATCGCGGCCGTCGTTGCGTTGTTGATCCAAGCCTTCGCGGGATTCGGCTTTGCCTGGCTGTTCTGGCTGCTGCTCATCTTCGTCGTGCAGTTCTTCCGCGATCCGGCTCGTCCCATCCCCACGCAACCCAACGCCGTGCTGTGCCCGGCCGACGGCCGCATCGTTGCCGTCGAAACGACGCACGATCCGTATGCGAACCGCGAAGCGCTGAAAATCAGCGTGTTCATGAACGTGTTCAATGTCCACTCGCAACGCTCGCCGGTGGACGGTGCGATTTCGAAGGTCGAATATTTCCCGGGTGCGTACCTGAACGCCGCGGTGGACAAGGCTTCGACCGAAAACGAGCGCAACGCGCTGGTGATCCAGACGGCCAGCGGCCATACCGTGACCTCGGTGCAGATTGCGGGTCTTATCGCCCGCCGCATTCTTTGCTATGTGCGCTCCGGCGAGCCGCTCACGCGCGGTCAGCGTTACGGGTTTATCCGCTTCGGCTCGCGTGTCGACGTGTATCTGCCGGTGGGCAGCCGTCCGCGTGTGTCGATTGGCGAGAAGGTTTCGGCATCGTCGACCATTCTTGCCGAACTCGAACTATAAAGCGGCATAAGGGAGGTTTTTCCGATGGCCGCATTCAAGCGTCGTCCCCGTAACACGGCTGCAGCGCAGCCGCGGCCGTTTCGCCGCAACAAGCCGATGGTGCAGGACGCGGTGCCGATCGACAGCCGCCGCGCGGCGCGCCAGCAGTTTCTGAGAAAGCGCGGCATTTACCTGCTGCCCAATGCGTTCACTACAGCGGCGCTGTTCTGCGGCTTCTTCGCAGTCGTGCAGGCCATGAACGTGCGCTTTGAAGTGGCTGCGATTGCGATTTTCGTCGCCATGGTGCTCGACGGCATGGACGGCCGGGTCGCACGGATGACGCATACGCAAAGCGCATTCGGCGAACAGTTCGATAGCCTCTCGGATATGGTGTCGTTCGGCGTGGCGCCGGCGCTCGTCATGTACGAGTGGGTGCTGAAGGACCTGGGCCGCTGGGGCTGGCTTGCGGCGTTCGTCTACTGCTCGGGCGCGGCGCTGCGCCTGGCGCGGTTCAACACCAATATCGGCGTGGTCGACAAGCGCTTCTTCCAGGGCATGCCGAGTCCGGCGGCGGCGGCGCTGATTGCGGGTTTCGTGTGGCTCGCCACCGATAACCGCGTGCCCGTCAAGCTGGTCTGGCTGCCGTGGGTTGCCTTCGTGCTGACCATCTATGCCGGCGTGACGATGGTGTCTAACGCGCCGTTCTACAGCGGCAAGGCGCTTGATGTACGGCACCGTGTGCCGTTCGGTGTGATCCTGCTGGTGGTGATGGCCTTCGTGCTGGTGTCGTCCGACCCGCCGTTGATGCTGTTCGGCCTGTTTGTGCTGTATGGCCTGTCGGGCTATGTGTTCTGGGGTTACCAGGCCCTGCGAGGCAGGGCCAATCCGGCTCGCTCGGTGCAGCGTGAGCGCTGACGCTTAGGCTGACGTGCGGAGTGGCGCGGCTTGGGTGCAAGCCCATACGTTCCGCTCAGCGCGGTGCTTTCCGTGTCTTGTGACGATCGAAACGGCGGCCTTCTGGCTGCCGTTTTCCATTGATGGGCACGCCGCCTGGCAGACGCCCCAGCCGACTTCGGATGCGGCCGCAGCGTCAGGTTTCGAGCCAATTGCACGATTTTCCGAATGCCGCTATAGTCTGCGGATGGTTACTTCCCAGCTCCCCTTCCAGTCTCTTCAAGCCGGTGCGCTTCTATGCGTGCTAGCGCTAGCGCGTCTACCGCGCTGATCGTTTTCGCCCCCCGTCTGCCTCGTTCGTTGTTTGGCGTCGCCTGCGGTGGCGCAAACACCCGAATTTCGTTTTTCGATCCCCTATTTGACCGAATCCTCCCAGGAGACCCGAGATGGCAGACAAACTGATCATTTTCGACACGACGTTGCGCGATGGCGAGCAATCGCCCGGTGCGTCGATGACGAAGGAAGAAAAAATCCGCATCGCCAAACAGTTGGAGCGGATGAAGGTGGACATCATCGAAGCCGGCTTTGCGGCCAGCTCGAACGGCGATTTCGACGCGATCCAGACGATCGCCTCGATGATCAAGGACAGCACGGTCTGCTCGCTCGCCCGCGCCAACGACAAGGACATCCAGCGCGCCGCCGATGCGCTGAAACCCGCCGATCATTTCCGCATCCACACGTTCATTGCAACGTCGCCGCTGCACATGGAAAAGAAGCTGCGCATGACGCCGGACCAGGTGTTCGAGCAGGCGAAGCTGGCCGTGCGCTTCGCGCGCAAGTTCACCAACGACGTGGAATTTTCGCCGGAAGACGGCAGCCGCTCGGACATGGATTTTCTGTGCCGCGTGCTGGAAGCGGTGATTGCCGAAGGCGCCACGACGATCAATATCGCGGACACCGTCGGCTACGGCGTGCCGGAACTGTACGGCCAGCTCGTCAAGACGCTGCGCGAACGGATTCCGAATTCGGACAAAGCGGTGTTCTCCGTGCATTGTCATAACGACCTCGGCATGGCCGTGGCGAACTCGCTGGCGGGCGTCCAGATTGGTGGCGCGCGTCAGGTGGAGTGCACGATCAACGGTCTCGGCGAGCGCGCGGGCAACACCTCGCTCGAAGAAATCGTGATGGCCGTGAAGACCCGCAAGGATTACTTCGGCCTCGAACTCGGCATCGATACGACGCAGATTGTGCCGGCCTCGAAGCTGGTGTCGCAGATCACCGGTTTCGTCGTACAGCCGAACAAGGCCGTGGTCGGCGCGAATGCCTTTGCGCACGCGTCGGGCATTCACCAGGACGGCGTGCTGAAAGCGCGCGACACCTACGAAATCATGCGTGCTGAAGACGTGGGCTGGAGCGCAAACAAGATCGTGCTCGGCAAGCTCTCGGGCCGCAATGCGTTCAAGCAGCGTCTGCAGGAACTGGGCATTTCGCTCGAAAGCGAAGGCGAGTTGAATACGGCGTTTGCGCGTTTCAAGGAACTCGCTGATCGCAAGTCGGAGATTTTCGACGAAGACATCATTTCGATCGTCACCGAAGAATCGGCGGAGGCGCAGCAAAAGGAGCACTACCAGTTCCTGTCGCTGTCGCAGCATTCGGAAACGGGCGAGCAGCCGCATGCGCGTATCGTGTTCACCGTCGAAGGCAAGGAAGTGACCGGTGAAGCACGCGGCAACGGCCCGGTGGATGCCACGCTCAATGCGATTGAGACGGAAGTCGGCAGCGGCTCTGAGCTACTGCTGTATTCGGTGAACGCGATTACGACCGGCACCCAGGCGCAGGGTGAAGTGACTGTGCGGCTGTCGAAGAGCGGACGCATCGTGAATGGCGTCGGTACCGATCCGGATATCGTCGCGGCATCCGCGAAAGCGTATATCTCGGCGCTCAACAAACTGTATTCGAACGTCGACAAGCTCAATCCGCAGCGTTCGGAAGGCGTGTAAGGCCGGCGGCGCGACCCGCGCCACGGTTCACAAAAAAGGCCCTCGCCACACAATGGCGAGGGCCTTGTTGCATCTGGCTTCTGGTTTCCAGCTTCTGGTTTCGGAAACCGGCCAGCGCGCTCAGAAGAAACTGCGGCGATCTGGATCGTGCAGCGGATCAGGCGATTTCTGCGTAGTTCTCAATATGCCCTGATCGTCGAAATAGAAGCTGTACATCATGTACCAGACGTTGTCTTCCAGGTACCGATAGGTCCAGACCTCGCGCTTCATCAGCGGGTAGTACGAGGTTTCTTCCGGACGCCCGAAATTGACCAGCACGTCGCTCTTGGTCCACTTGCCGATGTCGGCCTTGTAAAACTCGTTGGGTTGCAGGACCTGGCGCACGCTGACGATCTTGCCGGAGCCGTCGATATCCGCGGCGGTGGTGGTTTCACCCATCGGCTGGGTGGGCCACATCAGGCGTTTGCCGCCGTTCGGCAGATCGTAGACTTCCCGCGGGGCGCCAAGCTTGGCGACGATGGTGGATTCGTCCTCGCCCTGCTGGAACTGCTGCCACGGCTGCACGCAGCCCGCGAGCAACAGCGCGCCGAGGCTGGCCAGCGCCGCGCGCCGCAGATGCCCGTGCCGCCGTCGTGCCGACCCAATGGTCGAGGCGAACGCGGATGTGAGGCGGGTAAGCATGAATTCCTCCGATGGCATTGGATGACGGTTTTTATTCTCGATACACAATATTTTGACACGCCGGCAGTCCCACGACGTATCAAGGTGGTGAAGTCAAACTGCAGTTAACTCACTCAACTCGTTAACGAGCGGCAGCACTTGCTTATTCCACGCCGTGCGCCCTATGATCCGCGCTTCGGACGATTCTGAGGAGCGCTGCGCATGACGGCGAAGTGGGGGCGCGTCGCCGCGGCGGCGCTGGCGGCGGTAGTAATGACAGCGGCGCAGGCGGCCACGCAAGTCGCCAATGGGTCGGGGGCACAGTCGAGCCCGGCGCCGGGCGGCACGCCGATCCAGCTCGCGCTGATCGAAGGCATGTCCGGTCCGTTCGCGAACGCAGGAGCGGCGGTCGAGCGCAATCTGCGCTTCGGCGTTGAAACGGTGAATGCGCATGGTGGCGTCAAGCTGGCCGACGGCGCGCATCCGCTTGAACTTGTCGTGCTGGACAGCAAGGGCAGCCCCGAAGAGGCGCTGCTGCAACTCCGCGCGGCCGCGGACCGCCATATCGGCTATATCCTGCAGGGCAACAGCTCGGCGGTCGCGGGGGCGCTGATCGGCGCGATCGACAAGCAGAACAGCCGCGAGCCCGATAACCGTGAGCTGTTTCTCAACTACTCCGCCGACGATCCCGCGCTGACCAATGCCGCCTGCAGTTTCTGGCACTTCCGCTTCGACGCGCACGCGAGTATGCGCATGGATGCGCTCGCCGACGTGATCCAGCGCGACCCGTCGGTCAAGAAGGTCTACCTGCTGAATCAGGACTACAGCTTTGGCCATGATGTCAGCGCGCTCGCCCGTTCATCGCTGGCGGCGAGACGCCCTGATATTGCGATTGTCGGCGACGAGTTTCACCCGATTGGCCGCGTGAAGGATTTTGCGCCATATATCGCCAAGATCCGCGCAAGCGGTGCCGATGCGGTCGTGACGGGAAACTGGGGCAACGATCTGACGCTGCTCGTCAAAGCCGCCCGCGAGCAGGGTCTGAATACCAGTTTCTACACCTTCTACGGCAACAGCCTTGGCGCGCCGGCAGCGCTCGGCGACGCCGGCGTCAAGCGCGTGATCGCGGTGGCCGACTGGCACCCGAACGCGGGCGGCGACGCCTCGGATGCCTGGTACAAGGCGTTCCGCGCCCGCTACCCGGCCGCGCAAGACGACTACCCGGTGTTGCGCATGGAACTGATGATCGAAATCCTCGCCGCAGCCATGAATAAAGCCAGCAGCGCCCAGCCGGAGGCGGTTGCGAAGGCGCTGGAGAATATGAAGTTCGACAACGGCTTCCACTCGTCCTGGATGCGTGCCGACGATCATCAAATGATCCAGCCCCTTTACGTGATGGAGATGGACAAGGCTGGCACGCCCGGCGTGCGCTTTGACAACGAGGGTTCGGGTTATGGTTTTCGCACGGTGCTGGCGCTGCCGCCCGAGCGCACCGTCCCACTAACCACATGCCGGATGACACGGCCATAGGTAGGCGCGTCGAGCGTGTGTCTGAACCGGTACCCGTACGTCCGATGCGCCGCTGGCCTGGATCAGCCGTGGATTCGACCCGCCTCCGGCCAGAATCCCGCCTATAAGACCGGGCTGGCGGCCAGTACAGCCTGTGCTACAATACGCCCCTCGTTGTAAGCCACGGCACGGCCTTTCTTCCGTGACCGCCTGTTTAGTTCTCAAGGAAAATTTGATATGACCGCAGTTGAAACAAGCAAGAAGTCCGAAGTCGTTGCGCAATTTGCACGCGCTGCTAACGACACCGGCTCCCCCGAAGTTCAGGTCGCTCTGCTGACGACCCGCATCAACGAACTGACCGTTCACTTCAAGGCCCACACGAAAGATCACCACAGCCGCCGCGGTTTGCTGCGCATGGTGAGCCGTCGTCGTAAGCTGCTCGACTACCTGAAGGGTAAGGACGCGGACCGTTACCGCGCACTGATCGAGAAGCTGGGTCTGCGTAAGTAATTGGGCGCGCGGTAAGGCGCTCTCAGCAAGATGCCTGTGTCAGTTTCACTGATACAGGCATTTTGTTTTTGAACGGTGCGCTTCATGTGAGGTGCACCGGTGGTTGTCCGCGGTAGCGTGACGGTTCATGCGGCGGGCAACACTCAACACAGCCGGGCTTCAGGGCAGAGCTTTGTGTCATTCCAGCGGTTCGCGCACGTACTTAGCGTAGGGCGTGGTTCTCTGGAATGGCATAAATAACACTCCTCTTCCCATGTAGCGCCGGTCCTTGCGTTGCCGCGCCGCTTCTGGTCCGCGCGGCATAACGATGGAGCGAAAAAATGACTATGTTCAATAAAATCGTCAAAGAATTTAAGTGGGGCCAACATAATGTTCGCCTCGAAACGGGCGAAATCGCTCGTCAGGCTGGCGGTGCTGTGATCGTCGATATCGAAGATACCGTTGTGCTCGCAACCGTAGTAGGCGCCAAGACCGCCAAGCCGGGTCAGGACTTCTTCCCGCTGACCGTCGACTACCTCGAAAAGACCTACGCTGCCGGCAAGATCCCAGGTGGCTTTTTCCGTCGCGAAGGCCGTCCTTCGGAAGGCGAAACGCTGATCTCGCGCCTGATCGACCGCCCGCTGCGCCCGCTGTTCCCGGAAGGCTTCTACAACGAAGTTCAGGTTGTGATCCACGTCCTGTCGTTGAACCCGGAAATCCCTGCTGATATCCCCGCGCTGATCGGCGCGTCGGCGGCGCTCGCTGTGTCGGGCCTGCCGTTCAACGGTCCGGTCGGCGCTGCACGCGTGGCCTACATCAACAACGAATACGTGTTGAACCCGACGCGTCCGCAAATGAAGGAATCGGCGCTCGACCTGATCGTCGCCGGTACGGAACGCGCGGTGTTGATGGTGGAATCGGAAGCGCAGCAACTGAGCGAAGAAGTGATGCTCGGCGGCGTGGTGTTCGGTCACGAGCAAATGCAGATCGCGATCGACGCGATCCATGAACTCGTGCGTGAAGGTGGCAAGCCGGAATGGGACTGGAAGCCGGCCGCCAAGAACGAGCCGCTGATCGCTCGCGTGACGGAACTGGCGCAAGCCGAACTGCTCGCCGCGTATCAGATCCGCGACAAGCAGGCCCGTTCGACCAAGCTGAAGGAAGTCTACGCAGCGACGTCGGCCAAGCTGGAAGAAGACGCAGCCGCAGGCGGCACGGTCGCAGCCGACAAGGCTACGGTCGGCAATGTGCTGTTCGACATCGAAGCGAAGATCGTCCGTTCGCAGATCCTGAACGGCGAGCCGCGTATCGACGGCCGCGACACGCGCACCGTGCGCCCGATCGAGATCCGCACCGGCGTGCTGCCGCGTACCCACGGCTCGGCGTTGTTCACGCGTGGCGAAACCCAGGCGCTGGTGGTGGCAACGCTCGGCACGAAGGGTGACGAGCAGAACATCGACGCGCTCGAAGGCGAGTACCGCGAACGCTTCATGCTTCACTACAACATGCCTCCGTTCGCGACCGGCGAAACGGGCCGCGTCGGTTCGCCGAAGCGCCGTGAAATCGGTCACGGCCGTCTGGCCAAGCGCGCGCTGGCTGCATGCCTGCCGAGCGCCGACGAATTCGGCTACTCGATTCGCGTCGTGTCGGAAATCACCGAATCGAACGGTTCGTCGTCGATGGCTTCGGTGTGCGGCGGCTGCCTCGCACTGATGGACGCCGGTGTGCCGATGAAGGCGCACGTTGCCGGCATCGCCATGGGCCTGATCCTCGAAGACAACAAGTTTGCTGTCCTCTCCGACATCCTCGGCGACGAAGATCACCTCGGCGACATGGACTTCAAGGTGGCGGGTACCGAAAACGGCGTGACCGCGCTGCAGATGGACATCAAGATCCAGGGCATCACCAAGGAAATCATGCAGGTCGCCCTCGCGCAAGCGAAGGAAGGCCGTCTGCACATTCTCGGCAAGATGACCTCGGCTGTGTCAGGCGCGAACACGCAACTGTCGGAATTCGCACCGCGCATGATCACCATCAAGATCAATCCGGAAAAGATCCGCGACGTGATCGGCAAGGGTGGTTCGGTGATCCGCGCGTTGACCGAAGAAACCGGCACGACGATCGATATTTCGGACGACGGCGTCGTCACCATCGCCAGCACTAGCAGCGAAGGTATGGCCGAAGCGAAGAAGCGTATCGAGAACATCACGCTGGAAGTCGAAGTGGGCCAGGTCTACGAAGGCACCGTGCTCAAGCTGCTCGATTTCGGCGCGATCGTGAACATCCTGCCGGGCAAGGATGGTCTGCTGCACATCTCCGAGATCGCCAACGAGCGTATCAAGGACATCAACGACTATCTGAAGGACGGTCAGCAGGTGAAGGTCAAGGTCATCCAGACGGACGAGAAGGGCCGCGTGCGCTTGTCGGCCAAGGCGTTGCTGAACGATGCCGGGTCGGGTGCACCGCAAGGCGAACCGACTCCGCAGTAATGCGGTAAGGTAGGAAACGGCCGGCAGCGTGAATGCGCGCCGGCCGTTTTTCATGCAGGGTGGATCGCACTGCAAACTGGGCTAAGGTCGGGTTTGCAGTCCAATCCAAACCTTGGAGGTGACGCAGATGAAAGCGATCGAAATTACCGAATTCGGCGCGCCGGACGTCTTGAAACTCGCTGAGCGGCCCACGCCGCAGCCGAAAGCGGGTGAGGTGCTGATCAAGGTGGCGGCCTCGGGCGTGAATCGTCCGGACGTTTTCCAGCGCAAGGGCGGTTATGCGCCGCCGCCGGGGGCGTCGGACCTGCCGGGGCTGGAGGTGGCGGGTGAAATCGTCGGCGGGACGCTCGACGAGAAGCACAATCCGTTCGGTCTGAAGATTGGCGATCGTGTGTGTGCGTTGCTGGCTGGCGGCGGTTACGCCGAATATGCGGTGGCGCCGCTCGCCCAATGTCTGCCGGTGCCCAAGGGGCTCTCGGATATCGAAGCGGCTTCGCTGCCGGAAACTTTTTTTACCGTGTGGAGCAATGTGTTCGAACGCGCGCATCTGGGCGCGGGCGAGGGCGGGCCGAATGAAACGTTGCTGGTGCAGGGTGGTTCGAGCGGCATTGGTGTGACGGCCATCCAGATCGCCCATGCGTTGGGCTTTCGCGTGTTCGCCACCGCGGGGTCCGATGACAAGTGCCGTGCCTGCGAGCAGCTCGGTGCAGAGCGTGGCATCAACTATAAAACTGAGGATTTCGTCGAGGTTCTTAAGTCGCTGACGAACGACCGCGGCGTGGACGTGATCCTCGACATGGTGGCGGGCAGTTACGTGCCGCGCGAGCTGACGGCGTTGGCCGACGGCGGCCGGATCGTGTTGATCGCGACGCTGGGTGGCGCGAAGGCGGAACTGAATTTACCCGAGATCATGCGCCGCCGCTTGACGGTGACCGGTTCGACGCTGCGTCCGCGGCCAGTGGAGTTCAAGGCGAAGATCGCGGCCCAACTGAAGGAAAAGGTGTGGCCCCATCTCGAGGATGGCCATATCAAGCCGGTGATCTACAAGGTGTTTCCGGCGGCGCAGGCCGCCGAAGCACACGCGTTGATGGAAAGCAGTACGCACGTCGGCAAGATCATGCTGGATTGGACTGCCTGAGTTGGACTGCCTGAGTTGGACTGCCTGAGAGGTAGCTGAGGCCGCCGGCCGAGCGTGAGAAGGGCGGTTTGCGGGCGGGCAGTTTGACCCGATCCGCCTGCTCACAGTAAAATTGCGTGTTTTGCGTGCGCCGCATGATTCCGACGGGCGGGCAACAAGGTGCAAATTCGGCGCAAACCGGGTCCGCCGCCGCAAGACGAAACGACTAGACGAGACGATGTCGAAACAACGAGCGAAGCTGGTAGTCGGTAACTGGAAGATGCACGGGCGGCTCGCCGAGAACGCGGTTCTGCTCGAGGCTGTCGCGCGAGGCGCCGGCGAACTGCCGGAGAGCGTCCGGGTTGGCGTGTGTGTGCCGGGTCTGTATCTTGCCCAGGCGCAGGCGCTGCTGGACGGCAGTCGCGTTGTGTGGGGCGTGCAGGACGTTTCTGCCTTCACGCAGGGCGCCTACACAGGTGAAGTGGCTGCGCCGATGGCCGTGGATTTCGACGCGTCGCTGGCGATCGTCGGGCACTCGGAGCGTCGGGCCTATCATCGCGAAAGTTCGGAACTGGTGGCCGTCAAGGCGCAGCGTGTGCTCGAAGCCGGTTTGACCCCTATCGTCTGTGTTGGCGAAACGCTCGAAGAGCGCAACGCGGGCGAGACCGAGCAGGTGGTCGGCGCGCAGCTGGACGCAGTGCTGGCGAAGCTGTCGCCGCAAGAGGCGGTGCGTATCGTCGTCGCGTACGAGCCCGTCTGGGCGATCGGCAGCGGCAAGAGCGCCACGTCGCAGCAGGCGCAGGACGTTCACGCGTTTTTGCGTGCGCGCCTCGTAGCGAAAAGTGTTGCAGCTGCCGACGTACCATTGCTGTACGGCGGTAGCGTGAAACCGGGCAATGCGGAAGAGTTGTTCCGTCAGCCGGATATCGACGGTGGCCTGATTGGCGGCGCGTCGTTGAAGGACCAGGATTTCCTGGCAATCTGCAAGGCGGCTGGCGCCGTGAGCGTCACGCAATAAGCAGGTTGCCCGGGCGCGGTAGACCCATTGCGTGTGGCACGCCTTGTGCCACGCGATTAAATAAAGACTCAGGTGAGTGTGATGCTGGTTTTGAAAACATTGATTATCGTCGTTCAGTTGATGTCGGCGCTTGGGGTCATTGGCCTCGTGTTGCTGCAGCACGGTAAGGGCGCCGATATGGGTGCTGCTTTTGGCAGCGGCGCGTCGGGCAGTCTGTTCGGTGCGACGGGTTCGGCGAACTTTTTGTCCCGTACCACGGCGGTGCTCGCAGCGATCTTTTTTGTCAGCACTTTGACACTGACGTATCTCGGCTCGTATCACGCGAAGCCTTCTGCAGGCTTGCTCGGCGCGGTAGCGACCGCTCCGGTTTCAGGCTCGTCGGCAGCAGTTCCGGCTGGTGCGTCGGGTGCTCTTCCGGCGGCTCCCGCGTCGGCTCCGGGCCAGGACGTGCCGAAATAAATTTTCGGCAAAACTGCCTGTGGTGCGTTGAACAAACTGTTTAAACCAGTTACAATTCAAGTCTTGAAGCGATTCGCGGGTTATATAAGTTTATTTCCCGGATTGCATACAGTGCCGACGTGGTGAAATTGGTAGACACGCTATCTTGAGGGGGTAGTGGCGAAAGCTGTGCGAGTTCGAGTCTCGCCGTCGGCACCAATGTTATCTTAATGCCAGCCGCTTGCATCGCTTCGGCTGGCATTGTCGCTTCTGGCTTTGTGTTTGCGTTAAGCTTGCAACGTCAAGCACGCCGAAGTGATTTCGTGCTGGGTGTTTTGTCTCCCCCCAGCGGCACTCAGAACCAACCGATTGAGGACAGTCTTGAACCTCGCAGCCTATTACCCCGTCTTGTTGTTCCTCCTGGTGGGCACTGGTTTAGGCGTAGCACTGGTCAGTATTGGCAAGCTCCTCGGTCCCAACAGGCCCGATACCGAGAAGAACGCACCATACGAGTGCGGCTTCGAAGCATTCGAAGATGCGCGCATGAAATTTGATGTGCGCTACTATCTCGTCGCCATTCTCTTCATCATTTTCGACCTTGAAACCGCGTTCCTGTTTCCGTGGGGTGTGGCCCTGCGCGACATCGGCTGGCCCGGCTTCATGGCAATGATGATTTTCCTGCTCGAGTTCCTGCTGGGCTTCGCCTATATCTGGAAGAAGGGCGGCCTTGATTGGGAATGATGGATTAATCGCCGGTTTGCGTGGGCGGCCAAGGCTAGCCGCCCCGTCTGGAGTGGAAAGCACATGAGTATCGAAGGGGTCTTGAAGGAAGGGTTTGTCACCACCACGGCTGACAAGCTGATCAACTGGACGCGCACTGGCTCGTTGTGGCCGATGACGTTCGGTCTTGCGTGTTGCGCGGTCGAGATGATGCATGCGGGTGCAGCCCGTTATGACCTCGACCGCTTCGGTGTCGTGTTTCGTCCGAGTCCGCGTCAGTCGGACGTGATGATCGTCGCCGGCACGCTGTGCAACAAGATGGCGCCCGCTCTGCGCAAGGTCTACGATCAGATGGCCGAGCCGCGCTGGGTGATCTCGATGGGCTCGTGCGCGAACGGCGGCGGCTACTACCACTATTCGTATTCGGTGGTGCGCGGCTGCGACCGGATCGTGCCGGTCGACGTCTACGTGCCGGGTTGTCCGCCGACCGCAGAAGCGCTGGTCTACGGCGTGATCCAGTTGCAAGCGAAGATCCGTCGTACCAGCACCATCGCCCGTCAATAAGGCCAGAGCCCCCCCATAATATGGCAAGCAAACTCGAGACCCTGAAAGCGAACATCGAGGCGGCCTTTAGCGGCCGCCTGCTGAGCGTCACCGAAGCGATCGGAGAGCTCACGATCGTCGTGAGTGCAAAAGAATATCAAGATATTGCGACGCGCCTCCGCGACGATTCGTCGCTGCGCTTCGAGCAACTGGTCGACCTGTGTGGCGTCGACTACCAGACCTACGGTGACGGTGCGTATGACGGTCCGCGTTTCGCGGCGGTGCTGCATCTGCTGTCGGTGGCGAACAACTGGCGTCTGCGTGTGCGCGTGTTCGCGCAGGACGACGATGTTCCGCTGGTCCCGTCCGTGGTCGATATCTGGAGTTCGGCCAACTGGTATGAGCGCGAAGCGTTCGACCTGTACGGCATCGTCTTCGAGGGTCACCCAGACCTGCGCCGCATTCTGACCGACTACGGTTTCATCGGTCACCCGTTCCGCAAGGATTTCCCGATCTCCGGCTACGTCGAGATGCGTTACGACCCGGAAGAGAAGCGCGTCGTCTATCAGCCTGTGACGATCGAGCCGCGGGAAATCACGCCGCGCGTGATCCGCGAGGATCGCTATGGCGGTCTGAAACACTAAGAGAACGCCATGGCAGAGATCAAAAACTACACGCTCAACTTCGGTCCGCAGCACCCGGCCGCGCACGGTGTGCTGCGCCTCGTGCTCGAACTCGACGGCGAAGTGATCCAGCGCGCCGACCCGCATATCGGCCTCCTGCACCGCGCCACTGAAAAGCTCGCGGAAACCAAGACGTTCATCCAGTCGGTGCCGTACATGGACCGTCTCGACTACGTGTCGATGATGGTCAACGAGCACGGCTACGTGATGGCGATCGAAAAGCTGCTCGGCATCGACGTGCCCGTGCGTGCAAAGTACATTCGCGTGCTGTTCGACGAGATCACGCGTGTGCTGAACCACCTGATGTGGATCGGCTCGCACGCGCTCGACGTCGGCGCGATGGCAGTGTTTCTGTATGCGTTCCGCGAACGCGAAGACCTGATGGACGTGTACGAAGCAGTGTCCGGTGCCCGGATGCACGCGGCGTACTACCGTCCGGGTGGCGTGTACCGTGATCTGCCGGACGCTATGCCGCAATACAAGGCGTCGAAGATTCGTAACGCGAAGGCGCTGTCGAGGATGAACGAGACGCGCCAGGGTTCGTTGCTCGACTTCATCGACGACTTCTTTGCCCGTTTCCCGCATTGCGTCGACGAATACGAAACGCTGCTCACGGACAACCGGATCTGGAAGCAACGTCTGGTCGGTATTGGCGTGGTCACCCCGGAGCGTGCGCTGCAACTCGGCATGACGGGTGCGATGCTGCGCGGTTCGGGCATCGAGTGGGATCTGCGCAAGAAGCAGCCGTATGAAGTTTATGACAAGCTGGACTTCGATATTCCGGTTGGCGTGAACGGCGATTGTTACGACCGCTACCTGGTACGCGTCGAAGAAATGCGTCAATCAACTCGAATCGCGAAACAGTGCATTGAATGGTTGCGGAAGAATCCGGGCCCCGTAATGATCGACAATCACAAGATTGCGCCGCCGTCGCGCGTCGGCATGAAGTCGAACATGGAAGAGCTGATTCACCATTTCAAGCTCTTCACGGAAGGCTTCCATGTGCCCGAAGGCGAGGCGTATGCCGCTGTCGAGCATCCGAAGGGCGAGTTCGGCATCTATCTGATTTCGGATGGCGCGAACAAGCCGTATCGCCTGAAGATTCGCGCGCCGGGTTATGCGCATCTGTCCGCGCTCGACGAAATGGCGCGCGGTCACATGATCGCCGACGCCGTGACGATCATCGGCACGCAAGACATCGTGTTTGGCGAAATCGATCGTTAAGAGCGATTTTCATCGTGGCGTGTGCGTCGAAGTTGCAGCAGGCGCACGTCAAGCAAAGGAACGCCGGGTCTGTCGCAACAGGTAGCACGCGACAGGTTTTCGTTCGGTAGGAATTGAAAGAGTCGTGTCTGAAAATGATCTCAGCTGAAGGCCTGAAAGAAATCGATCGCGCGTTGACGAAGTATCCCGCCGATCAGAAACAGTCCGCCGTGATGTCAGCGTTGGCCGTCGCTCAGGAAGAGCATGGCTGGCTGTCGCCCGAACTCATGCAGTTCGTCGCGAACTATCTCGGCATGCCGGCGGTCGCCGTGCAGGAGGTGGCGACCTTCTACACGATGTACGAGACGTCGCCGGTCGGCAAGCACAAGATCACGCTCTGCACGAACCTGCCGTGCCAGCTCGGTCCGGATGGCGGCTCGGAAAGCGCTGCCGAATATCTGAAGCAGAAGCTCGGCATCGACTTCGGCGAAACCACGGCAGACGGCAAGTTCACCTTGAAAGAAGGCGAGTGCATGGGCTCGTGCGGCGATGCACCAGTGATGCTGGTGAACAACCATCGCATGTGCAGCTTCATGAGCCGCGCGAAGATCGATCAGCTGCTCGAGGAGCTCTCGAAATGACGTCTCTCCACGATCGTCACATCAAACCGCTGATTCTCGCTGGCCTGAACGGCGACAACTGGCATCTCGAAGACTATGCGGCGCGCGGCGGTTACGTCCAGCTGCGCCGTATTCTGGAAGAGAAAATCCCGCCCGAGCAGGTGATTGCCGAAGTCAAGGCGTCGGGTCTGCGTGGCCGCGGCGGTGCAGGTTTCCCGACCGGCCTGAAGTGGAGCTTCATGCCGCGTCAGTTCCCGGGACAGAAGTACCTCGTCTGTAATTCGGACGAAGGCGAACCGGGCACGTTCAAGGATCGCGACATCCTGCGCTGGAACCCGCATGCGCTGATCGAAGGCATGGCCATCGGCGCGTACGCGATGGGCATCACGGTGGGCTACAACTATATCCACGGTGAAATCTTCGCTGAGTACAGGCGTTTCGAAGAAGCGCTGGAAGAAGCGCGCCGCGCCGGTTACCTCGGCGACAACATCATGGGCTCGGGCTTCTCGTTCCAGTTGCATGCGCACCACGGTTACGGCGCCTATATCTGCGGCGAAGAAACTGCGCTGCTCGAGTCGCTGGAAGGCAAGAAGGGGCAGCCGCGCTTCAAGCCGCCGTTCCCGGCGAGCTTTGGCGTATACGGCAAGCCGACCACCATCAACAACACCGAAACGTTCGCGGCCGTGCCGTTCCTGTTGACGGTTGGCCCGCAGACTTACCTTGAACTCGGCAAGCCGAATAACGGCGGCACCAAGATCTTCTCGGTGTCCGGCGACGTTGAGCTTCCGGGCAATTACGAAGTGCCGCTCGGCACGCCGTTCGCGAAGCTGCTGGAACTCGCTGGCGGCATGCGCGGTGGCAAGAAGATCAAGGCCGTGATTCCGGGTGGCTCGTCCGCACCGGTCATCCCGGGCGAGATGATGATGAATACCGACATGGACTATGACTCGATCGCCAAGGCGGGGTCGATGCTTGGTTCAGGCGCGGTCATCGTGATGGACGAGACGCGCTGCATGGTTCGTTCGCTGCTGCGTCTGTCGTACTTCTATTACGAAGAGTCCTGCGGTCAATGCACGCCCTGCCGCGAAGGCACAGGCTGGCTGTATCGCGTCGTGCATCGTATCGAGCACGGCCTGGGGCGCCCGGAAGATCTGGATCTGCTGAACTCGGTGGCTGAAAACATCATGGGCCGCACGATTTGCGCGCTCGGCGATGCAGCGGCCATGCCGGTGCGCGGCATGCTCAAGCACTACTGGGACGAATTCGAATATCACGTCGCCCACAAGCAATGCCTCGTGGGCGGTCATGCCGGCGCAGCGACGGCTTCGGAAACGGTGGCCGCCTAAAAGGCGCGTCACCAGAAGCGTCAACCGCGGGGGTCATCGCCAAGTGGCGATGAACGGGCGAACGATTGAGCGGTAACAGGTTAAGGAAGATTGACCATCATGGTTGAACTTGAAATAGACGGCAAGAAGGTAGAGGTGCCTGAAGGCAGCATGGTGATCCAGGCTGCGCATAAGGTCGACACGTACATTCCTCACTTCTGCTATCACAAGAAGCTGTCGATTGCGGCCAATTGCCGGATGTGTCTGGTCGATGTCGAGAAGATGCCGAAGGCCGTGCCTGCATGCGCCACGCCGGTGTCGGCGGGCATGATCGTGCGCACGAAGTCCGACAAGGCCGTGAAGGGTCAGCAAGCCGTGATGGAATTCCTGCTGATCAACCACCCGCTCGATTGCCCGATTTGCGACCAGGGCGGTGAATGCCAGTTGCAGGATCTGGCGGTGGGCTACGGCAAGTCTGCGTCGCGTTACAGCGAAGAGAAGCGCGTGGTGTTCCACAAGAACGTCGGCCCGCTGATCTCGATGGAAGAGATGACGCGTTGCATCCACTGCACACGTTGCGTCCGCTTCGGTCAGGAAGTGGCCGGCGTGATGGAACTGGGCATGCTGGGCCGCGGCGAGCACTCGGAAATTACCTCGTTCGTCGGCAAGACGGTCGACTCCGAACTGTCGGGCAACATGATCGACCTGTGCCCGGTTGGCGCACTCACCAGCAAGCCGTTCCGCTACAGCGCCCGCACGTGGGAACTGTCGCGCCGCAAGTCGGTGAGCCCGCACGATTCCGTCGGCGCGAACCTTGTGGTGCAGGTCAAGAACAACCGCGTGATGCGCGTGCTGCCGTTCGAGAACGAAGCGATCAACGAATGCTGGATCTCGGACAAGGACCGTTTCTCGTACGAAGGCCTGAACAGCCCGGAACGCCTCACGCAGCCGATGCTCAAGCAAGGCGGCAAGTGGGTCGAGACCGACTGGCAGACCGCGCTCGAGTACGTCGTCAAGGGCCTGAACGGCATCAAGGACGATCACGGCGCAGAAGCGCTCGCCGCACTGGCGAGCCCGCATAGCACCGTCGAAGAACTGTTCCTCATCAAGCAACTCGCGCAAGCGGTCGGCACACCTAACGTCGACTTCCGACTGCGCCAGTCGGATTTCTCGGCGCCTGTGAATGGCACGCCGTGGCTCGGCACGAAGATCGCCGATCTGTCGAACGTCGACGCGGCGATCGTCATCGGCGCGGATCTGCGTCGTGATCATCCGTTGCTGGCTGCGCGTCTGCGCCAGGCCGCCAAGAGCGGTGCAGCGCTGACCCTCGTGCAAGCAACGAACGACGATGCACTGATCCCGCAAGCGCAACGCGTGGTGGCCGCACCGTCCGCATGGCTCGATGAAATCGCCGGCATCGCTGCAGCGGTTTCGGAAGCGCGCGGCGTGGACCTGCCGGAAGCATTCGCCGGTACCCAGGCGAACGACGCGCACAAGCAGGTTGCAACGTCGCTCGCAGCGGGCGAACTGCGCCTCGTGCTGCTCGGCAACGGCGCGGTCCGTCATCCGGATTTCGCCCGTATTCATGCCGCAGCGCAATGGATTGCGGACACCACCGGCGCAAAGCTCGGCTTCCTCACGGAAGCGGCCAACACGGTTGGCGCTCACCTCGTCGGCGCGTTGCCGGGCGCGGGAGGCCTGAACGCTCGCGAAGTGTTCGAACAGCCGCGCAAGGGTTACGTGCTGCTCAACGTCGAACCGGAGTTCGACACGGTCAACCCGGCGCAGGCACTGGCCGCGTTGAATCAGGCTGAAATGGTCGTCGTGCTGTCGCCGTTCCAGACCGGCGCGGAATACGCCGACGTGCTGTTGCCGATCTCGCCGTTCACGGAAACAGCCGGTACGTTCGTCAGCGCCGAAGGCACGGTACAAAGCTTCAACGGCGTAGTACGCCCGCTCGGCGACACGCGTCCGGCATGGAAGGTGTTGCGCGTGCTGGGTAGCCTGCTCGGCGTGCCGGGTTTCGAATTCGATACGTCGGAAGAAGTGCGCGCAGCAGCGCTCGGCGACGCCGATCTGAGTGCACGCCTGTCGAACAAGACAGGCGTCGCGATCGCACGCGGTGCAGCGCCGAAGGCAGCTGAAGGCGCGTTCGAGCGCATCGCCGATGTGCCGATCTACCACGCCGACCCGCTGGTGCGTCGTGCGGAATCGCTGCATCTGACGGTAGCGGCACGCGCGGCGAACTCGGTCGGTTTGCCGGCCGCTCTGTTCGACAAGCTGGGT
>Ga0302220_10000950_pt1 | contig 23078 bp, 24 predicted proteins | sample II_Palsa_E1_3_FD_194572 | JGI IMG/M metagenome (GOLD analysis project Ga0302220, IMG submission 194572) | Peat permafrost microbial communities from Stordalen Mire near Abisko, Sweden - II_Palsa_E1_3 | ecosystem: Environmental > Terrestrial > Soil > Palsa > Peat permafrost | place: Sweden...
TGATCGGACGCCCGAACATCTCGGCTCCAATCATCCGCTCGCGCAGGCAATTGAATCGCCCTGCCAGCGCATGCTCAACGATCAGTTGGAGAAAGTCCTGAGCACGCTTGCTCCCCGCAAACGCGCGACTCGCGACCACCTCTTTGAGATGATCGCGCACCAAACCGGCCCGTTCCGGACTGAGTTCGTCCGGCTTCGAAACTGGATCGGTTGTGGACATATGCCCCTTTGCTTCTGTTTGAGTGACTTTATCACAGCGAACGTGCCTTTGAGTGCACGACAAACGTTCCACCGCAGCGCGCTTAACTCTTTGAAAAAACAGGCACTCATCGGCTGCTCACCCAACAAACTGTTCCGAACATTCCATCTGCGCGGAACGGGTGCTTTCATGGCGGGCAGACCATCCAGTCGGGACAACATTAGGAGATGAAGTCGATGCAGACAAATGAGCGATTCGCCTTCCGCCATGGCGCAGGGCTCTGTATGAGCGATTTTCGGCATAAACGAGGACACTTCGCTCAGCGGTGCGGTAGAGCGACGAGCGAACAGAAGCGGAAATCAAACAGCGTTCGGGAAGAGCCCCTGCCTTTTCAGCAAGACATCGCCAGCTCGCACCTGGACGAAGACATTTTTAGCTCTTCCGAGGCGCTCCTGCCCGCGCTTGTGTGTGTGCCACGTGTTGCGGCGACAGATTGTACCGTTCTGATCACCGGCGAGATCGGGACGGGAACGGAGTTGGTCGCGAAGGCCATTCATAGATTGTCATATCGTTCCCCCCAGGCGTTCGTCCGCGCAAATTGCGCGGCGATTCCGCCTGAGCGAATAGCATCCGAGCTACTCGGTCGCCAGAAAGGTAGCCGGTCTCAGGGGACGGAACCACGTCCCGGCTGCTTCCAGTTGGCCGAAGGGGGGACGATCTTTTTGGAAGGCATCGGAAAGCTGTCGGCGGAGTCACAGCTAGCCCTGCTGCGGGTTCTGCAAGAGATAGAATCTGAGTCCGCATGCGAAGACGACTCGATCCGATCGGACGTGCGGCTGATCGCTGCCACCCATCGCGACTTGGAAGCTGCCACGGGGAACGGGACCTTTCGCGGCGACCTCTTTGACCGGCTTATCGGAATCCCAATCAAGGTTCCTCCCCTGCGTGAGCGGAAAGAATACATCCCCATGCTGGCCTGGTATTTTCTCACTCACTACGCTGGAACAGCAGGAAAGAAATTACCGAGCCTGACTGGGTCGGTCATGGATCTGCTTCAGTCCTATCCTTGGCCAGGCAACATGCGAGAGCTGCAGAGGGTGATGGAACGGTTCGTGAATCTCTGTGAAGCGAAAAGCTTTTCGGTCGACGCGAAGTGCATTCCCTGGGAGTCCATTTCGGCCCGCACCTCCGTCCGGGTGGAATTCGGAGAGCTACTACCCAGTGAGAAGGAGCTCCTTGAGGATGCATTGATGGAAATGCTAGCGGAACTCCCTGGCTGGGAAGCTTGAGTCTCCCGGGATGAGGGAATCATGGGGCATATATGTATGGAGAGGTCTGCAGAAGACGTTGAGCAGAAAAGCTTTACTTGTAGTTCTCGCACTGCGACTTGGTTAATCAAAAAACTACAAGGAGGCTCTTTTGAATATCTTCGGCTCGGTGCGCCGCCGTCGTAAGACTCTAAGGCTGGGCGATAATTTTCGGAACTGGATGAAGGCTCAATGGGCTTGCTCTGATTCCCGTAATCATCGCTTTCTTGCGCTCCAACCGATCTTCAATCGCCAGAGAGAGATTTTCGGCTACGAAGTGTTGTCCCGTTCGGGATGGGATAACCGGTTCACTGGAGACTCCGATGCGGCAACGCAGATGATGGTTGACGACTGGATGTTTCATGGGATCCACGAACTCACAGGAGGATATCGCATCTTCCTGAATTGCACGCGTGAAGCATTGGTAGGAGGGTTGTTGACACTGCTTCCACCATCGACCGTGCTTGAGCTGCTCGAAACGATTGAGCCAGACGAAGAGGTCCTGGCTGCCTGCCGCAGAATGAAAGCATTGGGTTACCAAATCGCGCTCGATGACTTTCAGGATTTCGAAAAAATGGAACGTCTGATTGCGCTGGCAGACTATGTCAAAGTCGATTTTCGGCTCTCCGGTAAGGAAGAGCGTAGGGAGATCATCCGTCGCCTCAAGAGGAGTGCTGCAACGCTCGTTGCGGAAAAAATCGAAACAAACGAAGAATTTGAAATGGCTCTTGGAGAAGGATTCCAGCTATTTCAGGGATATTATTTAGGGCGCCCTAAGATCTTTTCGAAACGTAAAGTTTCGACTAACGATGTGAACCATTTCCGTCGGATGACAGCACTGAGCTAGTTCACTCACATTCAATGTGAGAAAGCGACGAAGCCGGTGAGGTTATAAGCCTTCATCCGCTACCGGTTGTTGCGGCAGGTGCATTCAGCATTATTGAAGAACAAAATCAGTTTTCAAGGAGGATAAGAATGCGTTCAGATCTGGTATTCGATGCAATGGCGCGCGTTTCAGGCCGTTTTCTACTTACCAAGCTCGTCTCGAAGACAACCCGCAAACTGCATAAACCAAATACTCGCATACAGGACACGACGAATGCTGTACTTGTACGCTTCAGTCGTGCCAACCCAATAGCAACCGTGCGGCGTATCCCGCAAATGACAATCGTTCCGTTGCGCCGCGCAAGCTGAGATGAGACCTTCTGCCCGCGTCCAAAGCGCTCTCTACTGACAGGCTGATGATATCAGCCTCTGAACGCGGTTGGATCAAATGCAATCGAACCTACTGGACAGTCCAGAAATGAACGAGGTTAATATGCTGGAACCGATGGACATCTTTGACGAAAGAGCCACGATCAAACTCTTGACTGAAGAGATGCACAGTCTGTACCTGTTCTCGTTCCTACTAACCGCTGACAATGATATCGCTGAGCAGTGTTATGTCTGCGGGTTAGGAGAATGCGTGGAGGGAATCAGCGTTTTCATGGATTGGGCGCGTTTATGGGCGCGCCGCACGATTCTCAAGCATGCAATACGGATGATCATGCCTGCGCCAGAGCACACAGATAACTTGTCGTTGATCAGTCTCAAAGGGGTGGAAGCATTAGGAAAGAACAATCTCTTTGCCGCCATTGTCGCACTCAGTGCTTTCGAGCGTTTTGTCTTCGTCATGTCTGTTCTCGAAAAACAGTCCGACGCAGATTGCTCGATGCTTCTAAGATGCAGGCGGGGGCGAAGTGAGGGTCTTCTCTTATTGGACCCTCGAAAAATTCCGCAAATTTGTAAGTTGTTGAAATAATTGGTGGACCTGATCGGGATCGAACCGATGACCTCTTCCATGCCATGGAAGCGCGCTCCCAGCTGCGCCACAGGCCCACTCCTAGGAAGGACTCTATCTATTCTGGCCGACAGCTCAATATTAGTCAACGTCCGCGGGAACTTATCTACCCTCTGCTGGTGTCTAAGTCTAATAGAGTGAGCGAGCACTCGGCCGCCGGCGGCGCACTTTCTAAAACCTTCTGGAGCATCGCACCCTCCAAAGTTGCATAGCGATTCATCACGTCGTAATGTAGAGGACACCCGATATGCAGGCGGGCACGATAGTGGGCAATCTAGCCAGCGCGATAGGCATCACCACCGAAGACATAGCTCTCGTCGCCGACCTCAAGGCCGGATCCGAAGAGGCGTTTGCCGTCCTCATCGCGCAGTATCATCAGCCGCTCTACTCTCTCATTGCGCGCAGCCTCAACGACCCAGCCGATGCCTCAGACATCACCCAGGAAGTCTTCATCAAGGTATTCCGCAGCATTCGCGGCTTCCATGGTGAGGCGAGCCTGCGCACCTGGCTCTATCGAATCGCATTGCACGAGGCCTCCAATCAGAGACGTTGGTGGTCGCGCCACAAAAAGCAGGAGATCACCATCGACTCCTCCTTTGAGTCTGATCCCGATGCCGAGAACAGCCACCTCAGCCTCGCCGCAACGCTTGCCGATCGTGCCGACTCTCCCTTCGACCACGCCGCCCAGGCCGAAGTTCGCGAGCGCGTTGAAGACGCCCTCCGCCAGATTCCCGAAAGCTTCCGCACCGTGGTCATCCTGCGTGAGATAGAGGGCTTCGCGTACGAAGAGATCGCAGAGATCCTCAATGTGAATCTAGGCACCGTGAAGTCGCGACTGACCCGAGGGCGCGCTGCCCTTCGCACCATCCTCAACCCAGACGGTGTCATCACCACAGCGAATTCTGCATCTTCCACAACCTCTCAGACGTCAAAGCTGGAGGTGGCCCAATGACCTGCATGAAGTGCCAATCGTCTTTCTCGGCATATCTTGATGGTGATGTCAGCGGACAGCAGATGCAAAAGATCGCGTCGCATCTGGAGAGCTGTGCCGACTGCAAGCGTGAGTTCGCCGCCTGGCGTGCGACGCTCAACGCACTCTCGTCTGTTGGATCTGCCAAGGCTCCCGCCGATCTCGGACTTCGGCTCCGCCTCGCCATCTCGCACGAGCACTCGAAGCGCAAATCGAGTTGGATCGACACCCTCAGCCTCAAGTGGGACAACGCGGTTCGCCCTGTTCTGCTTCAGGTCTCTGCAGGTTTCGCTGGCACGGTCGCGCTCGTTGGAGGCATCGCGGTTCTCCTCGGTCTCTTCGCTGTACCAGAGCCTGTCATGGCGAACGACGAACCGCTCGGTGCGATGACCGCACCGCACTATCTCTACTCCTCGGTCAACCCCCACGCCATCCTCACCGATCACGACGGTGTCATCGTCGTTGAGGCCAGCGTAAACTCCGACGGCAAAGTCTACGACTACCGCATCGTCTCCGGCCCTGAGAGTCCTGCCGTCCAAAGCCAGGTAGTCGATCAGCTTCTCACGAGCGTCTTCCAGCCCGCCAGCGTCTTCGGCGCTCCGGTGCGAGGCCGTGTCGTGCTGACGTTCTCAGGCATCTCCGTTCACGGCTAAGCACTATCGCCGTACCTCATCCATCCACGAGTAGAGTCCATGCAGACTGATCGCGAACTCCTCGCCTCCGCCTAAAACACTTCAACGCCCGCGAAACCGACTCCGTACTAAACCTCATGCACATCGATGTGGACTGGCCCAATGCAATGGAAGGCTGTCGCGCGCATGGTCAAGCAGAGGTGCGACTACTGGACTCGCCAGTGGGCCATTCTCGATCCTCACGTCGAACCCACTGACTTCACCTCCGAACCCGATGGGCGAACCATCGTTCACGTCCATCCTGCCGGTTCTCAGATCTGATTAGCGCGTTCAGCAGAATCAAGTTCTTAAATCCCATTTGTCTGCCAAGTGTGTCCCCAAGCTTGACAAAACGTAAGCTACCTTGCGAATATTTGTAAGGTAGCTAGCGAATTAGAGGGGTCGATGAAAAAGAAGGTAGAGAATCCGCATCACGGGTCAGTAGGGTCATGGGCCAAACGGCTCTACTTCGCATCCCGGGCTTTGATGGACGCGGTCTTGCGTCCCTACGACCTCGGCTCCACGCAGTGGTACGTGCTGCATCAGTTGGCCAATGAAGGTCCAACGATGCAGCGCGATCTAGTCCGCCTGCTCCAGATCGAGAGAGCGACGCTCAGCGGAATCGTGGCGACGCTGGTGCGAAAGGGGTTCATCGAACAAATGCCAGACTCCCAGGACCAGCGTCAGCGGATGCTTCGTATTACCGCCTCGGGCAAGAAGCTCTGGAAAGAGCTTCCCGATCCGATCGCCCTCATTCTGTCGCTTGCGTTCGACGGCGTCGACCAGGCGGAGTTGGCAACCGCACGTCGGGTGCTCCAGGCTGCAACGGAGCGCCTCAATCATCACGTTTCGGAAAGGAAATAAATCATGACTATTTTAGTGACTGGTGGAACGGGTCTCGTGGGCTCGCGCCTGCTACGCCGTTTCGTGGATGCTGGAGTCGACTGCCGCGCGCTAGTGCGGCCGGGCAAGGAAGTTCCTGCTGGAGCCACGCGTGTGGAGGGTGACCTGCTCGATGCGGATTCGTTGCAGCAAGCCGTCGAGGGCGTCTCGGCAATCGTTCACCTCGCCGCCGTTTTTCGGACGCCTGATCAGGATGCGATCTGGCGCGCCAATCTCGATGGCACGCGCAACCTCATTGCCGCCACTAAGGCGCATGCGCCAGAGGCTCGATTTGTCATGGCGAGTACCGGCCTGGTGTATGACGAAGACGCCTCGCGTCCTGGTATGGAAGACGATGCGGTCCATCCGAAGCTCGCATATCCTGCGAGCAAAGTTGCCGCCGAGAACGAGCTTCGCAACAGCAAACTCACCTGGAGCATCCTCCGTCTCCCGTTTGTCTATGGCGACGGAGACGAACACTTGGCTGCTGTACCCAGGGTGGTCGCAACCTTCAAATGGCACCCGGCGCGGACGTTTAGTTTGGCTCATCAGCGGGACGTTGCAAGAGCGGTCGAGCTTGCTCTGACCGGCGTGATGGACGGGCGCATCGTCAACATCGTCGACGATGCACCCATGACGCTCTACGAGTTGGCTAGCATCGTTGGAGCCTCGATCGAGCCATCAGCCGAACCGCTGACCAACCCGTGGATGGGTCGAATGGATGGATCACGCAGTCGCAGCCTCGGATTCAGGCCGACGATCTCGACCGTGTATCAGGCTACTCAAGAAGGAATCCTGTAACCAACGCCGCAAACCGCTAAAGGAGGCAATATGCAAGGGAAACCTGTCGCACTGGTCACAGGAGCAAACCAGGGAATCGGTCTTCAGATCGCAAAAGAGCTCGTCAAGCATGGCTTCACCGTGCTGGTTGGTTCTCGCAATTTCGAGCGCGGCGAGGTTGCAGCCAAGGAAGTTGGGCCGGACGCAATCGTGCTCCAACTCGATGTGACGGACCACGCTTCGATCTCCGCCGCGGCAGAGCGCATCCGCAAGGAGTTTGGACGACTCGACGTGCTGGTCAACAATGCGGCTATTTCGAATACCAGTAAGCTGCCCAGCCAGACCGTCGAGGAGTACTCGAGGTTAAACTGTCCGAGCAACGTGTCACTCACGGAGGTGCGTACGATTTGGGAGACCAACGTCTTCGGCGTGCTTGCGGTGTATCAAGCGATGCTGCCTCTGCTGCGTGAGGCGCGGGCAGCGCGCATCGTCAACGTTTCGAGCGGCGCCGGTTCGCTGGCGAGAAATGCAGACCCGAACTTTCCGTATCACAAGATCTTCGGCGTCGGTTACTCCGCGTCGAAGACAGCGATGAACGCTATGACGCTGGCCATGTCGATCGAGCTGGAGTCAACTGGGATCAAGGTTAACGCCTGCTCCCCGGACTTCATCAAGACGAACCTTAACAACTATGAGGGCACGGGAACCGTCGAGGAGGGCGCGCGCGAGCCGGTGCGTCTTGCGCTGCTCGGACCGGATGGTCCGACGGGGACGTTCACGCGCTGGGAGAGCCAGACGATTCCGTGGTGATGGAGATCGTACGGCTCTAACAGGTTCTGTTAACCTTGAGCCATACGACTTAAGCGAGAGTCGCAATCGAGGATTTATCTCCCCAGTGCAAGCGCATGTTAATCAAGCGCATGTTAATGTTCAGGACGCCGGCGACGCCGCGGTGAGTCGATACCTCTGAGGATGACATCGATCCCCGCGAGAAAATCCACTCGGTCGTCGTGATCGCGCATCTGTTTGGCTACGCTGCGTGCGAACGGGTACTCCTCCGGATCGAGCTGCAACCACACAGTCGAAAGCTTCTCCAGGAAGTCGGATCGATCGAGGCCGCGCGTCCGAGCGAGCTGCCCATTGGCCGCGTTCTGCCCACTAACGCCAAGGATGTAAGCCATCAACGCGGACACCGCTTCCCATTGTTGGTCGTCCGGCACGCCCAGAGCGCGGACCTGCTGGCCTATGCGTTCAAGAACGCGCACCATGGGCAAATGCCCCGGGACACGCGTGAGTGCTGAGCCAACCCACGGATGCGCGTCAATCGCGTCGAACACACCCAGCGCGAGGGCGCGGATCGTTGCCTCCGGCGTAGCGCTGACTATAGGTGCGTTCATCGTGCGAGCGACGATGGCGTCGCAGGCAGCGTTCAGCAAATCGCTCTTGTTGGCGATGTGCCAATAAATTGCACCAGGACCCGTGGCGAGCTGCTCGGACAAGGCCCGGAATGTCAGCCCGCTTTCTCCGTTGCTGTCCAACAACTCGATCGACGCTTCAATGATGCTCTCCCGTGTGAGCGATTCTTCACGCCGTTGGCTACTACGTGCTTTTCTGGCCATTGCCATATCTTGACACAAATGGAACGTCATTCCATAATAATGGAATGACGTTCCATAAACGTCTTTGGAGTTTTCTGATGAATAACGACCCCAATCAATCGATTTACGATGTCATCATCTCCGGAGCTGGCCCAGTGGGACTTTTTCTTGCCTGTGAACTGGCCCTGGCTAAATGTTCTGTCCTGGTTCTGGAAAAGGCAGAGAACCTGCACTCGCCCTTGAAGCAACTCCCTTTCGGGTTACGGGGACTCTCGGTGCCTACGATTGAAGCGTTTTACCGCCGTGGGCTCCTGAAAGAACTTGAGACACATAAACGCCTTAAAGACCCTCACTCAAACGCCGTACAAGGGCCACGCCGTCAGGTAGGGCACTTCGCCGGCATTCCATTTCATTCCGGCAATATCGACACCTCACAGTGGAAGTACCGCCTGCCAAGCTCTACCGACACCAGTTTAATTTCTGAGATGGAGGAGCTTGAAACAGTGCTGGCCCGCCGCGCAGAAGCCTTGGGTGTAGAAATCAAGCGCGAGACTGACCTTACCGACTTTCATCAGACCGAGGACAGAGTAACTGTTCAGTCAGGTGCCCAATCTTTTATGGGCAAATGGCTCGTAGGTTGTGATGGAAGCCGTAGCGTTGTTCGCAAGGTGGGCCGTTTTGAATTCGCCGGTACAGAGCCGGAATTTACCGGCTACTCTGCTCACGTTGACCTTGTCGACCCGGAGAAGCTGAAATCAGGCCGAAACATGACAGCAAAAGGGATGTACCTCCAATCACAGCCAGGGTATCTGGTGATCCAGGATTTTGATGCCGGGGCATTTCATAACTCAGAAAAGCAAATCACGCTCGAGCACGTGCAAGAGGTGTTACGGCGCATCTCGAACACCGACGTCACGATCAGCGCCCTGCATATCGCAACCACATGGACTGACCGAGCACGGCAGGTCACAACCTACCGCAACGGACGTGTATTTTTAGCCGGCGACGCCGCGCACATTCACGCACCGCTGGGAGGCCAGGGACTTAACCTTGGGCTGGGCGACGCCATGAACCTCGGCTGGAAGCTCGCCGAAACTATCCAACTATCCAGCAGAAAGGAAAACGGCCCGGAAGGCTTGTTGGATAGTTACCAAACCGAACGGCACCCAATTGGGGCACAGGTTCTGGATTGGTCACGCGCCCAGGTTGCCATCATGAAACCAGGTCCGGATGCCCGCGCGCTGAACGCAATTCTCCGCGACCTTATGGATACGCGCGATGGTGCCACTTATTTTGCAGGAAGGGTGTGGGGCATTTCCACACACTACGATCTCGATGGCGACCACCCGTTAGTAGGCCACAGCGTTCCCAACTTTGAGTTGGAAGACGGTGCCCAAGACGGTGCAAGGATAGGCGAGCTCATGCACGATGGCCAGGGGATGCTGCTTGATTTTGGCAGGAATGCATCCCTTGAGACTTTGGCGAATGAGTACAGCGGTCGCATGAAGTATGTTTCGGGCCAGGCGAAAGAACAACTGGGCTTGAGCGCTGTACTGATACGCCCTGACGGGTTTATCGCCTGGGCTTCTGACAGCGAACCTCATGAACAATCAATCAAACAAGCGGCTGCTCTTTGGTTTGCCCGATAGCCCGAAGTTCTAAGGAGACAATATATGAATACTCCAGTCACGATCATCGGTGCAGGGCTGGGTGGCCTGACACTTGCGCGCGTTCTTCACGTTCACGGGATTGCTGCGACGGTCTACGAAGCGGAAGCCTCAGCGAACGCGCGAGCGCAGGGGGGCATGCTCGATATCCACGAACACGACGGGCAGCTTGCACTCAAGGCTGCGGGACTCTTCGATGAGTTCCTCGAGATCATCCACCCTGGGGGTCAGGCAACGCGGGTACTCGACAAGGAAGGCAATGTTCTGTTTGATCATCCCGACGACGGCACTGGCGGCCGACCTGAAGTACCCCGGGGAGATCTTCGCCGAATCCTGCTCGACTCACTTCCTGCCGGCACGGTCCGCTGGGGACATAAGCTCACAGCAGTGTCTTCGCTCGGTGATGCCCGGCACACGCTGACCTTCGAGAACGGCTCAACGGTGACTACCGACCTCCTCGTGGGTGCTGACGGCGCTTGGTCGAGAGTTCGTCCACTTCTTTCCGAGGCAAAACCGACACACTATGTCGGCACCTCCTTCATCGAGACCTACCTGTACGACAGCGACACTCGTCACAAGGCGAGCGCGCAAGCGGTTGGCGGTGGCGCGCTGTTTGCGCTAGCGCCGGGAAAAGGCATCCTCGCACACCGCGAGCCCAATGGTGTGCTGCACACATACGTGGCGTTGAACAAGCCGGAGGACTGGATCGCCGGTATCGACTTCTCCAACCCGGCGACTGCCTTGGCTCATGTCGCCAAGGAATTCGAAGGCTGGGCTCCGGCGCTGACGGCGCTCATCACCGACGGTGAGACTGACCCTGTGCCTCGCTCTCTCCATGCGCTTCCGGTCGAGCACATATGGGATCGCGTACCCGGTGTGACACTGCTCGGCGATGCAGCGCACCTGATGGTGCCGTCTGGCGAAGGAGCCAACCTCGCCATGTACGACGGCGCTGAACTCGGGAAGGCCATCGCCGCCAACCCTGGTGACCTTGAAGCCGCGCTCCTCGCGTATGAAAAAGACCTCTTTCCCCGCAGCGCATCCGCTGCGGCGGACGCGGAACGTACCCTCGAGATGTGCTTCGGCAACAACGCGCCTCAGAGCCTGCTCGACTTCTTCACCAGTAACCAGCCCGTCAAGTAATTGCCTGCGCGCCTTGTGAGGCTTGATAAATCGTCTTGTGTTCACTAGCCGATCGCTCGAGAACCGCGTTTCTCAGGACCTATGATCCGCTGGTCATCGGGGCGGATCTTTGATCAAAAGCGGCGCGCGCCCGCTCTACCTGTTCAAGGTGACGCTCCGCCCACATCCAAACGCCGCAAAACGCAGCTCCAAGGCTGAGACCTAATTCCGTGAGCTTGTACTCGACCTTTGGAGGGATGACTGGGTGAACTGTGCGTGCGATCAGGCCTTCCCGTTCCATCAAGCGGAGAGTCTGCGTTAGCATTTTGTAGCTGATTCCCGGCACCAGTTCGCTGAGCCGCGTAAACCGCAGCTCTCCGCGCTCCGTGAGCACTTCAAGGATCAACATCGTCCACTTGTCGGCAACGCGCCCGATGAGCTCTGTGACTAACGCCTCTACGCGCGGGTCGGTGAGATATTGCGTGTCGCAGCTCTCATAGGCCTGAAGAGACGCAATCTGTTCCTTCGAAAGTTTGACTTTGCCCATGTGTTTTACACTCTCCATTTAGTGTATATTGAACTTACAAGTGCCTTCTTCCCAAAAGAGAGTGGCATGCCTATAGTGACATACATGGTCGGCTCTTGCACACGGCCGGCACCCTTGAGGCGAAGATGCACATATTCCATAACGTCAACCGGCTGCACCGCTCGCTGCTCTATGGGGCGTACAGCTGGCTTCTTATAAGCGGGCTCTTGCACTTCGGAATCGATGTTGTCTCGCAGTACCTTCGCGGCAAGCGCGCTCCGAGTCCCGCGACCACTCTGTACTACGGACTGAATAGCTCTTATGCCCTGAGCCAGATCCTGTTTGCGATGCTGGCGCTCTTTGCCATTCGCCAAGGCATGGCTGCGATGGGCCAATGGTCCGGTATCGCGCTGGGCCTTCTGGCAGCCTGTGCGTGGTTCGTCCTTAGCATCATTTTCCTTGAATACACTCAGCCACGCATGACGGTGGCTCTGTATGCAGCCCTTCTCGTCGGTGCTGCGCTTACGGTCTGAGGGTTTCTCACGCAGACAGACTTTTAATTCCCCATAGAACCCCAGGAGATCCCATGAAACTCGAAGGAAGAACAATTCTGATCACCGGCGGTACCAGCGGCATTGGCTTCGAAATGGCCACGCAGCTCATCGCACGTCGCAACACTGTCCTCCTCACAGGCCGCGACCAGCGAAAGCTGGAAGAGGCGAAGTCTGCTCTGCCTGGTATTCATACCTTTCAGAGTGACGCAAGCAAGCCGGAGGACATTCGATCCCTGCGGCAACAGGTTACGGCAGAGTTCCCGGCCTGTGACACGCTGTTCAACAATGCAGGCATCATGCGGAATCTCGACATGAACGAATCGCGGTCGCTGACCGACGTCACGCGAGAGATAGACCTCAGTCTGAATGGACCGGTACAGATGGTGCAGGAGTTCCTTCCACATCTCAAGAGCAGGCCGAATGCCCTCATCGTGAACGTGTCGTCGGGATTGGCCTTTATTCCGTTTCCACTCTCTCCGATCTACAGCGCAGCCAAGGCCGGTATCCACGCCTTCACTCGGTGCCTGCGGGTTCAGTTGAAAGGTTCGAAGGTCGTGGTAGTGGAACTGGCTCCCCCAGGAGTTGAGACGAAGTTGTTCCGGGGCGAGTTCGAGAAGGAGATGAAGGGACAGAAGGCGATGCCTGTTAATGTTCTGGTTGCGAAGACGATCGCTGGGATCGAAGCAGGCAAGACAGAAATTCGCCCCGGCCTGAGCAACGTTCTCTATCTGATGAGCCGCTTTGCTCCCTCACTTCCATTCGGGCAAATGGCAAAGATGGTGCACACCACAAGTTGATCCACCGGCGCCCGAGCCGGTCGAGCTATATGCTCTGCATCCTTCGAGGCTCGCCGCTTCGCCGAAAGTAAGAGCCTTGTTGGAGTTCTTGGGGAAGCACTGTAACGACGCTTACAGGTTCAAAGGGAAGATCCCGGATTCTAAGCCGGTGGCATCCGTGCAAACCGTTCGCTGACGAATATGCGCTCGGCGACAGACTACAATCCCAGCTTTGATACCTCGCTGAACTTGTTAACGGTACTGGCTCACTGTTGCAGCAAGGTGCGAAAGCCAAGCAGTGAGCCGTTAATCAAAACATCCACCATGTGTGACTGCAAGCGTTATGGATTCAACCTGATTCGTCATCCAGACCTCGATCAAGTTGCCACTCCTCCCTCCACTCCCATAAACTTCAGGGGAGCGTCGAATCCATATCGTGTCCTTTTCAGCAAAGCCGTTTTCCTATCGTCGTCCCGCCTTTCTCTCGGTGTGTCTCGCGTCGTCCCTTCTGCTGACGCCTCACCATGTCATAGCCCAGTCAAGCTCCTCAAGCAGCAGTAGCTCAGAGGGAACTCCAGGCGCGACGATCTCGAAAGATGGCCCCACCAAACCCGCGCCACGCATCGCCCAACCCGAAGCCGGTGGCTCTGCCATCACGCTCGAGACCAGCGAGCCTCTCTTCTACCTCGCCACCGCGCTCAACGTCTGCGGCTACGATGCTGACCTCGCCAACTCTGCTCCAGTACGCCTCGAAATCCGCGACGACATCAACGCCCAGGTTGCCGCCTCCCCGCAGGCACGCGCTAGCCGCGACGCACTCTGCTCCTATGTCCGCGAGCACACACTCAACGACACGAGCCTCAACCTCGCTCAGTACATCTCGCTCGCGCTCTATCTCTCACCGCCCCCAAGCCTCAGTCCCGTCGTCGGCGAAACCGAGCTGCCGCCCGACTCCACTCAGGTCGTCAACATCCTTCCGCTTCTCAGAACCTTCGCTGATGACGTACATCTCCACGCCATCTGGGTCGATCATCGTCCTGAGTACGAAGCGCTCCTCAAGCTCGTTCACGACCCACTCACCAAAACAATCCTCAACACCAACGTCTACCTCCATCTCCCGGTCAGCAGCTACGACGGTCGCCGTTTCCTCGTCCTGCTCGAGCCCATGCTCGCTCCCTCCACCACCAACGCCCGCATCTACTCCAACGACTACATCGTCGTTACTTCGCCCTCAGGCGAACCTCTCGGCGCCGTCCACATGGACGACATCCGCCACAGCTATCTCCACTACGAGATCGAGCCGCTCGTTTACTCCCGCGCCTCCGCGATGGAGCGTCTCCAGCCTCTGCTCAAAGGCGTCCAGGATGCGCCCCTCGACTACACCTACAAGACCGAGATCGTGCCTCTCATCACCGAGTGCCTCATCAAAGCGGTTGAAGCCCGAACGATGGACGTAGGCATCTCCAAGCCGGCTAAACCTACTGCCGTCAAGCAACGCGCCGAGATCGAGCAGTACAACGCCGAGCTAACCACTTACGAGCACGACGCGGAAGCCACCCGCCGCAAGGCAGTCGATCTCTCCATGCGCCAAGGCTGGGTCCTCACCGAGTACTTCTACAACCAGATCGGCCAGATGGAAAAGGAGTCCGTCAGCCTCAAGGAGTACATGGGCGAGATGGTCTATGGCATGGACGTTGAACGCGAACGTCATCATGCCCAGCAGATAGCCTTCCTCCCCTCTGGCAGTCGCGACGTCCTGCGCCGGGCGCCCCTGCAGCTCTCGGGCCTGCAACTGGCCGAAGAGAAGATCTTCAAAGGCGACCTCACCGGCGCCTCCGACATCGCCAACAAAGTTCTCGCCGATCCCAAAGGCGACCACGCCCAGGCCCACTACGTTCTCGCTCGCGTCAACCTCATGCAGCGCCAGCCCGGAGCCGCCTTCGACGACTTTCAGGAAGTCCTCGACTCCTCCAAGGACCCCCGCACCCTCGCTTGGTCGCACATCTACTTAGGCCGCCTTTACGACGTCAAAGACGATCGCAAAAAAGCCGTAGCCGAGTACCAGGCAGCGCTGACTGTCCGCGACGCCCAACCCGACACCAAAGCCGCAGCAGAGAAGGGAATCAAAGAGCCCTTCGTCGCACCAAAGGTCGCCCACCAGCAGGAAGAAGATGACGACGCCCCACTCGACCCCAGCGGCAAAGCCGAAAAGGACGCCTACCGCCCCCCACACCCCCACTAGAGCGGTTGCCTTTGCCGTTGCTAGTCCTTTATTTGTCATTCCACACCCTGGGTAAAGTCGATGGGGGAGGAATCTGCCTTTGCCGTTACTTGTCCTTTCCGCCGGCCTGAATGATTGCCCCTACAACGATCCTTCGTCTAAAGCTCATAGAGTGCCACCGGAAAGCCGCAAGGCATAGACTTGGAATCTAACCGGCAAGCCCGAAAGCGTGCCTTCCAAAAGCAAAATCCACGCGGACCCTCCGGATACCAAATGGATTCATCCCGCGCAAACGGATGGCCACTCACCCGACGCGCAACCCTCGCCGTCCGGTAAAGTAAATCAGGGAGTTCTATGACGACGCGCCAAAGAAAGCCCGGACGATCCCAGTCGAACGAGGCCACCCCGGCCATCTTCGACCACATCTTCCAGCGTCCCGACCTCCTCACCTGGGCTCTCACCCACCGCTCCCTCGCCTACGAGACCAACCCCGAAACCCTCCCCGATCCCGCCGCCGACAACGAGCAGCTCGAATTCGTAGGCGACGCAGTCCTCGGCCTCGTCGTGGCCGAATCCCTCTTCCGCCGCTTCTCAAGCTCCCGCGAAGGCGAACTCACCCGCCTCCGCGCCTCCCTCGTCAGCCGCCGTCATCTCGGCGAAGTCGGAGCCCGCATCGATCTCGGCTCTCTCCTCCGCCTCGGCCGTGGCGAAGAGCAAAGCGGCGGCCGCAAAAAGCCTGCGCTCCTCGCCAACGCCCTCGAAGCCGTCATCGCCGCGCTCTATCTCGACGGAGGCCTCCCCGCCGCCCGCGCCTTCATCGAAAAGCACATCATCGAGCCCGCCCTCCCCGACCTTCACCTCGCCCTCGACGGCGGCAAGACCTTCAGCGGCGCCATCGGCGACCACAAATCCGCCCTCCAGGAGCATCTCCAGGCCACCGGCGCAGGCCAGCCCCACTACGTCCTCACCGACCAGAGCGGCCCCGACCACCAAAAGCGCTTCCGCGTCGAAGTCCGCATCGACGACAAATCCGGTGGCTCCCGAGCCCTCGCCGAATCCGAGGGCTCCACCAAGAAACAAGCCCAGCAAGCCGCCGCCCGCCTCGCCTTCGAGCGTCTTCTTACCGAAGCCCGCCTCGTCGCCGAATCAGCCTCCCTCGGCGTAACCGCGGAGGTGGCCGAATGACCCAACCCGTCGCCGTCTCCACCAACCCCGCTACCCAAACTCACTCCGTCGTAGCCGATCCCCCACAAACCCGCTCCCACACTCCAAACCACTCTCCCGCCCACCGCCGCCATCTCCAATACGAACACCCCAGCGTCTTCACCGCCCTCCAATCCCTCCTCTATCTCGTCGTCGTCGCCATCTTCATCATCACCTTCTGCATGCAGCCCTTCCGCATCCCCTCCGAATCCATGGAGTCCACCCTCCTCGTCGGCGACTTCCTCCTCGTCGACAAGCAAGCCGCAGCCCCCGACGGCGCCGGCACTCTCCTTCCCACAGCGGCTATCCATCGTGGCGACGTCATCGTCTTCCACGACCCCGTCGACTCCACCCTCCACCTCGTCAAGCGCGTCATCGGCCTCCCCGGCGACCACCTCCGCCTCCGCGACGGCCGCGTCTACATCAATGGCCGCCTCCTCACCGAGCCCTATGCCGTCTACCGCCCCAGCCCGCCCGACAACTTCCGCGACAACTTCCCCCGCCTCCAAAGCCCCGACCCCGAGATCGACTCCCACTGGTGGATTCGCATGCGCTCCCTCATCGAAAACAACGAGCTCATCATCCCCACCGGCAACTACTTCGTCCTCGGCGACAACCGCAACGACAGCGAAGACAGCCGCTACTGGGGCTTCGTCCCGCGCGACGCCATCGTCGGCAAGCCCATGTTCATCTACTTCTCCCTCCTGCCCCACGCCGACGAATCCGCCTCCCTCACCCAATCCGCCGAAGCCGCCAACCCCAGTCAGCAACCCGGCAAATTCGACTCCGTAGTCGACTTCGCCCGCTGGGGCCGCACCTTCCAAATCGTCCGCTGACTCCCCCAGCCGTTTGTGCTAAGGTTTCCTCCAGACCCAAAAGCATCTAAGGCCCTGGAAAGATTAACCAACCCTGTATGACGCGGATTCGCCGAGTTCTTCCGCCGTCTTTTTTGACGGTTTTGCTGTCTTTTTCTTTATCTGCCTTTGCCCAAACCCCCACCCCGCGACTAACCGGAAACATGGCGGAAACAGGCAGAGCCGCGCTCGTGGGATCTCGCACCCCTCAGGCAAGCCGCGGACAGGATCTCGGTCCCGTCTCCCCGCAGATGTCCATCCCGGGCATCACGCTCGTCTTCAAGCGTTCGCCTGAGCAGGAGAGCGCACTCCAGCAGCTTCTGGCCGCGCAGCAAAACACATCCTCCCCGCTCTATCACCACTGGCTCACGCCGGATACCTTCGCTGCTCGCTTCGGCATGGCCGACGAGGACCTCGCCGCTGCTGAAACCTGGCTCCAGTCCCAGGGCTTTCAGGTCGAAAGCACCTCCCGCAGCCGCGATCGCATCACCTTCTCCGGAACCGCCGCGCAGGTCCAATCCGCCTTCGGCACAGACCTCCACTACTACCAGGTAGACGGAGAACGTCACTTCGCCCCCGCCGCAGACCTCACTCTGCCGACAGAAATAGCCTCGGTCACCGCAGCGGTCCTCCACCTCTCCAACTTCCGCCCCAAACCAGATATCAAAGTACAAACCCGGCCAAAGCCCGACTTCACATCGCTCTCAACGCAAGCTCATTACCTTGTTCCAAGAGACATTGTCACCATGTACGACCTGGGCACGTTCTTTCAGGGCGGAGCCGCGGGAAGCGGTCAAAGCCTTGCTGTCGCGGGGCAGTCTTATGTCAACACATCGCAAGGTTCGGCAGTCTCCCAATTTACAAGCGTCATGGGTGGGGGCGGCGCTATCACGCCTGTTCTGGTTCCTGGATCCGGGCCGGAGGCTATCCTGGCGGGAGATGAGAGTGAATCAGAGCTCGACCTCGAATATTCTTCCGGCATCGCTACCAGCGCCAATATCTTCTTCGTCTATGTCGGTGGCAATCAAAACTACGACATCTTCGACGCGTTGGGGTTCGCTATTGATCAGGACATTGCTCCCGTCATCAGTGTTAGCTACGCCATCTGCGAGTCACTGATGAGTGCGACAGAGATGGACGAAGGAAACTCCCTCTTCGAGCAGGCTTCGGCTCAGGGGCAGACTCTCGTCGCAGCTTCAGGCGACAACGGTTCTACAGAGTGCACTGTTTTCACTAACGCTGGACTAACGCTCACCCAACAACAGGCGCTTTCTGTTTCATATCCCGCATCCAGTCCTTACGTCACAGCAGTAGGCGGAACTCAGATGGCGGCGGGAACCTTCACCGCAGGATCCAGTCAGTATTGGAGTAGTGCAACCCAAAACGATACGATCGGTTCGTTGCTCTCCTATGTTCCAGAGCTCGCTTGGAACGAAGATTCAACCTCGTTGGGTATCGCTGCAGGTGGTGGCGGCGCCAGTTCTCATTTCGCTCGTCCGACTTGGCAGAGTGGCGTACCGGGAATACTATCCGGATCATTTCGTCTGTTACCCGATGTAGCTCTTCAGGCTTCCATCGAGAGCCCGGGATTCCTCATGTGCTCTGACGACCTGTCCTTTATCGGAGCGGAAGGGCAGACATCCAGTTGCGGAGACGGACTGGTCGGTAGTAACAACAAGTACACGGTAGCCGGTGGAACTAGCTTTGCAGCCCCTATCTTCGCCGGTCTCATCACCATTCTCAACCAGGTCGAGCATACGATAGGACAGGGAAACATCAATCCCATCCTCTACAGTCTGGCTTCGAATCCGAAATCATACGCTTCAGCCTTTCACGACATCACCTCCGGCTCTATCGCATGTGTTCAAGGCATTAGCGGCTGTGCCGCTCCGGGGGAGTCGGGCTATGCGGCAGCCCCCGGCTATGACGAAGCGACCGGTCTGGGCAGTGTGGACTTCAACAACCTCGTAACCGCATGGCCGACCACTACCGCCGCAAGCCTTACGTCAACAGCCATCTTGATTAACGTTGCAGAATTTACGGCTAATCCTGTTGCGGTCAATCCCGGAGACAACGTCCCACTCCAGATCATCGTAGATTCGCTCTCTGAAAGCGCTGTTCCGACCGCGCCGACCGGGGCCGTCTCGATATCTTTGGATGGAGTCGTGGCACAATCTTCCCTCGCGATTACCCCAGAAAATCCGCCCAATTCCGGAGCGTCAATCAACTACAGCTTCGTCGCTCCCAACGCCGCCGGCTCTCACCTTCTAACCGTCAAATACCTCGGCGATGCAACGCACTCTCCCTCTTCTGCAACGTTTTCGGTCTTGGTCGGAAACGTGACAGCCACTGGCAGCTTCACCGTAGCAGCCGGCAATCTCAACATCGCAAACGGCAGTCAGGGCAGCACGCAAATCAGCGCCACGCCTGCTGGCGGATACACCGGCCGCGTTTCATGGTCACTCGCTGCCTCGACCACCACTGGCAGCGCGGAGTTGTGCTATTTCATCGGTGCCCCGACCACCAACAACCCGAATGCGGCAACACTCACCATCGGGGTCGGCTCGGCATGTACCTCGGTGTCCCCGTCCGAACGCGCAAACCTTCGGCCGCTCACTACCCGCGCATCCTTGAAGCAGGAGAACCCATCGCCATGGCGCACAACGCCAACCCTCGCCGTCTATGCGAGCTTGCTGGCCTGTGGTTCTCTCATTACACGCAAACGGAAACTCAGCAAATCCTTATGGCTCGCTATCATCCTTCTTCTCACAGGAGCTACCTTGAGCCTGTCCGGCTGCGGAGGTAGCAGCGGAAGCGCCAGCGGCCTGCCCAACACAACACCCAGCGCCTCCACCTACACCCTCAAGCTCACCGGAACCGACTCCGTAAACACCACAATCACAGCCTCAACCAACTTCACGGTCACCGTACCCTAGCGCATTGTCTACACTGCAAAGGAGCTAAGTTGAAGATCCTATACAGTACCGTGTTTGCTATCGGCATACTTTCTTGTTTCTCGTCGATCGCCCAGACGCCTGATCAAAAAGTCCAGACTCCATCAGGGCAAAACGCGCCTTCTCCTTTGGGCCTAAACCCTCCCACCGTCAATGACAAAATTGCAAAAGAACATCTCATCAAGCGTGTAGATGCTCCTTACCCACCACTGGCTACGGCTGCGCATGTCTCAGGAGTGGTTGTTTTGGGTGTTGAAATCGATACAACAGGTGCCGTTACAAAAGTTGTCGTTCTCAGTGGCCCTGAGATGTTGCGGTCCGCCGCTGTCAAGGCGGTCTCGCAGTACTCCTATAGGCCATTTCTCATCGAGGGTCTACTGTCGACGGTACGAACCGCTGTGCAGGTGAAGTTCGAACCATTCCATTCAAAGAGCTGCTAAAGGATAGGGTTCGAGTTCCTCGTAACCACATAAATTAAAGGAACGGTCTCGACGCCGAACCAGTCCATTCAGGAATAAATTAGAACCAGGACTCGGCGTCAAATCTTCCGCGGACCATCGATCATGAAAAGCCTGCTCCTGCTTCTCGTCCTCAGCACCGCAACCCTTCATGCCCAAACCCCCGCGCCGAACCCTCAATTTGAGGGGGTCTGGGAGGGCTACGACGGCGAGTGGGGCCACGTCTCACGCCAGCTCATCGCTCTGGCAAATGCAATCCCCGCCGACAAATACAGCTGGCGTCCTGCACCGGGCGTGAGATCGATCAGCGAAGTCTTCGTCCATATAGCGCAAGCCAACTTCTATCTGCTCAGCGTCACCGGCCCGAAACTGCCATCAGATATGGAATCGGATCGCCTCGAGAAGGACGTAACCTCGAAATCCGAAGTGATCCGCGATCTCGAGCGATCACTGCAAGCAGTCAAGTTAGCTCGCGCACAGCTCAAGCCAGGAGACCTTCAACGCAAAGTTCAGATCGAAGGCAAGACCGTCACCGTCGATGGCATGTACTTACGAATCATCGTCCACGACAACGAGCACATGGGTCAGCTCATCGCCTACGCACGAATGAACGGCATCGTCCCACCCTGGTCCATGCCGGAGACTCCCGCAAAGAAGTAGATCGCTTACCCACCCTACTGCGGCTGTGACGCTGCCTGCTCAAGCGCAGCAATATCGAGCTTCTTCATGCTCATCATCGCCTTCATCGCCGCCGGATGACTAACCAGTTTAGTCATATGCACCGGCACCACCTGCCAGCTAACGCCGAACTTATCCTTCAGCCATCCGCACGCAGTCTCCGAACCGCCTTCAGTCAGCTTGGCCCAATACATATCGATCTCCTGCTGGTTCTCGCAGCGAACCACAAAGGAGAAAGCATCGCTCAGCTTGTTATACGGACCGCCATTGAGGAACGTAACCTGCTGCCCCTCCAGCTCAAGATCGAGCACAATCACCGAGCCCTTCGGTCCGGGACCAGCCTCAGTCGCGCGCAGCTCATTCAACTTGCGCCCATTCGGAAAAATCGAGAGATAGTAATCTGCCACCGCTTCGGCATTGTCGTCGAACCAGAGGAACGGGGTGATCTTATTCATGGGAAACTCGCCTCCAAGAGGATCTGTCATTGCACGGTCACTCTCCAGATCGAGCGTGCAATGACGGGATGAGATGCTCAAGGCTAACTCTGAAGTCGCCCAAAAGACGAAACACCTAAAAATAAATTCGTAAACTATGGCGTATTTTTCAAGCCTCAAAAAGCTCCTGCCAAAACACCACATTCACCACGCATCTCACCGCGAATTCACCACTAAAACACCACATCCAAACACGGCCTTTCCCCAAACCCCCCTGCAAAAACACCAAAAATCCCTCACCCCAACCACGCCCAAAAAAATCCTGCAACAAATCCACCAAACCGCCATCCCGAAAACCTCCGGCCGACCCCTCCCATCAGCGATACACTGATAGCTGCACCTGTGGAGAAGAGTCTTGCCCGAAACCGTCACAACCGAAGCCGCCATCCCCGACGTCGCCCAGCAGGAGCAGGCCGAAACCCCACTCGAGTCCCTCGCCTCCATCTGCACCGTCCTCGCCATCGGTCTCTTCGTGATGACCTTCATCTTCCAGAACTTCGAAATCCCCTCTGCCAGCATGGTCAAAACCCTGCTCATCGGCGACCACGTCCTGGTAGACCGCATCTCCCTCGCCCCACCGGCAAAGTGGGCGCCCTTCACCTACTATCGCGACGTCCGCCGCGGCGACATCATCGTCTTCTTCAAACCCGGCGAGCCTGATCTCTTCCTCGTCAAGCGCACCATCGGCATCCCCGGCGACCGCATCCACCTCCGCAACGGCATCGTCTACCTCAACGGTGTCGCGCAAAACGAGCCCTACGCCGGAATGCCCGCCAACGACGATAACCCCCAGCACGCCTTCGATCCCTACCGCGACGACTTTCCCGCCGTCCCGCCTGACAACTACGGCAACGTCACCGCCAGCTGGGCCTACGACCTCCCCAACCACATTCAAGACGGCGACCTCGTCGTCCCTCCCGGCAAAGTCTTCGCCATGGGCGACAACCGCACCGAAAGCCTCGACGGCCGCTATTGGGGCTTCGTCCCGCGCGAAAACATCGTAGGCCGCCCCCTCTTCGTCTACTGGTCCTTCGAAACCCCAGCCGACCAGATCGACAAGCAGAGCATCGGCGACCGCCTCAGTTTCATGGGCCACATCCTCGTCCACATCTTCGACGAAACACGGTGGAAGCGTACCTTCCATCTCATTAAATAGAGGTCATTCCGGCGCTGACCCACCCACCGCGTCGGACCATTGTTCATGCATGAAACCAACCCCACCTACGAGCCCCCGCTCGACCCCAGCGAAGCTGCGGAAGCAGATGTCGCTCCGTCTCTTAGCACGCACGCGCTACGTCGTCTCCTCTACGTGGCCTTCGCTGCG
>Ga0302220_10000955_pt1 | contig 22936 bp, 10 predicted proteins | sample II_Palsa_E1_3_FD_194572 | JGI IMG/M metagenome (GOLD analysis project Ga0302220, IMG submission 194572) | Peat permafrost microbial communities from Stordalen Mire near Abisko, Sweden - II_Palsa_E1_3 | ecosystem: Environmental > Terrestrial > Soil > Palsa > Peat permafrost | place: Sweden...
TGCAGGTGTCTTAGCTGCAGGTGTCTTAGCTGCAGGTGTCTTAGCTGCAGGTGTCTTAGCTGCAGGTGTCTTAGCTGCAGGTGTCTTAGCTGCAGGTGTCTTAGCCACGACTGTCAGCTTTGGATTTTTTTGCCGCTGTTCCACCCGTGCCTGAACATCCTCCCATTTATTGTCGATTACCTTCAGCAGCTTCCAACGCTCCACCTCATCGAGCGGCAATTCCATGTCCATAAATTCGCTGACGATGCTGTCGAAATTATCGGCAAGAACCGTCGAAAGAGGATCCAGACCCACAACGACACTCAGCCCTGAAGGCCGAGTGGGAATCGTGAAGAGCTCCAGATCCGGGCGATATTTGTCGAGAATAACAATCACTTTCCAAACGTCGCCGGCCCAGAAGTCGGTCTGCTCACGCGCCGCGCATAAGCGATCGACCGGAAGGCAATCATGAAACAAAACGGTGGTTTTTCTATCCGAGTACTTCTCGATATTGATAAAGTCACGCAGCGCCTGCTCAAACAGATGCAGCCCGTCGATAAAAGCAAAATCGACCACATCGCCTTCGATATCGACTCGCAGATCGCGCGTGGTAAAGTACTCGTCGCTCGGCAAGGGATAGATTTTGGTGGCCGTGCGGGCAGGCGTATTACGGATGCTGGGGAGCGGATCGATACCCACCGCGATCGTGGGTGGATTCGCCAAAACAATGGTGGCGCCGGCAGCCACGCCAATCTCAACGTAATTGCGCGGTTTCAGCCACTCGTGAAAGCGCGTCAAATAAGTACTGTAGAGATCGCCCGGCATTTGAATTTGCGACAGAATGGCATGCACCACGCCCACGGTATGGGCCGTCTTGGCTATAGCCAAAGCCTTGTGGCAAGCATCGGCACCGGCGTCACTCTCTCCCAAAGCGAGATGCGCTAATGCTTTTTCCATCAGGCATTCCGCATTGTCACTATTTCCGGCAAGAGAGGCATCGGCCAATTGAACGGTGCGGCGATAATCACGCTGCCGGTTGGCCGAAGCTGCAAGCATATAGAGAGCAAAACTATGGTTCGGCCAGCGAGTCAGGATTCCATTACACGCAGCATCCGTTTCGACTAAACGACCCGCATTGAAGTGATTGATCGCTTCTGCCAAACTCAGGTCCAGTTCTTCCATTATCGTGCCTTCCATATAAAGATTTCTTCTGATGCGATCACAGAACGCGTCGCATTAAATCTGGCTGATCTCCACTTGCAATCAAAGCATAACACGCCACCCGCCCTTCAAAAAACCCTGTGATTCCCGTAAATGCGCGAATTTAGCTTGAGCTCCGGACAACGCATGTACTTCGCTGAATAGAAGCGCTAACGAATACGCATTTCGGTGGCGCCGAGCCCCAGCACCCTATCGTCCCGGCTTTCCATCAGGAGTTGCGGCGATGTCGCGTCGGCCATATGCAACAGAATCAACAAGCGGCCATGGCTGGCTGCGACCAGGGCCGCAGGAATCCGAAATTGCCGGGTCGCTTGATTGGCTTGCACGGTGTAATGCAGGTCTCCCAGGGTCCGCCCATTGACGGACACGGTGATGGTTTGCTGCGGATGGTTCGGCAACACATAGGCATGGCCGGAAATATCGAGGGTGAGATCGCCTTCGGTGTGCTCGGGCAAGGCCAGCCAGAGTGCCGCCACACTGAGAAAAGTCCAACGGCCCCACGGTTCTGCCGGGTACCAGCCGCCGTTAATGTAGGCGTCGGCATTGCCGCCGCGACGGAAATCGATCGCCGTGCCCAACACATAGGGTTTCGGTGCGGGGCCGGCGCCACGGTCCAAGGCCTGATCAAAGCTAAAGCACCCGGCGCAATGCCGCCACCCTGGCGCCAAGACGCGATAGCCGTCTAATTTCCCCCAAACATCATCGGGCCCGGCATTGATTTTGGCTTGCTCCCAGAGCGCGGTGGCAATCGGATCATTGCCAAAAACGTAGAGGGTTCGCGGATCGTAAATACCGCTAAATACGACCTGGGCTTTCCGACGCTGCAAGCTGGCCAGCCGGCTCATATCAATCCGGGCAAAATACCCTGTGTCGATAGCCAGGCGATGGTTCGACGCAAACAAGGCCAGCGGAAAATAATCGAAATCAAAGCTAAAGGCAAATGGTAAGACGACGCCGACCCGGTCGTACCTGGTGGACGCTTGTTCCCAGAATGGGGATTTCAGCGGTGACTGCCAATGGTTATCTTGCATAAATCGCCGCGTATTCTGCGTGGCGACATGACTATCGAGCAGTTGCAGAACTAACAATAGCGCGAGCAGGCAAGGTAGAAGCCTTCTGTCGATCGACTTGAAAGCGGCATAAAACACCGCGATATAGATCAAATAATACACGGGTAAGAACATCCGCCCGGCCGCGCGAAAAACGCCGATCAGCGATTCGATATCTGCCGGCACCCGGTAAGTCAATACGACGTGGTCACCCCAGGCGATTTGATTGGTCAGCGCAATAACGGTCAAACCGGCGGCCATCACACATAGCGGTACAAGCGTGGTCCAATGCCCCGTGAACGCAGTTTGGCGTTGCCGGCCGGTGAGCCGTGCCAACGGCGCCAACAGTACTGTCAGTACCAAAGCAACCATCAACAACAGCATGCCGCTGCCTAAATAGCATGAGGCTTCATATTCGCCGCCGCTGCGCGGGAGGTTCGGCAGAATGGTTGACCACAGCCCCAAGGGGTCGACCAAAGACAACAAGTTCATGCGGTAAAAATTCAGCGCCGAGGGATAACTCAGTCCGCTATGCACCATAAAATAACCCGTCACCCACATCACAAGCGCCAAACTCAGGACTGACGCAAGTCCATATCCGGCGACGGCCCGAGAGGAGATCTGCTGTTTTAGCCGGCGTTGCAGCATATTGGCCGCCCAGATGGCCAGCACCATCGCCAGCAGATAGGCATGAATCAACGCGGCAACCCCGAGCAACAGCATCCCGCCGCGCGCGGAGAATTGGTCTTTGAAATAGAGATACAGGGCCGCGAGGATTAGCCATTGCGCGGACAGCGCATCGCTTTGAAGCGTGATGCGCCACCAGAGTGGCGGGGCGATGACAAAGAACGCTGTGGCCAGCAGCACGGCAAGCCGTTGTTTCGAGAACAGCGACAGTAGTTTGTAGGCGAAAATCCCCTGCAACATCAAGGTCAGTGCAAGCCAAAGTCCGATATATTGAAACGGTTCGGGCAGCAAAGATGCAATCGGCCTGAAAAGGAATGCAAACAGCGGCGTCGAATCGGTAAACACAATCGAACTGCCAAGATATTCGCCGTAGTTCAAGTTTTTGCCCATCGGGAATTGCAGCAAGGGCGCGTGGCGGAAAAAATTCCAGCCGAGGAAATGCTGAGCAAAATCGCCGCGCATCAACCACTCGATGGAAGTCGGCCGGATTATCGCGCCACCGGTATAAAACACAAAGGCCGCGAGACCGATCAGAGCGGCGCAACAAAGCGCCATCGGTTCTGTGCTTGTGGGTTTAGCGAGGCGGGTTGAACGGCGCAGCATCATGGTGTTTTGGCACACTTCGACCCGGAGGTCTTGGGGAAATTCGCGCTGGTTCGCGCTAATCCGCGGTTTAACATGTTAGTTTGAAGGACACCCTGCGCGGCCCGTGCATTCTAGCCGATTGCCTATAAGAAAACCTTCGGGCATCGCCGCGGCCGCCTGGTTTGCAACGCTTGCCGTTATCGCATTTTGGCCGGACACCGCTGGGCAGTATCATCCTAGCGTTGAAGATCATATCAAGCCAAGGAATCCCACGATGGATCTCGTCATTCGCAACGCCTCGCTGCCCAACGGCGGCCATGGCATCGACATCGCCATCGAATCCGGGCGCATCGCCGCAATCGGACGCGCGTTACCGGTCAGTGGCCGACAGGAGATCGACGCGGGCGGCGATCTGGTCACGCCGCCGTTTGTCGACGCCCATTTCCATATGGATGCTACGCTGAGCTACGGGTTGCCGCGCGTGAATAGCTCCGGCACACTGCTTGAAGGTATCGCCTTGTGGGGGGAACTGAAGCCGTCGCTGACACAAGACGCACTGGTTGAACGTGCCATGCAGTATTGCGACTGGGCGGTGGCGCGCGGTTTGCTGGCCATTCGCTCGCATGTCGACATCTGCGACGATCGTTTGTTGGCAGTGGAAGCGCTGTTGCACGTCAAGCAACAGGTCGCGCCATATCTGGACCTGCAGTTGGTGGCATTTCCACAAGACGGCTTGCTGCGCAGCTCTACTGCGCTGGCTAATTTAAAACGCGCCATCGCCTTGGGGGTCGATGTAGTGGGCGGCATTCCGCATTTCGAGCGCACCATGGCCGATGGCGCGGAGTCGATACGCGTGTTGTGCGAGTTCGCAGCGGATCGCGGCCTGCGCGTGGATATGCATTGCGACGAATCTGACGATCCCTTATCGCGCCATATCGAAACACTTGCGTATCACACGCAGCGCTTGGGCATGCAAGGCAGAGTCGCGGGCTCGCATTTGACCTCAATGCATTCGATGGATAACTACTACGTCAGCAAATTGCTGCCGCTGATACGCGAGGCCGGTGTCGCGGCAATCGCCAATCCCTTGATCAACATCACACTGCAAGGCCGGCACGATAGTTATCCGAAGCGCCGCGGCATGACCAGGGTACCGGAATTGCTGGCCGCCGGGGTCGATGTCGCATTCGGTCAGGATTGCGTGATGGACCCTTGGTACAGCCTGGGCTCAGCCGATATGCTGGAAGTGGCGCATATGGGCCTGCATATTGCTCAGATGACCGGACAAGACGCGATGCATGCCTGTTTTCTGGCGATCACCGAAACCCCGGCACGCATTCTTGGCTTGGAGGGCTATGGACTGGCCCCGGGCTGCCATGCCGACCTGGTGATACTCGACGCCGGAAATACCATCGAAGCGATACGTCTGCGCGCCGCCCGGCGGTTTGTTATCCGTCGCGGCGCAATTGTCAGCCAAGCTCCGGCCGCGCACGCGCAGCTCAAGCTCGCGGGACGGCCAGAGCAGGTCGATTTCCGGCTCAAGCGCTGAGGTTTTACGTCACAGACCTTGCGTGCGGGCTACTCCAGGAAAGTCTCATGGCGTCCTATGCATACGTCAAATGTTGTGCCGGGTTACAATTAAAAATTCACTTAATAGTAAGCCCCCATGGCCACCCGTATTATCGAAAATTACCTTGTCGATACGATAGAAATTCTGAGCGGCAACGGGAATTGGCGTTGCGAAGTCCGCGTGAAATCGGTTTCATCGTCTCAACTATTAAAAACCGCCGCGCTGAAAGCGACCTTCGATACCAAAGAATTGGCCGAGGCAGCCGGACTTAAAGCCGGGCAAAACTTGGTCGACGAACTCAAACGATCGTTCGCAGCTTAATCGATGCACCTTAGCCCTTAGCCCTTAGCCCTTAGCCCTTAGCCCTTAGCCCGCCGATTTTGCCAGCTAAAGGCGGGCCAACTAAGCCTGCGGACTAATGCGAAACCGCCGTCTGAAATCCCGGCATGGCGAATTGCCAGAACATAAAAGACAGCTTGTCGGCCAGCAGATGGTCGCGTTGCGCCTTGGTCGAGCCGATGCCATGACCCGCATCGTAGTCAACCCGCAGCAAAATTGGATATCCGCTGCTGGTCGCCACCTGCAAGCGCGCCGCCATCTTGGCCGATTCATATGAGGGCACGCGCGGATCGTTAATGCCGGTGGTCAACAAGACGGCCGGGTAGGCCACGCCGGCTTTGACATGCTGCGTCGCGTCCATGGCCTGCAAGGCTTTAAAACCGTCCGGCGTCGTGACCGAGCCAAACTCCGGGATATTGGGCGGGCCATTCTCGGTAAACTCACTGCGCAAAGCGTTCGACACGCCGACCTCATCGATCACCACCCGGAATAAATCCGGCCGTTGCGTCAAAGCGCCGCCCATGACAATACCGCCGGCGCTGCCGCCGTCGATCGCCAGTTTGGTCGAGCGAGTCCACCCTTGCTTAACCATATATTCGGCACAGGCAATCAAGTCGCTAATAGAATTCTGCTTGTTGAGCTTCTGACCGCCTTTATGCCAGTCTTCGCCGTATTCGCCGCCGCCGCGTACATGGCAGGTCGCAATCACGCCACCCTTTTCCAGTAGCGCGAAATAGCCCGGCCCGAAGAACGGGTCCAAGGTGATGCCATATGCGCCATAGGCTTCCAGCAAGGTCGGGTGGCTGCCGTCGAACTTGGCGCGTTTCTGATGAACCAGGGATAAAGGCACTTGCGTGCCGTCGGCGCTCACGACCTTGACCTCTTCAGAGGTATAAGCCGAGGCATTCACCGTGGAGCGCGGCAGGATGCCCGTATTGCGCGCCACGCCGCGTTTCGGATCAAAACGATACCAGGCGCGCGACACCACCCAGCCTTCCAGGCTGAACAAGGGGCCCAGCGCACGCGGATCGGTAAACAGGCCGTCAAGCGCACCGTCCACCGGCAGTTTCACATCCTCAATCGTGCCGCCGCCGAACGGTAAGCGGCGCATTTGCCCAATGCCGCCGTCGAGATCCTGAATATAGAGTGCATCGGCCGCGACACCGATATTTTTGATCACCGCGCGGCCCTCCGGCACCACCAGCTCGGCATGGTTCATATCGGGCGCCGCGGCAGATATTCTCAAGACCTTAAAGCGCGAAGCATCTTTATGACTGAGCAGGTACAGTTGCTCGCCTTTCAATACCAAGGCCGTGACCTCATCGCTGGGATCGACCACCTTGACCCAAGGCGTGTTCGCGCCATCGACGCTATCGAGCGGCGCAATATAAGCCGTCACCTCGTTTTGCACGCCGTTGCTCAAGATTCCGAGTAAATATTTCGATCCCGGCGTGACGCTTACACTGGGGATATCGGTATCGAACGTCTTGACGTCGGGATTGAGGCCGGTGCCCAGCACCGGCTTGTCGATATCCGGATCTTGCCCAAGTACATGCTGGTACACGATACTGTTTTTGTATTTATCGGTGTCGGCCTGACCGTCGGCTAGTTTGACCAAGCGGTTGTAAAAGAAGGACTTGCCATCTTCACTCCAACTTACATTGCCGAAGTTGGTCCGATCGATCAAATCCGGCAGATCTTTGCCGGTCGCCGTCGTCATGACATGCAGAGTGCTTTGTTCCGAGCCGCCGGCCGACAAGGCGTAGGCGACCAAGTGGCCGTCCCATGACGGCTGGAAGTAGTCGATCGAAAGATGCGTTGCGGTATTATCGGCGCCCTTGGCACTGAGCGTTTCGGGATCGACCAGCACGTGTTCCTTGCCCGACTCGCCCACGCGCATGACCAGTGCGTAATTTTTGGCGCCGGGTTTGCTCTTCAAATAAAAGTAGGTCTTCCCTGCGAATTGCATATCGCGGATCTGGGTGGCCGTGTTATCCAATGCAACGATACGTTTTTCCAGTGCATCGCGCCCCGGAATTTGATCGAGCACATGGCGCGTCCAATCGGACTGCTGTTTCATAAAAGTCTGGAATTCCGGCGACTTGGCGTCCTCCATCCAGCGATAGGGGTCACTGACTTGCGTGCCGAAGAAGTTTTCCGTCACGGGTTTTTGCGCCGCGAGCGGCGGGCCGTCGGCGCGGGCGGTGGAAACTGCCGCGCAGATTAATGCGCAGGCCAAGATTGCATGCCGACGAGCCGCTGTGCGGGAAATTAAATTGTGCATGCTGTTCCACATGTTGATCGTTTCTCTTATTGTTGTTTTGCTGCGCGTTCACGTAGCCCATCAATATGATTTAGAACCCTAGTCACGTCAATCGTGGAAAAAAGCGGTTATGCTTGATATCTGCTTGATATCTGTTTGATATCTGTTTGATGCCGGCTTCACCAAGGTATGCGGCGCCGACGTCTTCCCCTGAACGCAAATCGAACGTGTTATCGACCACCATGGGTGAAGACCAAGCCGATTCGAAATCCCGCCCAGTGCAAGCCGACCAGCAGGCACAGGTCACAGCCTGCTTGCAGCAGGCCACCGCCTTGCATGCTCAAGGCACGCTCGACGCCGCCATGGCCGGATACCGGCAGGTATTGGCATGGCGCCCTGACGATTTCACCGCACTGCATTTGCTCGGTGTGGCCCACTATCAAACCGGGCAAGCCGCTGCCGCGATCGAACTGATACAACAAGCGATCGAACTACAGCCCTTGCAAGCCGCGCCGTATTCAAACCTGGGTCTGGCATTCGTCGCATTGCGGCGCGACAGCGAGGCACTGCAAAGTTTCAACCAGGCTTTGCAACTCGACTCCAAGTATCTCGAAGCCTTGAATAATCGCGGTAATCTGCTTAACGATATGGGGCGCGCGGCCGAAGCGCTGGCCGATTTCGATCGAATGTTAGCGCTTAAGCCCGATTCCGCCGAAGCTTTGACCCATCGCGGCATGGCCTTGCAAGCGCTCGGGCGCAGCAAGGCCGCGCTAAGCAGTCATGAACTCGCCTTGCAGGTGCGCCCGGACTATCCCAAGGCCTTGAATAATCGCGGCACCGTATTGCGCGACATGGGTCGTCTGGCGGCGGCCCTCGCCAGTTTCGACCGTGCGCTGGTGCTGCGCCCCGACTTCGTCGAGGCCCTGAACAATCGCGCGGCGACGCTGCACGATATGCAAAGGCCGGCTGAAGCACTGGAAAGCCTGGAGCGCGCCGTGCAACTGGCGCCCCACTACGCCGAAGCGTTCAACACGCGCGGCAACGTGTTGCGCGAGCTGCAGCGCCCCGAAGCGGCCCTGGCCAGTTATCGACAAGCCCTGCAACTCAAACCTGACGACGCGCTGATCTGGAGTAACTGCGGCAGCGCTTTATGCGATTTGCAGCGCCCAGGCGAAGCATTGGTCAATATCGAGCGCGCCTTGGCGATCCAGCCCGAGTCGATCGAAGCGCTGAACAATCGCGCCAATGCCTTGCGCGACCTGAAACGCCCAGAGGAGGCGCTACGCAGTTGCGAACAGGCCTTGCAACTCAAGCCGGACTCTGTCGCCGCCTTGAACAATCGCGGCAACGCCCAATTGGATCTGGGCCAAACGCAAGCCGCCCTCGATAGCTATGACCTGGCCCGGCAACTCGGGCCGGCCAGCGCCGCCGCGCTGACCAACCGCAGCCTGGCCTTGCAACAGCTCGGGCGGCATGAGGAAGCGTTGGCAGGTTTCGCGCAAGCCGTGCAACTCCAGCCCGATTATGCGCAAGCGCATTGGTATGCCGGCCTGTGCCGCCTGCAGCTCGGAAATTTTGCGGCTGGCTGGCGTCAATATGAATGGCGCTGGCAAGTACCGGGTATAAAAACGGGCCGGCGCGATTTTACGACCGCACTCTGGAGCGGCGACCCGCCCTTACAAGGCCAAACCATCTTGTTGTACGCCGAACAAGGTTTGGGCGATACCTTGCAATTCTGCCGCTATGTCGACGTAGTGGCGGCGCGCGGCGCGCGTATCTACCTCGAAGTCCAAGCGCCCCTGAGACCCTTGCTCGAACAATACAGTGATCGTGCCCGGCTGTTTACCGTGGGCGAATCGCTGCCGCAATTCGACTACCACTGCCCCTTACTCAGTCTGCCGCTGGCATTTCATACCGATCTGCCGAGCATACCGTCGCAGACCGCCTATTTACAGGCGGATTCGGCCAAGGTCGCGATATGGAAACAAAGGCTGGCACACTATCAACGGCCTGTTATCGGCATTATTTGGTCCGGTAACAGCCAACACGGCAACGATCGCCATCGTTCGATCCCCTTGGCGCAACTTGCTCCCTGGTTCTCGGCCAAGGCCACTTTTGTCAGCTTACAAAATGAAGTCCGCGAGACCGATCGCGAGGCATTCGACGCCTTTAGGCGTCATGGCTTGGTCGATTTCGCGCAAGATTTGCATGATTTCTCGGATACTGCGGCCTTGTTAACCTGCGTTGATCGCGTGGTTACGGTCGATACTTCGGGCGCGCATCTGGCCGGCGCGCTGGGCAAACCGACCACTCTGCTGCTGCCCCAGAATGCTGATTTCCGCTGGCTGCTCGAACGCACCGACACGCCATGGTACCCGACCATGCGACTGATACGCCAAACGACTCCGGGCGACTGGCGCGAAGTCATCTCGGTCGTTGCCGCGTCGTTAGGCTTGCGATAGCCTGTCGGGCCCCTTGTCACAAAGTGTTGACGGAAAATAGCCGGCACGGGCGTAATTTCCCGTAACCTCACGGCGCCTCGTTTTAACACAGCGCGATACACGGCAGTTTATGCTTGGCGGACAATAGCATCCATGTCCGGTTCAACGGCATACCATACCTTTTAAGAAACAAAAGATGCGTCGCCATGAAACAAGGAAAGCTCCGCTCCCAGCGCAATCGCCCGAATAGCGCGCAGCGTCGCGAGCCTGAAACCAACAAGTTGCTGTTACAGCAAGCACTCGCCCTGCATCAGCAAGGCGATATGCTCAATGCAAAAGCACGCTATGAAACGATATTAGGTAACGATCCCGAGCATTTCGATGCCCTACATCTACTGGGCATCGCCGAATATCAAGCCGGGCAACACGCGCGCGCTATTGAGCTGATTTCGCACGCGATCCGCGTCAACCCCGATTTAGCAGCGCCCTACGCCAACCTCGGTCTCGCTCAACATGCTCTGCAGCAAAACGACGCGGCACGCAGCAGCTATCAACACGCCCTGGAACGCGACCCGGCGCATATCGAAGCGCTCAACAATTTTGCTAATCTGCTGCGCGATTTACATGATCCTGCTGCGGCGCTGGTCCACCTCGATCACGCACTTGCCGTCAAACCCGATTATGTCAGTGCGCTTAACAACCGCGGCAACGTATTGCGTGACCTCAAACGTCATAAAGAGGCCATCGCCAGTTACGATGAGGCGATCCGACTCAAGCCCGACCATGCCCACGCGCTGTATAACCGGGGCAATGCCCAGCACGATCTAAAGCAATTCGATGACGCCAGACTCAGTTATATTCAAGCTCTGCGTATCAAACCCGATGCTTTTGAAATCTGGATCAATCTCGGCAATGTGTTGCAAGACATGGCGCACTACGATGCCGCGCTAAGCAGCTACGACCAAGCCCTGAGCCTGAAAACCGACTCCGCCGAAGCGCTGGCGAACCGCGGCAGTGCGCTTCAGCATTTGCGCAGGTATGACGAAGCGCTGCTCAGTTATGAGCGGGCACTACATATCAAAGGTGATTTCGTCGAGGCGCTGAACGGCCGGGGCACAGTGTTACGCGAGCTCAATCGCTATGAGGAATCGCTCGTCAGCATAAATCATGCGCTGCAGCTCAAACCCGATCACGCACAAGCCCTGAATAATCTAGGCGTGGCATTGACCACGCTGGGGCGCCTTGAGGACGCCCGGAACACCTTTCGCCGCGCGATCGATCTCGCGCCGGAAAAGGGCAGCTACTACCGCAATTTGGTGCAAGCAGGCCCCATGTCCAGCGACGATCCTTATTTCATGGCGATGAAAGCCTTGCTGCAAGGCGCCGGCAGCTTGTCGCCCGACGATAGGCTTGGGCTGCATTTTGCGCTGGGCGATGCGCTGGAAAAACTCGGTCAGACGGACCGTTCCTTTGAGCAATACTTGCAGGCCAATGCTCTGCAGCGCCAACGCACGCTCTATCCGGAACAGGCCACGCTGGCCATGTTCGATTGGTATCGCTCAACCTTCACTGCGGAATTCCTGCAACACAGACAAAACGTCGGAGCCCGCTCCGACGCGCCTATTTTCGTGGTCGGTATGCCGCGCTCGGGCTCAACCCTGATTGAACAGATACTGTCCAGTCACCCTGAGGTTTTCGGCAAGGGCGAACGGCGCGATTTTGCCACCGCGGTGACGCAGTTCGTAGCCGACCATCATGCCGGACGCAGTGAACTTGAAACCTTGGCGGCGCTATCCCCGGAGCAATTCAAGCAACTCGGCGAGGCTTACCTGACACGCTTGACTCACATCGACGGGGTCGCCGAGCAGCATCGCAAGATTGTCGATAAAGCGCTGCTGAATTTTATCCATATTGGCTTAATACATCTGGCCTTACCCAACGCACGCTTTATCCATAGCCGCCGCGCCCCGATCGAAACCTGCTTGTCGTGTTTTTCCAAGTGGTTCGACGAAGTGCCATTCAGTTATGACCTCGGTGAGCTCGGGCGCTATTACCGCGCCTACGATGCCTTAATGGCGCATTGGCGCGCGGTCTTGCCCAAAGGCGTGATGCTGGAAGTTCACTACGAAGAATTAGTGGCGGACTTCGATACTGAGGCCCATCGCATGGTAGAGCACTGCGGACTGACATGGGACGACGCCTGTAGCGCTTTTTACAGCAACGCGCGAGGCATCGCGACATCAAGCGCGGCCCAAGTCCGTCAGCCGTTATACCGGCACGCGCTGACCCGCAAGCTGCCGGCCAAGCGACTGCTGCAACCGCTGCTTGATGGTTTGGGGCCCACGCTGGCCGGCATGTAATACCCGCACATGAGCTATAACTTGGGCTGGAAGCGTGATAGTTCGTCGGCCACAACGGCCATCACGCCCGACCAATCGCCCGGCGCCTTCTGTCGGAAAAGCCGTGCGCTCGGATACCAGGGGCTATCGCTGCGATCTGTCAACCAACGCCAATCGGCATTAAAGGGCAACAGTATCCAAACCGGCTTACCCAGCGCGCCGGCCAAATGGGCGATCGCCGTGTCGATGGTAATCACCAAATCCAGCGAGGCAATCAATGCGGCCGTATCCGAGAAATCCTTGAGTTGCGGACCGAAAAATTGCACGGCGTCGCAGTCCGCCACTGCAGCGGCATCGTCGACATGGATTTCTATATGCAAGCTGGCGAAGCATGCAGGCGCAGTCAACAGCGGCGCGATGGCCGCAAATGGCAAGGAGCGCGGATCGTTACGCTGCACGGCGTTACCGCGCCAAGCCAGGCCTATGCGCGGTACAGCAAGCCCCTGCCCGCCCAATTGCGCTTGCCAGTATTCAAGCTGCGCCGGCTCCGCAAACAGATAGGGTACGGCGGCAGGGATGCTTTGCAATGTCGTATGGCAAGCCAGCGGCAAGCTCAGCATGGGACATTGCAGATCGAATGGCGGCAAGACCTCGCCCTGAGCCAGTAATTGATCGACACCCGCCAGGCTGCGCAGCAACTTCTTAAGCTCGGGCTGTACTTCGACAATGATTTCCGCTCCGCGTCCGGCGAGCAGCGCGACATAGCGGCAAAATTGCAAGGTGTCGCCAAAGCCTTGTTCGGCATGGATCAGCAGACGCTTGCCGCGCAAATCATCGGCGCCCAGCCACAGCGCTTGCGGAAATACGCGCCGCGGCACGTCCAACCGCTGACTGTCCCAGCGCGCTTCGTATTGCCGCCAGCCCGCATCGAAATCACCGAGCAGCAAACGGCATAATGCATCGTTCCAGCGGGCTTCGGCATGCTCAGGATCGATCTCCAAAGCGCGAGCATAGCTGGCCAGTGCATCGTGGTAACGCCCGAGGCTCATCAGCGCGACGCCCCGATACATATGGGTATTCGTATCCTGCGGATGGTGCAGCAAAACAGTATCGTAAGCGGCGAGCGCGGCTTGATGATGGCCGAGATGACCCAGTGCACTCGCCAGATTCAGGCCCGCCTCTTTGTGATCGACTTGAATCGCCAGGGCGCGCGTATAACTCTCCAGCGCCTGGGTATGGCGCATCAGTTTAGCCAGCGTAGCGCCACGGTTCGACCAGGCATCGGCGTAGTCCGGCAGCTTGCTCAGCGCCTGCTCGTAGCAGACCAGAGCTTCTTGATAACGCCCCAGATCGCGCAATACATTGCCTCGACTGGCCTGTAGCAAGGCATGCTGTGGAGCAAGCTGCAAGGCGCGGTCATAGCTGGCCAGCGCTTCATCATAACGTTTCAGTTCACGCAAGACCAAGCCGCGATGCCAAAGCGCGACAAGGTGATGCGGATGGATCGCGAGTACCTGCTGGTAGTTATCGAGTGCCGCTTGATAACGCCGCAGCTCGCGCAGCACGATGGCCTGATTGCAGAGCGCTTCCAAATCGCCAGGGGCCAGCGCCAGCGCCTGATCGTAACTGCTTAACGCCTCATCATGCCGCTCCAAGGCCTGCAGTGCAATGCCGCGATGACTCAATGCAATCGGAAAACGCGGCGCCAAAAGCAACGCGGCATCGTAGCTTGCCAAAGCCTCTTCATATCTTTTTAGGTCGCACAGGACGTCGCCGCAATTGCTCAATACCTGTGGGTAATTCGGCTGAATCGTCAGCGCTCGCTGGTAGCTCAATAATGCTTCATCGCGACGGCCCAGACTGCGCAGCACATTACCACGATTTGCCAGGGCATCCGCGTGATCGGGATACTTGCCGAGTAGACTATCGTAGCGACTCAGCGCCTCATCGTAACGTTGGGCCTGCTGAAGTAGATTGCCCAGGTTGTATAAGGCATCGACATGATCGGCGTCGAGTTTCAATGCCTGCTGATAATGCGCCGCGGCCTCATCTCGCCGACCTAGCGATTGCAGCGCGAGCCCGAAATTTGAATAAGCCGACGGATTCAATGTATTCAGGGCAATCGCGCGCGCCAAAAAATCGACGGCGCGCCCGGCCTGTCCTTGTTGCATTGCGCAGATCCCGGCCAGATGCAGTGCATCGAAATGCTCGGGTTGTTGTCGCAAAATTTCAGCATATAAGGCGTCAGCTTGCGCAAGTTGCCCTTGCTGATGCAAAGTCGCCGCTTGCTGCAATGGGGTAGTCAGGGGGAACTCCGGTTCTTTATTCATGAGTAAAATGCCGCTGCCACATGTCATGTAATGCGTGCTCGAGATGCGCCGAGAAGCGTGGTGCATCGCATAGCGGCGAAGCCACTAATTGCTGCCGTAAGCTGGCACGGCATGCGGCTAATCCCGCTCTATCTTGAGCAAAACCGCGCGCCTTGGCGACATAGTCATCGTCGTCATCGGCAATCCATTGTGCGAGTCCGGCAGCGTGCAGCAAGCTCTCGCCCGCATGCGACAAAAACCGATTGCCGCGCCGCGTCAATACCGGCACACCCATCCACAACGCTTCGGCGGTGGTCGTGCCGCCCGGAAACGGAAATGGATCGAGCGCGATATCAACGCGTTGGTAGTTGCTCAAATAATCGGCACGCGGCGTAAAGCCTTCGACCAAAATTCGCTCGGGCTCAATGCCGTGAACCGCAAAACGCGCCACCGTGGCTTGCTGCGCGGAAGGCTCGATCAACTCCTTGGCCTTCAGAAGTAAACGTGAGCCGGGCACAGCCTCCAGCACGCGCGCCCATAAGGCGAGCACGGCGTCGTTGAGTTTACTTAGACGGTTGAAACACCCAAAAGTTACACCTCCGGCGCGCAACATCGGCAAGGGCCCCACCGCGATATCATCAATTGGCGGGGTAAAGCACAAATAACAATCGGGCATGCGCCAGGGGCGCTCGACAAAGTGACTTTCTTCGCTCGCAGGCAAGACCCACTGATCGGCGAGAATATAGTCGATCGCGCTTAGCCCCGTGCTGGCGAAGTAGCCCAACCATGCCAATTGCACGGGGGCCGGCCGCCAAGCAAATACCGGCAAGCGGTTATGCAAGGTGTGCCCCGCCAAGTCGATCAAGATATGCATGCCGTCGGCGTGGATTTTTTGAGCGGCGGCTTCATCGCTCAAACCGAGCAAGGATTGCCATGATGCAAAACTCGGTTTGATACGCGCCGTCAGCGCGTCTTCCTGGCTTCGGGTGATATACGCCGTCAGCTCAATGCGCGCCGGATTCAAATGCTGCAACACACTTTCCAGGAAATGGCCAACCGGATGGGTGCGCAAATCGCCCGACACCACGCCCACCTTCAGCGCTTGCCCGGGCTGCCAGGTTTGGGCCCGCGGCCAGCTTGTATAGGGCCGGGCCTTGGCCGTGAGCGACTCGCCGATCAGGCGCGCTTCGGCCAGATAGTGCTCAGGCGAGCAATTCGATTCATAGTTGAGGTGAAACAATAAACTGCTGCGGGCCACGCCGAAATCCGGTTTCAGCGCAAGCGCTTGGTGCAAGCTCGCCAAAGCCGCATCGGCATGGCCCAGGCTGGATAACGCGGTACCCAGGTTGCAATACGCTTCGACGTAATCAGGTTTCAGCTTGAGCGCCTGCCGGTAGTGCTCGACCGCAGCCTCGAAAGCGCCGAGGTCCTGAAAAGCATTGCCCAGATTGTAGTAAGCCTGTGCAAGCGCGGGGTTGAGCGCCACGGCGCGGCGATAACTGGCAATCGCAGCTGCGGCGTTACCACCTGCTTTCAGTGCATTGCCCAGGTTATTATGAGCTTCGACGTCGTTGGGCCGAAGGGCAATTGCCCGATGTAAATATTCGACGGCTAAGTCGATCTGGCCCAGTTCTTTCAGAACATGGCCGACGTTGTTATAAGCCGAGTAAAAATCGCCCTTCAGCGCGATCGCCTGCTGGTAGCTTGCCAGCGCGGCATCCAATTGGCCTTTTTCCTCAAGAACGTTGCCGAGATTGAAATGAGCCTCGGCATAATCGGGTTTGAGTGAGATTGCGCGCTCGAAATGCTCAATCGCAGCGTCGAATTGATTGCACGATTTCAGCGCATTGCCGAGGTTGTTGTGAGCTTCGGCATAATCGACTCTCAGCACCAGAGCGCGGCGGAAGCACTCTATCGCTTCGTCAATTTGGCCCAGCGCCTGCAGCGTGTTACCCAGGTTATTGCAGAGTTCAGGCACATCGCCCCGGATCGTGCGCGCCCGGCGATAACTATCGATCGCGGCATCCAGATCGCCGCGCTCGTGCAATGCGCTGCCGAGATTCACATAGGCCGCGTAAAAATCCTGATTGCGCGCAATCGCCTGCTGATAGCCGGCAATTGCCGCGTCCAGCGCGCCACGCTCTTTTTGCGCACTGGCCAGATTGAAATAATAATTGGCATTGTCCGGGTAAGCGGCGATGGCGCGGCTAATCAAGTCGATGGCGACATCATGCCGGCCGGCTTGATGGGCGATCACACCCGACAAATGCAGGGCATCGGCATGAACCGGCTCGCGCTGCAGAATTTGCCGGTACAAGGCGTCGGCTTCCGGCAGACGGCCCGCTTGATGATGCGCCAAAGCCGCTTGCAACAAGGCCGAAGTCGCTTGCGTCGGACTGGCTACCCTAGGAGCACCGTCGACCTGCGACATGCAGCACTGCTTATATTTTTTACCGCTGCCACAAGGGCAAGGATCGTTGCGACCGGGCTTATTGTGCATGACGCCCGATTTCCAGTTGATGCCGGCGCCACATACCAACAAAGGCTTCGGTCAAGTTAGCGGCAAAACGCGGGGCATCGCATAAGGGCGATGCCAGTAGTTGAGCGCGCAGCCGGGCGCGCAAAGCCGCCAGTTGCTGACGGTCTGCCGCAAAGGCACGAGCCTTGGCCACATAGTCGTCATTGTCGACCGCCACCCAATCGGCCAGACCGGCGGTCTGCAGCAGGCTTTCACCTGCGTGCGAAAGAAAGCGGTCGCCGCGACGACTCAATACCGGCACGCCCATCCAGAGTGTCTCAACCGTGGTTGTTCCGCCGGGAAACGGAAAAGGATCGAGCGCGATATCTACGCGGCGGTAATCCGCCAAATACGCCGCGCGCGGCGTATGCCCTTCCAATATCAGCCGGGCCGGATCTATGCCATGCACGGCAAAGCGCTCCCGCGTCATGCGCTGTGCGGAGGCGTCGGTCAGTTCCTTGTTTTTGAGCAACAAGCGCGAGCCAGGCACCGCATGCAGGACTTCTGCCCAGAGTGCGACGACAGCGTCATTCATTTTATTGAGCTTATTAAAGCATCCAAACGTAACGATATCGTTCTCAATAAGCGGCAAGGGTCCAACGGATATGTCATCGGCGGGCGGTGTGAAGCATAGGTAGCAATCGGGCAAACGCCAGGGCTTTTCGGTGAAATGCGCTTCTTCGGCGGGCGGCAGGACCTGTCGATCGGCCAGAATATAGTCGATACTCGCCACCCCTGTACTGGCGAAATAACCGAGCCAAGCCGCTTGAACCGGCGCGGGCCGCCAGGCAAAAACAGGCAGGCGGTTATCGGCGGTATGGCCGGCCAGATCGACCAAAATCGCGATGCCATGCTGATGGATTTTTTGAGCCGCGACTTCGTCGCTCAGCCCGGCCAGAGTGTGCCATTGAGCAAAATAGGGTTTGACGCGAGCCGTCAGCGCATCCTGTACGCCCGCGGTATCGTAAGCGACCAGCTCGATTTGCTTCGGGTCAAGTTGGGCCAGCACGCTTTCCAGAAAATAGCCGACCGGGTGCGTACGGAAATCGCCCGACACCAGTCCGACGCGCAAAGGCCGCGGCGCAGCCGGCGTCGCCCCAGTTTGATCCGACTGCCGATCCGCCAACCAGGTATCAAATGGCCGGGCACGCAGGCTCACTTGCTCGCCGTAGCGGCGCGCCTCGGCGAGGTAGTTGGCCGGCTCCGGCTGCATGTCATTATTCAAATGAAACAGCAGATTGCTATAGGCCACATTGAAATCAGCCTTAAGGCGCAAGGCGGTTCTATAGTTCACGATCGCCTCGGCAAATTTCCCCTGGGCGGAAAGGTCTTTGCCCAGATTATTGTAAGCCTCGGCATAGTCGGGTTTCAGCGCCACGGCGCGGCGACAGTGCGCAATGGCCTCTTCGAGTTTGCCTTGCTCTTGCAGCGCGATACCCAAATTATTGTGTGCGTCGGCGTCATTGGGGTTAAACGACAGGGCATCCCGATAGGCTGCAATCGCCTCATCGAAAAAACCTAATGCCGCCAGCACACGCCCCAGATTGCTATGGGCCTCGACATAGTCAGGCTTAAGCGCAAGCGCTTGGCGGTAATGCTCGATGGCACGGGGATATTCGTGACGCAATTGCAGCACATTAGCCAGATTATTGTGTGCTTCGGCAAACTCAGGCTGCAAGCGCAAGGCCTGTTCGTAACTCGCCAAAGCGGCATCGTGCATGCCACGGCCTTCGTAGGCGCGCCCCAGATTAGAATGATAGGTGGCATAGACTGGGTTTACCGCAATCGCACGACCGATCAAGTCTGTCGCGACCTCATGCCGGCCGACCTGGTGGGCGATCACCCCCAGCAAGTGCAGGGCATCGGCATCATTCGGTTCGCGCTGCAGAATTTGCAAATAGAGGCTCTCGGCCTGCTGCAAACGGCCTGCTTGATGATGCACCAAAGCCGTCTGCAACAATTCGGGGAGATTGAGCACTTTAGCTGAGGCGGCGCCCGCACCCTCGCCAGCGGCTGCCGTCAACATACAGCATTGCTTATATTTTTTACCGCTGCCACAGGGGCATGCGTCGTTGCGGCCGGGTTTAGTCATGACTCGATTTTATTATACTGTTGCCACATGCCGTGCAAAGCCTGACCCAGGTTTGCCGCGAAACGCGCTGCATCGCATAAGGGCGATGCGACTAATTGCGCCCTAAGTTTTGCTCGCAACTCAGCCAACCACGCAGCATCGGCCGCGTACGCTTGCGCCTTGGCAACATAGTCATCGTCATCCTCCGCCAGCCACTCGGATAACCCTGCCGTTTTCAGCAGGCTCTCGCCCGCGTGCGACAAAAATCGGCCACCGCGCCGGCTCAGTACCGGCACGCCCATCCATAGCGCTTCCACGGTGGTCGTGCCGCCGGGATACGGAAATGGGTCCAGCGCAATGTCGATACGATTGTAATCTGCCAGATAGGCAGCCCGTACCGAGAAGTCATCCGTGACGATCCGGTCCGGCGCAATGCCATGATAGGCGAAGCGTTCGCGCGCGAGCCGCTGCGCGGACGCGTCAGTCAGCTCCTTGGCTTTTAACAACAAGCGCGAACCCGGCACGGCGTGCAGCACGCGCGCCCATAGCGCCACCACCGCATCGTTCATCTTACTTAATTTATTAAAGCAGCCGAAGGTTACATAGCCCCGGCTCAACATCGGTAAAGCGCCCACCTCAATCCGATCTTGCGGCGCGGTAAAACACAAATAACAATCCGGCAAACGCCATGGCTTTTCGATAAAATGATTTTCCTCGTTCACCGGCAACACCTGCCAGTCCGCCAGAATGTAATCGATGGCAGCAACGCCCGTGCTGGCGAAATATCCGAGCCATGCCACTTGTACCGGCGCGGGTTTCCAGGCGAATACCGGCAGCCGGTTATCGGCCGTATGTCCGGCCAAGTCGATCAGAATATGCACGCCATCGTCGTGGATCTTGCGCGCCGCCGCCTCATCGCTTAGTCCCAGCAGCGTATGCCATTGCGCGAAATGCCGCTTGATACGCGCAGTCACCGCATCCTCGCCCGGTTTGGTGACGTAGGCCAACAGCTCAAACTGTTGGGCGTCCAGATGCGCCACCACGCTTTCCAGAAAATAACCCACTGGATGCGTTCTGAGGTCGCCAGAGACAAACCCGATGCGCAAACGCGATACGGGCCGACCGGCTGGACTATGGGTAAAAGGGATCGCGCGCTTTGCGACGGCATCGCCAAAGCGACGCGCCTCCAACAAATAAGATTCGGGGGACGGCAGCGCATCGTTATTTAAATGAAATAACAGATTGCTATGCGCCGCGTCAAAATCGGACTTCAGTTCCAAGGCGCGACGAAAGTATTGAATCGCCTCACTGAATTTACCTTGCCCCGACAATTCACGCCCCAGATTATTGTGCGAGATCGCGTAGCCTGGGTCAATCGAGAGTGCCTGTCGGTAACGCTCAATGGCGGCATCCAATAAGCCTTTTTCCTGCAGCGCGATGCCCCAGTTATTGTGGGCTTCGACGTACTCGGGATTATATTTCAGGGCCTGCTGATACGCGTATATCGCGTCATCGAGCCGCCCCTGGCTCGCCAACCAACGGCCAAAATCGTTATACGCTTCGGTATAGTCGGGTTTGTGATCAAGCGCATAGCGATACTGCTGCGCGGCTGCATCGACCTCGCCACGCGCCTCCAAAGCAATGCCGAGATTGTAATGGGCTTGGGCATAACTGGGTTTGATCGCGATGGCCTGCCGATATTGCTCGATAGCCAAGGGGACATCCCCCCCTTCGCGGTGCATATTGCCCAGGTTAAAGTACGCCTCGGCATAGTCGGGACGGTATTCGATGGCCCGTCGATAACTCGCTTGAGCGGCTTCCTCACGATGCTGCGCAGCCAAGGCATTGCCCAAGTTGTTGTGCGCTTCCGCCAACTCAGGGTTCAGTGCCAGCGCCTGCCCGTAGCACTCGACCGCAGTGTCGAGTTCACCGCGCTCTTGCACTACATTGCCCAAGTTGACCCAGGCTTTGACAAACTGCGGATTCAGCGCCAGCGCTTGGCGATAGCGCTCTATCGCTTCATCGGGCTTATGCTGCGCCTGCAAGGCATTGCCCAGATTGTTAAGAGCTTCCGCATAGTTGGCGCGATAAGCCAACGCCCGATTGAAACACGCAATCGCCTCGTCCAATTCGCCAAGTGCTTGCCGCGCCGTGCCCAGATTGTTATGCGCTTCAGGATAGTTGGGACGATAACGTAGCGCGTCTTGATAACTGGCGATCGCACCTGCGTATTCGCCACGCGCCAAGAGTACATTGCCAAGATTGTTGTGCGCTTCCGGATAATCGGGCTTTAAGGCCAGTGCCTGCCGGTAATGACCGATTGCGGCCTGCCACGCCCCCTGATCTTGCCGCACACTACCCAGATTGACATGATATGCCGGATCGGCAGAATTCACGGTAATGGCGCGTTCGATCAACTGCGCTGCGGTATCGTACTGGCGGACTTGATAGGCAATCACCCCAAGTAAATGCAAGGCGTCGGCGTGATTGGGTTCGCGCTGCAGAATCTGCTGGTAGAACCCTTCGGCTTCGGCCAGGCGGCCGGCTTGATGATGGCTCAGTGCCGCCTGCAACAAGGCAGCAACAGCGATTGGCGGTGGCGCTGCAGTTGCCGCACTTGTTTCGGCCAGCATGCAGCACTGCTTGTACTTCTTGCCGCTGCCACATGGGCAGGCGTCGTTGCGACCTGGCTTACTCATTGACCACTTTCCCGGTTTTAAGCAAATATTCTTGCCACATGCCAGTCAACGCCTTCCCCAAATTTTCCGCAAACAGCGCCGCATCGCATAGCGGCGATGCCAACAATTGCGCCCTGAGTTTCGCGCGTAGCTCTGCCAACGATACGGCATCCGCCGCATAGGTTTGGGCTTTCGCGACATAGTCATCGTCGTCGTTGGCCAACCACTGCGGCAACCCCGCCGTTTTCAGCAGGCTCTCGCCCGCGTGCGACAAAAATCGACTCCCACGCCGGCTCAGCACCGGCACCCCCATCCATAATCCTTCAACCGTGGTGGTGCCCCCCGGAAACGGAAACGGATCCAGCGCAATATCGACCCGATGGTAGTCCGCCAGATAGGCGGCTCGGGGCGAATAGCCTTCAAGCTCGATGCGCTCGCCGTCGATCCCATGCGCGGCAAATCGCGCCAAGGTTGCTGCACGCGCAACCAGATCATTTAACTCCTTGGATTTCAACAACAAGTGCGAACCCGGCACGGCGTGCAGCACGCGCGCCCATAGCGCCACCACCGCATCGTTCATCTTACTTAATTTATTAAAGCAGCCGAAGGTTACATAGCCCCGGCTCAACATCGGTAAAGCGCCCACCTCGATCCGATCTTGCGGCGCGGTAAAACACAAATAACAATCCGGCAAACGCCACGGCTTTTCGACAAAATGACTTTCCTCGTTCACCGGCAACACCTGCCAGTCCGCCAGAACGTAATCGATGGCAGCAACGCCCGTGCTGGCGAAATATCCGAGCCATGCCACTTGTACCGGCGCGGGTTTCCAGGCGAATACCGGCAGCCGGTTATCGGCCGTATGTCCGGCCAAGTCGATCAGAATA
>Ga0302220_10000963_pt1 | contig 22892 bp, 23 predicted proteins | sample II_Palsa_E1_3_FD_194572 | JGI IMG/M metagenome (GOLD analysis project Ga0302220, IMG submission 194572) | Peat permafrost microbial communities from Stordalen Mire near Abisko, Sweden - II_Palsa_E1_3 | ecosystem: Environmental > Terrestrial > Soil > Palsa > Peat permafrost | place: Sweden...
CGGGTGTCGAAAGAACCAGGCCGAGCAGCGCAGCCAAAACGGTCTTGCGTGATACGTTCGATTTGAAAAACATAATGTCCATCCATTCATAGCGGCACACATATGCCGATAGAACGGTAGCACTAAGGCTATGGACATCCTGCGCCCCCTCCTTTCAGCCTGGAAAGCTAGCTCCGCAAGACATTTAACTATGTTTGGAAAAAGTGATGCGCATGTATAGAAAGCTCGATGTGCAGCCCCACGGCGGCAGAATGACTGAGGGCACATCCGGGTAGTTTGATCGATTTAAAAACAATGTTTTTGCCATCCGCCATTCTTCCCGGATATTCGCCGAACAGGCATAAAGAAGTAGCGCTTGGGCATAACGATACCGATTGTTATGCCGAATTGAGCTGACTGATCACGGCAAGACTTCCGCCAAGCCTTTCAGTGCTTTCTCGCGTTCCGATGCTTCCCAATGCATTCCCTTTGTCGCCATTGCTTATGCTGCTTGCCAAAGCCTCCGGCGGCGTCCGTATCGATATAGGGAACATCGCATGGCCTGAATTATCAGTAGACGGCCGCCCCCCCCCACATACGCAATGGCACATAAGATAGTTCGCGGATTCGCGGACCGCACAACTCGCCGCTTCTGTCATATCCGTGGACTACACTGACGGCCTCCAGATCGCAGGGTTGGTCAATGTGGACTCGATAGGTTTAGCGGTGAGGTCCGGAGAAGTTGCTGCACTGCGCCTCTTCGATATCGCCTATACCATTGACCTTATGCAGGCCGAGTCCCTTTGGGCGATGCGTGAAGGTGGCAAGGTCAGCCGGGCCCAACTGACCAGCACGCCACGCAAGGCGCTCAACTTCGGCGTAGCACCTTTGCAGTTGTCGCTGGGATCGACCCTTCTAACGTTGGGCCATCGCGAAGTGGTCGCCGAACTATCGGTGCGCCTGTACGACTTCGGCGTGGCTGCACTGGCCGCACGGGTGACTGTTGCTGACCTGACGTGGGATACATTCGTCGCCGATTTCGATGCGCTGGATCGCGCGGTGGGACCGACGTCCCTGACGTTCTGGACGGACCTGCTTGCTCGTGTTCGCGAAGTCATCCTGCCCGCGCTCGATCGGCCCGCGCTGGATACCTCTCTGGATGAGGACTATCTCATCGGAACCGTGCACGCCTTCAGCGAGCCGCTGGATGCCGCGGAGCTGCGCAATCGCGTTGACCTCGCGGCGCTTCTTTCCGGCGAGAAGCGCGCGCTGTCCCCCGCAGCGAACCGGGAGCTCCTCGCGCGCAGTTTCTCCTACTACGCGGACGATATGGTCATCCTCACCTGGGATAGGGCCTTTATTTATGAGCCGCGGCGCGACACCGACGTGGCCGATGTCATCGAAGTGGCCAACGCGCAGCTGGTCGAGTTTCGGTACTACGACACTCTGCTCGACGATGAACTACCGCGCATGTACGACCGCGTGGAAAACGCGCACGGTGCCTTGTCACTCTTTGCGTCACGTCGATTCGCGAACCTGGCGCGACGCTTGTACACGGTGGTGGCCGAAGTCACCGAGCTTACCGAACGAGTGGACAACGCCCTGCAGGTGACCGAAGACGTTTATCTGGCGCGGGTATACAGCACGGCACTCGGACTGTTCCGTGTTCCGGCATTGGGTGAATCGGTCGATCGGAAACTGGCGATCATCCGCGATACCTATGCCGCTCTGTATGAAGAGGCATCGAGCCGTCGCGCCGAACTGCTCGAGGTTTCGGTGGTCCTGCTGATCATGCTGGAGATCGTACTGATGGTGTTTAGAAGGTAGGCCGCGTCACTGTCCACCTACGAGCGCATTTCACGACGAATTTCAGCGCGAAGTTTCCTTGCCGTCGCGGGATCGACTATTTCCTTCAGGCTCGCCGATAAAACCTGCAAGTCCTGTTGACGGCCAAGGCTGTCAGCCAGCTTGCCCAACGAATGCGTCGCTGGTTTCTGATGCTTTGCATGAGCAAAGCTTCCTTCGCTCTCAAGTTCCTTGATGGTCTCGTACTGGAGACGAAGACGGCGCACGCGACGACGCCACCGATGAAGGTTTGCCGATGTGGAAGTGGATTCGAACGACGCTTTAGCGCGACCTGCTTGCCGTGTGCTTCGATCGATCGCGTCCTGCACATCGCGTTTCGTCACGTCTTGCCAGGGAAGTTCCGCAATCTTTGCAGCCACCTTTTCCAGGCGGTCCTGCCGCTTTTGAAAGCCAGCATCCTTCTTGAGCGCTGCAGCCAGCAGGCGATCACGACGGACCTCCAGCAGGCGGGAGATGTCTGCCCACATCTGCGTTTGGTCCATTTTACCCAACTGCTTTGCAGCCGCCACGATGACGTGGGCATCGCGCAGGCGCGACAAACCTTTGGCTAGACGTTTCAGCTCGTTGTCGATAGGAGTCAGATGGGCCCCCAGCGTCTGCCCCACCAGGGCGAGGCCACTTCGGATTCGTCGAATAGCTTTACGTGCCTCATGCACCGCACGATGGCGATCCTGCGCTTGATTCAGCGCGTCCATCGCGACGTGCGTCTGCGCCGCCATGCGCGCCGCCAGTGCCAGTCCCAAAGCAGAGGCTGTCCTGTTCGTCATCCGTTTCGCTTGGCAAAAGGGGTACTCAGTCTAGCCTGATACGTTCCTTACAGGCCAATGCCACCGAGGCTCCGCTATTCCAGGCTCGCAAGATCATTTTGCAGCAGTTTGCGATCCTCTTTTTCAGAAACCAACGCCGCTTGTTCCTTCGCTAGCGCCAGCTGTTTCGCCACCTCGCCGGGATCGCCAGCGACTTTTGCAGCTCTGGCCATAGCCTCATGCGCATAGCCGAGCAGGAACGGATGTTGCCCAAGGCTGTACTCGCGACAGACTTCTGCGTAATTCCTTGCGTCTTCCGCGTTGCCGAGCATCGCCTGAATTCGAGATGCCTGCCAATAACCGACAGACAGCCGCTTAGGCTCGCAGTCGGGGCGATTTAGCCAATGATAAATTGACGCCTGGTTGAGGGCGACCATCAAGCGGTCCTCCTCTGGGGAGCGCTCGGATTTCTCGATGAAGTCCCAGGCCGCGTTGAAACAATGCGCTGCAAAATATCTATGCGCAGCCGCCATATCGAAAGCTGGGTTTGGGGTCATGCCTTCCTCCGACTACAGAAGTGATCTTTTCTGCACCTACCGCTCACATCTCCATGCTCAGAGCAGTCTTTGCCAGGCAGGAACGTGCTGTTCGCGAAGAGGTACACCGGTTTCTCATTAGCGCACCACCGCGTGAGTAAACCCTTTCCCTACGTTTGGGCCTACGGCGACACGGTATTGCCTATACTGGCAACTCAATAGTTGTCACCGAAGTCGCTCATGCGTTCACTGCCGCCGCTCAACCCTCTCCTGGCCTTCGAAGCTGCCTCGCGCCATCTGAACTTTACCAAGGCAGCGCGCGAACTGAATGTCACGCAAGGTGCCATCAGTCATCAGATCGCAGTGCTTGAAGACTATTTCAGCGCACGACTGTTCGAGCGCAAAAGCAATCAGCTGGAACTCACACCGAGCGCGGCCATGTACGCCGATGCGCTGCATACAGCGTTCGAGGACATGCGTCGTGCAACGTCCAGTTTCTGTGCCGCCACATCCCTGCGCACGATGCTGACGATCAAGGGTTATCCCCTGCTTTTGAGCCGTTGGCTAACCCCGCGCCTGCCAGCGTTCAGCCGACAGTTTCCAGACGTCGATGTGCGACTGGTGTCGGTATCCGGTGCCAGTCTCGTTGATTTCGAAAACCAGGATATCGATGTCGGCATTCTTTACGGTCGCGGACGCTGGAAAGGACTGACAAGTCACCTCCTCTTCGAAGATGAACTTGTCCCGGTCTGCACAAGGGCGCTTGCGGACAAGCTCAGCTTGCGCACGCCGCAGGATCTGGCCGGCCAGATGCTGCTGCAAACCCATGCACGCGCCAACGATTGGCCGGATTGGTTCAGTTGCGCAGGCGTGACCGATCCCAACGCGCTGCAGCAAGTTACCTCATTTGAGGACCTTGGCCTGGTCCTTCGCTTTGCGCTCGAGGGTAGCGGCATTGCCATCCTGCAAAAAGCCTATCTGCAGGACGATATCAGCGAAGGTCGCCTGGTGATTCCCTGTGGCCCCGTGCTACGCCGCGATCTGGGCTATTACCTCGTCAGTCCCGTCAGCAGCAGGAAGGAACCGAAAGTCAAAGCGTTCACCGATTGGGTGTCCAGTACCTGATCAGCCTCGCGGCCGGTTGATCGTCAATCCTTGGCGGCCCTGCTGATCAGCCGTTGCGCCTGCTTGAGATGCGGCGCATCGATCATCTCGCCGTTGAAGGAAAGTACGCCTGCCCCTGGGTTTTCAGCGAAGATCGCCACAATGGCCCGGGCGCGCGCCAATTCGTTTTCGGGCGGTACGAACGCAGCATTGATCGTCTCGATTTGCGATGGATGGATCGCCAACATGCCGGAGAAACCATCGCGCGCGGCACGCACAGCGAAATTCGCCAGGCCTTGCAGATCCTTGAAGTCCGGATACACCGTTTCGATGGCCAAGACACCCGCAGCGTGAGCACCGAACAAAGTGAGCGAACGCGCCAACGCGTAGGGCGCCGTCAGTTGCCCGTCCGGTTCGCGTGCAGTGGCAGCGCCGATGCTCGCTGACAAATCTTCCGCGCCCCAGCTAAGTGCAAACAATCGCTGTGCGACGTCGCGATACGACCCGATCTCGAAGATCGCTGCCGGAGTTTCCGTGGCAATCGGCATGATCGGCAAGTGCTGCATGCCGAGTTCGCTTAGCAGCAAGCTCAGTTCTTCGATTGAATGTCGACCACAAGCCTTCGGGAGCACCAAGCCATCGGGCGGATGATCGACGAGCGCTTCGAGATCCGCCTTCGTCATGCTGCCGCTGGTTAACGGATTGATGCGCACGAACGTCGGCTTGACGCGTTCGTCGCCGGAGAGAAACGAATGCAGCGCCGTACGCGCATCCGCTTTGCGATCGACCGCGACCGAATCTTCCAGATCGAGAATGACTCCATCGGCCCGGGACAGTTGGGCCTTACGCATGCGTTCGGGCCGATCGCATGGAACGAACAGTAGCGAGCGCAGCTTCATGTGGGACTCTTCAGCAGCAACGCGGTACGAAGACATTCGCACACCGACTCATCGCGTTGATTGAACAGCCGATGCGCGAATACCACGATCCCCGCATTGGGCCGCGACCGACTCTCGCGTACCTCGACGATGTCGGTCTCCGCTCGCAAGGTATCGCCGAGAAACACGGGACGCGGCGTCTTGATCCGGTCGTAACCTAGATTGGCGAGCATCGTGCGCAGGGTGGTATCGCCAACAGTAAGTCCGACCATCAGGCTGAAAGTAAACGTGCTATTGACAACGATGCGGCCAAATTCGCTCGCTCGCGCGAATTCGGCATCCAGGTGCAGCGGCTGTGGGTTATGCGTGAGCGCCGAAAAAAGCAGGTTGTCGGTCTCCGTCACCGTACGCCGAATATCGTGAACGATATGGTCGCCGACCTTGAACTGTTCGAAATAACGTCCACTCATACTGCTCTCTATGGCGAAGCCGCTGCTGGTTTTTGTTAGCCGAGATGCTTTTGAAAGAAGTCGAGTGTCCGCGATTGCGCCAATTCGTACGATGCCGGGTCAAATGTCGGGCGCTCCTCGCAACCAAAACCATGATGCGCACCATCGTAGACAAAAATCTCAACGCCGGGTTGCGCGATCCGAATGGCCTCGACATCGGCCATCGAGATCGAATGGTCGATCTCACCGAAATGCATCTGCACCGGAATGCGCGGCTGCTCGTCCTTGTCCGCAGCGATGCCGCCACCGTACCACGCTACACAGGCGTCAAACTTATCACTACGTGTTGCGCCCCACCAGGCCACCCGACCGCCCCAGCAGTAACCAATGATGCCCACCTTGCGTGTACCGAATAGTTCACGGGTTGCCTCGATGTCGGCCACGGGCCCACCTTCGGGCAAGCGCGCGCGCAAGGCGAAACCGTGCTGCATATCCTCGTTGCTGTAGCCAAGCTCAAGGTTGCGTTCGACGCGATCCAGCAGCGCCGGTGCGATGACACTGTAGCCGGCCGCGGCGAATTGGGCGCAGGCGTAACGAATATGTCCGTTGACTCCAAAAATTTCCTGCGCGAGCACGAGGCAATGCGCCGAGTCTTCCGGGCCGTCGCGCCACGCGGAAAATTCATGGCCGTCTGCTGCTTGGATGGTGATCCAGTGTGCCAAATCAATCTCCTGTGCTGGCTGCTCAATGACAAAGGAAACATCGTTCCTTGGATCGGTATGCGAAAGGGGCAATCGTACGACGAGACGTCGTGTATAAACGCGCCGGTCTTTCAGTAAGAGCACGATCGTAAGCAATCGACCACCTACGAACCACGGACAAATATCCATCGTTTCATGAGCAAAAGTCATGCATCGCCGGAAGTAGCCGTATTCGAAAAACTCACCTCACGCTGTGTTCCATCAGCAAACGGTCCATCGCTTCTCGAGCGACGGACCGCTTCATTCCGCCTTTAAAATCTAATGGCAAGCTCCCCGCCAATGGCGGTCGCATTGGGATAGTGCGCTTTGCTGAACACGCCGGGGTCCATCAGATACTGGATATCCGGTGTGATGAACAGCCACGGTGTGAGCTGGAAGCGGTAGGACAGATCGATGTACTTCTCTGCGATGTAGTATCTGAAGTCGGGTTCCCTCAGACGCTCGGCCTCCACCACGCGAGTGTTCAAGTTGGAACGAGCCCAGCCCAGGCTGAGGATATCGTCCGGTCGGCTGGCAAAGGGGCCGAGGAACACGAAGCCTGCCGAATCGTAGCTCTCGATCTGCTCGTTGGCTTTGCCGGCCTCGGTCAGATTGGCGAACAGCACGAGACCGCGACTGGCATCTGGGCCGACGTTGAAAACCATTTGATCGACCGATAGCCAGCCATTGGTGCGGCCCTTGCGCTGAATGGCGGGATCCACCACATCAGGCGCCTCGCTGGTGTCGTAGTAGCCGCCAATCTTGTAATGGCCGACCAGTCCCTGCGAGCCGAGCTTGGCGTTCCAACCCAGCTCCGTCAGATAGATTTTGCCGGTCGATCCATTAGTGCCGAGATCGAAACCCGGCGCATTGTTGGCATAGTCCGAGGGAATGACCTCGAAGGCGCCGACCTTGAGGTAGACGTCCGGCAGGATGAAGCCGGTAACCCGTGCACCCATCTGCGCGCCTGGGGGGTTCTGGATGCCACTGGAGTCTGCGGCCAACGAGTTTGGATGGCCGCAGAAGCCCTGGTTGAGCAAGCTGCACAGGATCGGGCTGTAATCGAATTCAGCTGCAGCCGGAAAATACCCGATCTGGTAGCTGAGCCGACCCTGTAGCAGACTTTGTCGAAAGCTCAGGTTGGCGAGGCGGAAGTTTTCACCTTCGCCGTAGTTGCTGTCGATAATGACCTTCGTGCCGGCCAGGTTGGACGCGTTGGAGCCGAAGCGGTCTGACACAGCCAGGGTGAAGTCGGCCCCGGGAATGTTCATCAGCTTTTCCAGATTGAGCGTGGTGCCCACGACCACCTGGTAGGTCGTTGCGGTGCCTCGCTTCTTGCCACCATGAGTGATCGACGATGTCTGCGATTGAAAATTGCCGAAAAAGTCGAAGCCATCATTCGACAACTTGGTGCGCTCGCCTCCCCAATCACCGAAGAAACCGGACTGACTCATCCAGTCGGAGGGATTCTCCACGGGGGACGTCGCCGCGTTTGGTGTCTGCGTCGGTGGTTCTGCCCAGGCGCGGCTTGCTTGCCCCAAGCTCACTATTGCCATCATGCATGCCGCCGTTGCGCTGCATCGCATGCTTGCCCTACTTTTTCCAGCCTTGTTGGTTTCCATGGTCTGGTCTCCTCCCCCCACGTTATGAATCGGCTACGGATTTTTCCTTTGATCGCCGTTCTACCGAGCCATCCAAAAATCGCGGGCAAAACCTTCCCGCCAGCGACGCCGGTCTTCGCCGGCACACTGTTCGCATCCCATCTGGATAGCCTTGACGGCTTGTTAGCTCCTCTTCCCGATCTGTGTGACGCCAGGCCGACGAAACACCGATCGCACTTCAACCTCTCAGCATCGAATCAGCCTGGTACCCGCCTCACCAGCCTCCAGGGCTCGGCATCGGCGTGTTGTTGGCGAGCGCCTGACGCGCCTTGCGTTCGTAGTAATCCCAGAGCAGCCGCAGTAGCCGTGGATTGAACGTGCCACGTGCGCAGTCCGCGGCCTCCTCGGGCCGCAGCGGCAGTGCACCACCGAGGATTTCGGCCTCCACTTGCTTGCGCGCGTTCTCCTCGAGAAAGGTGCTGCGGAAGAACGCGATCTCGGCCGACTCGCCCACCACCACGCTGCCATGTCCGCGCTGCTGCACGGCGACGTGGTTGCCGAGCGCCGCCGACAGTGCGGCCGCCTGCGTGTCGTTGACGACCAGCCGGGGATCGTCCCAGGTCGGCACGCCGGTGTGCAGGAAAGCACCGTGCAGAAACACCGGCACGATGTCTCGCCCAGCGATGCCGAGCAGCGTCGAATGCTGTGCGTGAAGATGGGTGACGCTCATGATTTCGGGGCGGTCGCGATGGATCTGCGTGTGGATGCGCCATTCCAACGGAACCTCGCCGCCGGGATGCTCCAGGATCTCGCCATTGAGATGGAATACGAAGACGTCCTCGGGCTTGACTGCGCCTTTCTCCGACCCGGCACCGGGGCTCAGCAGCACGCGGTCGGTGCCGGGAACGCGGATGGAAACGTGACCGAACATGCCGATCGAACCCTGCAGGCTCAGCATCATGCACATGACCGCAACCTTGCTGCGCAGATCGCTTTCGGTCTCGAGGTGATCGGTGGCGGCGTTCACTTCTTGCATGGATCAATTCCTCGATGTGATAGAGGTGGTGCGATTCTTGGCAAATGGGTCATTCGTTGCAGCGGCCGTCTCCCCCAGACGAAACCCGCGGAAACGACGGAAGCACAGATACAACAACAGCAATGCCCCGACCGATCCGACAACAAGCGGCACCAGTGGCGCCAAAAACAAACGCGGCAATGAAGTGTGTCGCGCAATGAGCCAGCCGCCTGCCAGCGGTCCGGCGGTGGACACCGCCCGACCAATCGCGCTCGCCCAGCCCGCTCCCTTGGAACGAATGCTGGTGGGGTAGATCATGCCGGTCACCGCATTCATGCCGAGCTGGCTGCCCAGAACACACGCGCCGGTGAGGAACACCACGCCCATCAAGGCAACGTGCGACAGACCCGGCGTGCCGATCGATGCGATCACTGGGCAACTCATGATGAAGAACGCGGCGATGGCGACGATGCCCCAGCGATCAATCATCTGGCTGATCACGAGGCCACCGACGATGCCGCCAACGTAGTAACACGCCTGTGTCACGGCAGTCTGGTCGCTCGACAGCCCACTGGCGCGAAACAGCGTCGGCATCCAGCTGTTGACGAAGAAGTTCACGACCAGGGCAGCAGAAAACAATAGCCACACCAACAACGTGATCCACGCCAACCCATTGGAAAACAACAGTGCTGGCGAGAACGTGTCGGTGCCTTTTCCAGCGGTACTGATCAGCAGGCGAGTCTTGTCGGTAATCCAGAGATCCGGGCGCAACTGCGTCGCCAACCGATTGGCTTCGACGCTATGGCCTTTCTTGTTGACCAGAAACTTGATGGACTCCGGCAGCATCACGTACAGCACTACGGCCAGCACCAGGGGCGCGATACCGCCGACGATGAAGAATGCGTGCCAACCAAACCGCGCTTGCAATGTAGTAGCCACCACCGATGGCAGGATGCCCCCCACCGCAAGGCCCATGAACATCATGATGATCAAGGTGGCACGTAGCCGTTTTGGCGCAAATTCCGCATTCAACGCCACCGTGTTCGGCAACAGCCCACCCAGACCGACGCCCGAGATGAAACGCAGAATCAGCATGGTGTGCAGATCGGGAGCCGCCACGATCAACAGGCTGAACAAGCCGTAGATGATGGTCGACAGCAGGATCGCTGTGCGCCGTCCAAACCGGTCGCCAACATAGCCGAGTAGCGGACCACCCAACGCCATGCCGACAATGCCGGCGCTGAATACCGGGCCCAGTGATGCCGGTGCGAAGTGCCACGAGTGGATCAACTCGGGCGCCGCATAAGACATCGCGGCCAGGTCGAATCCATCCGCACATTGCACCAGCAAAGAAAGCGCCACGACGCGCCGAACCAGCCGACCGATTTTCTGGCCGTCGACGAGCTGGTCGATCTCGATGGATTCCAGTGGCGCGGCAGGCGCCTGGAAATCGTCCGATCGGTCAATGATGTGTTTGGCTGTATTCATCACTTGACTACTTTCCACTCCGCATGAACTTCCAGACGTTCTCTTCGAGAATCGCGTGCGTTACATCGTCGGAAAGCTCTGCGGCTTCCACGCCAGCGACAGGATCTTCGTCGCCAAGCAGGAACGGATAATCGCTGCCCATCAACACGCGCTCGGGACCGTGCTTGTCCACTACCAGGCGCAGGCTGGCAGCATCGAATGTCATCGCATCCACATAAATCATGCGGGCGTAATCACTGGGCGGACGGTTGATCTTCTCGCGCATCTCACCACGCACGGCAAAGCCCTTGTCGACGCGACCGAGCACATGGGAAAACGCGCCGCCGCCATGCGCGAAGCAGATCTTCAGGTCGGGCAACCGATCCATCACACCACCCACGATGAAGCGGGTCATCGCCAGCCCGGTTTCCAGTGGATTGCCCACGATGTTTGGCAGGTAGTACTGGTTCAGGCGATCGCCGCCGATCAGCGGCTGCATCGGATGCACGAAGACCGACATGCCGATGTCTCGGCAGGCCTCGAAGAACGGAAAAAGCAGCGGGTCATCAAGGTCACGGTTCGCAGGACACGTGCCAATCTGCACCGCGTCCATCTTCAGCGTGTTCTTTATATACGGCAGCTCGGCGATAGCCAGGGTGGGATCCTGCAACGGCACGGTGCCCATGCCGCAGAAGCGCGTCGGATGGGCAGCCACTACGTCGGCGATATAGCGATTCAGACATCGTGCGACGGCCTGCCCGCCCTCAGGCGGTGCCCAGTAGCAGCTGAACATAGGTATCGGCGAAAGCACCTGCATGTCGATGCCCAGACGATCCATGTCAAGCAAGCGTCGTTCGGGCGACCAGAAACGATCGTCCAGTTTCATGACGGCATTTTCGCCCATCATCAACGTCGCCGAGATGGCGTCTTGGGGGATCAGACGCGGCCAACGATTCGGTCCGAACTCGGACGCCCAATCGGGTATCTGGGATGGCGGAGGAATGATATGGGTATGAAAGTCAACGCGCATAACGACAACCTTTTCTGCGAAATGGACGATCAGCGTTGTGCATGCTGATTCAGGTAAATGAGTGACCGTCGTCGTGCCAGGGCGGCGGATTTCGGTTCATAGAATTTCCGATCGTTGCAACTGAAGCCATGTTCGGTGCCGGGATAGACGTAGATTTCGATCTCGGGATGGGCGGCGCGAATGATCTCGACGTCAGCCAACGGGATGTATTCGTCGTGCTCAGCAAAATGCAGAAGTACCGGAGTGTGTGGCGTCTCGTTGACGTGTCCTGCAATCTGCGCACCGTAATAGCCCACTGCGCACACCACTCCACTCAACCGTGCTGCGGCCAGGTAAGCCAACGAACCACCCCAGCAATAACCGAGCGCCGCGACCGGGCCAAAGGGCGTCACCGCGTCGATCGCCGCCTGCACGTCCAGCATGATTTCATCGAGGTTGAGCTGCGCTCGCAACTCGCGGCCCTTCTGCATGCCGTCCGGGTCATAGCCCAGTTCGACGCCACGCTCCACACGATCAAAGATGGCCGGGGCGATGGTGTAGAAGCCGTCGCCCGCATACTGCTCAGCCATCGCACGGATATGTGCGTTCACGCCGAAGAATTCCTGCAGCATGACCAGCGCACCGATCGTCGCGGCCTTCGGCTCGGCAACGTACGCCGACAGGCGATGCCCATCTCTTGCCGTGATGTCGATAGTCTTGCTCACGCCTACATCTCCTCGCCGTTCCGTTCAATGCGCTTCATGAAAATGACAAGCCGGAGATGCCGGCTTTTTCGTCGAAACTTCCCGTCACGCGTTTTCCGATAAGGTCGCGCAGTGTCTCGGAAGTTCCGCCGCCCAAGGTGCCATAGCGCGCGCCGCGATAGAGCCGCGAAACCAGGCTATCGTCGGTGAAGCCGTAGCCGCCATGGATCTGCAACGCTTCGCTGGTGACTTCGAGCGACATCTCGTTGCAACGGATCTTTGCCGTAGCCGCCATCAACGGATCGGGAAAGGGATCACCGGAAAGACATGCCCGATAGAGCAGTCCGCGCGCGGCCTCGATCGCGATATACATGTCGGCCAGTTTCCAGCGCATACCCTGGAAGTCGCCGATGTATTGACCGAACGCCCGGCGCTTGCCCGCATACGACACTGCCTCGTCGAACGCACCTTCGGCCAGGCCAAGCGAGATGCTTGGATTCAGGCAACGCTGCGTGTTGAACGCGGAAAGCAGCGATTTCAAACCGGACTGGCGCACGATCAGATGATCGAGCGGGACGACGCAATCGGTCAGCGTGACCTCATGCAGGTTCTCGCCACCCAAGGTGTGCACCTTGGAAGTCATGGCCAGACCGGGTGTGTCTTTCTCGATCAGCGCGCAGCCAATACCATCCAGACCAGGACGTCCGTCGATACGGGTGAAGACAACGAACAACCCAGCTTCTTCAGCGCGGCTGATCAGCGATTTTGTTCCGTTCAATACCACTTCGTTGCCGCGAATTTCCGCGTTGGTGGTGTAGCTGGCCATGTCAGTGCCAGCGTGCGGCTCAGTCAGACAGATGGAAAGCACGCAATCACACGTGCAGACCTCCGGCAGGTACTTCTGCTTGATGTGCTCCGGTGCAAATGCCGAGATTACGCGAGTCTGCGTGCCTACTTCACCGAGCACAGCCATCGCGGTGATGTAGCAGCCCTTGGCAATTTCCTCCAAAACCAGTGCAGTGTCGAACACGCTCAGTTCGGAGCCTCCGTATTGTTTGGCCACGGCCATGCCGAGCACGCCGATGTCGGCCAGCTTTCGCATGTTCTCCCACGGAAAGGAGCCGTCGAGAAGGTCTTTGCCGCGGCCTTTGAATTCGCCCTGTACAAGCTCGCGTACCAGACCAATCCGGTCGCGCTGCTCCTTGCTGAGCGTGATGCCATGCGGCGGCGCCATCCGACGCTGAATCGTGATATTAGACATCGCTGCTTACCACTCCATGCACGAGACTTTCGATACTGGTGAAGACGCGGGCACCTGCAGCCTGCAATGCTGTCGTCTTCGAAAAGATGGTTCCGCGGCCGCCCTGCACCAAGGCTCCGGCATGCCCCATGGTGACGCCCTCCGGTGCCGAGGCGCCCGCCAGCAGCACGAATACGGGCTTGGAAAAAGACAGTCGCACCGTCTCCGCAGCCAGCTCTTCTTCTTCGCTGCCGCCGATTTCGCCGAGCACCAACACAGCACGGGTGTTCTGGTCATTCTGGAAGTACGGCAACAGCTCGGCGAAGCGCAGACCCTTCACCGGATCGCCACCCACGCCGATCCATATCGACTGACCGATACCACGGCGACTGAGGCGGAAGCAGACTTCGTACGAAAGCGTGCCGCTCTTGGACATCACGCCCAGCGGTCCCGGCGACAGCGACACATCGGGAATGAAGCCGAGCTTCATCCGGTTCGGGATAGCCAGCCCTGGCGTGGATGGGCCAACCCACGTCGCGCCATGCTCCCTGACCCGACCATAGGCAAGGATGGCATCGCGAACTGGCATGCCCTCGGACGGCGAGACGATGAACTTGATGCCGGCATCGAGCGCTTCGGTGACCGCGGCGAGCACGTCCATCGGAGGCACCAGCGTGATGGCGACCTGCGCATCGGTGGCAGCCACCGCATCCTGGCAGTTGTCGAACAACGGGATGCCTGAGTCATCGCGGCGGACGCTGACGCCGGCGATGCCGCCGACAATGTTGGTGCCGTAGTGCTTCATCAGTTCGGCATGACGGCGGCCCATCCTTCCCGTGGCACCCTGCACGATTACCTTGGCCTGGGCATCGAGTTGAAACGTGCTCATGCCGACACTCCCGCTTGCTCGATCGCCAACTTCAAGGCTTGATCCAGATCCACTTCAACCGTGATTGGTCGACCCGATTGTTCGATCAGCGTTTTCGCTGCCGCGAAGTTGTTGCCGATCAGACGCGCCACAATCGGTACCCGAATCTCTGGAACCGCATCGAGCGCCTGCAGGAGCAGTTGTGCAAATTCACCCAGGTCGGTGATGCCGGCGAAGATGTTGACCAGCACGACCGAAATATTCGGGCCACGCGTAAATTGTTTGAGTACTTCGATCAGCCGTGTGGGACTTCCCCGCAGCAAGCCTGTTCGCACATCGCAAAAATTGAATGGACGACGGCCTGCCTGCAACATTTCGTCGATGAGCATCATGCTCAGGCCGGCGCCTGTCGTGAGCAGCCCAATCTGGCCATTTCGGTCGATCTCTACGTAGTCGAAATCGTGGTCGAGTTTGAAATTGGCTTCGCGATAAACTTTCGGGCGGCTACGTACGATGCGCTCCAGTTCCGGTTGACGTGAGAACGCGTTTTCGTCGAGTGACAGCTTCATGTCGCCGGCGATCCACGTTCCGTCGGCAAGCACGAAGAGTGGATTGACTTCGAGCAAGGTTGCATCAAACGCGATGAATGCGGCTGCCAGCGCAACGATCGCCGCAGCAATCGGCTGATGCAGTTCGGCGGGAAGCTTGGGCAGCAATGCCGATGCGGCAGCGACAAGCGATGCCTCATCCGGAGCCGCGACCGCCGTCAGCATGGCGCCTTGCTGTTGTGCGTGCTCTTCGACATCCACTCCGCCCTGCGCCGAAAAAAGCACGCGGACGCCACGCTGCGCCGGGTCGATCACGAAACTGAGATACACCTCATGGGTGAACGCTATTTTCTGTTCAATCCGGAAACCGGCGACAGCCTGACCCTTGATGCTTGCGTTGGCGTGGGTGCGGATGAAATCGGCCACTTCATGGACGGACTCAGCGAACCCTACGCCGCCAGCCTTGCCACGACCGCCTGCGCGCACTTGCGCCTTCACCACCCATGCACCGGTGCCTTCCAACTGCATGTCATCAACGGATTGCGAATCGACGAAAATGCCAGCGGGTACTGGAATGCCTCTGTGGCGTACAAGTTCTTTTGCATCGTGTTCGAGTAAAAGCAATTTCTGATCTTCCTGTCGATCGCATCAAGAGATATGCGTGCATCTCGCGCTGCCAAAGGTGCGCCGGCGCTTGTCATGGAGGTGCAACTTAGGGACATCTCAGCACGGTGCATACGGACCATTTGGCATTGAGCTATGAGCAAACCTAATTCGCTATGACGCTCATCACATGACACCGTCAGACACAAGAGCAAACGCAGCATGCAGAGTTACCTGACAGACTTTTCGTTTGCACTTGAGTGGATGGGTCGAACAATCAGTGCGGCAAACCTTGTATCTCGCACATGACGCTAAAGGCAGCATTGTTCGTAGACGTCGTAATGGCTAGAACAGGCGCCGATTCTGCTCTCGATGAGACCAGGACAATGCTGCACCGCATTAGAGGCAGTCACGAATAGACCCCAGGCATCAGTACCAATGAAAGACGCGAACGCAGCAACTCCAAAGGCCAAGCGCTGACGCAGAGGGATTCGAAGTAAAGAAAGGAAACCGCGGCAGGAGGGGCTCGACCACCCGGCGGTATGGCCCCGAGCCCGCAGGTTGGCCGCAGGGCAACAGTCAATGATTGCGCACCCGCTGAAGGAAGCTGGCGCGCGATGAATGCGCCGGCCATGAGGGCAAGAACGACGCAATGCAATGGGAAGAGAGCGGCCAGACGGCCTTCTCGCAGCCCAATGCATCCAACCGGTGAGTAAAAGGTCGGGTCAGGCCTCGGATTCCGAGGTCCGAACCCAGGCCTCGCTCATCCTTCGGGTATCGGCAAGCACTCCATGACTTCCACGGCTTCACCAGGGAAGATCGAGAAGTGAGGATGGCCTTCGAACAACTTGGCGGCGGCCTCGTGTGATTCGGCAGAGACGACGACGTAACCACAGATATTATTCCGTGCACTCTCCACGCCGGCATTGGAAACCCGCTTTGTCTTGCCAATGGGGCCTCCCGCCACAACAACCTGCGTCTTCCTGGCTTCCATCCATGCATGCCACGCCTTCATGCCGGCTTGCGTCCGCTCTTGCTGCGCGGACTCACTCAATGCATTCCATCCCGACCTCTCCATGGCCTCGTCAGTACCCGTGAAAACAGCGAGAAAATTCTTCATGAGGTGCTCTCCTTTTGCTGGGTCCAGGCCTCGCACTCCGAATTGGGTTGCAAGCCTACCTTCCACGACGAATGAGCTTGCCTGAAATGGACACGGGTTTACATCCGTGGTTGAAGCAAACGAAGTGGCCGTTCCAGCAGACCCGAGTTATAACTGCAAGCTCGAAAGGCTTGCCCGTGTGGCTTGGCAAACGCTGGCGTCACCGTGAGCAAGTTACAAATGCATCGCCCCACTCCAATGCCACTTGGCGCTGAAACCAGCACTGCACATCACGAGGACGTCGCTATGACATTACGCACACGAAAACTTGGCCATCAGGGACTTGAGGTGTCGGCGATGGGCCTGGGCTGCATGGGCATGAGCCAATCCTATGGCCCGGCGGACGAGGCCGAATCCATCGCGACGCTGCATCGAGCCATCGAGCTCGGTTGCACTTTCCTCGACACGGCCGAGGTCTACGGCCCATTCACCAACGAAGATCTGCTCGGTCGCGCCCTGGCCGGCAAGCGCGATCAGGTCGTGATCGCGACGAAGTTCGGCTTCAAGATCGAGGAAGGCAAAAGCCATGGCACCGACAGCCGCCCTGAACATATTCGCGAGGTGGTCGACGCCTCCCTCAAGCGGTTGCGTACCGATCACATCGATCTGCTTTACCAACACCGCGTCGATCGCCATGTACCGATCGAAGACGTGGCTGGCACGGTCGGTGAGCTGGTAAAGCAAGGCAAGGTGCGGTTTTTCGGTCTCTCCGAAGCAAGCGTCGCCAACATCCGTCGCGCTCATGCCGTTCATCCGCTCTCGGCACTGCAGAGCGAGTACTCGCTGTGGGAACGCAACCTGGAACGGGACGTGATCCCCGTACTGCGTGAGCTCGACATTGGACTGGTGCCCTTCTCACCCCTGGGGCGCGGCTTTCTGACAGGTGAAGTCAAGCGCGCGGAGGAATATCCCGAAGACGATTTCCGCCGCAATGATCCGCGCTATCAGGGCGCCAATTACGATGCCAACGTGAAGGCTGCACGGACCGTACGCGACATCGCCGCAGGCCTCGACGCCAAACCCGGGCAGATCGCGCTTGCCTGGTTACTTCACAAAGGCGATGAAGTGGTTCCGATCCCCGGTACCAAGCGCCGGAAATATCTGGAAGAGAACGTCGCTGCCGCCGATATCACTCTCGACGCCACACAGATGAAGGCACTCGATGATGCCCTGGCACCCGAAAGAATTTCGGGTCCGCGCTACAACGAAAAAATGATGGGCTTGGTCGACCGTTGAACCTACCGGGTTCACTGTGCCAGTTGGGCACTTTTTCGCTCGTCATCCCTGCGAAGGCAGGGATCCAGCGCCTTTGCTCACGCCCTCACTGGCAATACCCGCGATCAACACGTCGATAAGCCGGTACGCACGTGGAACCCAGTCGGTCTGATCGTTGGTTTTGGAAAAGCCGAACACAGCGTAGAGAAGATCAAGCGCGCGAACGTCTTTTTGAGCATCGCCATTTTCTATGGCACGGGCAACCAATTGATTCGCTGCCGCAGTGATCTGCGTAGAAGAATGTTCAAACAACGCGGCGTTCTCGCTCGCCGCCGCGTTCAGTGCCGGGACGATGATCTTTTTCGTTCCGATGTATTCGACGAACAAACGCAACCATGCGCGCAACGCATCGAGCGGTTTCATCGATTCAAGCAAGGTCGTGGCAGCGTCCGCGATTTGCTTCACTTCGTGGCGGTAGACCGCATGAAGCATGGCATCACGTGACGAAAAGTGCCTGTAAAGCGTGCCGATGCCCACCCCAGCCCGTTTGGCAATTTCGTCCAGCGTGACGTCGCCGCCACGTTCCGCGAACACCTGCTTGGCGACTTCCATCAGACGTTGACGGTTGCGTTCGGCGTCAGCCCGCGGTTTACGGGGGGCAGCAGATTTTTTATTTGCGATGGCCACGAGCGCCCTTGAAAAACGGAGGAATCCTCCGTATATTTATCCGGAGCCACCCTCCGGTTTTTCGCCATGATAGCGGACCTCGCTTCAAAGGTCACTGATGGCGGCCTCTAATCCCAGCAACTTTCAGTAAGAGCGAGCCATTATGACGAAGCCATTCAATGCAACATCGACAACGGACGAGGTGCTGGAAGGCCTCGATCTCAGCGGTAAACGCGTGCTTGTGACGGGCGTTTCGGCTGGCATAGGCGTAGAGACGGCGCGGTCTTTAGCCGCTCACGGAGCCCACGTGGTGGGCACGGCGCGTGATCTGACCAAAGCAGAAACGGCCACATCACAGGTTCGCACTGATGCAGCCGCCAACGGCGGGAGCTTCGAACTGGTCGCGCTCAACCTGGCAGATCTGACGAGCGTTCGAGCCTGCGCCGACGACCTGCTGGCAAACGGGAAACGCTTTGACCTCGTCATTGCGAATGCCGGTGTCATGGCAACGCCCTTTGGCCATACATCCGATGGCTTCGAGACACAGTTCGGCACCAATCATCTCGGGCACTTCTTGTTGGTGAATCGCATCGCGCCATTGATGGGCGTCGGAGCACGACTGGTCAATCTGGCCTCTGCGGGTCATCGCTTTTCGAACGTCGATCTGGACGATCCGAATTTTGCGCATACTCCTTATGAGCCCTTCGTTGCTTACGGTCGTTCGAAGACAGCCAATATTCTTTTTGCGGTTGCGTTCGATCAACGTCATCGAGACCGCGGCGTACGTGCCACTGCCGTTCATCCGGGCGGCATTCAGACGGAGCTCGGACGGCACATGGACCATAGTCAAGTGGATGGCATGATTGAACAGATCAACAAGCAACGGTCTGCCGAAGGCAAGCCTGCTTTTCAATGGAAGACCATCCAGCAAGGTGCAGCGACTTCGGTTTGGGCTGGTGTAGTTGGCGCGGCAGAACGGGTTGGCGGTCGATATTGCGAGAACTGCCACGTCGGTGAAACGGTGCCCGATGACGCATCGATCAGTGCCATTAGCGAGGGCGTTCGCCGGTATGCGCTTGATCCGGCCAACGCAGCGGCGCTCTGGAAAAAGAGCGAAGAAATGGTCGGCGAGTCTTTCCCGTGGTGAGGGGAAGAACAGCACCTCGCTCGTTCTTGCAGATTTGAATTGCCCGGGCGGAAGCGATCGTTTGCCGCATCACAAGAAAGGGATCAGAGACGTTTGGCCGCGGAATGCCGCGTAAATGTTTTTCTGATCCCTTTGTTTGCAGAAAACTATATCTTGGCTAATCCGACGCGATCTGTGACCCGATGTAAGCACGAATCCGATCCGCGTCCGCCGTGGTCACCGGGTTGTACACGATCATGCCCAGGTCCGGTCGCCCATCCACAGCGAAAGCAGAAAATTCAAGCTCCAGGAGACCGAGTTTTGCGTGATGCAAACGCTTCAGGCCTTCTCCATACGCGTTGACGTCATTAGCTAGCCAGAGTGTTTCGAACTCGGTGCTCAGCCTCGACAACTCCTCCACGAGCTGGGCGATCTCAGCTGTTGCACCGGCACGTGCCACGTCCGCACGAAATGCACCGACGACGAATCGAGCCAAGCTTCGCCAGTCTTCCTGCGACGCACGCACCCGTGAATCGGAAAAGATCAGTCGCAGAATATTCCGCCCGGCGGGAGGCAACGCGCTGTAGTCAGTGAGCATTGCTGCGGCGGCTCGGTTCCATGCCACGACGTCCCACAGGGGAGTCTTGATGATCGCCGGGCTAACTTCCATCGCATCGAGCACGCGCTGCAACCGCGGGCTGACACCTTCAGAGGCCTTGTAACGAACTCCCGGCGAGTGGCCAAGGCCGAGCACGAAAAGGTGTTCGCGTTCCGGCTCGGTCAGCATCAGTCCCTTGGCAATGCGCTCGAGCACTTCCGCCGACGGCGCACCTCCCCGTCCCTGCTCCAGCCAGGCATACCAGGTCGGGCTGATGTTGGCCCGCTGCGCCACCTCTTCCCTGCGTAGACCCGGCGTCCGCCTGCGCCCACCGACAAAGCCAAAGGCCGCCGGATCGAGCCGGGTACGACGATCTCTCAAATAGGTGCCGAGCAGGTTACCGGGCGGAGTGGGCATGCTGATCCGGTTGGTTTTTATACCATGATAACGTCACTACTTTACCAGTATGACGATCAGTCTAAGCTGGAGTCTATCCCTATCTCTGGAGACTCCCTCATGCGCATATTCCTTACCGGCGCGACTGGCTTCATAGGCTCCCGGATCGTGCCCGAGCTACTCTCGGCCGGCCATCATGTTCTCGGCATGACCCGATCCGATGACGGCGCGCGCGCCCTCCTTGCCGCTGGTGTCGAGGTACATCGCGGCCAGTTGGAAGATCTGGATAGTCTGCGCAGCGGCGCTGCCATGGCTGACGCTGTGATCCACACAGCGTTCGATCACGATTTTTCGAACTTCGTGGCGAACTGCGAAAAAGACCGCCAAGCCATCAAGGCGATGGGTTCCGCACTGGTGGGCTCCAACCGGCCGCTGCTGATTACCTCGGGAACAGGTATGGGTAGTTCCACACCGGGCAAACCTGCCACCGAAGATGTAGTGAATATGGAGCACCCCAATCCGCGGACAGCGTCGGAAATCGCAGGCAACGAGATGCTGGCAGCCGGCGTCGCCGTATCGGTCATGCGGCTTCCACAGGTGCATGACAAGGTCAAGCAGGGGCTCGTCAGTCCGCTGATCGAAGTTGCACGAGCCAAAGGCGTTTCGGCCTATATCGGCGAAGGACTCAACCGCTGGCCAGCTGCGCACGTGCTCGACGTGGCCCGGCTCTACAGATTAGCCATTGAAAAATGCGAGCCGGGTGCGCGCTACCACGCTGTCGCCGAAGAAGGTATTCAAGCCCGCGATATTGCGCAGGCCATCGGCACTGGGCTGGGGCTGCCTGTGAAGTCCATTTCCCCGAGCGAGGCAGGAGAACATTTTGGTTGGCTTGGCGGATTCGTCGGCCTGGATCTTTTGGCGTCGAGCGCGTGGACCCGTAAGGTTCTGGGATGGCGTCCGAATGGTCCAACTCTGCTGGAAGATCTTAAACGGATGGACTATTCCGGAATGCATTGAACCGTCCAAACGAACATCGAGGTGGCGCTCGGCGGCAGCTGGAAAGGGGCAGAGACGTTTTCGACTGTAGTATGTCGCGTAAACGTCTCTAACCCCTTTGTCCGTTACGGCTTGGCCACCGGGACAGGCGCTGTGGTATCCGGGCTGATCGGCAGTTGTTCGCTCGTGTACTTATAGACGTCCGAACCGATCGCAAATGCGATGAAGTGCTTGCCGTCGGGAAGGATGCGGAACTTGTTGATCACATGTCCCATATCCACGTGATCCCAGTGTGCGCCGCCATCCTTGGTTTCGAATCCGCCCTTGTTGGTGCCGACCCAGCCAAGGTCAGGGTTGGCGAAACCTACGCCGTACTCCGTCACCTGCTTGTCGTTCACCAGCGGCAACTCCTTCCACGTTTTGCCGCCGTCCGTCGTTTTGGCAAGCCAACGCTGGGTCACGCCTGCATTGGTGTCGTAGTTCTGGATCGTGGCGTACCCTACGCGCCGCGACGGAAAAGCCCCCTTCCAAATGAGTTCACTCGGCCGCTTGGATTCGTAGGCGCGCTGCCAGTGCTTGCCACCGTCATCCGTGGTGACGATGACCGCACGCGATTTCGACAGATCCACATCCGAGCCGCCGAATATCACGCCGTGCTTGGCATCGAAGAATTTGACATCGACGATCATGGCAATCCACGGCGTCATGTCAATGTTGGACCAGGTCTTGCCGCTGTCCAGGGAACTGAGCAGGCGCGCAGGTCCACCGACGCGTCCGGCTGCATGAATGATCGCGCTGGACTGGTCGCGGGCATCGGGATGAAGGATGTCGATGGCGCAAATGCCTTGCATGGCCGGGCCATGGATATTCGAGACAGCGACCCAGTGATCTCCACCGTCCGTCGTCTCATACAAAGGCGTGCCGTCCGTTACACCAGGAAAGTAGCCCGTGCCGATATTTCCCGCAAAGCCGTGGCGACCGTCCACCATGCCGATGGCGCGAAAGTATGTGCCTGGCTGTTTGAGGACATTCTGCCAGCTGCGGCCGCCATCGGCGCTTCGCCAGATATTTCCTTTCCCGTTGACGTAAAAGCCTAGATCCTGATTGACGAAGTAGATGTCGTCCTGTTTTCCCTTATAGGGTTCGGTCGGGAGTTTTTGCCAATGACTTCCCGCTTGAGGTATTAGCGGCGCGTCATTCGTTGCTGCAACGCCCTGACTGCAAATAGCCATGAGCGTGGCAATGACAAAGGGAAGAGCGAGATGAGTAGTGAACGCCTTGTTCGACATGGAATGCGCCTGACATGAATTCAATACCTATCCGGACAAGTGCAGAGGTTTCGAACCTCGCCCCCTCCGGTCCTGATAGCTCGCGTCGACAACG